>Ga0247729_10000107_pt1 | contig 38795 bp, 28 predicted proteins | sample UWRJL133311R2_FD_180958 | JGI IMG/M metagenome (GOLD analysis project Ga0247729, IMG submission 180958) | Plant litter microbial communities from Arlington Agricultural Research Station in Wisconsin, United States - UWRJ-L133-311R-2 | ecosystem: Environmental > Terrestrial > Plant litter >... | reverse complement strand
GTCGACTCCGCCCCGAGCGTTGTGCTCGAGGGTGCGAACAAGGAGACCGCCGAGAAGGCAAAGGCTCAGCTCGAAGAAGCTGGCGCCACCGTCACGCTCAAGTAGTTCCCGCAGCGTCTACGCTGCACCGCATTACACAACTGCGGCCGCCACTCACGTGGCGGCCGCAGTTTGCGTTAACGAATGGTGCAGCGGATGCGGTCGTCACCCACTGAACCCGGTCGACGGTGACCTGGTGCAGCGGATGCGGCCGGCACACGCTGCACCGACGGGCTTTAGTTGCTGCAGGGGACATAAAAAAAGGACTGATCCTCCTTCGCAGGCTCAGTCGGCGCTGGGGTCGCACAATCGCTGGCGCGATTGTGCATAGCTCCACCGCGAGTGCTGCGGCTGTCACCCCGGGTAATGGGCGACAGCCGCAGCCTTACTCAACCGTTGCTAGGCGGTCTTGTTTCGGCGTCGGGCGCGGATCTGCTTCAGCGCGAGCAGTCCGAGGCCGAGGCCGAGGAATCCGGATCCGAGTGCGAACGGCGCCGCAAGCTCGAGACCCGTGTGGGGCAGGGCCGAAACGCCGGCCGTTTCGGTGTCGTCAAGGTCATCGGGGGTGACCGAGTCATCGCTGACGCCGACATCGTCGCCACCGCCGTCACCCGGGGGAGTGGTGGGCGGGGTGGGCTCGTCGGTCTTGCACGGGACGACAGTGATGAGCTTGGACCAGGTGAGCGGGGCGTTGGTCTCGGTCTTGGCCTCGAGGTCCGTGACGGTGACCGTGTAGTCGCCGGGGACGAGTCCATCGACGATCTGGTCACCCGATGCTGCGGTCAGCGTCTTGGAGACCGCGTTCTCGCCGTCAGCGCCGGTGAAGAGCACGCTGTAGTCGCGTCCCTCGACAAAGCCGCTGACCGCGACCGAGACGGTGCCATCGACGCTGTCAGCGGCGCAGGTCGTGTCGAGGTCAAGCGTGATCGGCTCGGGGCAGGGCTCGACAACAGCTTTCAGCGTGACCTTCTCGATTGCGGGAAGGGACCCGGTGGCGGCGCTCTCGATGGTGACCTCGTGGGTTCCTGCAGCGAGGGTGACCGTCGAGCTCCACTTGCCGTCCGTCGACGTGATCGTCTGTGCGTTCGCGCCGTCGATCGTGACCACGTAGCTGCGGTTGTCGTTGAGGTCGGAGAAGCTCAGGCCGGCTGTTCCGGTTCCGCCGATGGTCTGGCAGGCGTCAACGGTGATGGTGAACTCCGGGCACGGCTTGACGGTGACCTTGTCGGTGAGCACGGTGGTGAGCGGCTGGCTCGACGTGACGTCTGCAACGAGCTTCACGTCGTAGTCGCCCGGTGCGCGGTCGACCGTGACGGAAGCCGTGCCCGCGGTGGTGAGAACGCGGATGCGGTCTCCGTCACCGACGGTCAGCCAGTAGGTACGGCTGTCGTCCAGGCCGGTGAAGCTGAGCGAGACGGAACCCTTGCCGCCGACGCTCTGGCAGGCGTCGACCTTGATCGTGTGCTCGGGGCACGGCTCGACCGTGACCGAGAAGGTCTTGGCTGCAATGGCGGCGACCTTCGTCGTCGCATCGCTCGAGATCGTGATCGAGTAAGTGCCGGGTGCGAGGTCGACCGTGGTGGTGTACTTGCCGCCGGTGGGGGTGATGCTCACGCGGTCACTGCCCTGCACGGTCAGCCAGTAGCTGCGGTTGTTGTCGAGGTTGCTGAAGTTCAGGGTCGCTGCACCCTTGCCGCCGGTGGTCTGGCAGGCGTCGACGGATCCGCTGAACTCAGGCGTCGGCGGAGTGGGCGGCGTACAGCTGACGGGCTTCACGGTGAAGCACTTCTTCACGCAGATCGACTTGCCCTTGTACTTGTAGGTCACCGAGACCGTCATCTGCTTTCCCTTGTTGGGCACGACGAACGATGCGACGCCGTCGGTCACCTTCACGGTCTGCTTGACGCCGTCGATGCGGATGTCGTAGTCGACGTCGGAGTAGAGCCCCTTCACGGTCACCTTGACCGAGGTGTCAGGGCAGTCACCCGTCGAGGTGACGGTGATCGTGGGGTGCACGCCAGTCGCTTCGGCGGGAACGGCGGGGAGGAAAACGAGGGCTGCCAGGGTAAGCGCCATCAGGAGTACGCCAACTACTGCCGATCTGAGTGATCGGCGGGTAAGCCGTGAGTGGGCGGTGGGAAGTGAAATGGACACGGGTGTCACCTTTGCTGCGCCGGGGGATCGCCGGGCGCGGATACGCCCGTTACTGCATATGCAACCAGCGACCGGGAGATGAACGCATAGCCCCTGCCCGGGTGAAACAGGGGGCGAAAGGAGGGTTAACCCGGGGTTAAGCCGACCGGTCCAGCGCCCCGGTGCGAGCACGAAAAAGCGCCCGGCCACTGGCCGGGCGCTCTTCTCGAATGTTGTCTCGTTGCTCTGCCGGTTAGGCGGTGAGGCCGAACTTCTGCGCGCGATGTACAGCTTCGTGGCGGGTGACGACCCCGAGCTTGCGGTAGATGCTGCGCACCTGGGCCTTCACCGTGTTGGGCGAGACCATGAGATGCGTGGAGATCTGCTGGCGAGTGCGTCCGGCGATCATGTGACCGAGAACGAGGCGTTCGCGCGGGCTGAGCGGCGGGAGTGATTCGGTCATCGTGTCGGGGCGGATGCTGGCACCGAGTTCGTCGGCGACGATGCGGGCATCAGCTGACAGGTGGCGGGTGTTCAGCTCGTCGAGCATGCGGCGAAGACGATCGTGTGGCAGCTCGGTGAACTGGCGACGCCATCCGGTGCGAGCGGCGCGCATGAGCGCCCGGTCGAAGCCGGCGCGCGCGGTCGTGAGGTCGCCGAGGCAGTGGTGCGCGGCGGCCGCGAGCAGGTCGAGGAACGCGAGCGAGCGGGGAGCGTGGCCGTCGCCCAGGGCGTGGCACTCGTTGGCGAGACGCACGACGGTGTCGTAGTCGCCGACAGCGAACGCGAGGCGGGCCTCGTAACGGGCGGGGCAGCTGGCGTGGTGTTCGTCGGGAACCAGGCGGCCGATGGTCTCGCGGGCGATGCTGAACTCACCGATAGCGATCAGCGCGCCGCTGCGGTGGGCGTCGTGCAATTGCTGCAGCAGGGGAGCGGACTGCCACTGGCGAAGGGCGATCTGCATCTGCTCGAGCTCGTCCAGCTCGTCGAGGGGCACGTTGAGGCCGCGGTAGAGCAGGCCGACGGCAAGGCTGGCCAGCGGGTCGTACTCGCTGCCGGGGCTGACGTTCTTGAGTTGGTCGATCGACCTCTCGGCCTCTCCGACGTTGCCCTTGTCGAGTGACAGCAGGCTCTCGGTGAGAAGTGCGGGGGCTCCGCCGACGGTGTCGAGCAGGCCGGTGCCGGCGCTGGCGGCACGGGCCAGGGCCACGTAGTCGCCGGGCACAGCCGGAGCGCCGGAGAAGTATGCGACGAGCGCGAGGCATCCGAGTACCTCGATGTCGAGGGCGCGCGAACCGCTGCCCTCTCCGAGACGCAGCGCGTGCAGCAGGTCGCCCTGGGCTTCGCCGAGGCGACCGAGGAACATGAGGCAGATGCCGCGCTGGGCCAGGGCGAGCGCTTCGAGAGCCATGCGGCGCGTGACCGGCATCGTGGCCGCGACGAGCTCACTGATGACGCGGGTCGCGAGTGCGAACGAGTCGTCGAGGCGGCCGACTGCGCGGTACGCCGTCGCGCGTTCGATCATCGACAGGATCATCAGGTCGGGGGACAGCGTTCCCGACTTCGACATCGCGCGGTCCGCGGCGTTGAGGTAGGTGATCGCCGCAAAGGGGTTGGCCGGAGTCGCGAACCGGTTGGTCGCCGCGAGGGCGATCAACAGTGCGGGATTCCGGCCCCACATCTCTTCGGGAAGCGACTGGATGTGAGACCTGATGATCAGGGGATGCTCGGCGACCAGTTCGTTCCAGTAGGTCTCGAGGAAATCGACCGCATCGAGCGGGGACTCGGCAAAGGACTTAAAAGCTTCTTCCAGGGCAACGGAGCTAGGGGCTCCATTGCCGGAGACGGCGCGCAGGGTAGGCATTCGGGCTCTCGATCGGGTAAACCAGAACAGAATCGTCCCCCATAGGGGTTACGGGAACTGCCATACTCCCGTGCCTGGAGCCGGAGGGCAATAGCTTGACGAGAATTAGTTAGCTAATTTGTATCTTTTTGTCGTTATTTGTTCAGATCGGGCCGGATTCGATCGTCGATGCGGGTGGTGGTGCTGTGCTCGCCCGAAGCCTGAGCTCGACGGGAACGAGCACCGGGACCGGCGTGTCGGAGCCCACGGGCTCTGCGAGTTCGTCGAGGGCGATGGTCACCGCGAGAGCTCCCTGTGCGACCGGTTCTTGCCGCACCGTGGTGAGTCCGAACATCGCCGCGAGCTCGTGGTCGTCGATGCCGACCACCGACAGCTCTTCGGGAATCCGGATGCCGAGCTGTCGCGCCGCGACGATGACCCCGATGGCGATCTCATCGCATCCGGCGACTATCGCGCTCGGCCGGGTTGCCGGATCCGCGAGCACCTCGAGCCCGGCCTCGAAGCCGCCCGGAATGCTGAAAACCGTCGTGCGGAAATCATCGACGTAGCCGAGGCCGGCCTCGGCAAGGGCGGCGCGGAACCCCTCGAGGCGGTGCGCCAGCACGCGGAAATCGGCCTGCTCGTCGTTCTCGCCGCCGAGGTGCATGATCCGGCGGTGGCCCTGGGCGATGACGTGTTCCGTCGCAACGCGGGAGGCCGCGACATCGTCGATGCTCAGGGTTGCGATGCCGCTGATCTCGCCGCCGACACCGACGATCGGTTTGCCGAGCGAGACGAGCATGCTCACTTCGTTCGGGGTGAGCGCGATGCCGACGGCGATCACCGCGTCGACGCGTTTGCGCACGAGGAAGTAGTCGAAGACACGACGGCGCTGGTCGGCATCCGCGCTCAGCCGGTACAGGGTCAGGTCGTAGCCGGCCGCGATCAGGGCCGACTCGATGCCCTCGAGAACCTGGGTGAAGAACCAGCGGTCGAGGTGCGGGATGACGACGCCGACGTTGCGGGACTGCCCGGTCACGAGGCTCGCGGCGTTCGACGAGACGACGAACCCCATGTCTGCCGCGGCCCGCACCACGCGGTCGCGAGTATCGGGCGATACGTAGCCCCGCCCGCTCAGTGCTCGTGAAGCGGTCGCCTTGGAAACTCCCGCCGCACGGGCAACGTCAGCGATAGCGCTCACGACCTCACCCTCCATTAGGCGACAGGACTCCAACAGTCGGGAAGTCTAGTGAAGCGGCGCCGAATAGGGAACCGTTTCCACATCCCCACGGGATCACGCGGATGCTACACGCTCCCATGAGTTATCAATTGTTATCCGCAGGTGTCGCTCCAGTGCTTGCAATGCTGTCTCCGGTGCCATAGCTTGTGTCTGGAACCGGTTGCAGAAGATGTCGGATTTTCGACTTCCGAGCAGCCGTATCCGCCCTTGCAATTTGTAACCCGCGCTACAGAACGAGCCCGGGTCGACCCTCAATGAGGAGGAGAACAATGAGTAGAACCCTGCACCGTCGTCTCACAGCCCCCATCGCCCTGTTTGCAGTAGCCGGCCTCATGCTCGCCGGATGTAGCGCAGACGGAGGAACCGGAGCCGCCGAGGGTCCTGGCGACTACGGCGACGCCGATGGCGTCGTCACCGTCTACGGCACGATCGAGAACACCGAAGCCGAGCTTCTCGAGCAGTCCTGGGCCGACTGGGAGAAGGAAAGCGGCATCGACATCAAGTACGAGTCGAGCAAGCTCTTCGAAGAGCAGATCAGCGTCCGCGCCCAGGGTGGAAACGCCCCGGACCTCGCGATCTTCCCGCAGCCCGGTCTGCTGGCCGACCTCGCCACCCGCAGCTTCATCCAGCCGGCGCCCGACAGCGTCAAGGCCAACGTCGAGAAGTACTGGACTGAAGACTGGGCCAAGTACGCAACCAGCGACGACGTGCTCTACGGTGCTCCGCTGATGGCGAGCGTCAAGGGGTACATCTGGTACTCGCCCGCCGACTTCAAGGAGTGGGGTGTCGAGGTTCCCGCAACGTGGGATGACCTGCTCGCCCTGACCAAGACCATCCAGGAGAAGACCGGCAAGGCACCCTGGTGCGCCGGCTTCGGCTCGGATGCGGCAACCGGCTGGCCCGGAACCGACTGGGTCGAAGACCTCGTTCTTCGCCAGGCCGGACCCGAGACCTACGACAAGTGGATCAGCCACGACGTGACCTTCAGCGACCCGGCGATCAAGACCGCGCTCGACTCGGTCGGGGAGATCCTTCTCAACCCCGACTACGTCAACGCCGGCCTCGGCGACGTCAAGTCGATCAACGCCACCCCGTTCGGTGACGCCGCCCGTGTCATGGGCGACGGCAGCTGTGCACTCACCCACCAGGCATCGTTCTTCGACGGGTTCCTCACGGACCCGAAGAACGGCAACGCGACAGTCGGACCCGACGCTGACATCTGGGCGTTCATGACGCCTCCGATCGAAGCCGACGCCGGCGCCGCTGTAACCGGTGGTGGAGAAATCGTTGGAGCATTCTCGAACGACGCCGACACCATCAAGGTGCAGGAATACCTGTCCAGCCCCGAGTGGGCCAACAGCCGCGTCAAGCTCGGCGGAGTCATCAGCGCCAACAACGGACTGGACCCGGCCAACGCGTCGAGCCCGATCCTGCAGTCGGCCATCGAGACCCTGACTGACCCGGACACGACCTTCCGCTTCGACGCCTCGGACCTCATGCCCGGTGTTGTCGGTTCGGACGCGTTCTTCAAGGGAATCGTCAACTGGGTCAACGGAACGCCGTCGGACGAGGTGCTGTCGACCATCGACAACGCCTGGCCGAGCGACTAGTCACTAGCGCACGCCACAACTGAATAGCAGTGATGCGAGGGCTGGCGGATACCACCGTCAGCCCTCGTTGTCACCCCGTACTTACGTTGCCCACGCTGGCCGCAATCGGCTGTAGCGTAATTACCTGAGTCCAACGTCGTACTCGAAAGGTCGATATGTCCGATTTCCTCGTGTGGATCTCCACGCTTCCCCCTCTCGCGCAGATTCCGCTCGTGCTCCTCGCGTTCGGGATCGTCGTCGCCATCCTGATCTTCTTCCTCGAGATCGCACCGCGATCCGGTCGCAAGTTCACGATCGCCCGCCTCGCCGTCTGCATCATCGCCCCGGGCCTGATCTTCTGGGCACTCGGATCCGCCCTGTGGGCAGCGGCAGTGGCGGTAGTGCTCGGTGGGATCTTCTTCATCCTCGACTACCGGTCGCGACAGGGAGCGGGCTACCTCTTCCAACTCATCGGATTCCTCAGCCCCGCACTCGTGCTGCTCGCTGTCGGCCTCATCTACCCGTCGATCCAGACCTTCGTGCAGGCGTTCCTCAACAGCCGCGGAAACCGTTTTGTCGGGTTCGAGAACTTCGCCTGGGTCTTCACCCAGCAGACCGGTATCCGCACCGTCATCAATACGGTGATCTGGGTACTGATCGTGCCGACCGTCTCGACCATCTTCGGCCTCGCGTACGCGGTCTTCATCGACAAGTCACGCGGCGAGAAGTTCTTCAAGATCCTGGTCTTCATGCCGATGGCCATCTCATTCGTCGGAGCGAGCATCATCTGGCGCTTCGTCTACACCGCGCGCCCCGCCGACCAGGAGCAGATCGGCCTGCTCAACCAGGTCGTCGTATGGCTCGGCGGACAGCCGGTCGACTTCTTGTCCAACTCCCCGTGGAACACGTTCTTCCTCATTGTCGTACTCATCTGGGTGCAGACGGGATTTGCGATGGTCGTCCTTTCCGCCGCCATCAAGGGTGTCCCCGCCGAGCAGCTCGAGGCTGCAGAACTCGACGGGACCAACGCCTGGCAGCGATTCATCAATGTCACGGTGCCCGGCATCCGCTCATCCCTCGTCGTCGTGCTCACCACGATCTCCATCGCGTCGTTGAAGGTCTTCGACATCGTGCGGACCATGACCGCCGGCGCCAACGACACGAGCGTTATCGCCAACGAGATGTACACGCAGTTCAAGGGCTTCGAGTTCGGTCGGTCGGCCGCACTCGCCGTCGTGCTGTTCCTGCTGGTGCTGCCCATCGTCATCTACAACGCACGACAGATCGCAAAGCAGAGGAGCATCCGATGAGCGCGACCATTCCGGCAAAGCTGCCCGTCGACAAGTCGACAGAACGCCAGCTCGCCCGTGGCGAAGTGCTCGAGGGCACCACCGTCTCGAAGCGCACCAAGAAGCGACTCACCTCCCGCGGCGCAACGATTGCGGCGCTCATCATCGCCGTGCTGTGGACGACCCCGACCTTCGGACTGTTCGTCACATCGTTCCGTCCCCCGGGAGAGATCAACCGCAACGGGTGGTGGACGCTCTTCCAGAACCCCGGATTCACGCTGCAGAACTACACTGACGTGCTTGCGGCCGGCAACAGCCAGCTGAACCTCGCCGGTGCGTTCACCAACTCGCTGGCGATCACCCTGCCGGCGACGCTGGTTCCGCTCGTGATCGCGAGCCTCGCCGCATACGCCTTCGCCTGGATCGACTTCAAGGGTCGCAACTGGATCTTCATCGGCGTGTTCGCCCTGCAGATCGTGCCGCTGCAGATGGCGCTCGTGCCGCTGCTCAGCCTGTTCTCGCGCGGCCTGAAGATCGGCTCGGTGCAGCTCTTCGACGGTCTCGGGGCCTCGGGCGGCTACTCGCAGGTGTGGATTGCGCACACGATCTTCGCGCTTCCGCTCGCGATCTTCCTGCTGCACAATTTCGTGTCGGAGATCCCGGCCGAGCTGATCGAGGCAGCACGGGTCGACGGGGCTGGCCACGGGCAGATCTTCTTCCGCATCGTGCTCCCGCTGACCATGCCGGCTATCGCGTCGTTCGCGATCTTCCAGTTCCTCTGGGTGTGGAACGACCTGCTTGTCGCCCTGGTCTTCGCCGACGGAAACGTCGCGCCGATGACCAAGCTGCTCGCCGACCTCACTGGTAGCCGTGGCCAGGACTGGAACCTGCTCACCGCCGGCGCATTTATCTCGATCCTCGTGCCGCTCATCGTGTTCTTCGCGCTGCAGCGGTTCTTCGTACGAGGCCTGCTCGCGGGTTCGACGAAGGGCTAGTCGGTCGGATCCGGGGCCCTGCACCACTGTCGTCACGACGGTGGTGCAGGGCCTTTTGGCGTCCCCGATCCTGCGAGTCTTCCGCGCGCGGTTCGCGGTGAGCGGATGGCGTCGTACTGGCTTCGCGCGGCACGTAGGCTGAGCGAATGAGCGGAATGGGTGGCGGTCGCCACCCCGGCGGTGGCCGGGGAAGAATCAGCGCGAGCGACGCAGAGGCGCAACGCGCACTGAACGCCGATGCGCCGCGGGTTCCGCACCTGCTCCGCCGGATCGGCAGCCTGTTCGCCCCGCACAAGCGCGCCCTGGTGGTCACGATCTCGCTCGTGCTCGTCAGCGCCGCGATCAGCGTGCTGCCCCCGCTGCTCACGAAGCAGGCATTCGACCTCGGGCTGTTCCCCGCTTCGGGAACTCCCAACGTGCCTGTGCTCGCCGAGCTCATCCTCGTCATGGTGATCCTGTGGATCGCGTCCGCGGCGTTGGGTGTCTGGCAGACCTGGCTCACGGCCACCGTGGGCAACAAGGTCATGGGCGAGTTGCGCATCCGACTGTTCAGTCACCTGCAGGCGATGGAACTCGCGTTCTTCACGCGAACAAAGACCGGGGTCATCCAGTCGCGGCTGCAGAACGACGTCGGCGGCGTCGCGACAGTGCTCAGCAACACGATCTCGAGCGTCATCGGTAACACCGTCACGGTGATCGCGGCCGTCGTATCGATGCTCGTGCTGAGCTGGCAGATGACGATAGTCGCCGTCATCCTGCTTCCGGTGCTCGTCATCGCCCAGCGCAAGGTCGGCCAGGTACGCGCGCGCATCGCCACCAAGACGCAGGAGTCGCTGAGCGATATGACGGCGATCACGCAGGAGTCGCTGAGCGTCAGCGGCATCCTGCTCGCCAAGAGCTTCACCCAGCAGGGCGCCGAGACCGGCAGGTACAGCCGTGAGAACGACAACCAGGTGAAGCTGCAGGTGCAGCAGCAGATGAGCGGCCAGTGGTTCTTCGCCATGGTCAGCATCTTCATGTCGATCATCCCCGCGGTGATCTACCTGACAGCCGCCTGGCTGATCCTTCACGACACCCCGGTCACCGCCGGCACGATCGTGGCGTTCACCACCGTGCAGGCGAGGCTCATGTTCCCTCTTCTCGGGCTGCTGCGCGTCGCTCTCGACCTGCAGACGTCATCCGCTCTCTTCGCCCGCATTTTCGAGTACCTCGACCTCAAGCCGGCCATCGCCGACAAGCCGGGTGCAACGGATGTCGACCGCAGCCGCCTGGGCACCGTCGCGTTCGACGACGTCGTATTCCGGTATCCGGATGCCTCCGAGGACACCCCGGCAACGCTCAAGGGGGTGTCGTTCGAGATCGAGCAGGGCCAGTTCGCCGCGTTTGTCGGGCCATCTGGTGCGGGTAAGACGACGGTGTCGTACCTGATTCCGCGCCTGCACGATGTGACGAGCGGTCGGGTGGTGTTCGCCGGCGACGACGTACGCGACCTCCACGCCGACTCGCTCGTGCGCAACATCGGCATCGTGAGCCAGGAGACGTACCTCTTCCACGCCACCATCGCGGAGAACCTCCGATACGCCAAGCCGGAAGCGACCGCCGAAGAGCTCGAGGCGGCAGCTCGTGCGGCAAACATCCATGCGACTATCGTGTCGTTCCCCGACGGCTACGACACTGTCGTCGGTGAACGCGGCTACCGGCTCAGTGGCGGCGAGAAACAACGCATCGCCATCGCCCGTGTTCTGCTGAAAGACCCGGCGGTGCTCATCCTCGACGAGGCGACGAGCGCACTCGACTCGATCTCGGAGCGGGTGGTGCAGGAAGCCCTCGAGACCGCGTCACGGGGCCGCACCACGATAGCCATCGCGCACCGGCTTTCGACGGTCATCGACGCCGACGTGATCTTCGTCGTGGCCGCGGGTGTGATCGTCGAGCGCGGCACGCACAGCGAACTGCTCGCAGCCGGCGGCGAGTACGCGGCGCTGTACTCGCAGCAGGTGGCGACCCGCGCCTGATCCGCCCGCCCTGATCCGCCCGCCCTGATCCGCCCCGCCTTAACCCGTTTCAAGGAGATTCTGTGCGGGCGGGCGATCCTGCCGCTGGTTTGCCCCGGATGCTCGAAAATTTCCTTGAAACGGGTTAACGCTGGGGCTGTCAGTGGGTGCGTCGACGGCGCGCGACGAGTAGCGCGGCGCCGGCGAGCAGCAGTGCGCCACCGAGCGCGAGCGGGGTGGCGATCTCGGTACCGGTCGCCGGCAGCTGGTCGGGATCGACCACGTTCGGGCCGTCGGGATCGGCGGGATCGGCGGGGTCAGTGGGATCGGCGGGGTCAGCGGGACCGGGCGCTTCCGCCGCCGGTTCGATGGTGATCTCGCCGAGCTCGATCGTCGCGCTGGTGGCGTCGACGTCGATCGGGGGGATGGGGTCGAATCCGTCGGGCACGTCGAACTCGAGCCGGTACTCGGCTTGCTCGGTGACGATCTCGAATGAGCCGTCCGGTTCGACCGGGATCTCGACCGGGGTGTTGTCGAGCCCGAGCACCGGGTCGCCGTCGGGTTCTTCGAGCAGCACCGTTGTGCCCTCCGGTGCTGGATCACCGTCGGCGGTGGCCACGGTAGCGGTGATGGTTGCGACAGGGGCGGGTGCAGCGAGCCAGATCTGGTAGGTCGGGAATCCGCTTTTTGTCGTGAAGACGAGGTCGAGGCTTCGCACGTCAGTGCTCGGCAGGAACCAGTCGTAGGCTCCGCTGGTGTCGAGCAGGTTGCCGTTGACAATCGGTGTCGTGTAAGTAGTCGTGCCGGCGGGGGTGGTTATGGTCGTGCCGTTCTCGAACCAGAACGGGGCGTCGGTGAACGGCCCGGGGCCAACGCACGATGACGGTTTGGGAACGTTGTTGCAGTAGTTGAGCAGCGGGATGCCGCCGGTGTCCTGTGCTCCGAGCACGGATCCGGGCAGCGAGTCGCCCGCGGCATCTCGCGGAATGATCTGCACGAAGTCGGCGTCGATGTCGCCGACGGCAAGTCCCCAGCCAGCCGGAGGCGCCGCATCGAACTCGAGGGTCGTGGTCGATGGGCCGCCGGTGGCGGGGGAGAGGTAGAGGTAGGGCTGCGCACGGGTCGAACCGAAGTGCTGGCCGAACCCGGTCGAGTCCCCCAGCCACGCGCTTTCGCCGGTCGGAGTCTTGACGGTCGTCGAGTTGGTCTCGACGGTCACCCCCGGAAATTGCGCTGCCGCGGAGAAGTCGGCGCGACCGGTGAAAGTGAGCCCGGCATCCGTCGTGCGTACCATCACCCAGGTCGGGAACGAGCCGATCGTCGTGGGTGCCGCGCTCGCGGGACTGGCCACGGTAAGCAGTGCGAGGACGAAGACGGCTGCGAGTGCTGGTGCGGGCTTCATGCTGCGACAGTAGACGGAAAGGTCTGCTTTATCGACTCATTGCGGCTAATTTCGCTCGGCCAGCATGTTTTCCATCAGATCGATCTCACTCGTCTGGGCTTTCACGATCCCCCTGGCGAAGTCCGTCTCGACGCGGTCGGTACTGCGCTCGAGCAGGGCTTCTGCCATCTCGACTCCACCCTTGTGGTGGGCGATCATGAGCGTGAGGAAATCCTTCTCGGCGGCAACGCCGGTCAGGGTCTTGAGCTCCGCGATCTGCTCCGCTGTCGCAAGCCCGGGCATCGGTTCGCCCGGCGTATGCGCCGAGCTCGTCGGGTCGTGGTCGTGGGCCGACGTGCCGGTGAGCGGAGGCCGGGTCATCCAGGTCATGGACGGCTCGGCTTCGGCCTGGGGCAGGTTCCATTCCGTCAGCCAGCCATACATCTGGCCGGACTGCTGCGACTGGGTGCGCGCGATGTCGTACGCGAGGGTACGGACGTCGTCGGCGTCGGTGAGGTCACGGATGATGAACGACAGCTCGACGGCCTGGTCGTGGTGCACCTGCATGTCCCGGGCGAACCCGGCTTCCACGCTCAGTGTCGACGGTGCGCTCACGACCGGTGCGGAAAGCCGCCCGATCGCGAACGCGCCCACACCGACAAGGGCTACGACGACGAGTGCGGCGATCGCGAGGCGACCGCGGCCAGTTCGGTTAGGAGATTTTTCCGGGGCCATCGATGCCGCCGGTGCACGGCGCTCCAGGTTCGGGTGCGGTCGAAGCCTTCCAGAACTTGTTCACGAACTGGGTGAGCTCCGGGTCGTCGGCACCGTCGAGCTGGACCTGGTTACCCCAGGCCGACGCCACGACGGGCGAGGGCAGGCCCTCGAACGGCGACAACACCATGTACGTGCTCTTCATCTTGTCCTGCAGCGACGTGAGTGCGTCACCGGTGACGACCGCCGGGTCGTAGGTGACCCAGACGGCGCCGTGCTCGAGGTCGTGCACCGCGTTCTCGTTCGGGACGGCCTCGGTGTAGATGCCGCAGTTCAACCAGACCGGGGCATGGTTGCCGCCAGCCGGGGGAGTCATGTCGTACTCCGCCGCGTAGTCGACAGCAGTGTCGACGTGGTTTGCCGGCAGGTTGTCGAAGGTCTGCAGGCCCTCGACCTCGATCGACTGGGGGTCGACCTTCGGCACGGCGTTGACGGCAATGACCGCGATGACGAGACCGATGACGGCGAGGACAACCGCTCCACCTCCGACGAGCCCGAGAATGAGGTTGCGCTTGTCACGCGCCTGCTTCTTCTTCAGGAGGGCAACCTTTTCGGCTCGACGAGCCTCCCTCTGCTGCTTGGTGGTCTGTTCCGGAGGTACTGGCACGGTGAAATCCTGTCAGGCTGGGGTCGAGTGGTTGCAGCTTCAAGTATCGCAGCATCCATGCTGCGAATTGGGTGGGGATGCCCAGCCTGTTCTGGGCGGCCATAAGGGGCACTCCGCGCGCTGGAGGCCCGCTGGTACATTGGGGCATCATGAAGTACGCACAGACGGTCCTCGACCTCGTCGGCAATACGCCCCTCGTCCGCCTCAACAGCGTCACCAAGGGACTCGCGCCGACGATCCTCGCCAAGGTGGAGTACCTCAACCCCGGCGGCTCGTCCAAAGACCGCATCGCCACCCGCATCATCGATGCGGCCGAGCGCGAAGGCCTGCTGAAGCCCGGCGGCACGATCGTCGAACCGACCAGTGGCAACACCGGCATCGGTCTTGCGCTCGTCGCCCAGCAGCGCGGCTACCGCTGCGTGTTCGTACTGCCCGACAAGGTCGGTGAGGACAAGCGCAACGTGCTCACCGCTTACGGCGCTGAAATCGTCGTCACCCCGACCGCTGTCGCTCCCGAGAGCCCGGAGTCGTACTACAGCGTCTCCGACCGTCTCGCCCGCGAGATCCCCGGGGCATTCAAGCCCAACCAGTACTCCAACATCAATGGCCCGCTCAGTCACTACGAGACGACCGGCCCCGAGATCTGGCGCGACACCGAAGGCAAGGTCACGCACTTCGTCGCTGGCGTCGGCACCGGTGGAACCATCAGCGGCGTGGGTAAGTACCTCAAAGAGGTCTCGAACGGCGCGGTGCAGATCATCGGCGCGGATCCGGAAGGTTCCGTGTACTCGGGCGGCACCGGACGGCCGTACCTGGTCGAGGGAGTCGGTGAGGACTTCTGGCCGACCGCCTACGACCCGACTGTCGTCGACCAGATCATCGCGGCATCCGACGCCCGCTCGTTCGACCTCACACGCCGCCTTGCCCGTGAAGAAGGACTGCTTGTCGGCGGGTCGAGCGGTCTCGCCGTGGCGGCCGCGCTCGAAACGGCCAAAGATCTCGGTCCCGACGATGTCGTCGTTGTGCTGCTTCCCGACGGGGGGCGCGGCTACCTCGGCAAGATCTTCAACGACAAGTGGATGAAGTCCTACGGTTTTGCACAGGTCAGCGACGAGAAGACGGTGGCCGATGTCGTCAGCTTCAAGACCGGCAGCCTTCCCGACCTGGTTCACGTCCACCCCTCCGACACGGTGCGTGACGCCATCAAGATCATGACCGAGTACGACATCTCGCAGCTGCCGGTGCTGACCGCGGAGCCTCCCGTGGTGATGGGAGAAGTCGTCGGCGCTCTCGATGAGCGAGCGTTGGTGGAGTACGTCTTCAGTGGCAAGGCCAAGCTCACCGACTCCATCGCGGAATTCGTGGGAGCCCCGCTCGGTTTGATCGGTGTACACGAATCGGTGACCACAGCTCGTACCGCGCTGGCCTCGGCCGACGCACTGCTCGTCACCAACGACGGAAAGCCGGTCGGGGTGCTCACGCGCCAGGACCTGCTCACCTTCCTGTCGGAATAGCTCACAACCCTCTTACGAAAAGACTTCCTGTGTCCAAGCACCTCGGTTTCAACACTCGCGCGATCTCGGCCGGCCAGGCTTTCGATCCGACAACGGGCGCCGTCGTGCCCCCGGTCTACCTGACCTCCACGTTCGTGCAGGACGGCGTCGGCGGATTCCGTGGTGGCTACGAGTACGCCCGCGGTGGCAACCCGACGCGCGATTCATTGCAGGAGCTTCTCGCCTCGCTCGAGGGTGGAGTGAAGGCGTTCAGCTTCGCCTCCGGTCTTGCGGCAGAGGACGCGCTTCTGCGGGCGCTGCTCGTGCCCGGCGACGCGGTAGTCATGGGCAACGACGTGTATGGCGGAACCCACCGCCTGGTCAACCGTATTTTCGTCCCGTGGGGAACCGCACTATCCACTGTCGACATGAGCGACCTGGATGCGGTGCGCGCGGCGGTCGCCGAACGCAAGCCCCGCGTGCTCTGGGTCGAGACGCCGAGCAACCCGCTCATGAAAATCACCGACATCGCGGCGCTCGCCGAAATCGGGCACGCCGCAGGTGCAATCGTCGTCGTCGACAACACGTTTGCGTCGCCGTACCTGCAGCAGCCGATCTCGCTCGGTGCCGACGTGGTCGTGCACTCGACGACCAAGTACCTCGGTGGTCACTCCGATGTACTCGGTGGAGCTGTCGTCCTGAACGACGAAGCCCTCGCCGACAAGGTCGGGTTCCTGCAGTTCGCAGCCGGCGCCGTTTCTGGACCGCTTGATGCCTGGCTGACGGTGCGCGGAATCAAGACGCTTGGCGTGCGGGTCGACCGCCACTCGTCCAATGCGATGGCGATCGCGCAGGCGCTGGTCGGGCATCCGCTCATCGAGCGTGTCTACTACCCCGGTCTCGAGTCGCACCCGGGGCACGAGCTCGCATCGCGCCAGATGAAGGCGTTCGGCGGAATGATCTCGCTCGGTCTTGTCGGCGGCGCGGCCGCCGCGCGGAAGTTCGCGGAGTCGACCGACGTGTTCCAGCTCGCGGAGTCGCTCGGTGGTGTCGAGTCGCTGATCAGCTACCCGTCAGAGATGACCCACGCATCGGTACGCGGAACCGAGCTCGAGGTGCCCGAGAACATCGTGCGCCTTTCGGTCGGTATCGAAGACGAGGCGGACCTGCTGGCCGACGTGCTCGAAGCTCTGGACCGCACCAAGGCCTGACCTCTGCGCCCACAGGGAGCACCGGGAGCGATGGCGCTTTGTCGCGACGCAATGGCGGTTTTTCGCTAGACCGCGCTATTCTGCCACTGCCACACTGGCCAGATGAAACGAGCGCAGACCGGCAGTGACGTGTCCGGCGAGAGTGTCGGGAGCGTCGGGCTGCTGCAGGGATCCGCGCTGTACATCGCCGCGGTTCTCGGCACCGGCATTCTCGTACTGCCCGCCCTCGCGGCCACGACCGCCGGGCCTGGGTCCATCATCGCGGTGCTCGCTGTACTCGGGCTCTCCATTCCACTCGCCGGCACCTTCGCCGCCCTCGCGTCGCGCTATCCGGACTCCGGGGGAGTCGCGACCTACGTGCGGCTCGCGCTTGGAAAGACAGCGGCACGGATGGCCGGCTACTGGTTCTTCTTCGGCGTCTGCGTCGGGGCTCCCGTCGTCGCCATTCTGGGCAGCACCTACCTGGTCTCGATGTTCGGCGGTGACCGCTGGGTTGTGGTCGTCGTCGCGGTGCTGATCCTCATTCCGCCGTTCATTTCCAACTCGTTCGGCCTGCGGGCATCCGGCGCGGTGCAACTGGTGTTGACCGGTGCCCTTGTCGCGATCGTGGTCGCCGTGGTGGCGCTGGCCGGGCCGGCAATCGAGCCAGGCAACTTCGCGCCGCTTCTTCCCCACGGCTGGGCCGGTGTCGGTGCCGCGATCAGCCTGTTCGTCTGGGCGTTCGCCGGTTGGGAGGCGGTGACCCACATAGCGGCCGAGTTCCGCAACCCGCGCCGGACCATTCCGCTCGCGACGGCAATCGCGATCATCGCCGTCGGCCTCGCCTACCTCGCCCTGCAGGTGGTTACCATCGGAGTGCTCGGTGATCGCGCGGGTGACAGCCCGGTTCCCCTGCTCGATCTTGTTGCGACGACCGCACCCGGCGCCGGCCGGATCATCGTCGCCACGATTGCCGCCGTGGTCGCCCTCGGTGTGATGAACGCCTACCTCGGGGCCTTCGCCAAGCTCGGGGCGGCGTTGGGGCGCGACGGCGACCTGCCGCGCTGGATCTCCGCCGGATCGGAGGCCGGTGGAATCCCGCGCCGCAGCCTGGCGGTCGTCGCGGCGCTGATCGTCGGCTACCTCAGCGCGCTCGTGCTCACCGGGCTCGAGCTCACACCGTTCATCCTCATCCACACCAGCTGCATGGTCGCGGTCTATGCGCTCGGCATGATCGCCGCAGTGCGGATGCTCGATCGCTACTCCCTCGGCTGGTGGTTCGCGGTCGTCTCCATCGTGCTGGTCGCCGGGCTGCTCATCCTTGCCGGGACGAGCCTGCTCGTGCCGGCATTGCTTGCCGCAGCTGCCATCGTCGTCACGTTCGCCAAGAAATTCACCAACAGGAAGAGCCCCCGTGCCCGAGACAGCAGCACAGACGTCCGCACCGCAATACCGCGCCCACGCTGATATCAGCGTCACGTTCACGAACGGTGGCGGACTGACGGCCGAGGGATTCCGGCTCGATGTGCCGGATGCCGCAGCCGACGAGTCCTTCGTCGGGCAGCTTTTTGTACGGCAACTCGCACTGACGCTCGTCGATGAGGTGCGGGTGCGGAATCTGGAGGTCGTCGAGGAGACCCACCGCAGCCCGGTCGCGGCGGGCCCTACCGCCTTGACCCGGGCCCGGTATGTGGAACTGAGCCACGTCATCCGTGCTGGCCTCGTCACCTACCCCGGGTTGCCCGCGCCGTCGATCACCCCACACCTGACCCGGGAGGCATCGAAGAACAGCTACGCACCCGGCACCCAGTTCGCGATGGATGTCATCACCATGATCGGCAACACGGGTACCTACCTCGACAGCCCGTTTCACCGCTACCAGAACGGACGCGACCTGGCGGGCCTGTCGCTGGACACGCTCGTCGACCAGCCGGCGGAGGTATTCCACCTGCACGACTCGAAAGGCCGTGGCATCCCGGCCCCGGTCTTCTTCGACCGGGACGTCGCGGGCAAAGCGGTGCTTCTGCAGACCGGGTGGGACACGCACTTCGCGACTCCCGCGTATGCCGTGGATGCACCGTTCCTCAGCCGGGAGGGCGCCGAGTACCTCGTCGACCAGGGTGTCACGGTCGTCGGTATCGACTCACTCAATATCGATGACACGTCGACGGATGCCGCCGGGGAGCGTCCGGCGCATTCGCTGCTGCTCCAGGCCGGGATCCACGTGATCGAGCACCTGACGAACCTCGGCGAGTTGCCCGCTTCCGGTGCGACATTCACGGCCACGGCGCCACTGGTCGAAGGCTTCGGCACGTTCCCGGTCCGCGCGTTCGCCACCCTGCGCTGACTGTTATTCCCGTGGATCGAAAACCTCGAGGAGCCGATCGACGCAAAAGGAGGGAGTGGGTGGTGTGTGAGTGGCCTCAGGCCCGGCCTGCTGCTGCCCGCGAGCGCCGCGAGAGCGAGTCGATGATCACGGCCAGCACGAGCACGGCGCCGGTGATGATGTAGCGCACCGACGAGTCGAGGTTGAGTAGCGTGAGGCCCGACGAGATCGACATGATGACGAGGATGCCGAGAAGCGCCGAGAAGGCCGAACCGCGGCCGCCGAACAAACTGGTTCCGCCGATGACCGCCGCCGCGATGGCGTTGAGGTTGGTGTCGCCGCCACCACTCGACTGGTTGCTTCCGGCGAGGCGTGCTGCGGCCATCAGGCCGCCGACAGCGGCGAAGGTCGAACAGAGCACGAAGACCGAGATGTAGATGCGGTTGACGCGGATGCCGGCCCGGCGGGCAGCTTCGACGCTACCGCCGACCGCGTAGACCGCGCGGCCCCAGCGGGTGCGGGTAAGGGCGAGGTTCATGGCGGCCACGAGAAGCAGGAAGAACACGAACATGACACCGACACCGCGCGTCTGGTTGAGGTACCAGGCGGCGGCGCCCAGCACGACGAGCAGCGCGGCCACCCGGACGATGATGACGCTCGACGACATCGCTGCGAGCCCGGCATCCGTGCGGCGCCGCGCCTGCGAGATCAGGCGCCACGCGTAGGCGAGCACGACGAGAGCGATCAGGGCATATGAGGCCCAAGCCGGCAGAAACAGCTGCTGCCCGAACTGCACGATCCAGGAGTCGAACGGGATGTTGATCGACCCGGCGCTGCCGAGAACGTAGAGCTGCACGCCGAGAACAGCGAGGAGCCCGGCGAGCGTGATGACGAAGCTCGGCACACCGAAGCGCGTGTAGAGCAGGCCGAAGACGAATCCGACAGCGGCGCCAGCAGCGAGGGATGCGACGATCACGAGCGCGAGCGGCCAGTCGAGTTGCACAAAACCCACCGCGAGGATGGCGCCGGAGAGGCCGCTGACTGACCCCACCGAGAGGTCGATCTCGCCGATCAGCAACACGAGCACGATACCAATTGCTATCGTGCCGACGGCCGCGGACTGCATGGTCAGGTTGACCAGGTTGGTGCTGGAGAGGAATGTCGGGTTGAGGATCTGAAAGATCGCCCAGATGATGGCGAGCCCGACGATAACCGGCAGGGAGCCGAGGTCACCCCCGCGCACGCGATCGACGAACGCCGAAACCGACCCGCGGATGCCGCTGTGCTCGGTGTCGTGAGCATCCGGGATTCCGCGCGGAATCGAGCCATCGGCCGACGTCGGTGGAGTCATCGATCGTTCTCCGGGGAAAGGGTGGCCGCCGCGCGGCGGGACACCGCGTTGTCGGTGGCGCCGGTGATCGCCGCGATGATCGTCTCGCTCGTGATGTCGGCAACGCGGAAGTCACCGTTGTTGCGACCGAGCCTGAGCACGGCGACGCGGTCGGCTACGGCGAGTACGTCGGCGATGTTGTGGCTGATGAGGATCACACCGAGCCCGCGTTCGCGCAGGCGCTCGATGAGATTGAGGACTTCGGCCGTCTGCGCGACTCCGAGAGCAGCGGTCGGCTCATCGAGGATGACGACGCTCGGCTCTCCGATGAGCGACCGCGCGATGGCGACGGTCTGGCGCTGGCCTCCGGACAGTGACGCGACCGGGGTGCGAACCGAAGTGAGACGGGCGCGCAGTTCGCGAAGCAGTGACCACGACCGTTGTTCCATCTCGACCTCGTCGAGTGCTCCTCCGCGGGTGAGTTCGCGACCGAGCCAGAGATTGCTGACAACGTCGAGGCTGTCGCACAGCGCGAGGTCCTGGAACACTGTCGCGATACCGAGGTCACGCGAGTCGGTGGGGGTGTTCATGGTTGTCGGGGTTCCGTAGAAACTGATCTCGCCGGCATCCGGAGTGTGCACTCCGGCGAGGATCTTCACGAGGGTCGACTTGCCCGCGCCGTTGTCGCCGACGATTGCCACGACCTCGCCGGCGTAGATGTCGAGGTCGATGCCGTTGAGAGCGCGAATCGCGCCGAACTTCTTCGAGATACCCCGCAGCGACAGGATGTGCTCCGGAGCGTGGTTCCTCTCGGCGGCAGCCGGAGTAGTCAGCGTCATAGTACCTATCCTGCCTCAGCCGGTCGCTACTCGATGCCCGCGGCGGCGCACGCTGCGGCGTACTCGGTCGTGCAGATCTGCTCGACAGTGAAGACGCCGTCAGCGACGACCGTCTCCATGATGTTCTCGCGGGTGACCACGACGGCATCGAGCAGGGTCGTCGGGGTGCCGTCGACAACGGATTCCCCGGTCACGCTCTCACCATTGGTGAGGGCGACGGCGACCTCGGCGGCAAGCTCGGCCTGCGCCCGCATGGTCTTGTAGATGGTGAGGTACTGGTCGCCCGCGACGATGCGCTGGATGCCCGACAACTCGGCGTCCTGGCCGGACACGATGGGCAGCGGGGAGACATTCGCGGCCTTGAGCGCCGAGATCGCGCCCCCGGCGGTGCCGTCGTTGCCGGCGTAGATGCCCGCGATGCGCCCGTCGAACTGGGTGATCTGGCCGGCTACCCAGTCCTGGGCTTTGTCGGGGCTCCAGTCCGGGGTGTCGTACTCGCCCAGGATGGTGAGGCCGCTCTCATCGATGACGCTGTGGGCCCCGGCCTTGAACAGTGGTGCGTTGGGGTCGGTCGGTGATCCATTGAGCATGAGGATGCCGCCGGTCGCGCCGTCCTCTTCGAGCTTCGCCGCGAACGCTGTCGCCTGCAGAACGCCGATGTTCTCGTTGTCGAACGATACGTAGTAGGCGAGCTTTCCGCCCGTGACCAGTCGGTCGTAGGCGATCACCGGGACGTCCTGGGCGTTGGCCGCGGCGACGATGCTGACCGCCGAGTTCGAGTCGACCGGATCGAGTACAAGCACCTTCACGCCAGAGGCCAGGGCGGCTTCGGCCTGCGATTGCTGCTTCGCGGCATCCTGGTCGGCGTTCGAGTAGAGCACCTCGTAGTCGCCGAGCGAGGCGATTTTCGCTTCGAAGAACGGGCGGTCGGATGCCTCGTACCTCGCCGTCTTGGACTCGGGAAGCAGCAGCGCGATCTTCGGTGCACCGGTCGAGCCGGGCTCCACCGGCAGGCAGCCAGCAGCTCCGAGTGTCAGACCGGCCGCCACGGCGAGGGCGAGGGCCGCACGGATGCGGCCCCGCAGACCGATTGCCGATTTGCGGCGCGCGTGTCCGGGGAGGGTGGTCGTCATTGATCGGCCTCTCGGGTTGCCCCGCCGCCACAGCGGGTCAGTCGAGTGTGACAGCCGCCGACGACGCCGGGCAACAGACCGATACCGCAATGCGCCAACCCGTGATCAAGCCGTGACCTCACGCGATCAGGCCCGGAGCCCGGTGGTCGTGCCGGTGAATCGCAGCTCGGAGTCGACACCGACCTGATCGATGGCGAGGGCGAGGCAGCCGAGCATCTCTGCCCGGTCGCCGAGGGAGCCCTGGATGATCTCGGGCACACCCTCGGAACTCGCGAGGACCGACCGTTCGAGCGCGTGGCGCATCGGGGCGAGCAGCGTCTCACCGGCTTGCGCGAGCTCGCCGCCGATGATGAGAAGCTCGGGATCGAAGAGGTTGCACAGGCTTGCGGCGGCGATGCCGATGTGGCGTCCGGCATCCGCGATCACGCGCTTCGAGCTGGCGTCGCCCGCTTCGGCGCGGAGCAGCAGGTCGCGCACGCGCTGCATGCCCGGGTCGCCGCGGAAGAGTTCGAGAAGAGCGGGGCCACCGGCGAGCGTGTCGAGGCACCCGCGGCTTCCGCATCGGCAGATCGGGCCGTTCTCGTCGATGGTGACGTGGCCGATCTGGCCGGCCTTGCCGGTGACGCCGCGAAAGATCGCTCCATTGATGAGCAGGCCAGCGCTGATGCTGTGGCCGACCCGGATGTAGGCGGCACCGCGGGATCCGCGCGCGTCACCCGCGCGCAGCTCGGCTAGCCCACCGAGGTTGGCCTCGTTGTCGACGAACACGGGGATCTGGATGCGGTTCGAGAGTTCGCTCGCGATCGCGACTCCTTCCCAGCCGCGCATGAGGCCGGGGGTTGCCACCATGCCGGTGTGCATGTCGACGGGGGTGGGCAGCGCGACTCCGACGGCGAGGATGTCGGACAGCGACGCGTTGATCGACTCGACCATGTCGCTGAGAAGCAGGGCCGCGCGATCGAGCTCGCGGTCGTGACGGTGTTCGAGGGCCAGGGGGACATGGTTCTCGGCGATGACCGTCCGGCCGATATCCGAGATCGCGATGCGCAGGTGACGGGCAGAGAAGTGGAGGCCGGCGACGAGTCCGAGCTGGCGGGCCAGCCGAACCTCGACCGCGCGGCGACCGCTACGGGAGGCGACCGAAGTGTGGAGCACCCCGGACGCTGAGAGCTCTTTCACGATGTTCGAGACCGTCGCCGGAGACAACCCGGTCGCACCCGCAAGTTCGACTTGGGTCAGGTGGCCGTGGTGTTTGAGGGAATCCACGATCCGCGCGCGGTTGGCTTCGCGGAGTGAAGTCTGAGAACCCGGCGTTGGGCTTCGGCTCGTCACAGCATGAGAATACACTCGAACGCCGCCACGTCCAGCGCGGATCCGGGGATATGACGGTGCGGACAACAAATGAAGACACCCGGATTTCCGCGGATTCTGGCTTTACCCCTTGATGCCAAATCACAGGTTCGAGCATCGATTGTCACGATTTGATCATCCTTGTGTTTACTATTTGACGCCAAGGCTTTCGAGGCCTATCTTCAGTACGACGCAATTTCGATTCGGCGTTGTTCAAACCCTGACAAGGAGGTCGCCCCGGTGGTTATTGCGGCGCACACGGAACCCACGATTCTCGATATGAGGTCGATCACCAAGGAGTTCCCCGGTGTGAAGGCGCTCGACAAGGTCTCACTCACGGTGAAGGCCGGCGAGATCCACTCCATCTGTGGCGAGAACGGCGCGGGCAAGTCCACGCTGATGAAGGTGCTGTCCGGCGTCTACCCCTTCGGCACCTACGAAGGCGACATCGTCTTCCAGGGTGAGGTTGTGCGGTTCAGCGGAATCAAGCAGAGCGAATCCGCCGGAATCGTGATCATTCACCAGGAACTCGCCCTCATCCCCGAGCTCTCGATCACCGAAAACATCTTCCTCGGCAACGAGCCAGGTAAGGGCGGAGTCATCAACTGGGTCGACGCCCAGTCGCGTGCCATCGAACTCCTCGCCCGCGTCGGCCTCGACGACGACCCCGACACCGCAGTGAAGAACCTCGGCGTCGGCAAGCAGCAGCTGGTCGAGATCGCCAAGGCACTCAACAAGAACGTCAAGCTGCTCATCCTCGACGAGCCCACCGCCGCCCTGAACGAGAGCGACTCCCAGCACCTGCTCGACCTGATCCTCGGCCTCAAGGGCCGCGGCATCTCGTCGATCATGATCTCGCACAAGCTCAACGAGATCGAGCAGATCTCCGACTCGATCACCATCATCCGCGATGGAAAGTCGATCGAGACCCTCGACGTCAAGGGTGATGGAGTCGACGAAGACCGCATCATCCGCGGGATGGTCGGTCGCACCCTCGGTAACCGTTTCCCCGAGCGCACCGGTGAAGCCGGAGAAGTCTTCTTCGAGATCAAGGACTGGAACGTGCAGCACCCGCTCACCGCGGAGCGCATGGTCGTCAAGAACTCGTCGTTCACGGTTCGCCGTGGCGAGGTCGTCGGTTTCGCTGGCCTGATGGGTGCGGGACGCACCGAGCTCGCGATGAGCATCTTCGGGCGCTCCTACGGCAAGTTCCTCTCCGGCCAGGTCTTCAAGGACGGCAAGGAGATCAAGCTCCGCACGGTTTCCGAAGCCATCGATAACGGCATCGCGTACGTCAGTGAAGACCGCAAGGCGCTCGGCCTCAACCTTCTCGACACGATCAAGCGATCCATCGTCTCGGCCAAGCTGACCAAGATCTCGCGCGGGAGTGTCGTCAACGACACCGAAGAAGCCCAGATCTCCGAGCAGTACCGCAAGTCGTTGCGGATCAAGACGCCGACCGTCGAAGAGGGAGTCAACAAGCTCTCCGGCGGAAACCAGCAGAAGGTCGTGTTGGCGAAGTGGATGTTCACCGACCCCGATCTGCTCATCCTCGATGAGCCGACCCGCGGAATCGACGTCGGTGCCAAGGCCGAGATCTACCAGATCATCCGCGACCTCGCCGCGCAGGGCAAGGGCATCATCATGATCTCGTCCGAACTGCCCGAGCTTCTCGGTGTCTCGGACCGCATCTACACGATCTTCGAAGGCAAGATCACCAACGAACTCCCGGTCGACAAGGCCGATCCTGAAACCCTCATGCGCAGCATGACGTCGTCCTCACAGAAAGTTGCCGCCCGATGAGCGCTCCCGAACCCACGACCAAGAGCGGATTCGACATCCGCGATCTGAAGAACCTGTTCGGCGGTGGCGGATCGCTCAAGCAGTTCGGCATCCTCGGCGCACTCGTCGTCATCATCATCTTCTTCCAGATCTGGACCGGCGGTAAGACGCTCCAGCCCGGAAACATCATCAACATCGTCCAGCAGTACTCCTACATCCTGATCCTCGCGATCGGCATGGTGATGGTGATCATCGCCGGCCACATCGACCTCTCGGTCGGTTCGGTCGCGGCGTTCACCGGAATCATCGTGGCCATCGCGATGCAGGACTGGAATTTCCCCTGGTGGGCCGGCATCCTGCTCGGCCTCGTCGTCGGTGCTGCCATCGGTGCGTGGCAGGGATTCTGGGTCGCTTATATAGGTGTACCGGCATTCATCGTCACCCTGGCCGGAATGCTCATCTGGCGAGGGGGAAACCAGCTCATCGGTGACTCGGCAACGGTCCCCGTCAACGGCGAATTCCAGAACATCGGTAAGGGCTACCTGCCGGAGATCGGATTGGGGCTGCCCTTCAACGCCCTGACAATGCTTCTCGGGCTCATCGTCGTCGCGATTCTCATCGGGCTCGAGATCCGCGGTCGCCGCACCCGCAAGGTCATGGGCGCGGCATCCGACCCGCTGTGGATCAGCATCGTGCGCGTCGTGATTCTCAGCGCGGTAGTCATGGTTGCGGCCTACCTGTTCGCAACCGGACGCGAGGGCACGAGCTTCCCGGTATCCGGAATCATCCTTGTCCTGCTGGTCGTCGCATACTCGTTCCTTACGAACAACACGATCATCGGCCGCCACATCTACGCCGTGGGTGGCAACAAGCACGCTGCCGAGCTGTCGGGTGTCAACTCGAAGCGCGTCAACTTCTTCGTCATGATGAACATGTCGGTGCTCGCGGCACTCGCCGGAATGATCTTCGTCGCCCGTTCGCAGGCATCGGGGCCGTTCGACGGCACCGGCTGGGAGCTCGACGCGATCGCCGCAGTCTTCATCGGTGGCGCCGCAGTCTCCGGTGGTATCGGAACCGTCGCCGGTTCCATCATCGGTGGACTCGTCATGGCCGTGCTCTCCAACGGCCTCGCGCTGAAGGGCATCCAGTCGGACCTCGTGCAGATCATCAAGGGCCTCGTGCTGCTGATCGCCGTCGGAGTCGACGTCTTCAACAAGACCCAGGGCCGACCGTCGCTCATCGGACTCATGACCCGAAAGAGCGGCACCGGGTCGAGCAACGACTCGACCACCTCCGAGGTCACTCCCGGCGGGGGAACGCCCGACACGGCGAAGCCCGCAGACCTTCCCCGCTAGCTCGCTCGAGCCGGCGGAGAACCACAAGTTTCACGCACTGATGTAACACCGGAGAATCAGCTCCACCCAATGCACCATCACAGATAAGAAAGAAAGAGATCCAATGAAGAAGATCCTTCTTGCAACGACCGCAATGGTTGCGGTTGCTGCGTTCGCCCTCACCGGCTGCTCCTCAGACTCGGGCCGTGGCGGCGACGCCGGCGGCGAGTCCGAAGCTGCTGGCTTCGCTGCAGACTCCCTCATCGGAGTCGCCCTGCCCGACAAGACCAGTGAGAACTGGGTCCTCGCCGGATCGCTCTTCGAGAACGGCCTCAAGGACGCCGGCTTCGAGGGTGACGTGCAGTACGCAGGAGCGAGCAACGCAGTTGCCGACCAGCAGCAGCAGATCTCGACCATGGTCACCAACGGCGCCAAGGTCATCATCATCGGTGCCAAGGACGGCGCCCAGCTCGGAACCCAGGTTGCAGACGCGAAGGCCAACGGCGCGACCGTTATCGCCTACGACCGCCTCATCCTGAACACCGACGATGTCGACTACTACGTAGCCTTCGACAACTTCAAGGTCGGCCAGCTCCAGGGCCAGGCACTTCTCGACGGTCTCGCCGCGAAGTTCCCGGACAAGACGGCTTACAACATCGAGCTGTTCTCCGGTTCGTCGGATGACTCGAACTCCGCAGTCTTCTTCGACGGAGCGATGGACGTCCTCCAGCCGAAGATCGACGACGGAACGCTGAAGGTCGTTTCGGGCCAGGTCGACATCAAGCAGACCGCTACCGCTGGCTGGAAGCCTGAAGAAGCCCAGAAGCGCATGGACACGCTCATGCAGGGTACGTACCAGAGCGAGACCGTCGATGGCGTTCTCTCCCCGAACGACACCCTCGCGCGCGCGATCATCACCTCGGTGAAGGATGCCGGCCAGGCCGACCTCCCCATCGTCACCGGCCAGGACTCGGAAGCCGCTTCCATCCCGCTGATCATGTCGGGCGAGCAGTACTCGACGATCTACAAGGACACCCGCGCACTCGTCAAGGAAGCAATCGCCATGGCGAGCGCGCTCCAGAAGGGCGACGAGCCGACCGTCAACGACACCGAGTCGTACAACAACGGTTCCAAGGTTGTTCCTGCTGACCTGCTGACCCCGGTCATCGTGACCAAGGACAACGCAGCCGAGGCGTACGCCGAGAACCCGGACCTGCTGGCCCTCACCAAGTAGTCACCGCTTCCGCAAGGGAGTAACGCTTCACCACGAAACCCTCGTGGATCGGACAAATCACACCGCGGATGCGGGCGTGAGGCGCCGGTCCACGAGGGTTTTTGCGTGGGGTGCGGAGGCGGGTGGATAGTGTGAACGTACACAAGCCGCGATTACGGAGTCGAGTACCACAGTGACCATGGAGCCAGAGAAGGTTCGCGCACCGAACATCCGCGATGTCGCGGCGCAGGCCGGTGTCTCGTACCAGACCGTCTCGCGCGTTCTCAACGACAGCCCCAGCATCAAGCCGAGCACGAAGCAACGAGTGCTCGATGTGATCAGAGAACTCGGCTACCGACCCAACCAGGCTGCACGCGCGCTGGTCACGAGCAGGTCCCGCACCATCGGCGTGCTCTCGGCTAACAGCAGCGCGCTCTACGGCCCGACCACCGCGATCAACTCGATCGAGAAGTCGGCGCGGGAAGCCGGTTATCGGCTGAGCATCACCAATATCAACACCGGCGACTACGCGTCGATCAAGTCGGGGCTCGACTACCTGCTGAGCCAGACGGTCGAGGCGATCGTTGTCATCGCTCCGCAGGCGCGCGTGTTCGACGTCATCAACGACCTCTCCATCCACGTACCGTTCGTGACCCTCGAAGCCACGGGGCGCAACCCGGGCCACAATCTCTCGGTCGACCAGTTCGCCGGCGCCCGCCTCGCCACCAAACACCTCATCGACCTTGGGCACACCGAGTTGATGCACATCTCCGGCCCGCAGGACTGGATCGAAGCCGAAGCGCGGATGCAGGGCTTCCTCCACGAGATCAACGCCGCCGACCTGCGCACGAGGGCTCCGATTCTCGGTGACTGGAGCGCGCACTTCGGGTACTACGCCGGGTTGGAACTGCTCAAGTTCCGCGACTTCACCGCTGTCTTCGCCGGCAACGACCAGATGGCCCTGGGGTTCATCCACGCCTGCCGCGACCTCGGACTCGATGTGCCCGGCGACATCAGCGTGGTCGGCTTCGACGACATTCCGGAGGCCGCGCATTTCTATCCGCCGCTCACGACAGTGCGCCAGGACTTCGCCGAGGTCGGTCGCCGGGCGGTCGCCTTCCTCTTGTCAGAGCTGGAGGGAAGCGAACATCGCACGGATGCCGCAATCCCGCCGGAGCTCATCGCGCGATCGTCGACCGCTCGATTCTCGGGCTGAAGCGCCGGGGCTTCGGCAGGTCCGGCCAGCAGCTGCGGCGCAGTTATGCACTCGTGATATTGCGGCCTTGACAGATGTGACCGTTTCGCCTGTAACATTGCGGCAGCGAATGTGAACGGTCACATCTGATCACATCCTCGCGAAAGCTTCAGCTTCATCACCACCAGACAACGAGGTCATTCGAGTGAGTTCCACCCCTGTACAGTCGCCTGCCGAGAGCGCGGCGTCGGCCGAGCGCTACGTCATCGGCGTCGACTACGGCACTCTCTCTGGCCGCGCCGTTGTCGTGCGTGTCTCCGACGGTGCGGAGCTCGGTACGGCGACACTCGACTACCCCCACGCGGTGATGGACGCCACGCTGGCTGCCACCGGCGCGGCCCTCCCGCCCGAGTGGGCACTGCAAGTCGCGTCCGACTACGTCGAGGTCCTCAAGAGCGCGGTTCCTGCAGCGGTCAAGGCCGCGGGCATCGACCCGGCTGATGTCATCGGCATCGGCACCGACTTCACCGCATCGACGCCGCTTCCCGTGCTCGCCGACGGCACCCCGATCAACGAGGTCCCCGGGTTCGCCGACCGTCCGCACGCCTACGTCAAGCTGTGGAAGCACCACGCAGCCCAGGGGCAGGCCGACCGCATCAACGAGCTCGCGGCCGAGCGTGACGAGTCCTGGCTTCCCCGCTACGGCGGATTCATCTCGAGCGAGTGGGAATTCGCGAAGGGGCTGCAGCTTCTCGAGGAAGACCCCGAGATCTATGCGCTCATGGACCACTGGGTCGAGGCGGCCGACTGGATCATCTGGCAGCTCTCCGGCGCATACGTGCGCAACGCGTGCACCGCTGGTTACAAAGGAATCCTGCAGGACGGGGCTTACCCGAGCACCGAGTTCCTCGGCGCCCTGAACCCCGCCTTCGCCAGCTTCGCTGATGACAAGGTCGCCCACGAGATCGGCCGGCTCGGCGACCGCGCGGGCTCGCTCACGGCGGAGGCCGCACGGTGGACCGGCCTTCCCGAGGGCATCGCGGTCGCCGTCGGAAACGTCGACGCGCACGTGACCGCCCCGGCCGCCCAGGCGGTCGAGCCCGGCCAGATGGTCGCGATCATGGGCACCTCGACCTGCCATGTCATGAACTCCGATGTGCTCGTCGAGGTTCCGGGCATGTGCGGCGTTGTCGACGGCGGCATCGTCTCCGGCCTCTTCGGCTACGAGGCAGGCCAGTCGGGTGTTGGCGATATCTTCGCCTGGTACGTCGCGAACCAGGTGCCCGCGCGCTACACCGACGCCGCTGCATCCGCTGGTCTCGGAATCCACGAGTACCTGACAAGCCTCATCGAAACGCAGCCGGTCGGCGGCCACGGTCTTGTCGCGCTCGACTGGCACAACGGCAACCGTTCCGTGCTCGTCGATACCAACCTCTCCGGAGTCGTCTTCGGCTCGACCCTCGCCACCCGTACCGAAGAGATCTACCGTGCGCTGTTCGAAGCGACCGCGTTCGGTACCCGTCGGATCGTCGAGACCTTCACCGCGAGCGGAGTGCCGGTCACCGAATTCATCGTCGCCGGTGGCCTGCTCAAGAACGCGTTCCTCATGCAGACCTACAGCAACATCCTGCGCATGCCGATCTCGACTATCGCGAGCGAGCAGGGTCCCGCGCTCGGCTCGGCGATCCACGCCGCTGTCGCGGCGGGGGCATACCCCGATGTCCGAGCTGCGGGCACGGTCATGGGCAAGCTCAACCGTGCCGTGTACACACCCGATGCGGATGCTGCGGATGCCTACGACGCGCTCTACGCGGAGTACACGCAGCTGCACAACTACTTCGGTCAAGGCGGCAACGACGTGATGCACCGTCTGAAAGCGATAAAGCGGAACGCACTGCGCGTGGGGGTGTTCGCATGAGCAAGTACTCGCCTGAGACCGAGGTCGCCATCGCGCGCACCCGCGACGAAGTGGCACGCCTGCACGCCGAACTCGTGCGGTACGAACTCGTCGTCTGGACCGGAGGCAATGTCTCCGGTCGCGTTCCCGGCGCCGACCTGTTCGTCATCAAGCCCAGTGGTGTCGCCTACTCCGACCTCGGCCCGGAGAACATGATCCTTTGCGACCTCGACGGTTCCGTCATCGGCGACACCCCCGGCTGGGAGCGCAGCCCCTCCAGCGACACGGCGGCTCACGCCTACGTGTATCGCAACATGCCCGAGGTCGGGGGAGTCGTGCACACCCACTCCACCTATGCAACGGCCTGGGCCGCGCGCGGCGAGGCAATCCCGTGTGTCATCACCGCAATGGCCGACGAATTCGGCGGTGACATCCCCGTCGGCCCATTCGCCATCATCGGCGACGACTCGATCGGCCACGGGGTCGTCGAGACCCTCACCGGGCACCGCTCGCGAGCAGTGCTCATGCAGAACCACGGCGTCTTCACCATCGGCAAGGACGCGAAAGACGCGGTCAAGGCCGCGGTCATGACCGAGGACGTCGCGCGCACCGTTCACCTCGCCCGCCAGCTCGGAGAAGTGATCCCGATTCCGCAGGCGTCCATCGACGCGTTGTTCGACCGCTACCAGAACGTCTACGGACAGAACCCCGCAGGAGCACTCAGTTGAGCAACAGCATCATTCCCGACCTCGCCGCCAACCAGGTCTGGTTCCTCACCGGGAGCCAGGACCTCTACGGTGACGAGACGCTGCGCCAGGTAGCCGAGCAGTCGCAGGACGTCGTCGACCTGCTGAACGCGTCGAGCGACATCCCGGTGACCATCGTCTGGAAGCCCGTGCTCAAGGGGTCGGATGCCATTCGCCGCGCGATGCTCGATGCCAATTCCGACGACTCGGTGGTCGGAGTCATCGCCTGGATGCACACCTTCAGCCCGGCGAAGATGTGGATCCATGGGCTCGACGCGCTTGCCAAGCCGTTCCTGCACCTGCACACGCAGGCGAACGTCGAACTGCCCTGGGCCGACATCGACTTCGACTTCATGAACCTCAACCAGGCGGCACACGGAGACCGGGAGTTCGGCTACATCGCCACCCGCATGGGCATCCCGCGTAAGACCGTAGTGGGCCACGCATCGAACCCCGTCGTGACCGGCCAGGTCGGTACCTGGACGCGAGCGGCATCCGGTGTTGCCGCGACCCGCGATCTGAAACTCGCCCGGTTCGGCGACAATATGCGGAACGTCGCGGTGACCGAGGGTGACAAGACCGAGGCCGAGATCCGTTTCGGCGTCTCGGTGAACACCTGGGGAGTGAACGAGCTCGTCGAGCGGGTCGATGCGGCATCCGAAACCGACGTCGACGCCCTCATCGCCGAGTACGACGAGCTCTACGACATCGTTCCCGAACTGCAGGTCGGCGGTGACCGCCACGAGTCACTGCGCTACGGAGCGAAGATCGAGCTCGGCCTGCGCAGCTTCCTCGAAGAGGGTGGATTCAGCGCCTTCACCACGAGCTTCGAAGACCTGGGCGGCCTGCGCCAGCTTCCCGGCCTCGCCGTGCAGCGGCTCATGGCCGACGGCTACGGCTTCGGTGGTGAGGGCGACTGGAAAACCGCCGTGCTCATTCGCGCCGCCAAGGTCATGGGTGCCGGGCTTCCCGGTGGCGCATCCCTCATGGAGGACTACACCTACAACTTCGTCCCAGGCGAAGAGGCGATCCTCGGTGCGCACATGCTCGAGATCTGCCCGTCGCTCACGACGAAGCGCCCGAGCCTCGAGATCCATGCGCTGGGAATCGGCGGCCGCGAAGATCCGGTTCGCCTCGTCTTCGACACAGATGCCGGACCCGGCGTCGTCGTCGCACTCTCCGACATGCGCGACCGCTTCCGCCTGGTCGCCAACGTGGTCGAGGTCATCGACCTTCCCGCACCACTGCCGCACCTTCCCGTCGCTCGCGCGGTGTGGAAGCCTGCCCCCGATTTGGCCACCTCGGCCGGTGCCTGGCTCACTGCCGGCGCCGCCCACCACACCGTGCTCTCCACGGCGCTGGGTGTCGAGGCCTGGCACGACTTTGCCGAGATCACTCAAGCCGAGCTTCTCGTCATTGATGAAGACACGACATCGCGCGGGTTCGCCCGCGAGGTGAAGTGGAACGCCGCCTACTACCGACTGGCACAGGGGCTGTAACACAACGCACGACCACCACGAACATACGCCGGCCGGCCTTTCTCGGCTGGCGAATGGACCGAGTTTTCATGGACGAAGCTCTGGTCACGAGCACCACAGACAATGATGTCCATCAATCGAAAGGAAACACAGTGAAGAAGAGAGCACTTCTCTCGCTTGTCGCCGCAGGCGCAATGGTTGCCGGCCTCGCCGGTTGCGGATCCACCAGCGGTGGAGAGGGCGGCGAAGGCGGTGGCGGCATCATCGGTGTCGCAATGCCGACCAAGTCATCCGAGCGCTGGATCGCCGACGGCAAGTCGGTCAAGGAAGCCCTCGAGGCAGAGGGTTACACCGTCGACCTGCAGTACGCGGAAGACGACATCCCCACCCAGGTAAGCCAGATCGAGAACATGATCACCAAGGGCGCAGAAGCCCTGATCATCGCCTCGATCGACGGAACGACGCTCACCAACATCCTTCAGGATGCCGCTGACGCCGACATCCCGGTCATCGCCTACGACCGCCTTCTCATGGACACCGAGAACGTGGACTACTACGCGACCTTCGACAACGCACTCGTCGGACGCCAGCAGGGCTGGTCGGTACTGAACGGTCTCGGCCTGACCGAGCTCGACGGAACCCCGATCGAGGGCGCGCCGACCGGCCCGTTCAACATCGAACTGTTCGCCGGATCGCTCGACGACAACAACGCGTTCTTCTTCTTCGACGGCGCAATGGAGGTCCTCCAGCCCTTCATCGACAACGGAACCCTCGTTGTCGGCAGTGGCCAGGTGAAGATCGAGCAGGCGGCAACGCTTCGCTGGGACGGAGAAACGGCCCAGAGCCGCATGGAGGACCTTCTCACGAAGAACTACTCCGACGGCACCAAGGTCGACGCCGTGCTCTCGCCCTATGACGGCATCTCGCGCGGCATCATCAGCGCCCTGCAGGACGCCGGCTACAAGGTAGGCGACGAATGGCCGACCATCTCGGGCCAGGACGCCGAGATCGACTCGGTCAAGGCGATCAACTCGGGCGAGCAGTACGCCACGATCTTCAAGGACACCCGCGAGCTCGCGAAGAAGGCCTCTGCAATGGCCATCGCCGCACTCGAGGGTGACGAGGTCGAGACCAACGACACGAGCACGTACAACAACAACGTCAAGGACGTCCCGTCGTTCCTGCTCGAGCCGGTCACCGTGGTCAAGGACAACATCCAGAAGGACCTGGTCGACACCGGGTACTGGACCGAGGCCGAGGTCAACGGCTAAGCAGCCGAAAACTGCGCCGGTGCCGGGGAGGCGACTCCCCGGCACCGGCATCACCGCTCCATCCCACAAACCACAAGGCAAGGAAGCCGGCACAGTGACAACGAACATCCTGGAAATGCGGTCGATCACCAAGACCTTTCCCGGCGTGAAGGCGTTGCAGGACGTCACTCTCGAAGTGGCGCGCGGAGAAATCCACGCGATCTGCGGCGAGAACGGCGCGGGCAAATCGACCCTCATGAAGGTGTTGTCCGGGGTCTACCCCACCGGCACCTACGAGGGCGACATCGTCTTCGAGAACGACACGATGACGTTCCGCGACATCCGCGACAGCGAGGCCAAGGGCATCGTCATCATCCACCAGGAGCTCGCGCTGAGCCCCTACCTCTCGATCGCCGAGAACATCTTCCTCAACAATGAGGTCAAGGGACTGTTCGGCTTGATCGACTGGAACAAGAGCAACTCCGAGGCAGCCAAGCTGCTCGCGCGGGTCGGGCTTCGCGAGAACCCGACAACCAAGATCATGGACCTCGGCGTCGGCAAGCAGCAGCTCGTCGAGATTGCGAAAGCGCTCTCGAAGCGGGTCAAGCTGCTCATCCTCGATGAGCCGACGGCCGCGCTCAACGACGAAGACTCCGATCATCTGCTCGACCTGATCCTGCACCTCAAAGAGCAGGGCATCACGTCGATCATCATCAGCCACAAGCTCAACGAGATCAAGAAGATCGCGGATTCAGTCACTGTCATCCGGGATGGCAAGACCATCGAGACCATGGCAAAGGGCGAGGTCTCAGAGGAACGCATCATCAAGGACATGGTCGGGCGCGACCTCGAGCACCGGTACCCCGACCACACGCCGAACATCGGTGAAGAGATCCTTCGCGTCGAGAACTGGCGGGCCCATCATCCGCAGGACCCGTCCCGCGTGATCGTCGACGATGTCAACCTGTCGGTGCGCCGCGGTGAGATCGTCGGGATCGCAGGGCTCATGGGCGCCGGCCGCACCGAGTTCGCGATGAGCCTGTTCGGGAAGAGCTACGGAACCCGGATCTCGGGCAAGGTGTTCAAGAACGGCACCGAGATCAAGACCCGCAGCGTCTCAGAGGCCATCGAGAATGGCCTCGCCTACGCGACCGAGGACCGCAAGCAGTACGGCCTGAACCTCATCGAGGACATCAAGCGCAACATCAGCGCGGCGTCCCTCGGGAAGTTGGCCCAGGGCGGTCTCGTCAACGACAACGAAGAGTTCAAGGTCGCGAACGAGTACCGCAAGAGCATGAACATCAAATCTCCGACGGTGCTCGCGAAAACCGGCAAGCTCAGTGGTGGAAACCAGCAGAAGGTCGTGCTGAGCAAGTGGATCTACTCGGATCCCGACGTGCTCATTCTCGATGAGCCCACCCGCGGTATCGATGTCGGCGCGAAGTACGAGATCTACGCGATCATCAACCGGCTCGCATCCGAGGGCAAGGGAATCATCGTCATCTCGTCGGAGCTGCCCGAACTTCTCGGAATCTGCGACCGAATCTACGCTCTCTCGGAAGGCCGGATCACCGGTGAACTTCCCATCGCCGAGGCGACCCCCGAAGCACTTCTCACGCTCATGACCATGGAAAAGCCGCGCTAGCCCCCGGCGCGCGCAGTACAAGGAGACTGACCACCAATGTCTGAAACAACCACCCGCCCACAGACCGAGCCGGTCGGGCCACCCCCGACGTCGAAGATCGCGTCGTCGCTGAGCCACATCATCACCGACCTCGGCAAGAACGGCATCTTCCTGGCGCTGGTCGCCGTGGTCGCCCTGTTCTCGATCCTCACCATCCAGAACGGCCAGTCGATCCTGCTGCGCCCGCAGAACATCTCCAACCTGATCGTGCAGAACGGGTACATCCTGATCCTCGCGATCGGAATGGTCATGGTGATCGTTGCCGGCCACATCGACCTCTCGGTCGGTTCGGTCGCTGCGTTCGTCGGCGCCATCTCGGGTGTTTTCGCGGTCAAGATGGACATGCCGTGGGCGCTCGCCATCGTGCTGTCGCTTCTGGTCGGCGCTCTCGTCGGGGCCTGGCAGGGATTCTGGATCGCGTACGTCGGCATACCCGCGTTCATCGTGACGCTGGCCGGCATGCTCATCTTCCGTGGACTCGCGCTCGTCGTGCTCGGCAACTCCAACATCGGCTCGTTCCCTGAGGAGTACCGGGCTCTGGGTAACGGCTTCCTCAACTTCGAGATCGACCTGGGTGGGCGGTCGCACATCGACCCGCTCACGCTGGGTGTCGGCCTCATCGCCGTCATCGCGCTGATCGTGCAGCAGGTGCGCACCCGTGCCGGTCGCCGCAGCTACGGCCAGGATGTCGAGCCGCTCCCGTGGTTCGTCGCCAAGCTCGCGCTCGTCACCGTCGGTGTCGGCCTGTTCGCCCTCGCGCTCGCCGTGTTCAAGGGCATCCCGGTCACGCTGATCGTGCTGGCGATCCTCGTGCTGGTCTATGGCATCGTCACCAACCGCAGCGTCTTCGGCCGCCACATCTACGCGATCGGTGGGAACCGCCACGCGGCCGAGCTGAGCGGTGTTAAGACGCGCAAGGTCGACTTCTTCATCTTCGTCAACATGGGATTCCTCGCCGCGCTCGCCGGCCTGGTGTTCACCGCCCGCCTCAACCTGGCCGGCCCGAAGGCGGGTGACGGTTTCGAGCTCGAGGCGATCTCCGCTGCCTTCATCGGTGGTGCGGCGGTGCAGGGTGGAGTCGGAACCATCGGTGGTGCCATCATCGGTGGTCTCATCATCGGTGTACTGAACAACGGTATGTCGATCATGGGTATCGGAATCGAGTGGCAGCAGGCGGTCAAGGGCCTCGTGCTCCTGCTCGCAGTCGCGTTCGACGTCTTCAACAAGCGTCGCTCCGGAGGTCGCTGACCCCTTCCGTCATTCCCCGACTTGCCCACTTTTGTCGCCCTCCCACCACGGAAGGCGACAAAAGTGGGCAAGTCGGGGTTAGAGGCGAGTGACGGTCACCGTCGGGTGAAGGGCGCGGGTGTGGTCTACCGTTCGGGTCGGTCCCACCAGCGTGAACTTCGCGGTGAAGACCGGGCTGGCTGATGATTTCGCGAAGCGCAGCTCGATGGCACCAGCCTCGACGATCCGTTCACCGGCAATGCCGGTGAACTGGGCGAGGTCGGCCGGGATCTCGAACCGCACCCGGGCGCTCGCGCCAGCGGCCAGCTCTACGCGGGCGAATCCCACGAGGCGCTGGACCGGGCGCACGACGCTCGCCACCGGGTCGTGCAGGTAGACCTGGACCACCTCGACGACGTCACGGCCGCCCGGGTTGCTCACGGTGAGCGCGGCGACGGCCACGCCGTCAGTCGCGAGCTCGGCCGGGGATTCGACGACGAAGTCACCCCACTCCACCTCGGAGTACGACAAACCGTGCCCGAAGGCGAATGCCGGGGTCGGGTCGATGTTCGAGACATCGTTCGGCCCGGCGAGCGGTGCCGCGAGGTAGGTCGTCGGTTGCGAGCCCGGGGTGGCCGGCACGCTGACCGGAAGCCGGCCCGAGGGATTCACGCGACCGCTGAGAACTCCCGCGATCGCAGCGCCGCCTTCTTCGCCGCCGAAGAAGGTCTGCACGATGGCGGCGGCATCCGTTGTCGCCGGTCCGAGTGCATACGGCCGCCCGGAGAGCAACGTCACGATGGTCGGTGTGCCGGTTGCGAGCACCGCTTCGAGCAGAACTCGCTGGGCACCGGGAAGGTCGAGCGACTCGACATCGCATCCCTCACCGCTCGTGCCGCGGCCGAATAGCCCGGCGCGGTCTCCGAGGGCGAGGACGACCACATCGCTGGAGCGCGCGAGTTCTACTGCCTCCTCGATCTGCGCAGCCTCGGCGTCCCCATCGATACTCACCCCGAGCGCTTCGGTGACCGTGTTCCCGGGGAACTCGGCGCGCAGCGATTCGGCGAGCGTCGGCAGGGCGATTCCGATGGGGATCTCCGGATGCTGCACCCCCACGTGCGCCGGGAACGAGTAGCACCCGAGAAAGGCATACGGCGTCGCGCCATTGGGCCCGATGAGAGCAATCCGCCTGCCGTTGTCTGCCAGCGGGAGGGTGCCGTCATTGGTGAGCAGAACCACCGACTGCTCGGCGAGTTGCCGGGCGACGTGCCGGTTGGCCGGGGAGTCGAGATCGATGCTCGAGCGCACCGCTGCCGGCGAGCTTCCGCGCAGGGCGGGCGGAACCGGGTCCCAGTCGGCGTCGAGAAGACCGAGCTCGACCTTCTGCGCGAGGACGCGACGCAGCGCGCGGTCGATGAGGGCGGCATCCACGATCCCGGTTTCG
>Ga0247729_10000104_pt1 | contig 39074 bp, 32 predicted proteins | sample UWRJL133311R2_FD_180958 | JGI IMG/M metagenome (GOLD analysis project Ga0247729, IMG submission 180958) | Plant litter microbial communities from Arlington Agricultural Research Station in Wisconsin, United States - UWRJ-L133-311R-2 | ecosystem: Environmental > Terrestrial > Plant litter >... | reverse complement strand
AAGGCGCGCACGGCTATCTGCTCAAGAATGCTAATCCCGAGGAAGTACGCGGTGCCATCCTGGCCGCGGCCGCGGCCGCGCCCCGCGCTACGCTGGCGGCGCTGTAGGCAGCCTCGGTATACCGCCACAGAAAAAGCCGCCCGAGTGCATCGGGCGGTTTTTTGCGTTATCTGCTGACCCGCGGGCGGGCCCTACGGCCGCTACGGCCACGAAAAAGCCCCACCAATAATCGGCGGGGCTTTTTTTATGCGCACAATATCAGATGCTACAGGCTGGCCGACAGACCGATGGTGAAGGTGCGGCCGCGGTTAAAGAAGGCCTGCTGCTGGTTCACGTCCGGCATGTTGGAGTTGTTGCGGTTCGACACGTCGGTGAAGTAGTACTCGTTGAGTACGTTCAGGATCGAGCCTTTCAGGCCCAGCCGCACCCGGTCGTGGGAGATGGCGGGAAAATCGTAGCCGAAGTGCAGGTCCAGGTTGCGGCTGGTGGGCAGGCGGTACGAGTCGATCCGGGTTTCGGGGTTGACGATATTCTCGGGGTTGAAGTCCGCGTAGTACTTCGAAAACAGCAGGAACGACGGCCGGATGTAGGCGTGCTTGAAGGGCTCGTAGCGCAGTCCGAATTGGAACTGCACCTGGGCGGCGTCGCCGACGTGGGTGCCGTCGAGGTACACGGGCTGGTCGGGGGTGCCCTGCACCACGCCGCCTTCATCGGTTTGGGTGAGCAGGCCCTGGCCGGTCCAGCGCCAGTCGCCGAGGGCAATGGCGGAGCTCAGCTGCAGGCGCCGGCTGATGTCCTGAGCCACGCTCAGCTCCACGCCCACGTGCCGGGCATCTACGTTGCGCACGTTGTTATAAAGCAGCAGGTCGCCGCTGGGGTTGCTAGTGAAGGTCGTCGTCTTGTTGCCCCAGATGGTGTAGTAGGCGTTCAGCGTGGCCTTCATGCTGGGGTAATTGATGCCGTAGCCCAGTTCCGCGCTCGAAATCTGCTCGGGTTTCACGTCGGCGTACTTGTAGCCGCTGGTGGCGTACACGTAGTTGAAGAACGGCACTTTCTGGTTGTAGCCGATATTGACGAAGAAGTTGTCGCGCTCCGACAGGTTGTAGTTGGCGCCGGCCTTGAGGCTGTAACCGGTGTAGCGCGCCCAGGGCGTCACCACGTCGTGGCCGGCTCCATTGCTGTAGCCCTGGCCGTTGACGATGACGATGGGCGCAGCGTACGGCACCGGGTAGCTGACGCCGTCCACGGTGATTTCCTTGGGCTTGAAGTAGTCGATGCGCTTGTAGCCAACTTCGGAAACCGTGCCGCTGAGGACGGCCGACAGCACCGGCGTTTTGTATTCTACCTGCGCGTAGCCGCCCAGCCAGCGGGTTTTGCCGTCGTAGTTGTAGCTCAGCTTGTCGCCCACCCGCAGCTTGGTAGCCGCGTCGACGTTCTTGTTGGCCGTGTTGGTGGTGTAATCGCCGCCCAGTAGGTCGCGCACTTGGCGGTAGTGAATGCCGTAGTAGCTGCGCCCGTCGACGCCGGCCGACACCGTGAGCCGGTCGCCGAGGTTATAGTCGCCGCCCACTACGAAGCCGTACCAGCGGTGGCTGTTTACGTTGTTGATCAGAAACTGCGTAGACAGCCGCTCGCCGTTGGGCTGGTAGTTCTTGACGTTGGTATCGTAGATTCGCTGAAAGTCCGTCTGCCCTGTCTGGCTGTTATTGAGGATGGTGCTGGAGTTATTGAAAGTCAAGCCACTAACGCCGCCGCCATTGCCGAAGGAAGCGTACGCCACCGACGAGATGAACAGCCGCTCATTGACCTGCCAGAGGTCGTTGAGGTTGATCTGGGGCTTGTTGTAGTAGTTGGAACGCTCGTTCAGGTCTTCCGACTTCTGCGGGTTGGAAGTGGTTTTAGTAACGGGGTCGTAGGTGTAGCGGGTCAGGGAGCCCCAGTACGGGTTGTAATCGAAGCCCTTGTTGCCGTTGACAACCGTCAGGCCCCCGATTTCCTTGATCTTGGAATCGGAATACAAACCCACCAAGCTCTGGAAAGCGCGCTGGCCGTGACTTTGCGGCGAGCCCAGCCCGGTCAGGGACAGGCGGTGGTTGCCGAGGCGCTTGCTGATGTTGCCGAAGTAGGTCCAGGCGTCGTCGAAGGCATGGTCGACCCAGCCGTCGGAGGTGCGGCGCGAGCCGTAGGCCGTGAAGGCCCAGTCGCCCTTCACGTTGCCCGAGCTGAGCATGAGCGAGTACTTGCGGTAGTTGTTGGAGCCACCTTCCACGCGGGCCAGCACGCTTTTCTTGTCGTCGAAGCCGCGGGTCAGCACGTTGATGGTGCCCCCGACGGCCGGTACGGAAATCTTGGAGGCCGACAGGCCGCGCTGTACCTGCAGGCTTTTGGTCACGTCGCCCAGGTCCCAGTTGGACCAGTACACCGAGCCGTTTTCCATGTCGTTGACGGGCACGCCGTTGATGAGCACGGCCACGTTGCGCTGGTCGAAGCCGCGGATGTTGATGCGGGAGTCGCCGGTGCCGCCGCCGCCCTGGGTGGCGTACACGCCGGGCGTCTCGTTGAGAATCAGCGGCAGGTCCCGATTCGACAGCGTTTCGCGCAGCTTCACCTCGTTCACGGCCGAGAAGGCCACCGGCGTTTCGCGCTCCACGGCCACGGAGGCCACAACGGTTACCTCGTTCAGCGTCGCGTTGTCGGAGGCCAGGGAGAAGGTGGCGGTGGCGTTCTGGTTGCCCACAGTGACTTTCTGCTCCGTCAGCTTGTAGCCGATAAAGGTGGCCTTCACCGAGTACGTGCCGGGCTTCAGGTTGGGTACCACGTAGGAGCCGTTGGCCTCAGCCCCGGCACCGGTGTTGACGCCGTTGCCGGTTACCTGCACCGTGGCACCGGGCAGGGCTTCGCCGGTGAGCTGGTCCAGCACCCGGCCTTTGATGGAATACGTGCTTTGGGCCGCCGCCGTCAGCACGGCAAGGCAGGTGAGCAAAAAGGTGAGTAAGGTGTGTTTCATGCGGTAGAGCGGGGAATACAGCGTTTGGGCTAAGCAAAGGTAAGGGTTTGGCAGGTAGTCGGAAAGCGACGGCTTTAACTTGTTTGCGTGCACTGGCTCCTGCTTATCTTTGGCCAGCGTGCCCCGCCTGCAGGCCATCGTCGGCGCCTGATTTCTTACGCACTTATCTACTACTATATGCTGCTTTTCTACCGGGTGGCGCTGGTGGCAGCCGGCCTCGGGCTGCCGGGCGCCGCCGCCGCGCAGGCTCCCCTGTTTTATACGATAGAGCTGCCGGCGGCCCCCGCCAGCGCCCCGCTGCCCGTGTACGTGGCGCGGGTGGTTGATGCCCGCGCCAACAAGGCCGGCCTGGGCTGGATCAACAACGGCCTGGACAACACGCGGCGGCTGGCCCGTTTTGCCCAGGGTTTGGAGCAGGAACTGACAAACTTTTTCGGCCGGGAGCTCCACCCGCCCGAAGCGCGGCCCCTGGTGCTGGTGGTGCGCCGGCTGACGCTGGCCGAACAGGCCGCCGGGCTCAGGGAGTATGCGCTAGCCGAAGTAGTGGCCGACTTTTACGAGCAGCAGCCCGATGGCTACCACTGGGTGCACCACGCCGCCGAGCTGGCCACCGACCATGCCTTCGACGTCACGAGCCTGCACCCGCCGCTGCTGGCGCAGGTGCTGCGGCAGGCGCTGGCCCCGCTCGGCACTGCTTCCCTGGCGCCGGCGGCCAGTCCGGCCCTGAGCTGGGAAGCGTTGCTGGCCGCGCCCGCGCCGCCCGCTTACGCCGTAGAAACTGCGGCGCCCCCACGTTCGGGCCTGTACCGGCAGCCGGCCGACTTCCAGCGCAACCAGCCCTGGCACGAGGGACAGTGGTCGAACCGGCCGCTGGGCCACCTGGCCGCCTACGGTGCCCGCGCGCTGATGCGGCGCGCCACCGCCGAAGATGCCTGGCACGACGACGATGACCTGTGGGGCTTCTGCGACGGCAGCCGCGTCTACGTGCGCCACGGCAGCGCTTACTACCCGCTACAGCACAACGCGCAAGGCTATTTCTACCAAGCTCCCGGGTACCTGGACTCCCGCCAGCGGAAATCTACTGCGGTGCTGTACACGCCCGGCGGGGGCGTGATGACGAAAACTCCGCCGAAGCTGACGGCCACAACCCTGCAGCTGTGGCCCGATACGGGGTTTGCCGGCGAGGCCATTCCGGCTACCGCCCGCGCCGACGCACCGGCCGCCGCCGCCACGGTTATCGTGTACCGCCGGCCCGATGCCGCCCCGGACCGCGACGTGCAGATTCTACTGAACGGGCAGCCCGCCGGCAGCCTGCGCGGCGGCGAGTACCTGGCCCTGCCCATGCCCGGCGGCGAGCTGGCCGAAGTGAGCGTGTGCGGGCAGGCCGGGCGCGAAACGTGCTTCCGCTTCCGGCCCGATCGGCTGGCGGCCAACTACCTCGACTGCCGCCTGAGCCTGGCCACCCAGCCCGCGCCCATGCTGCGGCTGGTATCGGCGGAAACGGGGACGGCAGCCGTACAAAGCTGCGTGGCCGCCGTCCCGAAATAAGCGCGCCTCGTCCGGCGCGGGTGGGTAGCTAGCATCTCGTGTCTATTTTTGGGTGCTATTAGAAGTAGTATTGATTTAAAAATGAAACTCAATACTACTTTGAAACCTCGTCTTTAAAAGTAGTATTGAGTTTCATTTTTAAATCAATACTACTCTTTAGGCCGCTCCATCTCGACTGCTTGTTGCCAGATCCTAGATGCGGCGGCTTGCTTTGTTTCTTTCTTTGCTAAATAGCCTTTCCTCTTACGGCTTACTCACGCTAGTCGCATGATCCTTCGTTGCCTGCCTTTCCTACTGTTGCTAGCCGGCCCGGCTGCCGCGCAGCAATTCGCTATCAGCCTACCGCCGCAAACCGCGTCTACTCCCCTAGCGGCCGGCAGCTTCCAAGTGGCGCAGGTGGTGGATGCCCGCGCCGACCGGACCACGCTCGGCTTCGCCCAGCAGGGTCTCGACAACCACCGCGTGCCGGCCAACTTCCCTCAGGGGCTGGAAAAGGAAGTACTGGGCTTCGTGAGTCGTCTGAGTGGAGTGAGCGGGGGCCGGCCAGTGGTGCTGCGCATTCACACGCTCAAAATCACGGAGGAAACCCGGGCCAGCTCGGAGCGGGCTACCGCCGAGGTAACGGCCGACTTTTTGGTGCAGCAGGGGGAGCAGTACTACCCACTGCTGGCGGCGGCGGCGGGCGTGGAAACCAAGGGGCTCGACGTCACGGGCCAGCACGCCGGCAACCTGGCCAAAGTGCTCAGCAGCTGCCTGGCCCAGCTGGCGGCCCTGCCCGCCACCGCCCAGCCTGCGGCCGGCACGGCCCCGCTCACCTGGGCCCAGGTGCAGCACGGCGACGGGTACCAGCCTTACCGGTTTCCCATTCAGAAAACCATGGAGCCTAAGCGCGGCTTTTACCGCACCTTCGAGGAGTTTCAGCAGGATAGCCCGAGCCGCAACACGGACCCGTTTGAGGTGGTGCAAACGCCGCGCACCAACAAGAAATGGGCGGGGCTGCCGGCTATCGAAGCCTATTACCTGCGCCTTTCGGCCACTGACCAGCGTACTCCGGTGCGTGGGGTCTGGGGCTTCTCGGACGGGCACGACACGTACATCTTCCAACGCGGCAGCTATTTCCAACTCACGCCCACCGGCACTGGCTACTCGTTTACGGGCGCGGCCCTGCCCGACCCCAATGACGTCACGACCGGGGCCATTCTGGGCGGCCTAGCCGGCGCGGCCATCGTGAGTGCCACGTCCAACACCGGCCCGATGGACTACGAGATGAGCGTCGTGACCGGCAACCTGCAGCCCCGGCGGGCCCCCGACGGCTTCGGGGCCGCGGCCGACACGGCTGCCGTGTACCTATACCGCCGCGCCGACGCCAGCCCGGCCGAGCCGCTGCAGGTGCTGGTGGATGGTAAGGCGGCGGGGACGCTCGGGCCCAATCAGTACCTGGCCCTGACCTGGCTGGACCGGCGGCGCGACATGAGCATCTGCCTGCTCGATGCCGGCAAAACCTGCTACACCTTGCTGCCCATCTTCGGCACCGCTACCTACCTCATGTACGGGCAGAAAAAGGCCGCCGACCAGCCGGCGCTGCAAACTATGCCCGCCAAGGAAGGCGCATTCCACCTGCGGCACCTGCACCGCCAGCCGCAGTAGCCGGCGCTATTCCAGCTCCGTGCTGGGGTCCCAGAACAGCCGCTTGAAGTCCTGCACCTCGTCGTCGACCACGCGGACGCCTTCGGCTTCGAGGGCTTCCTGCATGGCCGTAGGCGTGGCGAAGTGGTGGCGGCCGGTGAGCAGCCCGTTGCGGTTGACCACGCGCTGGGCCGGCACGGCGTCGAGGCCGCGGGCCGGGACGGCGGCAATCAGGGCGTAGCCGACCATGCGGGCCCCGTGCTTGGCGCCGAGGTAGTGGGCAATGGCCCCGTAGGTGCTCACCCGGCCGGGCGGAATCAGGCGCACGACCTCGTGAACTTCCTCGAAAAAGTTGCGGCTGGCTTCGGCGGGGTTGCGGGGCAGGCTCATGGGCGGGCAGGTAAAAACGCGGGCCGGAAGGTAGCGGCCCACGGGCTCCGGCGCAAGCTCCCGGACCCCGGGCGTGGCCCCAGTGCCGGATAAAATCTGCAACCCGCGGGCTATTTCGGTGTCTTACCCCCATTGCCTGCCCCAGTGTCTGGTCCGGAAGTAAACCCAAATCAGCTGGTTCGCGTTGGGAACGGTTGCCCCACCAATACGGCGGGGCGGCGCTAGGCCGGAACTATCCCCTTTATATGCAAACCCAGGAACAGGAAAGAGAAGCAGTAGAAACAGCCGAGGCGCCCACTGGCAAAAGCCACCGCGTGCTGTGGATTGTGGTGGCGCTGGCGCTGGTAGCCGCGCTGGTCTTCGTCAAGATGAAATACTTCCCCGCCCCCAATGCCGAAGGCAAAGGCGGTGGTGGCAAGGGCGCGGCGGGCGGCGGCAAAGGCGGCCCCGGCGGCGGGAAGGGTGGCAGTCAGAAGCTGCCCGTGCAGGTGTACGTGGTGAAGCCCACCAACCTCTCCGACGAAGTGGCCGCCACCGGCTCGGTGCTGGCTGATGAGTCGGTGGTTATCAAAAGTGAGCTGTCGGGCAAAATCACCAGCCTCAATATCAAGGAGGGCCAGCCGGTGCGCAAGGGCCAGCTGCTGTTCAGCATCAACGCCGACGAGGCCCAAGCCGCCATCAGCAAGCAGCAGTACAACATCAAGCTCTTCCGCGACCAGGAGCGCCGCCAGCGCACCCTGCTGGATAAAGAGTACATCAGCGCCCAGGAATACGAGCAGGCCAATAATCAGCTGCTGACTTCGCAGTCGGACCTGCGGGCCCTGCAGGCCTCGCTGGCCAAGGCCTACGTGCGTGCTCCCTTCGACGGCGTGCTGGGCCTGACCACCGCTACCGTGGGCACCTACGTGAGCCCCGGCGCCGAAATAACGACCCTGTCGCGCGTGCGGCCCGTGAAGGTGGACTTCGCCGTGCCCGGCCGCTTCGCTTCCAGCATCCGGGTGGGCGACGTGGTCAGCATCACCGACGAGGGTACCAACAAGAAGTACAACGCCAAGGTCTACGCCATCGATCCGCAGATTGACCCGGTGAGCCGCACCCAGCCCGTGCGGGCCCGCTACGCCAACACGCACGACGAGCTGCGCCCCGGCGCCTTCGTGAAAGTCAACCTCCAGCTCGGCGAATCAACCGACGCGCTGCAGGTGCCCACCGAGGCCGTGGTTCCGGAGGCCAGCGGCTACAGCGTGTACACCGTCAAAAACGGTAAAATGGCCCCGAAAAAGGTGAAAATCGGCATCCGCTCCGACAAGGTCATCCAGATTACCGACGGCTTGGCCGTGGGCGACTCGGTCATCCGCACCGGCATCCTGCAGGTGAAGCCGGGGGATGCGGTGAAAGCCACCAAATAGCATTTCGCGCAGTGTTTCGCAGTGTAAAACCGCAGTGTTCCGCGGTGGTCTTTCACTGCGAGACACTGCGGTTGTACACTGCGAAACACTGCGTGAAATAAAGTATGAGCTTATCCTCCACAAGTATCAACCGCCCGGTCCTCGCCATCGTGATGAGCCTCGTCATCGTGATTTTTGGCGTGATTGGGTTCCGCTACCTCAGCATCCGCGAGTACCCCAGCGTGGACCCGCCCATTATTACGGTGTCGGCAAGCTACACCGGGGCCTCCGCCGACGTGATGCAGGGGCAGGTGACCGAGCCGCTAGAAGAAGCCCTCAACGGCATTGCGGGCATCAAGAACCTGACCTCCAACTCCCGCGACGGCCGCACCCAGATTACGGTGGAGTTTGACCTCGACGCCGACCTGGAAACCGCCGCCAACGACGTGCGCGACAAGGTGTCGGGGGCCCAGGGCCGCCTCCCGCGCGACATCGACCCGCCCATCGTGAGCAAGGCCAACGCCGACTCCCAGCCCATTGTGATGACTTACCTCAGCTCCAGCCAGCGCAACCTGCTGGAGCTGACCGACTACGCCAACAACACCCTCAAGGAGCGCCTGCAGACCATCGAAGGCGTGTCGGAGGTGCGGGTTTACGGGGAACGGAAGTACTCGATGCGCCTGTGGATGGACCCCGTGAAGCTCGCGGCCCTGGGCGTGAGCCCCGTGGACGTGCAGGCCGCCCTCACCCGCGAAAACGTGGAGCTGCCCAGCGGCGCCGTGCAGGGCCAGAACACCCAGCTCACCCTGCGCACCATGGGCCGCCTGACCTCGGTGCAGGAGTTCAACAACCTTATTATCCGCAAGGACGCCTCCTCCCTGGTGCGCCTTTCCGACATCGGCTACGCCGAGCTGTACCCCGAAAACGACCAGACCATCTTCAAGGTCAACGGCGTGCCGATGGTGGGCCTGGCCGTAATTCCGCAGCCGGGCTCCAACCAGATCGACATTGCCGACGAGTGGAACAAGCGCATCGAGCTTTACGGCAAGGACCTTCCTAAGGACCTGGTGCTCAAGCCCGGCTTCGACAACTCGGTGTTTATCCGCAAGTCCATCAACGAGGTGGAGCACACTATCATCGAGGCCTTCGTGCTGGTGGTTATCATCATCTTCCTGTTCCTGCGTGACTGGCGCTCCACGCTGATTCCGGTGGTGGCCATTCCGGTTTCCTTGGTCGGGATTTTCTTCGTGATGTACCTGCTCAACTTCTCCATCAACGTGCTGACGCTGCTGGCCATCGTGCTGGCCATCGGCCTGGTAGTGGATGACGCCATCGTGGTGCTGGAGAACATCTACTCCCGCATCGAGGAAGGCGAAGACCCCAAAACGGCCGCCATCAAGGGCTCGGAGGAGATTCTGATGGCCGTTATCAGTACTACCATCGTGCTAGCGGCCGTGTTTCTGCCGGTGGTTTTTCTCACCGGCATCACCGGCCGTCTGTTCCGCGAGTTCGGTATCGTGGTGGCCGGCTCGGTGCTGATTTCAGCCTTCGTCTCGTTGACGCTAACGCCCATGATGTGCTCGGTACTGCTCAAGCGCGAGGAAAAACACAACTGGTTTTACCGCAAAACCGAGCCCTTCTTCCAGGCCATGATTGGCGGCTACCAGGACAGCCTCAAGACGTTTCTGCGCCACCGCTGGCTGGCCTGGCTGGTGGTGATGGGCACGGGCGTGGGCATCTGGTTTTTCATGAAAACCATCCCTTCGGAGCTGGCTCCGGTAGAAGACCGCAGCCGCGTCAACGTGAATGCCACCGGACCCGAAGGTGCCTCCTTTGAGTACATGGACGCCTACATGGACCAGATTACCAAGATGGCCATGGACTCGGCGGGCGCTAAAAACCTGAGCAGCGTGTTTGCCGTGACCTCGCCGGGCTTCGGCGGCGGCTCCAACTCCGGCAACGCCCGCGTGCTGCTGCTCGACGCCGACCAGCGCCCCCGCACCCAGGACCAGATTGCTGCCGGCCTTAGCTCCGGCGTGAAGCGCCTTTCCGCCGCCCGCACCTCCGTCTCGCAGGACCAGAGCATCGGCGGCAGTGGCGGGGGCGGCGGCGGGCTACCGGTGCAGTTTGTCATTCAGAGCCAGGACTTCGAGAAGCTGCGCACAGCCGTGCCGAAGTTCTTGGACGCCGCCCGCCAGGATCCCACGTTCCAGTTCGTCGACGTGAACCTGAAGTTCAACAAACCTGAGCTGCGCGTCAACATCGACCGGGAAAAGGCCCAGAGCCTGGGTGTGTCGGTGCAGAGCATTTCGCAGACGCTGCAATCGGGGCTGAGCGGGCAGCGCTTCGGCTATTTTATCCGGGAGGGCAAGCAGTACCAGATCATCGGGCAGGTGGCGCGCGAAGACCGCAATCAGCCGCTCGACGTGCGCCTGCTCTCGGTGAAGAATGCCGACGGCCAGCTCGTGCAGCTCGACAACGTGATTCGCCTCACCGAAAGCAGCACGCCGCCCCAGCTTTACCGCTTCAACCGCTACAACTCGGCCACGTTTTCGGCCTCGCTGGCGCCCGGCAAAACCCTCGGCGACGGTATCGCCGCCATGCAGAGCATTGCCGACAAGAGCCTCGACGAAACCTTCTCCACCGAGCTGTCGGGCGCCTCGCGCGACTTCCAAGAAAGCTCGTCCTCGCTGGTTTTCGCCTTCGGGCTGGCCCTGGTGCTGATTTATCTGGTGCTGGCCGCGCAGTTTGAAAGCTTCCGCGACCCGGTTATCATCATGGTGACCGTGCCGCTGGCCCTTTCCGGCGCCCTGCTCAGCCTGTGGTACTTCAACCAGACCCTGAACCTGTTCTCGCAGATCGGCATCATCATGCTGGTGGGGTTGGTAACCAAGAACGGGATTCTCATCGTCGAATTCGCCAACCAGCAGGTGGAACACGGCAAGGACTACATGACCGGCCTGATTGAGGGCGCCACGGCCCGCTTCCGCCCCATTCTGATGACCTCGCTGTGCGCCATTCTCGGCATTCTGCCCATTGCCATTGCCACCGGCGCGGGGGCGCTGAGCCGGCGCGCCATGGGCATTGGTGTGGTGGGCGGCCTGTTTTTCGCCACCGGCCTCACGCTCTACGTAGTGCCGGTGATGTACTCCTACTTCGCCACGGCCAAAAAGCAGGGCGCGAAGAAAGCCGAGCCCAAGCCCGCCGTAACTGCCTAGCTTTTATATCTAACGTTGGACTAGACCGGCTGCTTACGGCCCGTCCCGACGACTCAATATTCCCCTCCCGAATGCTCTTTCCCGCCCGTTTTCCCTTCTCCCACCCCCTGACCGCGCTGCTGCTGGCCGCGCTGCCGCTCCCGGTGCTGGCTCAGCAGCCGGTGCTGATGCCCCGGCAGCCCAGCGGCAAGCCCCAGGCCCCGGCGCAGACGGCCAAGCCGGCCACGGTGGCCCCCGCCCCGCCCCTGACCCTGGCCGAAGCCATTCAGCTGGGGCTGGAAAACAACTACGATATCCGCCTTTCCCGCCAGGATGCCCGCATTGCCGAAAACAACGTGACCCGCGGCAACGCCGGGCAGCTGCCGGTGGTGGACGGGAATCTGTCGCGCACGTTTAGCGTCAACAACACCCGGCAGCAGCGGGAGCAGTCGGCGCCGGTGGTCATCAACGGCGGACGGGCCAACGCGCTGAACACCAATGTGGCCGCCACCTGGACCATCTTCGACGGGCTGGGCATGTTCATCGCCTACGACCGGCTCAAGGCCCTCGACCAAAGCCAGCGCCAGCTCACCCGCGCCACGCTGGAAGAAACCGTGGCCACCATCACCGACGCCTACTACGCCGTGGTGCGCGAGTCGGGCAAGATCAAGTCCATCGAAGAAGCCCTCAAAATCGGGCAGGCGCGCATCGACCTCACCCAGGCCCGCGTGGATGTGGGCGTGAGCGCCAAGGTGGAAGTGCTGACGGCCCGCGTAGACTACAATGCCGACCAGTCGGCGCTGATTCAGCAGCAGGAAGCCCTGACCACGGCCAAGATCAGCCTTAACAACCTGCTCGGCCGCACGCCCCGCCTCGACTTCAGCCCCGCCGACTCCATCGTGGTAACCCGCGACCTAAACCACGACGCCATTACGGAGGCCATCAAGGTGAACAATCCGCGGCTGCAACAGGCTCGCCTGAATACCGAAGTGGCGACTTACGACCGGAAGCTGATTCGGGCTAGCCGCTACCCGCAGGTCGGGCTCCAGGGCGGCTACGGACTGACGCGCAACATCAACAATGCCTTCCTCATCAACACCGCCAACGGCAGCGTGCTGGGCTCGAACACCAACCGCGTGTTTGGCCCGACCTACGGCGTGGTGGCCTCCATCCCGATCTTCGACGGCTTCAACCGCAACCGGCTGGAGCAGAACGCCCGCATCGGCGAGGAGCAAAGCCAGCTGCTGCTCGGTCAGACTCAGCTTCAGCTCGACGCCGACTCGGAGCAGGCCTACGCCCAGTACCAGAACCGCCTGCGGCTGCTGGAGCTGGAGGAAGCCAACATCCTGCTGGCCCGCGAAAACGTGGCCATTGCCCTGGAGCGCTACCGCCTGGGGTTGCTCACGCCCCTGGCGTTGCGCGAAGCCCAGCGCACCCAGCTCGACGCCGAAGTGCGCCTGCTCGACATCCGCTACCAGGCCAAGCAGGCCGAAACTATCCTGCGCCGCCTGAGTGGTGGCCTGGTGCAGGCTGGCCCAGCCGGGCAGTAGCACCCGCGGCGGCAGTAGTTGGGCCGGGCCGCTTATCTTCGCCCCATGACAACCGCTGCCCTCCGCCCCGAGCTGGTGCCCCTCGATCTTTCGTACCGCTCCGACCTGCGGGTGCTCAACGTGCGCTGGCTGCGCGACGTCTCGTTTGAGGAATTACAGACCGGCTTCCAGTCCGCCGCGGCGCTGAGCCGGGAGCACCGGGCCACGCACTGGCTCGTGGACGTGCGCCGCCGCACCCTACTTGACGCGTTTCAGTCGGCGTGGGTGGCTCAGCAGCTGCTGCCGGACGTGGCGGCCGCCCTGGCCCCGGCACCGCTGCACGTAGCGTACCTGCTCTCCCCAGCCCGGCTGGAAACACTCCGCGTGGTGCCCACCCTGGCAGATACCGTGGCACAGCTGCAGAGCCGCCCGCAGGCGTACAGTCTGCGCACCTTCGCCGAAGAAGGCCAGGCCATACGGTGGCTGCTGGATCAGTTCTAAGCCGGGTAGCACGTGTCCGAATTCCGGTTAGCTTTGGGGCCGGGTGGCCCACCCCGCGGCATTGGTGCTGCGCACTGCTTTCCGCTTTCCCGATGTCGTCTGAAAACTGCCTGATTACGCACCGTCCGGACCTGGCTACGCTGGTAGCCCGCTGGCAGGACGATGCTCCCGTGCCGGCCCTGCAAGCCGATTTTCAGCACCTGCTGACCACATCCGAGGCCTACGGCACCACGCGCTGGCTGCTCGACGTGCGCCGCCGCGCCCAGCTAAACCCCGAGCTTGGCGCCTGGACCACCACCGACTTTTATCCCCGGGCGGCGGCCGTGCTGGCCCCGCCCATGCTGCGCATCGCCGTGTTGTGCTCCCCCGCCCGCCTGGCCGTGTACGGCTCCAGCGCCGAGCAGATGGATCAGCTCGCCTTTGGCATGAACCCGGCGCGTCCCTACCGCCTGCAGCTCTTCGGCGACGAAGGCGCGGCCATGAACTGGCTACTGACCCAGTAGCGCCTACTTCGCGGGCAGCGCCTTGAGCTCGGTCAGGGCCTCCAGGGTGGCACGGCGGTTATCGGCTTCCTTTTCGTCCTCGTCCCGGGGCTCCTTGGGCGCGTCGCCGTAGAAGGCCAGGATGTTGTCCTTGAGCGGCGCGCTGATGCCCGCAAACTTTTCCTTGGCCAGCTTGCGCAGCCACTCGCCGTAGGTTTTGTCGGCCAGAGCGTACTCGCCGGTTTTGGTCTGGTGGCCGGTGTCGAAGTCAGTGTTGGCCAGGCGCAGCGTGCCGGGGTTGGCGCGAACCTGCTCCAGCATGGTGCAGTAGTTGGTAAGCACCATGGCGAAGCTGGCCTTGAAAAATGCCTGGGCCTCGGGCGTAGGCAGCTTGAAGGCGAAGGGCTTGAGCGGCCCGATCTTGGGCAGCACCCGCACCGCCAACGACAGGATGTGGGCCCCGGTGCCGGGCTCGTCGTAGCTGCTGCCAAACTCCTTGCGGTACTTGCGTGGGCTCTGGGCATACACGAACTCGCGCCGCCGCACCCGCGGGCTCAAGGCCCGAATTTCCTTGCGCTGGCTCTGCCAGGCGGCGCGGGTGGCCGTCGGAATCAGCTGGCTCACGGCAAAGCGGTAACTGCCGATGCTCAGGTCCACGTTGACGATGACCTGGCCCAGCTTCAGGCCGTAGGTTTGCTCGAAGGCGCGCTCCAGCACCGGCTTGCTCACCTGAAAGCCGATGTAGCTGTGGTAGTCCTCGGTGCGGTAGCGGCCGGCAGCCACCTGCATTACGTCGAAGGCAAATTCCAGCTGGGTATGCTGCTTGGGCGCTTCCTCGTAGGTGATGAAGTCGCCGAACTTGGCCTGCAGCTCCGGATACACCGACGCCATAGCCTTGTTGGTGCCCTCGGGGTGGCCGCTGATGTCGGCGGCGTAGTGGCCCAGCGCGCCCAGGGCAAAGGCGTACTCGTTGCGGTTCTGGGCTTCACGCAGCAGGTTGAGCACGAAGTCGCCGCTGCGCACGTAGTGCGTGAGGTTGGTAAACAGCTCCGAACCGAACGGGTAGAAGCCCATGTCTTGGATGATGGCTCCGCCGTAGGCGTAGCTTTTGGCCTCGATAAGCTCCTCGCGGGTGGCGCCGGGGTAGCGGCTTTCCAATAAAGGGCGTAAGCACCGCCGCCAGGTCGAGTCAATGTTGGCCTGGTGCGTCAGCACCGAGTAGCCGGAAGAGGAAAGCGGCGTGAGCAGCAAAGCCGCTACGCCGCACAAAAGCCATTTCAGCATGCAATAAAAAGCCTCGCGCGGGACTACGGCGTCGGGTGCCAAAGGCGGTAGCGTGTACGCGAAAGCAGAACCGGAGTTGTACGCCGGGAAACACCACTGTAGCGCAGGTTCTGCCGTTCGGGTGCCACGCGGCTTATCACCGTTCGGGCCCGCTACCAGCCCGGCCCGCGCTCCGCCAGTCGATAAAACGCGGGGTCCAGTCGAGACAATCGGGCCGGCGGTCCGTTTGGGCCGGGCGCGGGCGCGGGTTGTGCTAAGTTTGCAGCTCCGCTTCTTTCCCACCCATGTCCTCCCCTTCCATTCGTCGCTACATCACGCCGCTGATCCACATCCTGGTCTGGGGCTTGTTTGGCCTGTCGCTGCTGCTGCTCAACCCCGTGCTGGGGCGCTTCACCATGCCCACCGAGTTCTGGGTGAAGCAGGTGGTCATGTTTACTCTCTGGATTGGCGCGTTTTACTTCACGGCCCACGTTACGGCCCCGCGCCTGCTGCTGCGCGGGCACAGCGGCTGGTTTATCGGGGCCCTGATTGTCACGGCCACGCTCATCATGCTGCTTTCTCAGCTCGTCGACTCAGCGCTGCATCTACCCGAGCTGATGGACGCGGTGCTGCGCCCGCCGGGCACGCCTGCGGGGGGGCCGCCCCGCCCCCGCCACTTCGACACCCGCGGCCTGCTCACCACCCTGCTCGTGCTGGGCATCAGCACCAGCGTGACGGCGGTGCAGAAGTGGCAGCAGGACGCACTGCGCCGCCAGGAGCTGGAGCAGGAGAAAGTCACCTCGGAGCTGTCCTTTCTGAAGGCTCAGATCAATCCGCACTTCTTCTTCAACACGCTCAACAACATCTACGCCCTCACCGTCATCGACGGAGCCGGGGCGCGGCAGGCCATCCACACCCTCTCGCGCATGATGCGCTACGTGCTTTACGAAACCCCCACCGACGCCACGCCCCTGAGCAAGGAGCTAGCCTTCGTGCAGGACTACGTGGCTCTGATGAAGCTGCGCCTGACCGACAAGGTGGAAGTGGTAGTGGAGTGGCCCGGCCCCGTGCGCGACGTGCTCATCGCGCCCATGCTGCTGCTGCCCTACGTCGAAAATGCCTTCAAGCACGGCGTCAGCGCCACGCTGCCGAGCCGGATTTTCATCGGCGTGCGCCAGCCCACGCCCCAGACGCTGGAAATGGAGGTGCGCAACACCAAGCTGGCCACGCCCGCCAGCGGCTTCGACGAAAGCAACGGCATCGGGCTGGTCAACACCCGCCGCCGCCTGGACCTGCTATACCCGGGCCGCTTCACCCTGACCGTCACCGACGGCACCCCGGACCAGGAGTTTCGGGTGCTCTTAACCCTGCACGTAGTATGACGCCGCTGAAATGTATTGCCGTGGACGATGAGCCGCTGGCCCTGGGGCTGGTGTGCGCCTTTATTGAGCAGACGCCGTTTCTGGAGCTTATCGGGCGCTACACCAGCGCCGTGGAGGCCCTGCGCAGCCTGCACGAGCACCCGGACGTGGAGCTGCTGTTTCTCGACATTCAGATGCCCGAGCTCACCGGCATGGAGCTGGCCCGGGTGCTGGACCGCGGCCAGCCCGGCACGGGTCCGCGCATCATTTTCACCACCGCCTTCAACCAGTACGCCCTCGAAGGCTACCGCGTAGATGCCCTGGACTACCTAGTGAAGCCCTTCAGCTATGAGGAGTTTCTGCGGGCCGCCACCAAGGCCCGCGGCTACGCCGAGCTGAGCCAGACCGCACCAACGGCTCCACCCGCGCCAGCTGCCGGCGCGCCGGGCATGGAGGAAGAGCACCTGTTTCTGAAAGTGGAATACGAGCTGGTGCGCGTGGCCCTCGACGATATTCTGTACGTGGAAGGCCTCAAGGACTACGTAAAAGTGCACCTGCGCAGCGCCCCGCGGCCTTTGCTGTCGTTGATGAGCCTCAAGGCCATGGAGGAAAAGCTGCCCGCCCGCCGCTTTCTGCGCATCCACCGCTCCTTTATCGTGGCTCTGGATAAAATCGAAGCCATTCGCCGCAACACGGTCCAGATTGGCTCGGCCAGCATTGCCGTCAGTGACCAGTACAAGGAGCCGTTTGCCCAGTTTTTGAGCCGCTGGAGCTAGCGGAAGCTGGCTTCTGGGCTACCAAAAGATATCCTGGCCTTACTTCCTGCCCCGGTCCGCCTACCTTTGCGCCGCTGGCGGCGCGTATGCTGCGCGACGTCGGCGGTGGCATTTTTAAGCATCAGGTTTTGCGCGGATGAATAACTCAGCTTCTACTTCCCGGCCACCGGCCGCCGCGCCGGCGCCCATCCGGCTGGCGGTGCTGTGCTTGTCGGCCAGCCTGGGCGGCCTGGAGCTCAACAGCCTCAAGTTTGCCCACTGGATGCAGCAGCGGGGCCACCACGTGCTGTTCGTGGCCCCGCCCGCCACGCCCCTCGCCGATTTGGCCCGGCAGTGGGCCGTGCCACTGGCCGAGCTGCCCGGCAGCCGCGGGCTGAAATTGGCGGCCGGCATGCGGGAGCTGCGGCGGCAGCTGGAGCAGCAGAGCATCAGCGCGCTGGTAGTCACGCAGAATAAAGACCTCAACCTGGCCACCCTGACCAAGCTGCGGATGGGCGGCCGGCTCCGCCTGCTCTATCAGCAGCACATGCAGCTGGGCCTGGCCAAGCGCGACCTGTTTCATACCCTGCGTTTCCGCCTGCTCGATGCCTGGCTCTCACCCTTGCCCGGCTTGGTGCGGCAGGTGCCGGAGAAAACGCGCTACGACGCCCGCCGCGTCCACCTCGTGCCGCTGGGCTTGCCGCTGGCCCAGTTCGCGCCCCAGCCCGGCCGCCGGGCCGAATTCCGGCGGCAGCTGGATTTGCCCACCCAGGGCCCGCTGCTCGGCATTCTGGGTCGCCTCGACGATGGCAAGGGCCAGGATTTCGTGATTCGGGTGCTGGCCCGGCTGCGCGCCACTTCCGCCCTCGACGTGCGCCTGCTCATCATGGGCGAGCTGACCCGCAACGAGGGCGACGCTTATCTGCGTCACCTGCGCCGACTCGTGGCGCAGCTCGGCCTGGAAGAGCAGGTGTATTTCCGGGAATTTCAGCCCGACCCGGCCGTCTTCTACCAGGCCATCGACGTGTTCGTGCTGGCCTCGGTAAACGAAACCTACGGCATGGTCACGCTCGAAGCCATGGCCGCCCAGGTGCCGATAGTGGCCGCCGCCACCGGCGGCACGCTGGAGATAGTGCGCGACGAGCACAGCGCCCTGCTCTTCCCCCTGCTCGACGTGGAAGCCGGTGCGCGGGCCGTGCAACGCTGCCTGCAGGAACCCGAACCGACGCGGCAGCGCGTACTGCACGCCTTCCACGACGTGCAGGCCTACTCCCACCAGCGCCAGTGCCAGCTCACCGAAGCCGTGATTCAGGGCCTGTAGCCCGCGGCCGCCGCCGAGCTGACAGGACCGTTGGTCCAGGGATTCGACGCAGTGAGCGAGTACTTTAGCGGACGCACCACCCCTGCCCTACATTTGATTTGGTGAGTGAATAAGCTTCGAGAAGGCCGGAGCGCTGCAACGCTGCGGCCTTCTCGAAGCTTACCGGCCGTTGCCAGCCACTGGGCCTTTCCCTGGCCCACCACTTTTCCCCAATTTCTGCCTAGTCCCGCTTCTCGGCCGTTGGTCTGCCCGCAACAGGTGGTTATCAACGGCTTTTTCGGGCCCTTTGCGCGGCTACGGCATTTAGCGGCATACTTTGGTAATCCGCCAGAAACGTTGAGCCCGGCCCACTGCCGCCGGGGCCGGTGGATAGAATTCTGCCGCTGGTCGGGACAATGCGGCGGCTGGCCGATGCCTTTTCCGGCGGTGGCAGCTGGCGGCTACTTTCAAAGCATCTTCTGGTTGAAACTAACTGCCCCGCTCGTGACCAAGCCCGTTAGACTCCGGCTGCTGTGCGGCCTGCTGCTGAAGGTGGTATTTCCGGCCTCCGGCCTCGCCCAGCCCGCGCGCTTCCCGCTCCAGCCGAAGCATCAATTCACTGCTACCGATGTAGCCCCGGAGTCCTGCTCAAGTCGCGCCTTGGCCGACTAACAGCTAACAGCAACCTCTGCTTTCCGCCCATTTCGCCCCGTCTTTCCTTGCCCGACCATGCACTCTTCGATTTCCTCCCCACTTATGCCCCAGGCTCCAAAATCCGACTTCTTACAGGTGCGCTACCGGGCTGATACTCGGATGCTGCTGGCTCGGTGGCAGCGCCCGGTGTCGGGTCCGGAGCTGCGCCAGGGCTACCGGATCATGCTGAAGGCGGCTCAGGTGGCTCAGTGCTCCTTCTGGCTGATCGACGTGCGCGGCCGCAACGCCCTGGACCAACGCGCCACGCACTGGCTGCTCACCGAATTCGTCCCCCAGCTGCTGACGCAGCTGCCCGGCCCCGTGGCCCTGGCCTACCTCGTCACGCCAGCGCACCTGGCCCACCTGCAGCAGGCGGCGGGACTGGGCGTAAAGGCCGCCACGCCCCAGCAGGTAGCCGTGGCCCACTTCGCCGACGAAGGCGCCGTAACCCGCTGGCTTACCCAGCAGCAGCGGCAGACATTCCCTCTCACCTAGTCTGTCCGCCGCTGCCTGCCATTGTTACCGCCCGCGGCTGGTCGGCTGAATCGTGGGGCGTGCCGATACAACCCGCCTTTCCGTCGAGGAAAGCGCCCGCCCGCCGCCCGGGCGCTGTTGGTGGCACTGCGCTTGCGCAGGATGAATCAGGTAACGCTTTCCTGACACCCGCTTTCTGACCTGCCCGCCGCGGGTAATACGTCCTCAACCTCTTCCATTTTTTCCCATACCATGAAAAAGTACCTGCTTCCCCTATTTGCCGCCGTTCTTTTCTCCGCTGGCACCGCTGCGGCTCAAACTGCCACTACGCCCCCGGCCGGCCGCATGGAGCGCCCGCAGGGTACGCCCGAAGAGCGGGCCGCTCAGCAAAGCAAGCGCCTGACCCAGGAGTTGGGCCTGAGTGCCGACCAGACCACCCGCATCCAGCAGATCATGCTCAGCCGCGACCAGGAAATGCAGGCCATGCGCGGCCAGGGCCAGAGCGGCGCTACGCGGGAGCAGATGGGCGAGCAAATGAAAGCCAACCGCACCAAGTACGACGCCCAGTTTAAGGAAGTGCTGACCGCCGACCAGTACACCAAGTACACCCAGATGGAAGCCAAGCACCAGCGCGGCGGTCAGGGCCATGGCAAAGGCCATCTGGACGGCGGCAAGCTGAAAGCCAAAAACGGCAAGGTGAAGGCCAAAGCCAAAACCACCGAAAGCTAAGCCGCATTAGCTTATCCGCAAGCAAAAAGCCCCGTTTCCAGCTTGGAAACGGGGCTTTTGCTTGTAGAGAGCGAGGGATTCGAACCCCCGGAGGTTTAACCCTCAACGGTTTTCAAGACCGCCGCAATCGACCACTCTGCCAGCTCTCTGGCACGGCTCGCGTAGAAGAAAAAAACAAGCTTCTTCCCGCGAAAGAAGAAGCCCGTTGTAGAGAGGGGGGGATTCGAACCCCCGATACCCTTGCAGGTATAACGGATTTCGAATCCGTCGCATTCGACCACTCTGCCACCTCTCTAAAGGTCCCAAATGAGTGGTTTAGGGACGGCAAAAGTAACAGGCCTTTTCGCGCGGCGCAAGCCGGTGGCCGCAATTTTTTCAACTTTCTGCTTCGGCCCGCCGCCCTCCTACCCTGCCACCCGACGGCCAGACCAGGCTTACCGCTTCACCGCTACGCCTTTACCACTTTTTTCAGCCGGCCCGTCACGGCGTCGATGCTGACGTTGACCTCAAAGCCGAGAATCAGGGTCATGCACACGAAATCCAGCCAGACCATGAAGCCCACCAGCGCCCCAATGGAACCGTAGAAGTGGTTGTAGGAGTCGAAAATCTTGACGTAGAGGATAAACAGGGCCGACACCAGGAAGATAAGCAGCGTCGCCACGATGGCCCCGGCCGAGATGAACGGCCACTTGTCGTGCACCGGGGGCACGTAGTAGTAGATCAGGCAGGTGGTGAGCAGAAACAGGCCCACTACCGAGCCGTACTTCAGGATACTGATAAGCTGGGCCGTCAGGGTTTCAGGCACGATTTCGTAGTACACCAGCGCGTCGATGATATAGGTACCGAAGAAGATACCCGCAATGGCAAACAGCAGCACCAGTGACAGCACGATGGTCAGGGCCGTGGCAATGACGCGCTTGCGCAGATAGGTGCGGTGCTTGAACCACGGGTACTTCTTCTCGAATGCGTCGAGCAAGGCCATGATGCCGTTGGAGCTGAGCACCAGGGCCGTACCAAAACCGAATGAGAGCAGGCCGCCGTGCGGGATGTTCACGATGTCCTCAATCGTAGTGGCGGTGGCGGCATACAGCTCCTTGGGCATCAAATCTCCCAGGAACTGCAGGATGTCGATGTTCAGGTTGGGAACCGGAATGTAGGGAATCAGGGTGAAGAGGAAGATAATGGTCGGGAACAGCGCCACCGTCAGGTTGAACGACATGTAGCTGGCCCGCTTGGTGATGCTGTCGAGCTTGAGCTCCTGAATCATGCGGTCCACCACGTCGTACACCGAAGCCCGGCCGCCGGCAAAGCGCAGCTGCTTGAGCCACACGATGAACTTGCGGTAGGAACGGCGACGGCGCACATCGGGCAGCCGGTAGCGGCGAACGGGCAGACGCATTTTCAATTAAAAATTGAGAATTAAAAGTTGAAAGCCCGACTCCGCTGAGGCCGCTACATTCGCCGGCGGCGGGGTGCGCCTGCTACTCTGGGCTTATTCGGCGCCCTTGATAAACGCGGCGGGAGCGGGTGAGTCGCCAGCGGGCCTAGGGGCGGGCGGCGTGAGCGGGCTGGTGAGTTCCTCCTCCGAGAAATACGGCGCCAGCTTGGCCTGGATGTCGGCGGGAATGGGCACGGGGCGGCCGGTGGCGGTATTCACAAACACCATCAGCGTGTGGCCTTCGGTGAGCAGCTCGTTGGCCTCGTTGTAGATTTCGTACTCAAACATCACCCGCGAGCCTTCGGCGGGCTGCTTGAGCAGCAGGCGCACGGTGAGCAGGTCGTCGTAGCGGGCGGGGCGGCGGAAGCGGGTGCGGATCTCGCCCACCGGCATGCCCACGCCGTCGGCTTCGAGGTCTTTGTAGCGGATGCCCAGGTGGCGGAACGCCTCGGTGCGGGCTACCTCGAAAAACGCGGCGTAGTTGCCATGATAGACGTAGCCCATCTGGTCAGTTTCGGCGTAGCGGACTCGGATTTGCGTGTCGTGGAGGTACATCGTTCAGCTGTTTGAATTAAGCAAGGTCATAGAGTTGCAATAGATTCAGAAGGTAATGGCCAACAATTTCGGATTTACCGGAATCTACTATTACCACAAGAAAAACATCCGCATCAGCAGTCGAAACCAGCACATGCAGCACCTTTTCACTAGGATGCTGATACACGTGCTCAACTAAACCATCTGAGAGAACATAACCAGCTAAGTCAGCATCTGGCACTCTGTCGACGTAGGGCCAGATGTCTAGCACTGGTTCTGCAGTTGCAGTTACGTCAAGCATCGGTGCTTGAAACGTCGCTTGGTACTCCTCACGGCTCAGCTTTTTCAGTTTCATCAGAAGTATATCCGCGTTACTTCATAATCCCGGCCCGGCTTAGCGCGGCCTGGTAGCGGCGGGCGTTGACGAGGTGCTCCTGCTCGTTACGGGCAAAGGCGTGGTAGCCGCTGAAATCTTCCTTGGCGCAGAAGTAGAGGTACTCGTGCTGCTCAGGGTTCAGCACGGCGTCGATGCTGGCGATGCTGGGCAGGTTGATGGGGCCCGGCGGCAGGCCGGCATACTTGTAGGTATTGTAGGGTGAGTCCTTTTGCAAATGCACGTTCAGCACGCGCTTGATGGTGAAGTCGTTGTTGGCAAAGACCACCGTCGGGTCAGCCTGCAGCTTCATGTTGCGCTTGAGGCGGTTGAGATACACGCCCGCTACGCGCGGCCGCTCATCGGCGTGCTGCTGCTGCTCAGCCTCCACGATGCTGGCCAGAGTGCTAACCTGGGCGCGGGTTAGGTTCAGAGCCTTGGCTTTGGCGTCGCGGGCGGGCGACCAGAACTTCTCGTACTCCTTTTTCATGCGCTGCATGAGGTTGTCGGCCGAGGAATTCCAGTACAGCTCGTAGGTGTTCGGAATAAACATCGTCATGATGTTCGTGGTGTCGAAGCCCAGGCTTTTGGTGTAGGCGGGACTGCTGAGCAGGCTGTCGAACTGGCCGGGGCGCGTGTCGATGGCGGTGCTGAGCTTGCGGGCCAGCTCGGCCCGCAGCCGGATGTTCTGAAACGTAAGCTTGAGCGGCGACTGGCGGCCGGCCCGCAGGTCGGTGACAAGCTGGCGGTTGGTATAGCCATCCTTAAGTTCGTAGCGGCCGGGCTTCACGAGCTGGTTATACTTCATGAGCTTGGCCACGAAGCGGAACGAGAGCCGGTCGACGATAACGCCGGTGGCGTCAATGGAGTCCATGACGGCCTTGTAGCTCTGCCCCTTGCGGATGAGCACGTAGGTTGGGCGGCCCTTGGTTTCGACGTTGGGCGTGTAGAAAACCTGGTAGAAATAGTAGGAGAAGCTGACGAACAGCAGGCCCAGAATGGCGGTGAGGGCACCCAGGCGGTTGCGGCGCCGAAGGGCCTTGGCCTTGGCCTCGGGGCGGTACGGTTTGGACATTGGGGAAAGTAGTCGGAGTACGGAAAAGAGTCACGGGAAGCAGCCCGCGGCCGCAAAAACGGGCGCGCGGGGTTTGGCGGGTCAAAAGTAGTCCTTCTGCACTGTTTCACCAGTTGCCGGTTTGACCGGGCACCGGCGCCCAGAGTCCGGCTGGCCAGCAGCTGGTGTTTTACGGCGCTTTGTTATCTTCACTCTAATCCTCGGCCGTTTTAGATTTTCTTCCCGGGGAAACCCCAGCGGCTGAGTTTAAGTAGTAGTTTTGTCTTCATTCATCTCACACCTTTTCTCCAGCTGACTATCGTGGCACTCTCTACTCGTTCTATTGCGCAGCTGCGCAATCTGCCCCTCGTGGCTCTTTTCCTCGGTCTTTCCCTGTCGGCGCAGGCCCAGACGCCAATTGCCATCACCGGCGGCACGGCCATTTACTCGCAAAACTTCGACGGCATCACGGCCACCGGCACGACATATCCGGCCGGCTGGGCGGGGCTGCGGTACGGCCGCGCCGCCACCAACACCACCGCGGTGCTCAACGAAGCCCTGACGCCGGCCGTTCTGGCTGATGGCAGCAACGCCGGAGCCGTCTACAATGCCGGCGGCAATGGTGCTGCCGACCGGGCCCTGGGCACCCTGGCTTCGGGCAGTAACTTCCCCGCTATCGGGGCCGTTTTCGTCAACAACAGCGGCGCGACCATCACGCGTGTGAGCATGGCGGGCCGCAATGAGCAGTGGCGCTCGGGCAGCAACGCCGCCGTCAACGAAACCGTGGTCTTCGAGTACAGCCTCGACGCCACCAACCTCAACAGCGGCACCACCGCCACCTGGACGCCCGTCACGACCATGGATCTGATCGAGCTGAATATCCTGAACAACACCGCCGGGCCCCTGGACGGCAATGCTGCCGCCAACTCTGTCGCCATTGGCGGCGTGCTGAGCGGCATCAGCTGGCCCGCTGGCGGCACGCTTTGGATTCGCTGGAGAGACAACGACGACATCGGCTCCGACGCCCTGATGGCCGTCGATAATTTCGCCCTGGCTACCGGCAACACCGTGCTGGCTACGCAGAATAAAGCCCTGCAAAACGCGCTGAGCGTATTCCCGAACCCTGCTACCAACCGCCTCACCCTGCGCACGGGTCAGCTAGGCGTGGGCGCGTCGGTGGAGATTCTCAACGCCCTGGGCCAGCGCGTGCTGCAAACCACGGCCACGCAGGCCGAGCAGAGCCTCGACGTATCGGTGCTGCGCACCGGCGTCTACACCCTGCGCCTCACCAGCGCCGACGGCATTGCGACCCACAAATTCGTGAAGCAATAGTCCTGCGGGATTTATAATGTATAGAAAAGCCCTGGCCCTCAAAGGCCAGGGCTTTTTTTGTGGCTTTCGGCCGGCGCGGAGCGTAACTCCACGGACAAAATCCGCGAATGTGTGGCAGTTGTGTCGGGAGCGTGTTACCTTGCCCGCTCCCGTTTCCCAACGGCCTTGTTCTACCTCACATTCATTTCCCTATGCCTGCCACGCTGCTCCGCATTCACCCCGAAAATCCGCCCCAGAATCGTATTCAGCAAGTAGTGGACGTGCTTCGCAAAGGCGGCATCATCATTTACCCCACCGATACGGTGTACGGCATCGGCTGCGACATTCACAACGCCAAGGCCGTCGACCGGCTCTGCCGCATCAAAGGCCTGAACCCCGACAAGGCCAACCTGAGCTTTATCTGCTCCGACCTCTCGCACATTGCTGATTACGCCCACGGCATCACTACCCCCGTCTACAAGGTTATCAAAAAAGCGCTGCCCGGACCTTTCACCTTTATTTTTGAGGCTAGCGCCAAGGCACCGCGCCAGGGTGGTAACAAGCGTAAAACCGTCGGCATCCGGGTGCCCGATAACCCTATTATCATTCAACTGGTCAAGGAATTGGGTAACCCCATCTTCAGCACCTCGGTGCGCGAGGACGAAAACACGCTCGACGAGTACGTCACCGACCCGGACCTGATCTTCGAGAAGTACCGTCTGCTCGTGGACCTGGTCATCGATGGCGGCTTCGGCAACAACGTCCCCAGCACCATCATCGACTGCACCAACAACGACTTCGAGCTAGTCCGCCAGGGTGCCGGCGACATCGAGCAGTATCTGTGAGCGGTGTAAAACTGAGGCGTAGCCCAGTCAGGCCAACCACCGGAACCAGAATAGTTTTTTCAGTAAAAGCCCCAACGTCTGAGTAGGCGTTGGGGCTTTCTGATTTAGGGTCACTGCGTCGGGGGCCGCTTGTGCTTCCAGCGGCGGTGGGTCCAGAGGTAGTCGTTCGGGAAGGACTGAACGTCGCGCTCCAAGTGCCGCACGAAGGCTTCTGTAATGGCAAACTTGCCGGGTTCCAGCGGCGCCTGGCCGTCGTAGAGTTCCGTCAGCACGATTTCGTAGTAGCCGCGCCGCTTACGCCGGATGCTAACGTACACCACCGGGTAGTGAAACTGGGCCGCCAGCCGGTCGGCGCTGGTATAAAAGCCCGATTCCTGGTGCATAAAGGTGGTCCAGTACGGTTGATCCTCGGGGCCGGCGGCCTGGTCGGAAAGCAAACTCACCACGCGCACCTGGCCGCGGTTGCGCACCAGGTTGCGCAACGTGTCGCGCATCGGAATAAGCCGGGCGCCGGTGCGGGTGCGTAGCCGGTACATGAAGTCCTCGAAAAACGGGTTCGACAGCGGCTTGTACACCCCGTCGGCGCTGGCCGACAGCCACACGGCCCCCGAGGTCAGCACCCATTCCCAGTTGCCGGCGTGCGAGCTGAGCCCGAGCGCCGTCTGTCCTTTAAGGAAATATTGCTCCAGCACTTCGGGGTTGCTAAAAAACACTCGCTCCTTGAGCTGCGTCGGCGTCAGCGCGACCAGCTTGAGCGTCTCAACGATTACCTCGGCGAAATGCAGGTAGAATTCCTTGGCAATCTGCTGAATCTGGCCTTCCGATTTTTCCGGAAATGAGTTGCGCAGGTTGGTCAGCACCACTTGCCGCCGGTAGCCGATGACGTAGTAGACGAGTAGGTAGAGGCCATCAGCCAGCACGTAGAGCAGGCTCAGGGGCAGCTGCGCCAGGGCCAGCAGCAGCCACTTCAACGGCAGATAGTAAGCAGGATAGGTTCGGGGTCGGCTCATTAACGCAGCACCATTCCCACCGCGCCGTACTCGGCCGGGTTGCGGAATACGCGGGTAGTTTGCGTCGAAAGTAGCTGGTTTTTGGCGTCCCGCGCCTCTACCACGAGCCGATATTCTCCGGCCGGCAGCTTGCTTACATCCAGCTCACCCGTCACCGGCGTGCTACGGCCAGCTGCTCCAGTCACCGTGCCCGCCGCCTTCAGCAACTCCTTGTTGCCCTGGGCCGGCAGCAGCCGGTAACGTACCTGAATGGTTTGCTCCAGAGCCAGATTGTACAGTTCGGCGTAAAAGAACAGCCGGTCACTGCCGCGGGCGTAGAGGCCGCCGGGCGCCCGGGTCAGGCTGAAGTTATTGCGGATGAAGTTGCTCTCCCCGGACGACTTTGCCGCCGCCCGCGCCAGCAGCACCACGTCGCTGAGCTGAGCTTTACCCAACTTCGAGTCAAGCACTACCGGCAAATCAACAATGACCACGCGGCCGGCCCGGTACTGGTCGCGCACCTGCCCCCGCAGCGTGTAGGTGCCATCGGGCAGGGCCACGCGCTTCTGGAAGCTGACAGGGTTTTTGATGCCGATAGTTGTGTCGCTCAGCACCGGCGGCTTCAGGGTAATGGTTTCCTGGTAGACCGCGCTGCCGTCGGCTTGGAGCACTTCCAGCGTGAGCAGGGCCGCGGCCTGGTACATCTTCGGAGCCCGGCGCTTATACGTCAGCGCCTGCCCGGGTATGGTGGCGTAGATTTCGAGTACTCCTCCCTTCACGGTTAGGTCTTCGTTGCGGAACCGCGCCACGTCGAGCGTCAGCAGCGGTGGGGCCGCCGCTAGGGCTGCTGAGGCCAGGCAGGTAGCAAGAAATACGAGCAGAAGAATGGTGGAGCGCAGCATGACGGATGGGGGATAAGCTACGGTAGCAAGCAACGTCAATACCAGTAACGTCCAATTGGTTCAAGTAGTAGGGGCTGCTGCTCATAAACTTATTATTTTATCCTATTCTCATGAATATTATTCAACAAATATGTAGCTGAATGCTTTACCAGGGTGAAAGCTGCTGGGCAGTTCTTCCAGATTCTGGAATTTTGTCCAATGTTTGTACGCTCCCCGGGCTCTATTCCCGCTACTGACGTAATGTTGGTGTACTGCTCCCCGTTTTCTGCTGCCGATGCCCGTTCTTCTCGAATCTCAGTATAATCCGCCCACGTTCTTTTTCGCCGCCCTGGCCCGTGCCGACGCCTTATGGCTGGAACGTCACGAGCACTACCGCAAACAAACCTACCGCAACCGCTGCCTGATCCTGACTGCCCAGGGCGTGAAGCCGCTTACAGTTCCCGTCGTCGACGGCAACCGTAGCGAAAAGGTGCTGACCTCAGCGTTGGAAATCGACTATCGGCAGAACTGGGTGCATACGCACTGGCGCAGCCTGCAAACCGCCTACGGCGGGACTCCGTACTTTGAGTACTACGCTGATTATCTGCACGACATCTACCGGCAGAAGCTACCCCGGCTCTTTGACCTCAACCTGACCCTGCTCCACTTCTACCTGCGTTGCCTACGGCTGCCGATTTCAGTAGATTTTACTGCCAATTATCAAGTCACTTACCCGGCCGCCGACGTGCTGGACCGGCGCGATTGGCTGACGCCGAAGGCTCCGCTCCCGCCCGAACCTGACACTACGTCCGACTCCCCCCCGCTCCACCCCTACCCGCAGACGTTTGGTAAAGATTTTGTACCCGGCCTCAGCATCTTAGACCTGCTGTTTATGCAGGGCCCAGCCGCCGGCAGCTTTCTTACGTAGCATCTACGACAGCCGCCGAACCTTCGCCCGACTCCACCTGTTTTCAGGTTATATCGGCCCAATCCGCAAATAAGCCCGGACAGCGCTTGCGGGGTTCCGTTTTTCTTCACTACCTTATTTGCATGGAAGCTAAATTCTCAAATCGAGTCAAGGAGGTCATCTCCCTGAGCCGGGAGGAGGCCATCCGGCTCGGACACGACTATATCGGTACCGAACATCTGTTGCTTGGCATGATTCGCGAAGGGGAAGGCACTGCTATTGGTTTGCTCAAAAAACTGGGCGTATCGGTAGAAGAGCTTAAGTACGCCCTTGAGCAAGCTACTCGTAACACGGCCACGCAGGGAACGAGCATCACTGGCTCCATCCCGTTGACCAAACAGACCGAGAAAGTCCTCAAGATTACCTACCTCGAGGCCAAAATCTTCAAAAGCGAAATCATCGGCACGGAACACCTGCTGCTCTCGATTCTGCGCGATGAAGACAATATTTCGTCCCAAATTCTCAGCAAATTCAACGTGAACTACGAAGCCGTTCGCGACTCGCTGGACTATCACGGCAACACTGCCCCCACCGACCGCGCCCCCGACACCGACGATGATGATAACGACCGCCTCTTTGGCGGTGGCGCTGGCAAAAGTGGCGCCGGCAGCTCATCAGCTCCCAAGAAACCCGGCGAGAAGTCGCGCACGCCCGTGCTCGACAACTTCGGCCGCGACCTGACCAAGCTGGCCGAGGAAGATAAGCTCGACCCTATCGTAGGCCGCGAAAAGGAAATTGAGCGCGTAGCTCAGATCCTGTCGCGCCGCAAAAAGAACAACCCGATCCTGATCGGGGAGCCTGGCGTTGGTAAAACCGCCATTGCCGAAGGCCTGGCCCTGCGCATCATCCAGAAGAAGGTGTCGCGCGTGCTCTTCGGTAAGCGTGTCGTGACGCTCGACCTCGCTTCGCTGGTAGCCGGCACCAAGTACCGCGGCCAGTTTGAGGAGCGCATGAAGGCCGTGATGAACGAGCTGGAGAAGTCGCCCGACGTTATCCTGTTCATCGACGAGTTGCACACAATTGTGGGTGCTGGCGGTGCTTCGGGCTCGCTCGACGCTTCCAACATGTTCAAGCCGGCCCTGGCCCGCGGCGAGATTCAATGCATCGGTGCTACTACCCTGGACGAGTACCGGCAGTACATCGAGAAAGACGGCGCTTTGGCCCGTCGGTTCCAGATGGTGATGGTTGATCCGACTACGCCGGAGGAAACCATCGAAATCCTGCACAACATCAAGGACAAGTACCAGGACCACCATCACGTAGTGTATACCGACAAGGCCATTGAGGCCTGCGTCAAGCTGTCGGACCGCTACATGAGCGACCGGTTCCTGCCTGACAAGGCCATCGATATTCTTGATGAGGCCGGTGCCCGCGTGCACATCAACAACATCGTGGTGCCCGAGGATATCTTGAAGCTTGAGGAAAGCATCGAGAATATCAAGACGGAGAAAAACCGGGTGGTAAAGTCGCAGAAATACGAGGAAGCCGCCCAGCTTCGCGACAAGGAGAAAAAGCTCTTGGAACAGCTCGACCAGGCCAAGAAGAACTGGGAAGACGAGACTAAGAAGAAGCGCTATACGGTGAAGGAGGAAAACGTGGCCGAGGTAATTGCCATGATGACCGGCATTCCCGTGGTGCGTGTGGCCCAGAACGAAAGCCAGAAGCTGCTCAACATGGGCGAAGAGCTGCAGGGCAAAGTAATTGGCCAGGACAAAGCCATCAAGCAGCTGGTGAAAGCCATTCAGCGCACCCGCGTAGGCCTGAAAGACCCGAAAAAGCCCATCGGCTCATTCGTGTTCCTCGGTCCGACCGGCGTGGGTAAAACTGAGCTGGCTAAGGTCCTGGCGACCTACCTCTTCGATAAGGAAGACTCGCTAGTCCGCATCGACATGAGCGAGTACATGGAGAAGTTCAGCGTCTCGCGCCTGGTGGGCGCGCCTCCCGGCTACGTGGGCTATGAAGAGGGCGGCCAGCTGACGGAGAAAATCCGCCGCAAGCCGTACTCGGTTATCCTGCTCGACGAAATCGAAAAGGCGCACCCCGACGTGTACAACTTGCTCCTGCAGGTGCTCGACGATGGTATCCTGACCGACGGCCTCGGCCGCAAGGTGGACTTCCGCAACACCATCATCATCATGACCTCCAACATTGGGGCCCGTGATCTGCAGGACTTCGGTGCTGGTATCGGCTTCGGGACCAAAGCCCGGGTGGATAACATGGACGACATGATGAAGGGCACGATCACCAATGCCCTGAAGAAAACCTTCTCGCCCGAGTTCCTCAACCGTTTGGATGACGTTATCGTCTTCAACTCGCTGGAGAAAAAGGATATCCACAAAATTATCGACATCTCCCTGTCGAAGCTGCTGGGCCGCATCCAGACGCTGGGCTACAAGGTAGAGCTGACGGAAGCCGCCAAGGACTTCGTGGCCGAGAAAGGCTATGATCCGAAGTATGGCGCTCGGCCGCTGAACCGGGCCATTCAGAAATATATCGAAGACCCGATTGCCGAGGAAATCCTGAAAGCCGAAATCGTGCAGGGTGATATCATCACTGCCGACTTCACCGAAGGAGCTGAGGAATTAACCTTCGCCGTATCAAAGAGTGGGGAGAAGCCGAACCTGGCCAGCGACGAGCGGCCGGAGGAAGCACCCGAGTCGCCGGACGGTGGCAAGGATGAGAAGAAAAGCTAAGTAGCTTGAGTGATAGAAAAGGCTGATTCCTCCCGGAGTCAGCCTTTCTTCGTTTCTGCGGCCCTGATATTGGGCCTTTCCACTTGTTACCCCACCGACAGCCGCCCAAAACTGGTGCGACTTTTTTGCGGGCTTAAGTTACCTTTGGGTTTCCTACTCATCCCACCTTCCTCAATGTCCGATCCGCACGCCGACGTCCAGCTTTCCAAAATCGATATTCTTGCCGCCAAGAACGCCGAAGCTTTGCTCGGCGGCGGCCAGGCCCGCATCGACGCCCAGCACAAAAAAGGCAAGCTCACGGCCCGGGAACGGGTTGACCTGCTCATGGACGAGGGCTCGTTCGAGGAAATCGGCAAGTTCGTGATGCACCGCTCCAAGGACTTCGGCCTCGACAAGGAGTACTACCTCGGCGACGGCGTGGTGACGGGCTACGGCACAGTACACGGCCGGCTAGTGTACGTCTTCTCGCAGGATTTCACGGTTTTCGGCGGCTCGCTCAGCGAAACCCACGCCGAGAAAATCGTTAAGATCATGGACCTGGCCATGAAGAACGGGGCGCCGGTTATCGGGCTTAATGACTCGGGCGGGGCCCGGATTCAGGAGGGCGTGGTGAGCCTCGGCGGCTACGCTGACATCTTCTACAAGAATACGCTGGCCTCGGGCGTGGTGCCGCAATTGTCGGCCATCATGGGCCCGTGCGCGGGCGGCGCGGTATATTCACCAGCTATTACCGACTTCGTGCTGATGGTGGAAAACACGAGCTACATGTTCGTGACGGGCCCCAACGTGGTAAAGACGGTGACGCACGAAAACGTGACCAGCGAGGAGCTGGGCGGGGCCAGCACCCACTCGGCCAAGAGCGGCGTGACTCACTTCAGCTGTGCCAACGAGGTTTCCTGCATCAACCACCTCAAGCAGCTGCTGAGCTATATGCCCCAGAATTGCGAGGAAACGGCCCCGATGCTGCCCTACGAGGCGCAGGGAGACGAAAGCCGGAGCGTGCTGGATACCATCATCCCCGAAAACCCGAACCAGCCCTACGACATCCGCGAGGTTATCGAAGGCCTGATCGACGCGGAATCTTTCCTGGAAGTGCACCAGAACTTCGCCGAGAATATCGTGGTGGGCTTTGCACGCTTGGGCGGCCGCAGCATCGGTATCGTGGGCAACCAGCCGGCGGTGCTGGCCGGTGTGCTCGACATCAACGCCAGCACCAAGGCCGCGCGCTTCGTGCGGTTCTGCGACTCGTTCAACATTCCGCTGCTGGTGCTGGAAGACGTGCCCGGCTTCTTGCCCGGCACCGACCAGGAGTGGCGCGGCATCATCACCAACGGCGCCAAGCTACTTTACGCTTTCTGCGAGGCTACCGTGCCGCGCATCACCGTTATTACCCGCAAAGCCTACGGTGGCGCTTACGACGTGATGAACAGCAAGCACATCGGGGCCGACCTGAACTACGCTTGGCCCACGGCCGAAATTGCGGTGATGGGCGCCAAGGGCGCGGCCGAAATTATCTTCAAGCGCGAAATTGCCGCCGCCGAAGACCCCGAAGCCAAGCTGGCCGAGAAAGTGGACGAGTACCAGCAGAAGTTTGCCACCCCCTACCGCGCCGCCCACCGCGGCTTCGTCGACGAAGTAATCCTGCCGTCGCAGACCCGGCAGAAGCTGATCCGGGCTTTTAAGATGCTGGAAAACAAAGTAGACGTACTGCCTCGTAAGAAGCACGGCAACATTCCGTTATAAACGGGTTTATAATGGTGGCAATATGGTTATTCATGGCGTCTCTCATAGCTACAACCGGCTTGATAGCCAGAACTCGAGTTGGTGGATTTTTTGTCACCTTACTTGCTATGTGGCTAGCTGGCGGATTAGATGTATCTGACGAAAAAGAGCCTTATCATTTCAGCAACTTTCTTCTACTCGTAAGTGGCATCTGTCTTTTGGTGGCCGCTATAGTTTTTTTAACAACTCTCGGTTCTTAGTATGCGCAACGAAAGCTTCGACTTCCTGCAGAAGTACCTCAACAACCCTTCGCCGACCGGTTTTGAGAAAGAGGGCCAGAAACTGTGGCTCGACTACATCCGGCCCTATATCGACGAGTACTTCGTGGACACCTACGGCACGGTGGTGGGCGTCATCAATCCGGAGGCGAAGTACAAGGTGGTCATTGAGGCCCACGCCGATGAAATCAGCTACTTCGTCAACTACATCACCAAGGAAGGCTACCTGTACCTGCGCCGCAACGGCGGCTCCGACGCCCTGGTGGCCCCTTCCAAGCGGGTCAACATCCACACAGCGAAGGGCATCGTAAAGGCCGTGTTCGGCTGGCCGGCCATCCACGTGCGCAAGGTGGAGCAGGATAAGGCGCCGACCATCGAGACGATTTTCCTGGACTGTGGCGCGGCTTCGGCCGACGAAGTAGCAGAAATGGGCATCCACGTGGGCTCCGTTGTCACGTTTGAAGACGAGTTTATGGTCCTCAACGACAAGTTTTACGTGGGCCGGGCGCTGGACAACCGCATCGGCGGCTTCATGATTGCCGAGGTGGCCCGCATGCTCCAGGAAAACGGCAAGAAGCTACCCTTTGGCCTCTACATCGTGAATGCGGTGCAGGAGGAAATCGGGCTGCGCGGGGCCGAGATGATTGCCCACCGCATCAACCCCGACGTGGCCATCGTCACCGACGTGACCCACGACAGCCAGTCGCCGATGTACGAGAAGAAGACGGCTGGCGACATCTCCTGCGGCAAAGGGCCGGTGATTACCTACGGCCCGGCGGTGCAGAACAACCTGCGTGACCTGATCATCGAAACCGCCCAGCAATCCAGCATTCCTTTCCAGCGCGCCGCCGCCACCCGCGCCACCGGCACCGACACCGACGCCTTTGCCTACTCCGGCTCCGGCGTGGCGGCCGCCCTGATTTCGCTGCCGCTCAAGTACATGCACACCACCGTCGAAACCGTGCACAAGGACGACGTGGACAACGTGACTCAGCTGATTTACGACACCCTGCTGCGCATCGAAGACGGCCACGATTTCCGGTATTTCAAGTAAGACCACAGATTCGTCCGGATTTTTCGGATTGCCCGGATTTTGTGGACGATTACTCAAACGGCTGCTCCTGCGAGTAGCCGTTTATTTTTTGCTCATCCGGTGTCTGACATCCTGTTCACCTATCCATCTACTGTCGTCTTAAAGATATTCGGCCGCTTCCAAGAGTAGTAATGGGCGTATTGCTGTTATACCTGTCATCCACTAAATCCGGGCAATCCGATGAATCCGCTTGAATCCGTGGTTCCGCTAACCGTGACCGACCAACTGGGGCGGCGCGTGGCGGTGCCGTATCCGCCGCGGCGCATCGTGTCGCTGGTGCCGTCTCAGACCGAGTTGCTGTTTGATCTGGGCCTGGGCGAGCGGTTGGTGGGCGTGACCAAATTCTGCATTCACCCGCCGGAGGCCCGAGAAAAGGCGGTGGTCGTGGGTGGCACCAAGAACTTCCACTTCGACAAAATCGACGCGCTCAAGCCCGACCTGATCCTGGGCAATAAGGAGGAAAACTACCGGGAAGGCATCGAGCAGCTGGCCGCCCGGCACGCCGTCTGGCTCAGCGACATTGCCACCCTGGACGACGCGCTGCGTATGATCCGGCAGGTTGGCTTGGTCACGGGCGCGCCCGCGAAGGCTGAGCAGCTGGCCAGCACTATCCACGACTCCTTTCAGGAGCTGCCGACGGAATCCCTGCCCCCCTCCGCCGCCTACTTTATCTGGCGCAAGCCCTACATGGTAGTCGCGCACGGCACCTTTATCGACGACCTGCTGGGCCGGGCCGGCTTCCGCAACGTGTTTGCCGACCAGAGCCGCTACCCCGAAATCAGCGCCGCGCAGCTGGCCGCCGCCGCCCCGGATACCATTCTGCTGTCGTCGGAGCCGTACCCGTTCGGCGAAAAGCACCTGGCGGAGTTCCAGGCCATCTGCCCGGCGGCTACCGTCCGGATTGTGGACGGGGAGCTGTTTAGCTGGTACGGCAGCCGTCTGCGGCACTCGGCAGCTTACCTGCGGGCGTTGCGGACGTAAGCAGCGCTACTGCCCAATAGCGAAGCCGGCCCGTTCTAATTCCTTCCAGAACCGGGGGTACGACTTGCGCACCACGCCGGGTGCCAGCACCGTGAGTGGGCCACACAGAGCCAGCGGGGCAAAGGCCATGGCCATGCGGTGGTCATGGTAGGTTTCGACCTGCTGACCGTCGACCTGGAATTCGGCGGCTTTCACCACGAACCGCTCCGGCCCTTCTTCCTTCAGGCTGGCGCCGAACTTGGCCAACTCCACCTGCAAGGCCAGAATCCGGTCGGTTTCCTTGATGCGCAAGCTTTCCAAGCCAGTCATGACCACGGGAATGCCCAGCGCGGCGGCTACCACGGCTACGGTTTGGGCCAGGTCGGGGCAGTCGGAAAAGTCCTGCTCCACGAATTCCGCCGGAGCTTTTTGGGTGAGTTGCACGCCATCGGGGAAAAACTCGGTGGCCACGCCCAACTGGTCCATGATGCCAACGATGGCCTGGTCGCCCTGCCAGGAATGCTCCCGCAGGCCGGGCAGAATGATGGTGGAGCCAACCGGCCCCAGCGCCACCATGGCGTACCAGTAGCTGGCCGCCGACCAGTCGGATTCAATAGTGTAGTCGGCGGGCTGGTAGGCGCCGGGGCGCACTTCCAGCGCTTTACCCAGGTCGCGGCAGGTGGCGCCGAAGTGCTGCATTAAGCTCTGCGTCATCCGGATGTAGGGGCGCGAGCCGACTTTGCCGGTCAGCCACAGGCGCAGCCCAGCGGGCAGTACCGGCCCAATCATCAGCAGGGCCGAAATGTACTGGCTGCTGATGTCGCCACGCACGGTCAGCTCGGCGGGCTCTTCGGCGTCCAGCTCTGGCTTCCAGCCCTGCAGGCTCAGCGGCGGGTAGCCTTCTTCGCCAGCGTACTCAATCTTGGCTCCCAGCTGCCGCAGTGCGTCTACCAGCACGCCGATGGGCCGCTGGCACATGCGCGCCGTGCCCACAATATGCGCCGGCCGGCCCGACACGGCCAGGTAGGCGGTCAGGAAGCGCATGACGGTACCGGCATCTTCGGCATCGAACACCTCGGCCGCCGGATCAGCCAGCAGACGCTGCATCAGTTCGGTGTCGTTGGCGTCGGAGAGGTTTTCGAGCGTGCCGCCCCCGGCTAGGGCTTGGATGATGAGGGCGCGGTTGCTTTCACTTTTGGAGGCCGGCAATTGGGCGATGCCCCGCAATGGGCCACCGGGCCAGCGCAGCAGCAGAGACGAAGGAGCGTTGATAAGCGTACGGATTTGAAGCGGGGAAAAACCGGCCCGGAGAGCCGGCAAAACGGGTCTGGGATTACAGCCGGTGGTAATACCGGAGCGAGTCGGCCAGCTCGGGGAGCGTGATGGGCTGGTCGTAGATGGCGCGGCCGATGCCGTCGAGCAGCGTGCAGTTGATGGTGCGGCCGCTGTTCTTTTTGTCCTGCAGCGCCAGCTCGGCAATGGCGTCGGTTTCGAGCGTAACGAACTGCACCTTGTCGTAAATCGAGAACAGAAAGGTTTCGATGCGGTCCAGCTCTAGCTCACTGAGCAGGCCGCGCTGGGTTGAAATCCAGCTTTCGCAGAGCATGCCGGCGGCCACGGCCTCGCCGTGCAGAATCTCGCGGCCCGGCTGCGCCAGCAGGTAGCTTTCCAGCGCGTGGCCCACGGTATGGCCGAAGTTGAGCACCTTGCGCAGCCCACCTTCCAGCGGGTCGGCCGCCACGATGCGCTGCTTGGTCGCCACCGACTCGCGGATAATCGGCGTCCAGTCGTCCACGAACAAGCCCTGGTGGCGCTGCGTCTCGAAGGCGGCCGCGTCGGCAATCAGCCAGTGCTTTACGATTTCGGCGTAGCCCGATTTGAGCTGGCGCGGGTCGAGCGTGGCCAGAAACTGCGGCTCAATGAACACGCCGGCCGGCTCCTGAAACACGCCGAGCTGGTTTTTGAAGCCCATAAAGTCGACGCCGGTTTTGCCGCCCACGCTGGCATCTACCTGGGCCAGCAGCGTGGTGGGTACCTGCACGAAGCGCAGGCCACGCTTGTACACTGCCGCGCAGAACCCGCCCAGGTCCGTCACCACGCCGCCACCCAGGTTCACGACCACCGCAAATCGGTCGGCGCGCTGCTCGGTGAGGTGGCTCCACACCGTTTCGCAGGTAGCCAGGAGCTTGTATTCCTCGCCGGCCGGAATTTCGAGCAGCTGGTGGGCTTCGGGCAAGTGGGGCTTCAGCAGCGGATAGCACAGGCGCGCGGTGTTGGCGTCGGCCACCACCAGCACCTGGCTCACGGCTGGCTGGCGCAGCAGTTCGGCCAGCGCCGGCAAGCTCTCCGGCCCAATCGACAATTTAGTATCAGACATACCCAAAGGTAAGCGCCTCTGGTATAATAGTGCGGAGACCTACGCCGGCCGTTGCATAATCTCGGTTTGCTTGCGGATGCTTTCCAGGTGAATCAGCTTGTAGAGCTCCGCCACGAACTTCTCGTTTACGTGCAGCTTGCCGGCCCATTGCTGCCGCGTGGCGAAAATCTCGTTCCAGCGGTCCAGCTGCAGGATTTTCACGTCGTTGTCTTTCTTATAGCCCGCCAGCTCTTCCACCAGCGCCATGCGCCGGGCCAGAGCCTCCAGTATTTCGCGGTCGGCCACGTCCATTTTCTGGCGCAGCTCCTCGGCCTTGCTCAGGTAATCGGCATCATCGGAGGAGCGGCGGCGGTACTTCAGCTCGTTCAAGATTTCGCCTAAGCGCTGGGGCGTCACCTGCTGCTCGGCGTCGCTGAGAGCGTGGTCGGGGTCAGGATGGGTTTCAATCATCAGCCCGTCGTAGTCGAGGTCCAGGGCTTTCTGGGCAATGGGCAGCAGCAGGTCGCGGCGGCCACCGATGTGACTGGGGTCGCAGATGAGCGGCAGGTGCGGAAAGCGGGTCTTAAGCTCAATGGCCAGCTGCCAGGTGGGCGCGTTGCGGTAGCGCGAGGGCGCGAAAGTGCTGAAGCCCCGGTGAATGGCGGCCAGATCGTGGATGCCGGCCCGCTCTAGCCGCTCCAGCGCGCCGGCCCACAGCGCCACGTCGGGGTTCACGGGGTTTTTTACCATCACCGGCACGTCGGTACCAGCCAGCGCATCGGCTAGTTCCTGCACCGCGAAGGGGTTGACGGTAGTGCGGGCCCCGATCCAGAGCACGTCTACGCCGTGGGTCAGGGCTTCCTCCACGTGCCGCGGCGTGGCCACTTCCACCGCCACGCGCAGCCCCACTTCGGTGCGCACCCGCTGCAGCCACTGCAAGCCTACCGTGCCTACGCCCTCAAACGAGCCGGGCCGGGTGCGCGGCTTCCAGATGCCAGCCCGGAACAGGTCGATTTTCCCCAGCGCTTTCAGGCCGTGCGCCGTGGCCAGCACCTGCGACTCGGTTTCGGCGCTGCAGGGTCCGGCAATGAGCAACGGTTGCCCTTTGGCAGCCAGTAGGCGGGTGAAAAACGTGTCGAGGGCAACCGGAATTTCCATGGCACAGGAAGATGAAAAGAGAAAAAGCTGATGCTCAAAAGCAAGCCTCGCTAATAGGTAGAAGAAAGGACCTGGCTATGGTAACTCCGCCGGCCAAAACGATGTTTAACCTTTATCTTTGCCCCATCCCAACAGCCGCCCAAAGCTACCCACCCGCATGGCAGTAACCCAAGCCCCACCGA
>Ga0247729_10000102_pt1 | contig 39369 bp, 28 predicted proteins | sample UWRJL133311R2_FD_180958 | JGI IMG/M metagenome (GOLD analysis project Ga0247729, IMG submission 180958) | Plant litter microbial communities from Arlington Agricultural Research Station in Wisconsin, United States - UWRJ-L133-311R-2 | ecosystem: Environmental > Terrestrial > Plant litter >... | reverse complement strand
GACGGTTATTTTCGCGCAGATGCACGAGGAGCTGGCCTCCGACTACGCCCACAAGTACGACCTGCTGCGGGCCTACGTGCTGGAGCTGCTGCACCTGGGCCAGAAGCGGCAGCCCACTACCACGCTCCATCCCGCCCACTCGGCGGCGGCCCGGCTGTCGTCGCGCTTCGTGGAGCTGCTGGAGCGGCAGTTCCCGCTCACTACGGCCCAGCAGCGCGTGCCGCTACGCACGGCCAAGGACTTCGCCGACCACCTGGCCGTGCACGTCAACCACCTCAACAAGGTGCTCAAGGACAGCACCGGCCGCACCACCACCGACCTCATCGGCGGGCGGCTGGCCCAGGAGGCCAAGGTGCTGCTGCGCCAGTCGGAGTGGACGCTTTGGGAAATTGCCGACAGCCTGGGCTTCGTCGACGTGGCCCACTTCTCGCACTTCTTTCGCCGCTACGCCGCCGTGAGCCCCGGCGCTTTCCGGACGCTGGCCGCCGTGTCGGATTGATTTATACAAGAAGCGGATTGGCGGGTACAATAACACCCGCCACGGGCCGGGGGACCTTTGTCGGGTTCAATTCAACGCGACAATCGCACCCCATCTATGAGTATTTCCAAAATCGCCCTGCTCACCGGCGGCAGCCGGGGCCTGGGCAAAGACATGGCCCTGAAGCTGGCCCAGCAGGACATCGACGTCATCCTGACCTACCGCAGCCAGCAGGCCGAAGCCGCGGCCGTAGTCACCGCCATCGAGGCCCTAGGCCGCCGGGCCGTGGCCTTGCCCCTTAACTCCGCGGACACCAACACCTTCGAGGGTTTCTTCGCGCAGGTTACCGATGTCCTGGCTGGCACCTTCGGCACCGACCGGTTCGACTTCCTCATCAACAACGCCGGTACCAGCCTGAACGCCCCCATCGCCGAGACGACCGAGGCGCAGTTCGATGAGATGCTCAACATTCACTTCAAAGGCGTGTACTTCCTCACGCAAAAGGCGCTGCCCCTGCTGCGCGACGGCGGCCGGATCATCAACATTTCCTCGGCTACCACGCGCGTCAGCTACGCAGGCGTGTCGGCCTACGCGGCCATGAAAGGGGCCGTGGAAGTATTCACGCGTATCCTAGCCCTGGAGCTGGGCCCGCGGGGCATTGCGGCCAACGTGGTGGCGCCCGGCGCAGTATTCGGCGGCGGGGCCATGACCGATACGCCCGAAATCCGCGCCTGGGTGGCCCAGGCCACGGCCCTCGGCCGCGTCGCCGAGCCCGACGACATTGGCGGCATCGTCGCCTTCCTCTGCACCGATGCCGCGCGGTGGCTCAACGGCCAGCGCATCGAGGCGACGGGCGGGATGGTGCTGTAGGCCCCCTTTGCTTGCAGAAAGCCGCCCACGAAACGGGCTGGTCACGTAACAACTCGGGCTGTAGCAAAAATAATTGCTACAGCCCGAGTTGTTACGTGACCAGCTCAGGTGAAGCCGCCGGGAGCAGCCCTACGCGGCATATACTAGCCGGCGGAGCGTCTGGCCCGAAGCAGGATAAAGCGTCTTTCTAAAATGTAGAGGCAAACGCGGCAGAACGGCGGAGCTTAGTACAGAATGTCGTCGACGGGCTCCAGCTTGGCGGGCAGGTCGGTTTCGCCCAGCATCTCGCGCAGATCGATTTCGATGGTGCGGCACAGGGCTGTCATGGACACGTCGTTCATCTGGTTTTCGAAGGGGTTCTCACTGGTGTGGCCCACCACCTCGATGGTGTTGAACACCCAGGACACCAGCATCGAAAACGGGACGGTGAGCCAGATATGGTCGGGGCCCATGCGGGCAAACTCGCCGATGAGGCCCAGGGGCAGCAGCGCCACGAACAGCCACACGAAGACGTAGCTAAAGAAGGCATATTGCCGCGGGAATGGCGTGTTCTTGATTCTCTCGCAGCCACCCTGCAGGTCGTAGAGTCGCTCCAGGGTGCGCATCATGGCCACGTGCTGGAAGTCGTTGAGCAGGCCACGCTCCTCGCGCAGACGGCGCAGCTCGGCGCCCTGCTCGCGCACCAGGTGGGTAGGCGCGTTCTGCTTGCGCCGCATCACCTCAGATTCGGCCGGGTCGAGGAAGGGCGCCACGTCGGTGTCCCAGAGCTCGGGCTGCTGGCGCAGGCGGATGCGCAGGGCATTGCACCAGGCAATGTGGCGGTAGAGCAGGCGGCGGTGGCGCACGGTGAGCTCGGCGGCCGTGGCGGCAGGAGCCTCCACGTCGGGCGCGTCCACGCGGGAGGTGATGAACTCCAGGGTCTGCACGGCCCAGCTGCGGCTGGTATTCACGATGCCGCCCCAGATCTGGCGGGCGTCCAGAAACCGGTCGTAGGAGCCGTTGTTTTTGAAGCCGATGTAGAAGGAAACCGCGATGCCGAGCGTGCCCACCGGCTGCCACGGAATGGCCACCGAATGCAGCTGTAGCGGCCCGAAAACTAGGCACACCACCACCGACCAAATAGCAAACACGATGAGGCTGCGCCAGGAGTTATCGAGGATAAGGCGCCACCGAAGGTTGTTGCGGACGTACATAAAGCGTAGTTTGGAAGAAGCTCAGGCTGCGAAAAGCCCGCGCAAAATAACGACGGCTACGATAAGCTGGTGCGCCTGCGGCGGCTACTCGTCGTCCCCGTCCTCGATGGCGATGCCCATGAGCTGCATGAGCTTGCTGGCGTTGAAGCTGCCGCAGACCCCGGGCGTGAGGTGGTAGTCGAAGTGGATTTTGTCGCCCTCGATGGTGCTGTTGAAGCTGTAGTTGGTTACGGCCGCGGGCAGCTCGTCGGCCATGGCGGCCAGTTCCAGGTCGTGGGTGCTGATGAGGCCACTGGCGGGGCGCTGGTAGAGCTGGCGGATAAGGGCCCGCGCCCCGCGGTGCCGGTCGCGAGAATTAGTGCCCTTTAGAATCTCGTCGAGCAGGTAGAAGACGGGGAGGTTCGGGTTGGTGGTTGGTAATTGGTGATTGGTGATTGGCTGATTGTCGGTTGTTTCTGGCCTGTTGGTGGTTGCTGTGGCCGCCTGGCCGTTGGCAATTACCAATTGCTCATTGCTACTTACTGATTGACCACTCGTCAGCTCCAGCAGCAGGCGCAGGCGCTTAAGCTCGGCGTAGAACGACGACGTGCTTTCGGCCAGGTTGTCCTGGGTGCGCATGGCCGAGTACACCCGCGCCGGGCTCAGCCGCAGCTGCCCGGCGCACACCACCCCGCCGGCCAAAGCCAGCACCATATTTAGCCCCACGGTGCGCAAAAAGGTGCTTTTGCCCGACATGTTGGAGCCCGTCACGACGGCCGTCCGGCCATAGCCGGCGGTGTGGAAGTCGTTGGTGGTGCGGGCGGCGCTGAAGATGAGCGGGTGGCCCAGCGCCTCGGCGGTTACTTCCAGCGGCTCGGCGCTGAGCGTGGGCACGGCGTAGGTGGGGTTGGCAAACTGGTAGCCCGCCAGACTCACCAGCGCCTCCAGCTCGGCCTGCACTTCCAGCACGGTGGTCAGCTCGGGGCCGAGGTGGCGTTTCCAGCGTTCCAGCTGCCACATGGCGTGCAGGTCCCAGAGCAGCAGGCTATTGGTGAGCAACAGCGCCAGCGGGTGTTCCCGCACCGCAAACATGCCCGCCACGCTGGCCAGGCGGCCCAGCCGGACGGTGGCGGCGGTGCCGTGGCTGGCGGCGCGCAGCCGCTCCCGCAGCTCCCGCAGCCGGGGCGCGGCCCACTCGTGTTCGGCATCGTCTTCAAACAAAGAAAGCTGGGCCTGGGTAGCCCGCAGCGCGTCGCGCATAGCCAAGGCCTGCCCGGCATACTCGGCCCGCACGGCCCCAAACCGGCCGCCGAAGATAGTCATGGCCAGCACCACGCCGCCCACCGCCTTATAGCCGAAGCCCAGCACCCCGGCCCCGATGGCCGCCAGCAGCAACAGGGGCAGCAAAATCAGGATGGGCTTGAGCCAGGGCTTGCCGGCGAAGTAGTCGGGGCGGGCCAGCCAGGTGCTGAAGGCGCGTGGGTCGGCCTGCTGGTGCGGAAAGTGCCGGGCGCGGGCCTGCCACTCCTGCCGCCAGCTGATTTCGGGGGCCAGCTCGGCGGCGCCCTGCTGACGGGCTACCACTTCGGGCGCCAGGGCCGGGGCCAGCAGCCAGCCGGCCAGCCAGTCGTGGCCGAGGCGGGTGGTAGCGCGGTTCAGGAGCTGAAACAACGACTGGGCCCCGAACACGTCGAGGTCGGCGGCGTAGGCGTGCTGGGCATCGAGGTAGCGCAGGCCGGGGTCGAAGCCGGTGAGCTTGCCGGCCAGGCGGTCTAACTCGTCTTGGTTGAGGCGGGCCAGCAGGCGGTGGTGCTCCCGCTGGTAATGCATGCGCGAATGCCAGCGCACCAGCAGCCAGAACAGCAGCCAAATGGCTGCCACAAACGCCACGCCCGGCAGCCAGTACGCCCGCGAAAACAGCGCCCACGCCCCCCCAGCGCCCCCGGCAAACAGCAGCACCCGCAGCCAGCCGCCCAGCTGGTGCCGGCTGGCGAAGGAGGCTTCCCGCTCGGTGTGGGTGGTCAGGTTTTCGGTGAAAACGTCGGCGGGGGCAATGGCAAGCAAACGAACGGCGGCGGAAACGGGCATGGCGGCGGAAAGAGGAACGGCGGCGAAGGTACGGCGCTTCCCCCGACCCTGGCCTGCCTACTCGGGCGCTAAGCCTGCGGAACCGGCGCGGCCCGACTTCCCCGCGGCTACTCGCGCTACCAGCCCGACGCCGGTGCCAGGCGGCGCAGCGGGCTGTCGGGCTTCAGAAAGGGCGCCAGCTCGGCGTAGGTAAACTCCACTGTGAAGCTGCCCTGTAGGGTCCGGAAAAGAAAGTTCGACATGGGATACTGCACCGTATGGTCGAATACCAGGCCGGTGGGCTGGATAGAATACTCCTGCGCGCTGCCCAGGAAAAACTGCTCCGCGCGCAGCCCGGCTTTGTCTTCTTCCGACAGCAGCTCACTTTGCCCCAGCACCGTGCTTTCCATCACTGGCCGCAGCTTGCGCTGGCCCAGGGCCAGAAACCGGGCCATCTGCTCCGGCCTTATTTCGTCGGCCACATCTACCGCAAAGCCGGTGTTCAGGTCGAGGTTGTAGGTGTGTGCGTCGTACCAGACGCTGGCCCCGACGCCTTCCCGCAGGGTCCCGAGGCTGAGCAGCCCGCGCCGGTTGCAGTTCACTTCGTAGCTCAGCTGTTGTATGCCGCCGTGGTAGCCTTCTCGGCGCTGCTCCTCCTGCTCCTGCCGTAACGCAGCCAGGTTTTCGCCGGCCAGGGCCTCCAGGGACAGCTCCTGCCGCAAACGGGCCGTTACGCCGGCGTCGGGCACCGATACTAGGGGCACGGTGAAGTTCCGCAGGTACGTTTGGCTCAGCACCCGGGCCTGGTCGGCCTTTGGCGGCGCGGAGCTCACCACGCGGGCCAACCGGAAAGGCAGCAGCACGGTGCCGGCCGCGTTGTACCAGGTGCCGGCCAGGGACTGGTCGGGCTGGCGGTGGGCCACAAACCGGCCCGTGGCCGTGGTGTCATTATCGGGCTTTTCAGTCAGCGTGACCAGGCCGCTTTCCGGATCTACGCGGCCCATCACGTAGAGAAGGCGGCCGTTGCGCTGGTAGTAGTACTGCCCGGCTAGGGCCGAGTCGGCGGTGGTCAGGTGCAACCGGATCGGATACTTACCACCCAGCGTGCCTTCGTAGGTGCCTACCAGCGGCTGGGCGGCCCGTAGCTCGCGAAGCTGGGTGGGCGGCAGCCGGGAATAGCTTTCCTGCGCCCGGGCCGTCGGGGCCAGCGCTAGGCTAAGCAAAACCAGCAACAGGAGGCGCCACATTCTAGGAGCCGCTGACCACCGCTACGCACTTCAGCTCGATGGCAATAGGCGTGGGCAGACAGTTGATTTCGACCGTGGTGCGGCAGGGCTGGCTGGTGGCGAAATACTCGGCGTACAGCCGGTTGTAGGCTGGAAAGTCGTCCTTCATGTTGGTCAGAAACACGGTCACGTCGACCAGGTCTTCCCAGCGGGCCCCGGCTTCCTCCAGAATGTAGCGCACGTTCTGAAACACGGCGTGGCACTGGCTTTCGAAGTCGTAGCGCAGGATGGTGCCGGCCGCGTCCAGCTCCACGCCGGGCACGGCCTTCTGCCCGCGCTGCCGCGGACCCACGCCGGACAGAAACAGCAGGTTGCCGGCGCGGCGAGCGTGCGGGTAGAGGCCGACCGGCTCGGGGGCGCGGCTGGAATTGTGGGCGGTGGAGGTTTCGTCAGGTGCCATACGGCCAAAACTACCGAATTCCGGCGCAATGCGTAAGCAGAAAAGCCCGGCCGGGCGCTGGTGCGGTTGTTGCCGACCGGTCCCGGTATTCTCCCCCTAACCCTCCTGCTCCCATGCTATCCTCCATCCGCCGGCTGGCGCTGCTCGTAGCTCTCAGCGCCGTTTCGCCCCTCGCTGCCCAGGCCCAGCAGAAGCTCAAGTATCCAAAAACCCAGGCCGACGAGATTTACGACGCCGTGCAGAAGCCCGCCGTGCCCGTGGGCGGCGTGCAGGCCTACGCCGACTACCTGGAGAAAAATCAGCGCTATCCCACCCAGGCCCTGCGAAGCGGTAAGGCTGGCACCGTCAGCGTGACGTTCGTGGTGGAGAAAACCGGCAGCATTTCCAACGTGGCCGTCACCCAGCCCGTCGACCCGGAGCTGGATGCGGAAGCTATCCGGCTCATCAAGGGTGGTCCCCGCTGGACGCCGGCCGAGCACAAGGGCGGCAAGGTGCGCCAGCGCGTGACGGTACCCATCACCTACCAGCAGCCCGGCGGGGCCGACGGAGCCGCGCCGGCCGGCGCGGCAGCCGACGGTCAGGCTCCCAAACCTGCCACTGGCACCAACGGCGCGCCGGCCCCGACTATCGTGAAGGCCGAGCAGCCCGCCCGGCCCGTGGGCGGCACCGACGCCTTTTTTGAGTGGATTCAGAAAAACCAGAAGTACCCCGCCCTGGCCCGGCAGCGCAAGGTGGAAGGCCGCGTGCCGGTGGAGTTCGTGATTCAGAAAGACGGCACTCTGACCGACGTGAAGCTGGCCGGCAAAATGCTCGGTTCCGGCCTCGATGAGGAAGCCCTGCGCCTGATCAAGGCGGCGCCGAAATGGGAGCCGGCGCAGTTTCAGGGCCAGCCGGTAAAGCAAAAGATGGTTTTACCGGTTATATTCCAGTTGTAAAATACTGAAGCGCCCCGCGCGGGCAGCCCAATCCGCTTTTTGCGCGTCTTTTGTCCTGACCAATCCTTTCCCAGCTAGGTCCGCCGCGCTAAAATATCCGGGGCCGCTCCGCGTCCTGCCTAAAGAACTACCTTTCCACTCTGCGCCATGCTTGCCCCTCTGCCCTTGATTTCAGCCCCGCCCGTCGCCCCCATGCTGCCCCCGCTTGTCCCCGTCAGTGAGCTGACCATCTGGCCCTACCAGGCCCGGTTTCGGCAGGCGGCCCAGGCTATTGCGGAAGGTATCTTCGAAGTCCTGGACGAGGAGCTGGACCCGAATGTGATTCTGGTCGGCATCCCGCTGGCCCAGGACGGCCCCGAGGCCACCGCCACCTGCCTGGAGCCCGCCGAGTGCGGCCTCGACTTCCGCCACTTCCAGGACGTGCTGGCCCGCGGGGAACATTTTCAGCGCACTGAGCCCTGGCCCACCCCCGACCGGGACCACCTCACCGACAATATGATTGCCCGCCGTCGCCACGCCCTGGGGCTACGCCGGGCCATGCAGGAAGTCCTCGACGAGCTTGACGGCCCTACCGGCCGGCGCCAGAGCTTCGCCGGCTGGCCCATCCAAGTGGGCCAATACTACGTGATGACGGTACTGCAGCTCAACCGCAAGGCTTTGCGGCTGCACCCCTCCCTGCGACCCAACCGCTACTACACCGACGGCAAGCTGCTGGCCCCGTCGCTGCTGATTTCGGCCATCCTGCGCTTCAACGAGGAGTGCATGAAGTCCCTGACCGAGCCCGAGCCCGGCGCCGGCTTGCTGATCCGGCCCCGCGAAACCGAGGAGCTGGTGCGGGCCGCCGGCAAGCTGCTCATGGATACGCCAGCCCAGGCGTTGGGCATCAGTCCAGCCACGGCCAAGCTGTTTGCGACCTGCAACACCATTTCCTCGCTGCGTTACGAGGGTGCCGAGGGCGTGGGCAAGCTGCTGCTGGCCCGGCGCTACCACCCCAACTTGGAGGAGGTCTTCGCCCTTACCTGCCCCACCCCGCTCACCGACTACCGGGCCGTGCGCAAGCTGCTCGAAATGACGACTTCCGACGTGAGCCTGCTCGCCGACGGTGAAAACGTGTACGCCCTGGGCCGGCAGATCGGCCACTACGACGCCTCCCGGGAGGATCTGTTCCTCATCAACTTCGTCACCCACTACGCCTGGGAGTTTCAGCACGACGGCAAGGTGCTTATGCGCAGCAGCTACGGCCTGCCCAGTTTGCCCCGTACCCGCCTGAACCGCTCCAAGTTCCGCAAAGACCTCAAGCGCACCTTCGACCTCACCGACCCGCTCAAAGTGGAGCGCCTCTGGGACGTGGTGCTCGAAGCCAGCCGCCAGAAGCACGGCACGCTGGTCGTCGTCACCACCGAGGCGCTGGCCGAAGCCGACCGGCTCAAGCTCCAGTGCACCCTCATCGAGCCCGTGCCGCTGACCCCGCTCATCACCCGCCTCATCACCGCCATCGACGGTGCCATCCTCGTCGATCCGGAGTCGTACTGCTACTCCATCGGCGTCATCCTTGACGGCAAGGCCTCCGGCAACGGCACCAGCACCCGCGGGGCCCGCTACAACTCGGCCATCCGCTACGTGGAAAGCAGCCCCTACCCCTGCATGGCTATTGTGGTAAGCGAGGATGGCCTGGTCGACGTGATTACCAAAGACAGCAACCGGGAAGAATAGACAACGCCTGTCCTTACGAGGAACGAAGCAATCTGTCTTCTGAAGTGTAGACAGTTCGTTTTCAACACAAAGCCCCAACGTACGCATACGTTGGGGCTTTGTGTTGAAAAGGATTCTGCTCATTGTCCAGGATGGATTGCCGCGTCTCTGCTTGATACGCACAATGCTCGCAATGACAGGCAACTCGCCACAGGCTACCAGACTACTTCTTGGCCCGATACGACCAGGTGATGCGGAACACGGCTACGGTGTCGCCGGCCTCGTCGGTGCCGGTGCTGGTGCAGACCACGGTGCGGCCCTCGCCGGTGGCGCGGCTTTCGGCAATGGCTTGGGCGATGCGCAGCCCGTCGGTACTGGTGAAGGAAATCAGCCCCACGGCTTTTTTGGTAAACTCCGCCTCCAGTCCCACCACCAGCATCGACACGCGGCCGCCCTGGGTGTTCATCATCGAGAGCACGCCGCTGGCCATTTCGGCGGCCATGCTCAGGCAGGCGAAGTAGATGCTGCGAAACGGGTTTTTGGTCAGGTACTTAAACGGCACCGTAACGGTGGCCCGCTCCGGCGTGATTTCGCGCACGCGCAGCCCGGCCAGGTAAGCCATCGGCAGGCTGCGCAGCATGAACAGGCGCAGCTTCAGCGGGTTGGCGATGGTGCGCCGGAAGGCGGCGGCAGCGGAAGTATCAGGGGGCAATGCGGGCGTGGCGGCAGACTGGGGCATAGCAAAAGAGAGCTGGGAAGAAGCTGCAAAGAACAAAAAATATTCGGCATGCCGAGCATTTCCTCCGCTTCGAGCCAGGCCAATACGTCAGCCGCCCCACACTTCACGAAGCGTGGGGCGGCTGAGTCGGGGTATCGGCCGGCGGGGCTAGCTTTTCTTTTCCAGCACCAGCACCACCTTGTTGAAGTTGGCGGCAGCGTTTACCACGTCGCGGAAGGCTTCGAAGTCCTTTTTAGGCCAGCGCACCTGGTCGTAGTGCTCCTTGATGGTGACCGTGACGGTCTGGCCCTGCACGGCGTAGGTGGAGTGGAAGGCGTAAAGCGGGGCCGCCGCGTCGGGGCCGGCCTTCACGTCGAAGCTCAGGTCCTTGAGGTTGCGGGCCTGGTAGCCGGCGGGCAGCTCGAAGGTGATGACGCGGTTGTAGCGGCGGTTGAAGTCGTTTTCCACGTCGAACTGCCGGGCCTCGGTCTGGTAGAGCTCGGCCTGGGAGCCCAGCAGCTCTCCGATCTTGAACAGGTACTTGGGCCCCGCCCGGTTCAGCAGCGCCGCCGATTCCACGTCCGCGTCCACGATGAAGGGCTTAGTAAGCGGGTTCAGGCCCCGCTCGCCGTTGGTCACTTTCAGGGTTTTGAAGGTGGCGTCGGGCACGCAGCCCTTGATGAGCTCCTGCACCACCTCGGTGCGCTTCTGCTCCGGAATCAACTCGTAGAAAGGCTGGATCTGCTGGGCATGGTAGCCGCCGAGCGTGTAGCGGATGCTCACCAGCGACTTATCCAGGGCGGGCGCAAACTTTACGCTGATGTCCAGGTCGCTGGGGCTCTGGTCGGCCAGCAGGGTCGGAATGTCGCGCACCTTGCCCACTGCCGACTCGGTGTTACCCAGCTTCACGGTCCGGATGTAGAGGCCGGGCGTGGCCGTCCACTCGGCCGGCACCATGCCGTAGCGGTAGTCGGGCCGGGCCGGGGCCAGCATCTGCTTGGTGGCGGGAAAGTAGAAGATGTAGTTGTCGAGCGAGCCCCAGGTGTCGAAGGTTTCGTCGAGCGGGGCCTCGGTGCGGTCGGAGGTGATGATGACCTCGTGCTCGATGCCCAGCTTGTGAAACACGGCCGCGAAGAGCCGGCTGAAGCCGTTGTCGGTCACGTTGCGGGAGCTAATGATGGTGCCCAGGTCGCCGGCCCCGCTTTCCACGGGGTTGAAGCTGGTTTTGAGGTAGTTCTCCACGAACTGCACCTGTGCGGCCACGTCGGCTCCGGCGGGCACGCTCATCTGGCGCACCAGCTTATCCACGGCCTTCTGCTCGTCCTTGGAGTAGGTGTAAAGCATGGAATGGATGTACTGGCTGGCGCCGGCCCAGGTGAAAAGCCGCTCCCGGCCTCGCTGGGTGTTGTAGGCCAGCTTGTACTCGATGCGCGTACGCTCGGCCTGGGGGCTGGCAAACGCCTCATCCTTGGCCTGGGGCACGTCGGTGAGCGTGACGCGCACCAGCCGCTTACCGCTCACGACGGTGTCGCGGCCGGCGGCGGGGCCGTGATACACGCGCGTTTCGAAGGTGAGCTGCTCGGGCGAAATCAGCTCGAAGCGCACCTGCCGGGCGGGCAGCTCGGCCTGCAGGGCCTCGCGGCCGAAGTAGTTGGGGCTCCGCTCGCGCAGGTATACGTACTCGATTTCGCTGCCCTTCTCCACGCCTTCCACTGCGAAAATCTTGAAGCCGCGCTGACCATCGTCGTCCTTGAGCTCCTTGATGTTGTCCTGGTTTACTTCCACCACCTCGCCGCGCGGACTGATGGTGCGGGCCTTCAGCGACAGCAGCGCGCCATCCTGCACCGGCACGTAGATGCGGTTGAAGTGCTCGATGGCGTCGGTGCTGTTGACGCGCACAATGCGGTGGTCGGTGGAAAACAGACGCAGCTGCTTACCCTTCTCGTCGTAGAAATACTCGTGGGCGTTGAAGTCGAGTAGCAGCAGGGCCGGCAGCTGGGCTTCGGCCTCGGTCAGCGGCAGGCGCTTGCGCTTGGCGTCCCAGGTGTAGGCAGCATAGGAAAGGCCCGCCGGAATGGTCTGGGCCGCCAGGTCAGCGGCCGTCGTCAGCAGCAGTAAGAATACGCCCAGCAGGCGAAAAAAGGTATTTTTCATAATTCAGGACAGGCTATTTTTCTTAGGCTGCGAGGCTATTCTAGTTGCCTCCCTTAGCTGAGGAGGAGAACCAGTATAGCTTCTAGCGCCTGCTAATTCCACTAGCTCTTGGCTTTTTTGCGCTTCAGGATGATGACCTCGCGGTAGGCGGCGCCGAGCTTGTCGACTACGCCGTTCCACTGGCCGAACTGGGCGGGCTGGAGCAGCAGGTAGTTCACGTACACGTCCTTTTCCTGCACGATTTTGTTGCCGGCCCGCTCGTAGCGGATAGTGAAGCCCAGCACCGGCTCCTGGCTGGTGGCGTTGGCGGGCAGGTATTCGACCTCGTAGCCGGCCGGAATTTCGAACTCGGTGCGGGTGCGGTCGGTGTGGGCGTACTCGTTGTAGCGGGGCAGGCGGCGCTTGGCGGCGTCGATGTGGTCGTTGGCGTAGGGCTGCTCCAGGTTCAGGTTCACGTAGATTTCGTCGTCGACCTGCTGCACGTAGTCCTGCAGGCGGTACTCGTAGTCGATGGTGAGGGGCTTTTCGCGGGCCATCAGGTTTTGCACGGCGTAGCGGTCCACGAAGAACTTATTGTTGCCGCGCTCCAGCACGGCCTTCATATACTTGGCCTCCTGGTCTTTGTCCAGGCCGTCGAGGGCGTAGCTCTGGTTTACCTTGGGGTAGCCGGTCAGGGAAAGCTGGCCCTTGCCGCGCAGCGTGGTGCCGCTGAGCGTGAGGCTTGACACATCCTGCACGTGGCTCCGCTCCTTGTCCATCACCGGTATCTGCACCACTTTGCCGGTCTTGCCATCCAGGGAGAGCAGCGCCTCCTTACCCTGAATCATGGATGTGGGCAGGTTGAAGGGGTTGTGCTTGCTGGTAGCATCCAGGAATACGTACTGGCCGGGCTTGGGCTCCCAGGTGGCAATCATGTGGTTGTCGACGCCGGGCGTGGCCAGCTCGGTGTAGCGGTAGGGCAAGGCGCGCGTACCCAGCCAGGTAAGGTAGGTTTTGACGCCGGCCATGCGCAGCATCTCGTGGGTGAGGTTGGCCATATCCTTGCAGTCGCCGTAGCGCTTGGCGTATACCTGGCCGGCGTCGGAGGGCACGAAGCCGCGCAGACCGTTTTCGAAGGCCACGTAGCGCACGTGGTCCTGCACCCAGTAATATACCCGACGCACCCGCTCCTCCTCCGTTTGGGCGCCCACCACCAGCGAGTCGACCACCCCGCGCAGGGCCGGGCTTTCCTTTTGGTCGAGGTTGCTCACGAAGCCCGAATACAGCGAGTACAGCTCCGGCACGCCCGACAGCAGCCGGTGCGGTTGCCCAGCCACCGGTGCCTCTTCCACGTAGTACACCAGGTGGGGCAGGTAGTACGCCGACTCCGGCCCGTCGTCGTCGCGGGGCGGGCTGGGCAGGTTGTCGGCGGTCCAGCGGTAGATGATGGTGGAGCCTTTTTCCTGCTTGGTGAAGGTGATGGGCGTGTTTTCGACGTGGAAGAGCTTGTAGTTGATCTTCACCGTGCGCGGGGCCGTGATGGTCAGCTCGGCGTGGCGGGTGGGGACGTGGTTGGCGAAGTAGAACGGGTTCAGAAACCGCGCGTCGGGGTGGCGCACCACGTAGTCGGCCACGGTGCGCACGCCGGGCGCCACGGCCGGGAAGCTCCAGGTAGTAGAGCGGGTATCGTCGAAGAAGATGCCGTCCTGCACCTCAAACTTATCCTTGAAGTTAGCCACCTTCAGGGCCTTGTAGTCGTTGCCGGCCGGAATCAGGGTGCGGGCCTCGATTTTCTGCAGGCGGTTGAAGTGGGAGCTATACACCTTGTCCAGCGCGTACAGCGCCGACTGCGGGGCCAGGTGCAGCATGTCGTAGTGGTGGCGGGCCAGCACCTGCAATGAGTCGCCCTTCATTTCCAGCACGATGTCCTCGCGGTAGTCGAGGTACACGGCTTTTTCGTCGGGGTACTGCTTCTGCATCTGCAGCAGCAGGGGCAGCGGAGCCTGGGCGCGGGCAATGGGGCCGGCCGTCAGCAGCAAACCCAGCAGCAGGAAACAAGCCGCGCCGAAGCGCCGGGCCGGGCTATTTGGTGTCATACACGTAAGTATTCCAGTAAACTTCAGTTTTCAGCGGCTTGCCTTGGGCGTTGTAATACACCGTGGGGCCGTACCGCTCGCCGCTGCGGTAGGTTTCGTCCCGCTCCAGCGTGCCGTCGGGGCGGTAGTAGCGGCTGCGGCCGTGCAGCTCGTCGTGGAGGTAGTACTCCTCCTCCATCAGCTTACCGTCGGGGTAAAAGGTTTCGAGCTTACCCGTGAGCACGCCGTCCTTGTTCTGGGCGCGGCGGTACACCTGACCGGTGCTGTAATAGTAAGTGCGCGCGCCTTCCCAGGTGGCGCCCTGGTAGGTTTCGTCGAGGGCGGGCTTGCCGTTGGCGAACTGCGTTTTGAGCGGGCCGCTGCCGGTGGCAAACTCCTGCACCGGGCCGCCGGGCTGCCCGTCGGGGCCGGCGCCGCGGAAGCCGGTGAGGCGGCCCTGGGCGTAGCGCTTTTCCACCAGGAGCTCACCCAGCGGGTTGTACTGCCGGAAAGTGCCGTCCATGGTGCCGTCCTGGTACTGAATAATTAGCTCGGGCTTGCCGTTTTCGAAGTAGGTGGTCCACTCGCCGTCCTCGCTGCCGTCGCGGTACACGCCCTGGCTGTGCAGCGCGCCCGAGACGAAGTAGGTTTTCCACGCGCCCTCGCGCTTGCCCCGCCGGTACTGCCCCTGCGTGGTGGTTTTGCCGGCGGGGCCGGTGACTTTGTAGGGTCCGTCGCGGCGGCCCTGCCGCATGCCGAACGTGGCGTCGGGCGTGCCGGCGGGGGTAAGCCAGCCGCCGGTGCCGTGCTCGTCGTAGCAGAGCATGGGCATGCGGTAGCGTACCTTGCCGTTGGGGTAGTGCAGCGCCATTTCCTTGGTCTCAGGGCCAATAGTCAGCCGGTTCAGCTCCTTGCCGGTCGAGTCCAGGGCCACCACCCGCAGCAGCCGGTCGTTGGCGTACTGCCGCTCGCCGGTGAGCTTGCCAGTAGGCGTGAAGCTGCGGGCCGGGCCTTCCGCGTTGCCGTCGCGGTAGAAGAACTCCTCACTCACGCGGCCATCTACATAATACTCCTTCCACTGCCCCTGCTGCTGGCCGCGCTGGTAGAAGCCGGTTTGCCGCAGCGGGCCGTCCAAGTAGTGGGCCTCGTAGTAGCCGTCGGCCTGGTCGGCGGCGTACTGCTGGCGCGACTTCAGGCGGCCGTTGGCGAAGTACTCTTCAAGGGCGCCGGTAAGCTGGCCGCCGTTGGCGTAGTGACGCACGGTCTGGAGGGTGCCGTCGCGGTAAAACCAGCGCCATTCGCCTTGGGGCTGGCCGTTCAGGTACTGGCCGGTGTAGCGCGGCTGGCCGTTGAGCTGGGGCACCCGCACGGGCGTTTTACCCTTTTTCACCTCGGCTTTTGAAATGACCTTGCCGGTCCTATCGAAGTAGATGAGCTGCGTGACCCGGCCCTGATCGTAGGTAAACTCGGAACTGAGCACGCCTTCGGAGTCGTAGTCGAGGTATTTGCCGTGCATCTGGCCGGCGGCGTTGTAGTTTATTTCGGTGCTGAGCTTGCCGGAGCGGTAGTATTCGCGCCACGGACCGGTGGTTTTGCCGTGGTCGTAGGTGCCGGTCTGGTACTCCTTGCCGTCGGGAAAGTAGCCGACGTAGGGACCGTGCAGCTCGCCTTGGTCGTAGGCGCCTTTCTTTTCCAGCACCTTATCGGGGTAATACACGGCGAACGAGCCGTGCTTGAGGTCGTCGGCGTAGACGTACTCGGTTTCCAGGGTGCCGTCGGGGTAGAAGTTCACGTCGCGGCCGTCGCGCTTGTCGGCTTTGAATACCGTGCGGCCCAGCTCCTTGCCGTCGGGGTAGTAGAAGATGGCTTCGCCGTTGGCGTCGCCGCCTTTGTAGGGCCGCAGCTCGCTTAGTGTGCCGCAGTAGCTGTGCAGCTTCGCCACGCCCTCGGTTTTGCCGTGCACGTAGGTAGCCTCGATGGACAGCATCCCGTTGTCGTGGTACTCGGTGAAGGCGCCGTGGTACTCGCCGGCATCATCGTAGCTGACCTGCTTGGCCAGCTGCCCGTTGGCGTGGTAGAAGCGCCAGGTGCCGGCGTGCTTGCCCGTTTCCGACAGCAGACCTTCGCTGTGCAGGGCGCCCACCTCGTCAATCAGCAGCCAGGGACCGTGCAGCGTGGTGGTGGTGCCCTGCTGCTCACCGTCGCCGAGGCCCACGAGCTGGCCGTCGTCATTATACCAGGCCTTGGTCTTCACCGGCTTGCCGTCGCGCTGCACCAGCTGCTGCAGCCGGATTTCGCGGACGGCGTCGGCGGCAGCACCGCCCATCTTCTCGATGCGGCCCTTATTGCCTTTCACCCACTGCGCGGCGCTCCGGTCGTCGGCCGACGACAGCAGCAGGTAGGTAAACGGCGTCAGGTTGTCGTCGCGGCGCAACACCTGCACCAGAGGGGCGTAGAGGCGCAGCCACAGGTCGTTCGGGTCGGCGTCGGCGGCCGGAAACTTCTCCACCAGCAGCTGAGCCTGCTTCACGACGTTGGCGTCGAACTTCACCTTGCTGACGTAGTCCTTGCGCAAGGCTATTTTGGAGTTGAGCAGCTCGTCGAGCTCCTGAAAAGCCTGGTTCGGAAACGTGGCGGGCAGCTTTTCCTTGGCCTCCAGCGTCACGGTATTGGAAGCCAGCTGCTCGGCCACGATGAGGCGCGCCCGGCTCCGCTCCCCTTCCGGCTGCAGCACCAGGCTGGTCATTAGGCTGATGAGGGCGTGGGCCGTCTGCCCCTGGCGCAGAGCCAGGTAACCCAGGTAAAAGTGCGTGCTGGCGTGCTGGGGCCCAAGCTCCGCGCTACGCTGCAGGCTGCCCAAGGCGCTTTTGGTGTCTCCGGCCTTGTCCTGGGTGACGCCCTGGGCGTACCAGAGGGGCTGGTTGTAGGGAAACCGGCGCAGTCCGTCGGCATACAGCTGCAGCGCGGCGGCCGGGCGGCCCAGCTCCTCTTCGGCGCTGGCGGCAATAATGTAGGGTTGGGCGCTGTGGTAGCCCAAGTCGATGGCGCGCCGGGCGGCCGCCAGGGCCTCGGGGTACTGCTTGTTCGAGAGGTACGACAGCCCCAGCTCGCTCTGCACGCGGGCGTAACTCGTGTCGCTGGCGGGCACGGTAAGGTACTGGGCAATGGCGGCGGCGTAGTCGCCCTGGTCGCGCCGCGCCACGGCGGCGGGCAGCACCTGGGCCGAGGTAGGCAGTGTGGGCGGAGTCTGCTGGGCGGCCAGCGGACTGGCGGTCAGCACCAGCGCGGCCAGCGCGCCGTAGGTAGAAATCTGCATTAAACTCAAAAATGATAGAGGACAGTAACATCGCGCCCGGGGCGGGAACAGGGGCAGGATAAGCTTACAATAATACTGAATTACGGGCCGCGCCGAAAGCTCCTTCGGCCGGCGGGCTAAAATATAGTTGGGCCGCCGCCGCCCCTATTTCCCGGACTTATGCCGGCGGCTTTTCGGGGCTGGTGCAGGCTTTTCCAGCGGGTACACGGCCAACTCCTGGTAGGTCGAAACCGGGTCGGTTTCCCGGCGGAAGTCCACCTCTTCCAGCACCCCGACCACTAGCTCGGCGGTGGTGTAGATGATGCTACCCTCCAGCAGGTGCCCGCCCAGGGTGCGGCCCGTGGAGTCGGCAATGGCTAGGTGCAGGTGGCTGCCGCCCACCGACAGCGTACCGACCAACGACACGATTTCGAAGTGGCCCTGGTACACCGTGGGACCGGACTGGTTGGCGAGGCGCAGCGTGGCCGTGGTCAGGCTGCCCACGCACGTCACGATGGCGGCGGCCCGGATGCGGTGCTGCTCCGCGAAGGCCTGCAGCTGCTGGCGCAGGTCGTCGCCGGGTCGCAGGCGCAGGGCGTAGGTATGCATAGACGAGGCCAGGGCCGTAGGAGCCGCCATAGGAACGGGTGTTTGTTGCTGGGCCAGCGCCGCCGGAGCACTCAGGCACAGGGCGAAGCCGATACTCCACAAATGACGCATATTTCAAGAGCTTAGACGGCAAAGATAAGCCGCCCGGCTCCCGAAGCCGGATTTTGCTTAAAACGGCAAAGCCGACTCGCGCCGGCTCTGCTCTTATTGCTGGGAATGGCTACGCCTACCGGTTAAAGCGCACGTCGCCGTAGCGGACTTTCACGCTCACGCTGCCAGCGTTGCGCACCGGCACCACGCCGAAGCGGCCCTGCATGTCACTGGACGACGAACTGCTTTCCTCGGAATCCACCTTCACCAGGCGCTTATCGACCACCAGCTTGCCGTGCTGGGTGTTCACGTCGAAGTTGAAGCCGGCCCCGTCGGGGAAGTTGAGCAGGATGGTGCTGTAGCCGCCGTCCACGTTGATGGTGCGGAAGTTGCGGCCGGTGGTGCGCACCTCAAACGAGGGGCAGTACTGCACGGCCATGTCCAGCCGCTCGTCGATTCGGTCGATGCTGAACTTGGAGTAGCCCGAGGTGCCGCGCAGGTTGCGCACCGTGCCCAGGGCCACGTCGCCGTACTTGCTGTGCACCGTCAGATCCTGCACCGTCCCGATGTCGATGTCGGAGTAGTTGTTGCGCAGCACTACTGTTTGCCCTTCGTCGAGGCGCAGCTTGGAGTACGAGGCGTCGACACTGACCTGGCGGGCAAAGCTGATGGCGGCCTGGCTATTGCCCACGCGCACCAGGTTCTGGGCGCCTTCCAATCGGCCCGTACGCAGCGTGCCATACTCCACGGCCAACTCGGTGTTGCCGGTCAGGTCACTGGCAATGCTAATTTCGCCGAAAGAGTTGTAGACGCGCAGCGGCGTGTTTTTGGGTAGCCATACGGTGTAGTTTACCTCGTAGAGCTTGGTGCGGCTCCAGCAGGCTTTGGGCATGGCCCCGAAGCGGGAGCGGAAAGCAATGCCACCGGTTTCGGCGTCCTGCTCCGTGCCTTGCACCTGCATCATGTCGAGCAGTAGCTGGGCTTTTTCCTCGGTGTCGGCGCGGCTTACCATTTCCACGTCGGTCCGGATTTCGTTGCGCCCCCAGGTGTTGATCTGGACGCGGCCGTAGCGGGTATCGACGGAGTAGGAGCGGCCGGCCACGGCGGGATACGTGCGGCTCAGCTTGCGGCTTTTCTCAATGGCCGGGCCCGGCTGCGGGTCTTCCTGCGGGCCCTGGCAATCTGCCGCTAAGACGACAGTATGAATATCGGTCAGCAGTACAGGATGGATAGCCGTGGGCAGCTCCTTAGCGGCGGCACTGGCGGCCAGCAGCAGGCTGCCCAGCGCCAGCAGACCACGCCAGCCGGTAGTTCGGGGCGTTTTCATGGCTTGACGGCTTCGGAATACTCCTGCACCTGGGCGCGGGAGCGGAGCTGCTGGTTCAGGATGTCGAGCCGGATCTGCAGGTTGCGGTTCATAGCGTCCAGCACCACGTCGGGCGCGGGGTTGCGGGCCAGCTCTACTTTGAGCTGCTGATAAGTAGAGTCCAGGGCCGTCATTTCGCGTTTCCAGTCGGTGGGGCCGGCGCCGAGCTGGGCATCGAGTTGATTCAGCTCGGCCTGCCGCTCCCGAATCTGGACGGCGTAGTAGCTTTCCATGCGCTGCACGGCCGCCGCTACGCGCTGGGCGGGGGCAGTGCCGGCGGGCGTAGCTACGGGCTCGGCACCCAGGCCAAACGGGTTATCCTCGGCTAGGGAACTGTCGGTGGGTTCCAGCACGGCAATAGTAGCCGAGCCGGTCTGCTTCCAGGCAGGCTGGTGCGACTTCATGGTCCACAACACGCCCAGGCCCGCCAATAGCAACAGCGCCAGCGTGGCGGCAATGCCGTAGGCGAACAGCTTGCGCTGCACCGGCGCCACGGCCGCCACCCCGATGGGCTGCAGCGGCACGATGCGCAGCGGCGCTTCGTCGGTGGCTACCGGCGCGGCCGTTTCCAACTCTCGTTCGATGGCGTCCCACAAATCCGGGCGGGGCTCGAACGCGTCGAAATCGGCGCGGTGACGCCCGACAAAGTCCTCGAATCCGGTTTTATTCTCTTTCATACCAGTGATTATACGCACGTTTCTTTCTTCCGCCAATCCTGTTTCCCACGCGCGGCGGCAAGGCCGGCGAAAAGGTATTGGCCGGCTGGCTTTACAGGCCGTGTTGGCGAGCCAGCTCCAGCAGCTTCTTGCGGGCCCGGCTATACTGCGACTTCGATGTCGATTCGGTGATGTTCAGGATACCGGCTATTTCGGCGTGGTCGTAGCCTTCGAGCAGGTACAGCGTCAGCACCACGCGGTAGCCGTCGGGCAGCTCCTGCACGCAGCGCCGCACCACGTCAGCCCGCCACGACATTTCTTCCGGGTCAAACTCGCCGTCCTCGGCTTCGGCGCCGGGGGCGTCGTGCTGGTCGGCCAGGGGCACCAGCTGCAGGCGCCGGTTGCGCAGGCAGTTGATGCTCTTGTTGATGACAATGCGCTTGAGCCAGGAGCCGAACGACGAGTCGCCCTTGTAGCTGTGCAGCTCGCGGAAGGCGCTCAGAAACGACTCCTGCAGCACGTCCTCAGCCTCGGCGTAGTCGCCGGTGATGCGGACGGCAGCGTTGAACATGGCCTTGGCGTAGCGCTTGTAGATCTCGGCCTGGGCGCGCCGGTCGCCCAGCCGGCAGCGCTCCACGAGCGGCGCGTTGATGTCGGTATACGCAAATGCCTCCATACGATCCTGATCCTGGTTTGGCGGTGAGTTGGAATCTGAGGGAGTGTAAATATCCAACTTTCCGGGCTAAGCTGCTAGTGCTGATGGGTAAGTGCGGGAAAGACCAGGGAAGTTCCGCCAGGTTGCATCTGGCCCGCAGGTTTGCCCGCCGGCGGGCCGGGCGCCCGGCAGTATTTTTAGTAGGCAGGAGCCACTCCAGACCGGTCAATTCGCCCACAAAAAAGGCCCGCCCGGAACTACCGAACGGACCTTTTTGCGTGCGGCAAGCCGCTTATACGTCGAACTTGATGCCTTGGGCCAGCGGGAGCTGGTCGGAGTAGTTAATGGTGTTGGTCTGACGGCGCATATACACCTTCCAGGCGTCGGAGCCGGACTCGCGGCCGCCGCCGGTTTCCTTCTCACCGCCGAAAGCCCCGCCGATTTCGGCGCCCGAGGTGCCGATGTTCACGTTGGCAATGCCGCAGTCGGAGCCGGTGGCCGAGAGGAAGGCTTCCGCTTCGCGCATGTTCAAGGTGAAGATGCTCGACGAGAGCCCCTGCTTTACGCCGTTCTGGAGCGCAATGGCCTCGTCCACGCCGCCGCTGTACTTAATCAGGTACAGGATGGGCGCGAAGGTTTCTTCCTGCACGGTGTGGTACTCATTTTTGGCTTCCACCAGCGCGGGCGTCACGTAGGTGCCGGTAGGGTATTCGGCGCCTTCCAGCACCTGGCCGCCGGTGAGCAGCGTACCACCTTCGGCCTGCACCGCCGCCAGGGCCTGGGTGAAGCCTTCCACGGCCTGCTTATCGATGAGCGGACCAACCAGCGTGCCTTCCTGCAGAGGGTGGCCGATGGGCAGCTTGGGGTAGATGGTGAGCAGGCGCTGCTTTACGTCTTCAAACACCGACTCGTGGATGATAAGGCGGCGCGTGGTGGTGCAGCGCTGGCCGGCGGTGCCTACGGCCCCGAACACTACGGCGCGCATGGCCATGTCGAGGTCGGCGTGCTGGGTGAGGATGATGGCGTTGTTGCCGCCCAGCTCCAGCAGGGCGCGGCCCAGGCGGCCGCCTACTACCTCGCCCACTTTCTTGCCCATGCGGGTGCTGCCCGTGGCCGACACCAGCGGCACGCGGGTATCGGCGGCCATGGCAGCCCCGATTTCAGCGCCCCCGATGATGACGCTGAACACGCCTTCGGGCACTTCGTTCTCGGCCAGCACGTCCTTGATGATGTGCTGCACGGCCACGGCCACGAGCGGGGTTTTCTCCGAAGGCTTCCAGATGCTCACGTCGCCGCAGACGGCGGCCAGCATGGCGTTCCAGCTCCACACGGCCACCGGAAAGTTGAAGGCCGAGATGATGCCCACGATGCCCAGAGGCTGGTACTGGTCGTACATGCGGTGGGCGGGCCGCTCGGAGTGCATGGTGAAGCCGTGGAGCTGGCGCGAGAGACCCACGGCGAAGTCGCAGATGTCAATCATTTCCTGCACCTCGCCCAGGCCTTCCTGCATGATTTTGCCCATCTCGTAGCTCACCAGCTTACCCAGCGGCTCCTTGAACTCGCGGAGCTTGTTGCCGATCTGGCGCACGATGTCGCCGCGCTTGGGAGCCGGCACCAGGCGCCAGGCCTTGAAGGCTTCCTGAGCCGTGCGCACCACCTGCTCGTAGTCCTCCGCGGAGGCCATGCTCACGCTGGCAATCTTGCGGCCGTCGGCGGGCGAGTGGATGGCTTTGACGTCGGCGGCAGAGCTGCCCCACTGCTGGCCAGTGCTGTAGGCCGCGTTCTGGGGTTGCACGCCCAGCTCGCGCAGTACGTGCTGGATACCGTGCGGATCGGCATGGGCCGGGGCGTCGCCGGTGGCAACGGCTTCTTCGAGGGCTTGTTTCATGAGGGGTATAAAGGGTTGGATGGGAACTGGCGGAGGGTGGGCCAGGGGCCGCAGGGCAAAGCTAACAAATAGGCGCGGGCCGGGCGGCATGACGCCGCAGGCCCACGCCGCCGCTTGGCGCTTAATAAATACCTCATCTTCCCGACCCATATATTAGCCTGCTATGCCAACCACTCCTACTCCTGCCCCCGCCGCCTTCGATTTCCTAGACCTCTCCTACCGGCCCGACTTAGGCGTGCTCAACATCCGCTGGCTACGGTCCGTCTCGTTTGGGGAGATGCAGCAGGGCTTTCAGGCCGCGCTACGCGAAGGGCAGCAGCAGGCCACCCGCTGGCTGGTCGACGTGCGGCGACGCACGGAACTGGAGGCCGATTCGTCGCAGTGGGTGGCCCGGCAGCTGCTGCCCCAGGCCGCCGCCCAGGTGGCTCCAGCGGTGCTGCGCGTGGCCTACCTGCTTTCCCCGGCCCGCGCCGAACTGCTGCGCTCCAATGAGGCCCTGCGTGAGGCTACCACCGCGGCGCAAGCCCCCACCCAACCCTACCGCCTCCAGACGTTCCTCGACGAAGGCCCGGCCGTGCAGTGGCTCCAAACGGCGGGTTAGGGCCCGCTAACTGGTTTGTATCCCCGGCAATACCCACAAAAAAGCCCCACCATCTGCATGGCGGGGCTTTCTGTTACTTAATCCAGCTGGCTAGTTCGTCTGCCCGATGGGATAGTACGCCTTGCGGCCGTCGGGGTATACGCCTTCGACCAGCGTGCCGTCACCGTTCTTGGCATCTTCCAGGTAGCGCTGCACGTCCTGCGGATTGTTCACCCGGTTCTTGTCGATGCGGGTGATGATGAAGCCGTCGGCAATGCCGGTTTCCTTGAAGTTGGAGCCCTTAATGCCGCTGATTTTGGCGCCGCCTTCCAGGCCGAGCTTGCTCAGCTCCTGCCGGCTCACCGGCGAGAGAGTTGCGCCTTCGTACTTAAGGCCGGTGCTTTCGCGCACCACGTCGGTCGTGCCGGTGGCGTTGCGCAGCGTGGCTTCGGTCACCTTCGCGTCGTTGCCGCGTAGGAAGCCCACCTTGATTTTGTCGCCGGGGCGGAAACGAGCCACCTGCTCCTGCAGCTGCGAGGAGGTATTCACCTTCACCCCGTTGATTTCAGTGATGATGTCGCCTTCCTTGAGGCCGGCGGCGGCGGCGGCGCTGCTGCCCGTGAAGCCCACCACGTATACGCCGTTGAGGGTGCTGAGCTTTTTCTCCGAGGCCAGCGTGGCGTCTACCTCGCGCATATTCACGCCGAGCAGGGCCCGCTGCACCACCTTATACTTCAGCAGGTCGTCGATTACCTTGCTCACGATGGAACTGGGCACGGCGAAGGAATAACCCTCGAAAGCGCCGGAGCGCGACGCAATGGCCGAGTTGATACCAATCAGGTCCCCGTTCAGGTTCACCAGCGCCCCGCCTGAGTTGCCGGGGTTCACCACGGCGTCGGTCTGCAGAAACGACTCGATGCCCATGCCCTGCCGGTCGCGCAGGATGTTGATGTTGCGGCCCTTGGCGGAAATGATGCCGGCCGTCACGGTGGAGTTCAGGTTGAAGGGGTTGCCCACGGCCAGTACCCACTCCCCGACTTTCACGTTGTCGGAGTTGCCGTAGCGCACGAAGGGCAGACTTTCAGCCTTTACCTTGAGCAGGGCCAAGTCAGTGTTGGGGTCGGCGCCCACCAGCTCGGCTTCGAACTTGCGCTTGTCGTCCATGACCACCTCAATCTTGTCGGCCTTGTCGATGACGTGGTTGTTGGTCACGATGTAGCCGTTGGCGGCAATGATAACGCCCGAGCCCGAGCCTACCTGCGGCCCCTGCTGCTGCCGGTATTGCTCGGCATCATCGCCGAAGAACTGGCGCAGGAAAGGGTCCATCCGCATGGCGGCGTTGTTGTCGCTGCTTTTGGCACTGTACTCGGTCATCACGTGCACCACGGCCGGGGTGACCGAGGAAGCCGCAGCCACGAAGTTGAGGCCTTCGGGCACCACGTAATTACTGCTCTTCAGTTCGCTGGTGTAACGCACGCTGGGGTCGGCAGCCACTACCAGGGGCGCGTTGGTGCGCTCTGGCTCCAGTAGCTTATACCCACCCACGGCTACTCCGCCACCAAGAATTGCGGAACCGAGCAGGCCGAGCATCATCTGTTTTGCTTGCATGGGTGTTGAAATGAGATTGAGTGGTGAAAGAAATTAAGGAAAGGGAATTTACGGCAGAAAAATGAGTCCGCCATGAACGGCTGACTTACCAACGCTAGAGTCGCGCCGCGTGGTATAGAGTTGCATCCGTCGCAGACTGGGCCGCAGCCGGAAAAAGTGGCGGCGGAAATCCCACGGCTAATTTAACAACACCCGCGCCAACAAAAAAGACACCGCCAAGGTGTCTTTTTTGTTGGCAGCCGGCAGAGCCTAGCGCACTTCAATATGATGTTTCGTCACTTTCTTGCTGTCGAAGGGCAGCGTGACGCGCAGCACGCCCTCGGTCAGCTCGGCCCCGATGGCCGTGGCATCCACGGTTTCGGGCAGGCGGAAGGTGCGGGAGAAAGTGCCGTAGGCCGTTTCGACCCGGCGGAACTTCAGGCCGCTTTCTTCATTGGTAACGGGAGCTTTCCGCTCGCCGCTGATGATGAGGTTACCTTCCTGAAAATCGATGGACACGCTGTCTTTGGCCACGCCGGGTACGGTGAGCACCAACTCGAAGCCGGCCGCCGACTCCAGAATGTCGGCCTGGGGCACGAAGGAAGTGCCGGGCGTGGTGGTGGCCACCTGCGGATCGCGCAGTAGCTCGTTCAGTACCGAGTTGAAGGCGGCGCGGGAAGGACGAACGGAAGGGCGGTTGTTATAAACGAGAGTTGCCATGGTAACGGAAGCGTTAGAGTTGAAGGTTGACTACCGGAATCGGTATGCCTCTCCTCTATAAATTCTGTACCAGAGGCCAAGCCCCGCTTTAATAAGACAAAAAGTCTGAATTAAACTCAGGCCGGTATTCCTCTCTTTCTGCATCAAGACAAAATAACGCCTTAGCAGAACCTAAACAGAACTTAACGTCATAAATTCGGAGCGACTTTTTGTCAGCAAAGCTACCGCGTACTTCACCACGCCTAGTCGACCAAAGTCAACGCCGCTTCCGGATACCGGCTTGCTAGTGCTGGGAAGGCAGCTGCCGCCGCTCAAACTCGACGCCTCGGGGGAAGATGGTAAAGCGCAGATCCAGCCCCGCGGCCGGAATGATGTAGTTATAGCGGCTGTTGCCCGCCGGCGTCCCGTTGGCGTTGTAAAACTGCAGGGAGTTGCGGTAGATAGTCTGGGCGGCCACCCAGGGCGTCAGGTCGAAGTAGGGCGAGAAGCGCAGACCCAGCTCCCCGCGCAGACTGCCGAAGTCGATAAACCGTTCCTTGAGCTGCCCCTCGTCACGCTGGAAGCGCAGGTACGCCACGGCCTCGTAGGCCAGCCGGGGGCGCAGGGCCAGCTTCTCGCTCGCCACGAATACGTGGTCCAGGTCGAGGCGCAGGCGGGCGAGAGCCCGGTTTTCATCCCCCTGCAGGGCCCGGTACACCCCAGGGATGACGACGTATTCTACGCCCAGGCGCTGCCCGAAGCTCAGGGGGCCGAGCTTGCCGGAGTGGCGCAGCAGCAGGCCCGGCATGATGCTACCGGCCATACCCAGAATCTCGCCGTTGCCCTGCTGATTTTTGCCTACCAGCCGCAGGGTAGCGCCCCCACTCCACTGCGGACTCCAGAAATGCTCGTAGCCCAGGCGCAGCTGGCCGGTCTGAAAGTCGGTACCAGAGCCCCGCCCAGTGGCCGCTAATACATTGGCGCTGACCAGCAGATAATCGTCGTCGCGCAAGGCTACTTCGGCCTGGAGCTCCGGAACGACGAACGTAAGGCCACTCACGGTCCGGGTCTGGGCCGTGGCGGCCAGGGATAATAATACGCCGCCGGCAGTCAGCAGCAGTCGGGAATAACGGGTCATGCTAAAAAGGATGAGGGTAAAGAATCAGGCTAATGGGTATTACTGCGCCAGCTCCCGCAGCGTGAGCCAGGCCATCAGACCGGGCCCCACTTCCAGGGCTTTGCTGTCGATGTCGAAGGTGGGCGTGTGCACGGAGGCGGCAAAGCGGCCGTCGGCGGCGCGGGTGCCGAGGCGGTAGAAGCAGGCGTTGGTGACCTGAGAGTAGTAAGCGAAGTCCTCGGCGGCCATCCATTGGTCCAGCTCCACCACGTTGTCGGCGCCCAGGTACTCCTCGGCGGCGGCGCGGGTGCGGGCCGTCAGCGCCGGCTCGTTTTCGAGGTAGGGGTAGCCGCGCCGGATTTCCAGCTCGCACACCGCGCCCATCGACTCGGCCAGGCCTTCTACCAGCTTGCGCAAATGGCCGTGGGCTTCCTCCCGCCACGCCTCGTTCAGGGTCCGGAACGTGCCTTCGATGTACACCTCGTTGGGAATGACGTTGGTGGCGCCGTTGGCAATGACCTTCCCGAACGAGAGCACCGAGGGCAGCTTCGGGTTGGCCCGCCGGCTCACGATCTGCTGGGCCGCCACGATGATGTGGGCGGCCACCAGCACGGGGTCGAGGTTTTGCTCGGGCATGGCCCCGTGGCCGCCTTTGCCGCGCACGGTCAAATACAGCTCGTCGGTGCTGGCCATGTAGCGGCCGGCCCGCAACCCCACCTTGCCGGCCGGCAGCAGCGGAAATACGTGCTGACCCAGGATGCTGGCGGGCGCGGGGTTTTCCAGCACGCCCTCCTGAATCATCAGCGAGGCTCCGCCGGGCAGCAGCTCCTCGCCAGGCTGGAAAATCAGCTTCACGGTGCCCTCAAACTCGGTGCGCAATTCACTCAGGATGCGGGCTGTACCCAGCAACGACGACGTGTGCACGTCGTGGCCGCAGGCGTGCATCACGCCGGGGTTTTGCGAGCGGTAAGCCACATCGTTTTTTTCCTGGATGGGCAGCGCGTCCATATCGGCGCGCAGGGCCACGGTGCGCTTGTGCGGGTTCTGGCCCTCAATGAGCACCACCAGGCCGGTGGTGGCCACGGTCTGGGGCTGCAAACCTAGCTTTTCGAGCTGTTCCCGCACGAAGGCCGCCGTCTGGAACTCCTCAAACGACAGCTCCGGGTGGGCGTGCAGGTGCTGGCGCAGGGCTACGGTGTCGGCGGCGGCTTCGGCGGCCAGGGTTTTGATGCGGGGCAGAAGGTGTTCCATAGCGGGAAGGCAAAAGCACGCGGCAGTCAGCCTGAGCCCGCCAACGACCCGGCCGGCTCGGCGCGGTTTGTGGCTACGCGGGGCGTCCGGGGAGGATAAGGCCCCGGCCGGACTCAGAAAAACCGTTCGGGCAGGTTAATAAGTCGTCTTGTTCAGCACCACCTGGGTGGGCTCCAGCTCGGCCTTCGGGGCCAGGGGCCGAATGCGGAGCATAGCTTGCTCGGCTTCGAGCCGGGTAAGGTAGTCGCCGATCCAGAGGCGGTAGATGGGCTGCTTGAAGGTCAGGTAGTCGGTTTCCTCGGGGTAGCGGCCCACCACGGCGCGGCGCACGGCCATGGCCTGGTCGCGCTCCAGGCCCACGTAGGCCAGGATGCGGTAGCCCTGGGCATACTTCACGTTCTGGTTGGTGTAGGCCTGGTCGCGCAGGCGCTGCTCCACTTGGGCATTCACCTGGTTGGTGGGCGCCACCACGGATTTGGTGCCCGCCGCCGGCAGCACAGCCGCGGGCTTGGGTGCGGGGAACACCGGCCGGTAGCGGCTCAGGTCTTCGGGCGCGACGGCGGCCGGGGCGCGGCGGGTGGTGTCGGGGGCCTGGGTGGCGCTGGACGCGGCCGGCGCGGAGGCGGCGCAGGCGGTCAGCGAAATCAGGGCAGGAAATAGGAGCACGTTACGAAGCAGTGTTTTCATTTTCTTCCAGCAAAGCTACGCTATTCGAAGAGCCAATCCGGTCGGCACCCGCCGCCAGCAGTAGCAGGGCCGCCGCGCGGGTGCGGATGCCGCCTGCCGCCTTGATGCGCACGTTGCCCGGCAGGGTGCGGCGCATCAGCTCGATGTCGGCCACCGAGGCGCCCCGGCTGGCGAAGCCGGTGGAGGTTTTGACGAAGTCGGCGCCGGCGGCCGCGCAGAGCCGGCAGGCCGCCACGATTTCGGCGTCGGTGAGCAGGGCCGTTTCGATGATAACCTTGAGCAGGGCCTGCTTGAAGTGGCACAGCTCGGCCAGCTGCCCGATTTCGTCCTCCACTTCCTCCAGCCTCCCCGACTTAAACGCGGCCACGTTGATGACCATGTCCAGCTCCGTGGCGCCATCGTGGAGGGCCTGGTGGGCTTCGAAGAACTTGACCTTGGTAATCTGGTAGCCCAGCGGGAAGCCGATGACGGTGCACACCGGCACGCCAGTATCACGGAGCTGCTCGACGGCGAAGCGCACGTAGCAGGGCGGCACGCACACGGAGGCGAACCGGGCGGCAGCCGCCTCGGCGCAGAGCTTGACGATCTGGGCCTGGGTGGCATCGGGGCGCAGCAGGGTGTGGTCGATGCGGGCGGCGAGGTCGGTAGATTTTGGACTCATAGGAGGATGGGCTGCAAACGAGTAAGGGCAGGCAGCCCTGCGAGAAGCCGCCTGCCACTTAATACTACTCATTTTCTCGGAAGCCGGATTTCATCGAGCCGTTGGCAAGCCGCCGCGCCGGGTAAAAGCCTTGGCGGTAGCGGCCCCTACCCTACTTTACTCCACCACCAGCCGGGCCGTACGCGCGGGCTGGCCGGGGGTAGCGGCGCGCAGCACGTACAGGCCGGGCACCACGTCCCGCACCGACAGCGCGGAGCCGCTGCCCTGGCGCACGGGGCGGCCTACGGCGTCCAGCAGCGTCAAAGTGGTGGCGCGAGTGGCGCCGGGTACCTGCACGGTGGTGCGGGCGGGGTTAGGGTAAATCGACAAGGCCAGCGGCGCGGCGGCGGCGGCCGTCGCCGTGGGAATAGGGTCGAGGAAAGAAGCTACGAAGCCGGCTCCCAAAGCGCCGGCGGTACTGATGCTCAGCGGGCCGAAGCTGGCGGGCACGCCGGCGCGCCCGGCCGTGTATACCCGGCCAGTGCTGTTCACGGCCACGCTCAGGGCCGCGTCGGCGGCGGAGCCGCCCGCCTGCTGGGCCCAGTTCACGCTGCTGATGGTGCTCTGATCGGTGAAGCGGGCAACAAACAGATCGGTCAGCCCGGCGCTGGTGAGGGAGGTGGTGCCGAAGCCCGAGGCCGTACCGCTAAACTGGCCGGCCACGTACACGGCCGTGCCCCGTACGGCGACGGCTGTAGCCTGGTCGGCGGCGGGGCCGCCCAGGCGACGGGCCCAGCTAAAGCTGCCGGTAGCCCCCACGTCGGTGAGCTTGGTCACGAAACCATCCATTCCGCCGGCGCTGGTGAGCGGGAAGGCCCCCAGCGCGGTCGTGCTGCCGAAGCTACCCGTCACGTATACGCCCGTCCCTTGCGTTGCCACCGCCGTGGCATAGTCGTCGGTGAGGCTGCTGCCGCCGGTCTGGGCCCAGATGGAGGTGGACAGGGCCCCTATATCCGTGAGCTTGGTCACGTAGAGGTCGGTGCCGCCGTTGCTGATTACCGGGATACTTCCCAACGTGGCCTGGCCGCTGAAGCTGCCCACTACGTAGAGGCTGGAACCCTGTACGGCCACGCCCGTCGCCCCGTCGTTTTGCGGCCCGCCCAGAGCGGTAAGCCAGTCGAAGGTGGCGGTGGGGCCCGCATCGGTGAGGCGGGTCAGAAAGCCGTCGGTGCCGCCCGCACTCCCCAAAGATTGGGAGCTGGAGCTGATGGTATCCGTGAAATCTCCCGCCACGTACACGCTTGCGCCGTTGGCCGCTACGCCCAGCGCGCGGCTGCCGCCCGGGCCCCCCAGGCCGTAGGCCCAGGCAAAGCTACCCGCGTTGCCCGAGTCGGTGAGCCGGGTCACGAAGGCCGTAGTAGCGCCCGTGCCGGTTAGCACGGTGGCGCCCAGGGTGCTGGTGGCCCCGTTGAAATAGCCGGTCACGAACACGCCCCGCGAGTTGACGACCACTCCCGTCGCCACGTCGGCCCCGGCGCCGCCGGCCCGTTGAAGCCACTGCAAGCCCCCCAGAGCCAGGCTGTATTTGGCCACGTAGATATCTTCCAGCCCCGCGCTGCTGAGCGTATTGGCGCCAAAGGTCAGGGAACCCGTGAACGTACCTACCATATAGAGGTTGCCGGCCGCATCAAGCGTAGTGGCCGTGGTACTGACGCTGTTGCCGTTGCCGGCCAGGGCCAGCAGCGTCTGCCAGGAGGGGGTTTGGGCGCGGACCCCGGTGGGCGTCAACAGTCCGGCGGCCACCAGGGCCAGCCAAAAGCCCGCGCGAAAGGCGCGGAAGCGGAGATGCAGCATGAAGGAGGAAGCTGGAGAAATACGTAATGCGGTATATCCCCCAAAGGTAAGCCCCGTACCCATATCCGCCGGCCCCTGTAAGCTGCTCACCCTCACGCCCCCGCTGCCCGGTAGCGGGGGCGTGAGGGTTTAGGCCAAGGCTAAGAAGGATTTCTACTGCACAATGCGGCTCTTCACGGCCGAGTACTGCGGCTCGGTGGTGGAGCCCAGCAGGGCGGCGGCCTTCACAAACACCTTGGTGCCCGACTCAAACGGCCCCAGCTGCCGCTCCCGCCCGCCGCTGGTGGCCACCAGCCAGTGCTCCTCGGGCAGCTTGGCGTCGGTGGAGTAGCGCAGCAGGTTCTGGATGGCCCCCGTGGGGCGGCTGAACTTCACCAGCACGCAGCCGGGCTGGATGCCGTCGAGCAGCTCGATGTTCATAATGGTGTCGGGGCCCGGCTGCTTCTGGGCACTGCCGCCGCTGCCGCCCTCAGACAGGGTGAGACCGGAGGAGAGCAACGCGGCCTCGTTGGCGGTATAATCGAGGTTGAGGCGCTTGGCCAGGCGACCCAGCTCCGTCACTACGGCAGCGCGCAGCTCGTCGCGGTGAGCGGTCTGGGCGGGCGTGGGATGGTCGGTGGCCGCCACGTCGGCATCGAGGGCCGCCACGGCATCGGCCAGATCTTTGGCCAGGGCCTTGCCGCCGGTAACAAAGGTGCTGGCCTCGGTCTGGCGCACTACGCTGTGGGCGAGCGGCGCGAGGGCCTCATGCAGCACGCGGCCGTAGTCTTCAATGAGTTTGGGCTTACGCATGGTATAAAAGGGGAATGGTGGAATACAGCAACGAGCAATAGGTAGAGGATAGCGGGCAGCGGTAGTAGTGTAGCAATATATCAATAATGCAAAATACTTTATCTGGTCTTCATTATTTTTTTCAGTCCCCATCTTTCCGATCATCCCAGATTTTTATCTGCCGGCATGCCAACTATCCGCAGTTCACTTTTAGACAAAAGCAATTGCCTTTTAGCTAAAGGCAATCCACTTTCGATTGACGGCAATGGCCTTTAGCTAAAAGGCCATTGCTTTTAACGGCAAAGCGGTTTGCTTTAAGTAAAAAGCAATTGCCTTCACGTCGGAAGCAATTGCTTTTTACTTAAAGCAAACCGCTTTTAATCGGAATGCAACTGCATTTAGATCAACAGCCATTGCCTTTATGCTGTTGTAATACGCCGGTAAGCTCTACCTCATACCCTAAGTAGAACAGGTCGAATCAGTAGCGCCTTTCCCCTATTCCACCACGAGCCGGGCGGTGCGCAGGGGCTGATCGGGAGTGGCAGCGCGCAGCAGGTAGAGCCCGGGGGCCACACCCAGCACCGACAACGTAGCGCCAGGGGCCGTGCGCACGGTGCGGCCGGTGACATCCAGCAGCGTGAGCGTGGTAGCGGCCGTGGCGGCGGGCACCTGCACGCTGGTGCGGGCGGGGTTAGGGTACAGGTTCAGGGCCGGCACCGTAGCGGCCGGCGTGGTAGCGGTAACGATATTGTCCTGCATTATAGCCAAAAAGCCCGCATAGGCATTGTAGCTGATAGACGGATCCAGCAGGATGCTGCCAAAGGTAATTTCGCGCTGGAAGCCCCCACTTACGTACAGCTTCCCGGTACCGGTAACCGCCATAGACGAGATTCGGTCCGTGCCAGGGCTGATCAGAGACTGTTTCCACTCCGCGTTGCCCCGGGTACCCGCGTCGGTGAAGCGGGCAATGAACATATCTTCTGCCCCGCTTATCCCGGCAACGTACAAGGCGCTGCCATTCCGGACCAGCACCGAGGCGTCATCGGCAAATCCCATGCTGGTGGGCTGCACCCAGGTAAAGGCCGCGCTGGAACCCGCGTCGGTGATTTTGGCAAGGAACCCATCGGTACCCATTCTATTTGTAGAGGTAAGCGTTAGGCTGCCGAAGGTAGCGGTACGATAAAAGCCCCCGGAGACGTACACGCTGGCGCCGCTTACGCTAAGGTCCCATCCTCTACTGCCGCCCACTTGCGTCCAGACGTAAGTCGGCGTGCTGCCGGCATCCTCCAGCTTGGTTACGTAGCCATTGTAGCCAGCATTCGACACGGTGGTAGAGCCGAAAACGGCCGGGCCCTGGAAGTTTCCCGTCACGTAGACGCTGGTACCGTTTACCGCCAGGCCGTTCGCGTCATCGTCCTGGGTGCCGCCCACCACGCTAAACCAGTCGGCCGTGACGGCGGTACCCGTATCGGTGAGGCGGGCCACGAATCCATCCTTCATTCCGTGGCTGACCTGGGTTTGGCCAGCGAAGGTGAGCGTTTCGTTGAACGTACCCGCCACGTAGACCTTACTGCCGGCCACTTGGATCTTCCTGGCAGTGCCCAGGGCAAAGCCTTGCGCCCAGCCGACGCTGACCCCGGCGCCCGTATCCGTAAACCGGGCCAGAAAAGTACCCTGCCCGGCCAGGGTGCTGCCGCCGAAGGCTATGCCCGCCGTGTAGGTACCGAGTACGTAGATGCCCCCCGGCCCCAACGCCACGGCCTGCGCCTGATCATCGCCAGCGCCACCAAACTGCTGCGCCCAGACAACGCTGTTGGTAGTCTTGTCCCACTTCGCGATGAACATCTCGTAGCTAGCTGATGAGCTGCTAAGTGCGATGTTGCCGAAATTGATACCGCCGTAGAAGGCACCCACCACATACACGTTGCCCACGGCGTCGGTGGTCATTGCGTAGGCTTGCCCACTGGAGACAGGGCTGGTAAGGCTGATGGCCGTTTGCCAGGTGAAGCTTTGGGCGCTAGCTGTTCCGGCGCTTAATGGCAGCAAAATGAAGATCAGCAGCGCTACCCGCGCTGCTATAAGAAGGAAGAAGTGTTTCATAAAGAGAATGATAAGGTTAGACTGCGGCAAGATAGGGAAAGTATATACAGTGGGTGACAGGAAGCTTCCGGAAAGCCCCCAGCAGTCCGAAACCTACTAGTTGCGCGGCGCATTTCTCCCTCTCCCCTACTCCACCACGAGCCGGGCGGTACGCGGGGGCTGGCCGGGAGCAGCCGCGCAATACGCAGAGCCCCACGAACGCAAAACAGCCGGTAACCCCGAAGGAGCTACCGGCTGTTGGTTGTTTAAGGCTTGCAGCCCTGACCTAGTCGATGATGGAGCAGCGGTTGTGCGCGAGGTCTTCTTCCACACTCTTGTACTTCACGTCGCGCACGATGCGGCCGTCCATGTACTGCACGCTCACCTTGTCGTTGCGGTTGGCTACTTTCTGGCTGCGCACGGGCACCTGCTTTTCCAGGGGAGCATCATCGGGGCCCATATCCTCCGGACCCGCGCCCAGCGAGACGGACGACACTTCCTTCTCAGCCTTCAGCTTGGGGGCCGGGGCCGGCTTGGGCAGCTCATCCTCGATGTAGTATTCCACCTCGTCGGCCTGGCCGGGCTGCTGGTTCATGGGCACGTCGGCCTTGAAGAGGAACGAAACCGTTTCCTCATTCACCTTCCCGATCATCAGCTTAAACAGCTCAAACGACTCGAACTTGTAGACCAGCAAGGGGTCTTTCTGCTCGTACACGGCGTTTTGCACCACCTGCTTGAGGTCGTCCATCTGGCGCAGGTGCTGGGTCCAGGCCGTATCGATAACGGACAATACTACCACCTTCTCCATGCCACGGATGGCCTCGTGGCCGCCGTTCTGCTGAGCCTTGCGCAGGTTGGCCACGGCCGTTACCTGCTTGCGCCCGTCGGTGAAGGGAATGGCAATGTTCTCGTAGGGCGCGTTCTGGCTTAGCAAGTCGTTGACCAGCGGCAGGGTGTTGCCGGCAATGTGGTCGTTCTTGCTCTGGTAGTAGCCTAGGGCCTCGTCGTAAAGCTTCTGGCTGAGTTGGGCGGCGGGCAGGGCGCTGAAGGTGGCCTGGGCAATGTGGGTGTCGTAGCCGAAGATGCGGATGACGGCCAGTTGGAAGCTCTCGAAGTCGTTGGAAACCTTGTGGCTTTCGGCAACGGCGTCGCAGACGTCGTAGATCATGTTCCAGATGTCCAACTCCAGCCGCTCGCCGAACAGGGCGTTGCGGCGGCGCTTGTATACCACCTCGCGCTGGGCATTCATCACGTCGTCGTACTCCAGCAGGCGCTTGCGGGTGCCGAAGTTGTTTTCCTCCACCTTCTTCTGGGCCCGCTCGATGCTGCTCGTAATCATGGAGTGCTGAATCACTTCGCCTTCTTCCAGCCCCATGCGGTCCATGAGCTTGGCAATTCGGTCGGAGCCGAACAGGCGCATCAGGTTGTCTTCCAAACTCACGAAGAACTGCGAGGAACCTGGGTCGCCCTGGCGGCCGGCGCGGCCCCGCAGCTGCCGGTCCACGCGGCGGCTTTCGTGCCGCTCGGTGCCAATGATAGCCAGCCCACCCGATTCCTTGGAGGTTTCGCGCAGCTTGATGTCGGTACCGCGGCCGGCCATGTTGGTGGCAATGGTCACGGTGCCGGGGTAGCCGGCGCCGGCCACAATTTCGGCCTCGCGCTGGTTTTGCTTGGCGTTGAGCACCTGGTGCTGGATGCCCTTGAACTTGAGCATGCGGCTCACCAGCTCCGAAATTTCCACCGACGTGGTACCTACCAGCACGGGCCGGCCGGCCTGCACCAGGGTCTGGATTTCATCGGCCACGGCGTTGTACTTCTCGCGCACCGTTTTGTAGACCTTATCGTGCTCATCCTTGCGCGAAATGCCGCGGTTGGTCGGAATCACGACCACGTCGAGCTTGTAGATTTCCCAGAACTCGCCGGCCTCGGTTTCGGCCGTACCGGTCATGCCGCCCAGCTTGTGGTACATGCGGAAGTAGTTCTGCAGCGTCACCGTGGCGTAGGTCTGCGTGGCGTCTTCCACGCGCACGTTCTCCTTGGCCTCAATGGCCTGGTGCAGCCCGTCGGAGTAGCGGCGGCCTTCCATGACGCGGCCGGTCTGCTCATCCACGATTTTCACCTTGCCGTCGTCGGTCAGAATGTACTGGTCATCCTTCTCGAAGAGCGTGTAGGCCTTCAGCAGCTGGTTCACGGTGTGCACCCGCTCCGATTTCTCGTTGTAGTCGGCCATGAGCTGCTCCTTCTGGTGCAGCTTGTCCTCGGTGCCGAGGGTTTTGTTGTTCTCGATGGCCGCAATTTCCATCCCGATGTCGGGCATGATGAACAGGTGCGGGTCTTCGCCCTGGGCCGTAATCAGGTCGATGCCTTTCTCGGTCAGCTCAATCTGGTTGTTCTTCTCATCGATAGTGAAGAACAGGGGCATATCGGCTTCGGGCATCTGGCGCTGGTTGTCCTGCAGGTAGTGGTTTTCCACCTTCTGCAGCACGGCCCGGATGCCGGTTTCCGACAGGTACTTGATCAGGGGCTTGCTCTTGGGCAGGCCGCGGTAGGCGCGGAACAACATCAGGCCGCCATCGCCTTCCTTGGGGCCGTCCTTGCCTTCGGCAATCATCTTGCGGGCCTGTACCAGATAGTTTTGCACGAGCTTCTTTTGCTCGTCCACGAGGCGCTGGATGCGGGGTTTGAGCTGGTAGAACTCGTGCACGTCGCCGCGGGGCACGGGGCCGGAGATAATGAGCGGGGTCCGGGCGTCGTCAATCAGCACCGAGTCCACTTCGTCGACCATGGCGTAGTGGTGCTTGCGCTGCACCAGCTCCTCGGTTTCCCGGGCCATATTGTCGCGCAGGTAGTCGAAGCCGAACTCGTTGTTGGTGCCGTAGGTGATGTCGGCGGCGTAGGCCTTGCGGCGGGCATCGGTATTGGGCTGGTGCTTGTCGATGCAGTCCACGGTGAGGCCGTGAAACTCGAACAGCGGTGCGTTCCATTCGGAGTCCCGCTTGGCCAGGTAGTCGTTGACAGTCACGAGGTGGACACCGCGCTTGGCCAGGGCATTGAGGAACGAAGGCAGCGTTGAGACGAGGGTTTTGCCCTCCCCCGTCGCCATTTCCGATATTTTACCCTGGTGCAGCACCACGCCGCCGATCAGCTGCACGTCGTAGTGAATCATGTCCCAGGTGATTTCCGCGCCACCGGCAATCCACTTGTTGCTCCAGGTGGCTTTGTCGCCGCTGATGGTTACGTTGCCCTTGCGGGTGGCAATTTCGCGGTCGAAGTCGGTGGCGGTTACCACCAGCTGGCCGTTTTCCTTGTAGCGACGGGCCGTTTCCTTCACGATGGCGAAGGCCGGTGGCAGCACCTGCAGCAGCACTACTTCCAGCTCTTTGTTACGCTGCTTTTCCAGCTCGTCGATCTGGTCGAAGACCTTTTCCTTCTGGTTGATGTCGAGGTTCGGATCGGCGCTGATGCGCTGGTGCAGCCCGCCGATCTGGTCATCGATGGTCTTCAGGTGCGCATCAATGCGGTTACGGACTTCCTGGGTCTGCTCGCGGAGCTGGTCGTCGGAGAGCTGTGCCAGTTTGGCATATTCGGCGTTGATAAGCGCCACGTACGGGATAATCTCCTTCAAGTCCCGGTCCGATTTGGTACCGAAAAGCTTGGCGACGGTCTTCCCAAAGAAATCTAACATACTGGTCTTTATTAGTGCTGAAACGCCGGGGCGTACCTCAAATTTAAGGCGTTTTTAGGAATTACCTGGCCAGACGCCCGCCATTCATCGCCCCGACCTCCGAAACGACAAAACCCCGTACCTCAAAGAGTGTGCGGGGTTTGGGTTGCCGGTAGTGTTGTCAGGCTTCAATATTTCACTATTACCTCCGTCGTATCGAATGGCTGCACTGCGAAAGCCTGTCGGTAGCGGGTAAGCTGGCCACCAATATTCACCTCCCACTGCACAGTTTGCTCCACCCTAGAAATTCCAGCTGTAAGACATACTTGGGAAGCTTCCAGCAATGCCAATCACCAATGAACATTAAATAAGCCCGGCGTCGTTGATATCCGGAGTAAGTAATAACGAAAAAGCACGACCGGGCTGGGTCGTGCTTTTTCAGGTGCAATGTCAGGCTCCTTATTCTTTGGCCGGGGCGCGGGGAACGAGCTTGTCCATGATGGAGGGCGAGCCGCTGATAGCGGGCTTTTTAGCCTGCAAGGCCTCTTCGCTCTTCTCCGTGAGCTTCTTGTACAGCGTCAGGGCCTGGGCTACTACCTGGTCCATGTTGTAGTACTTATAGGTAGCCAGGCGACCCACAAAATGCACGTTTGGGGTTTCGTCAGCCAGCTTCTTGTACTTATTGTAGAGCTCGGCGTTTTCGAGGCGCGGAATCGGGTAGTACGGGTCGCCTTCAGCTTTGGGGTACTCGTACACCACGCTGGTTTTGGGGTGCTGCTGGCCAGTAAGGGCCTTAAACTCCGTGATGCGCGTGTAAAGGTGCTCGTTAGGATAGTTCACCACCGGCGCGGCCAGGAACTTCTCCGTGTTCAGCGTTTCGTGCTTGAACTCCAGGGAACGGTAGGGCAGCTTGCCGAACTTGAAGTCGAAATACTCGTCGACGGGGCCGGTGAAGATAATTTCCTTGAAGGGAATAAAGTCGATGATTTCGTGGTAGTCCACGTTGAGCATCACCTTGATGTTGGGATGGTCGAGCATCCGCTCAAACATGCGGGTGTAGCCGTGCAGCGGCATGGCCTGGTAGGTATCGGTAAAGTACCGGTCGTCGCGGTTGGTGCGGGTGGGCACGCGGCTCGTCACCGACTTATCCAGCTCCGACGGGTCCATACCCCACTGCTTGCGGGTATAGTTCTTAAAGAACTTCTCGTACAGCTCCCGTCCTACCTTGCTCACAACCACGTCTTCGGAGGTTTTAATCACCGGGATTTCCTCGGCCAACGACTCCAGGAACTGCTCCACCTCGAAGCTGTTCAGCGAGAGGCCGTAGAGCTTATTGATGGTGTCCAGGTTGATTGGCATCGGCACCATCTGCCCGTCTACGGAAGCCAGCACGCGGTGCTCGTAAGGGCGCCAGTCGGTGAAGTTGGTGAGGTACTCGAAAACGTCCTTGGAGTTGGTGTGGAAGATGTGCGGACCATACTTGTGCACTAGGATGCCCTCCTCGTTGTAATGGTCGTAGGCGTTGCCGGCAATATGGTTGCGCTTATCGATGATAAGCACTTTTTTGTTGGACCGGGTGGCGAGGCGCTCGGCCAGAACACTGCCGGCGAAGCCGGCCCCAACGATGAGATAGTCAAACATAGCGAAGCGGGTCTTGGTGGAAAGAATGTCGGTGTGGCAAGGAGATAATACGGGTAGTACGGGGCAGGTACTTCCTCAGTTCGGTCGAGCTTGGCTCTTCTGCCGAAGCTTGTGCTGCATCAGGGTCACCATCTTCTCCCAGGTCAGGTCCCAGGAAATCGTGCCCAGGTAGGCGTCGGTGCGCTGCTGCCAGTCGGCGTCCTTGGTCTGGTGCAGGGCCGTGGCAATGGCCTGGCCGAACTCGTCGGCGCTGGAGGCAATCTGCACCAGGTTCAATTCGCCGTAGGGCCTTACTACGTCGCGGATGGGAGTACTTACAACAGGCTTGCCGGCGGCCAGATATTCGGGCGTCTTGGTAGGCGAGATGAACTTCGTGCTTTCGTTGTCGGCGAAAAGCAGCGTGGCTACATCCCA
>Ga0247729_10000101_pt1 | contig 39454 bp, 34 predicted proteins | sample UWRJL133311R2_FD_180958 | JGI IMG/M metagenome (GOLD analysis project Ga0247729, IMG submission 180958) | Plant litter microbial communities from Arlington Agricultural Research Station in Wisconsin, United States - UWRJ-L133-311R-2 | ecosystem: Environmental > Terrestrial > Plant litter >... | reverse complement strand
AACTTCGGAGCCGTGTCGCACACCCGGCCAGAAGAAGCGTCCTTGATTCAAACGCCGGGCGGCAAGCCAAATCCCCACGCCGTCATGCACCAGCACTTTCATTCGATTGGCGCGGCGGTTGGCGAACAGATAGGCACAGTGCGGCTTCGCCGCACCGAACACCGCCACGACTCGTGCGAGCGCGGTTTCAGTGCCGGCGCGCATGTCCATGGGCTCGGTGGCGAGCCAGATGGAATCGACGCGGATCATCGCAGCAGGTCTCGTAGGAAAGCAGAACACGCCGCTGCATTTTCTGCTGGCCAACTCACCACGACTACACCTTTTGGATGCGGCACTTCGATTCGGATCGTGGCAGGAAGGGCCTGATGCATCGGCACCGGCGGCGAAGTCTTGACCGGGATGAAGGCAGTTTGCAGTGCCAGGTTTTTCTGCGCATGCACCCGAATCCATTTATGGACGAGGTTTGCATTGAGGTTGTGGGTCAAGGCGACATTGGCAATTGAAGTGTCAGGATGGGCGCACTCAGTAATGACCTGGGCCTTGAAGGACTTGGAATAGGAACGGCGTTCTTGTGGCATGGGCGTCCGCTTAAAAAGGCTAAAAATGGTGTCCACTTAAATTTAGGTGGACACCATCGCCTTAACCGATGGCATCAGGAAGATGTGTTGCTCGGACGGTTACGTATGGCGTCCTTCTCCAGGTGGCGGGACAGCAGAAAGCATCTCGACCAGAACTATCTGCAAGGCGTATGTGCAACACGACGCTTGATCCCCACTGGGGAGGCCCACTCAAGCTTTCCCCCGCTACTCCGCCCGATCAATTGGCGCCAGTCATCTTATTTCGGTTGCCCTTAAGTCGATAGCGCCGTCAGAGTGTAAGAGGCCGGCGAACACACCTTCCGAACTCCAGCATTAAGGACGATGGTGTCCGCGTTTAGGTGGACACCATCGCCTTAAGCGATGGCATCAGGAAGGTGTGTTGCCCGGACGCTTACAAAATGACATCCATGAGGAATGGCCCGCAGGTGTCCGGGCTCTTGATCTGGGACAGCACACTTTTATCGTGACATTGGGCTCGTCCATAGAGCTCGCCAAAGCTTCAAAGCGCCGATATGAATATTGGCTCAACTTATCAGTGAGAGGTTTCATCCGGTTCAGGATAAGACCAGAACAACAAAAAGGCCCTCAAAAAGGCCTTTTTTTGTAATCAAACCACGATCACTGGTCAAGCCATCACTCGACGGCGTCAGCCTCGTGCTAAATCCCAAATTATTTGATCTCCACCGTGTAATGAAATCTGTCGGCAGGTATGTACGACAGTCTCCATTCGACAGGTGCACCAACATGGTCGTGCATGGTTCTTTCGATCTGGATTGCCATTGTCCCCTGAGCGAGCTGGAAGAGTTTGGCATCCTGGTCGTTCAGTGGTTGTGCAGTGAGATCGTCGACCGCGCGGGCTACTAGGACATTGCATTCGGATTCGTACACGGGATACAGCAAGACCGGAGAATTGGCTTCAAGATAAGCCGGTAATTTCTCGAATTTTGGTAAGGGCAGCCAGATATGCTCCACCAGCACAATTTCGCCTCCGAAAGACCTGCACCGATGCACGTAAAGCGCGGTTTGCCCAGGCGTGAGCCGTAATTGCTGCGCAGCTTCTTCTGGAGGGGATGAGATTTTTGTCGCGAGGATTCGGGCAGTAGGCAATTCGTTTCCTTTTGCCCCCCTGAATCGCACGAAGCGCAGCATTGAAGATCGCTCGAAAGATCGCGATACAAATGTTCCCAGCCCCCGGATACGCTCGACCAAACCATCTTGCACTAACGCGTCGAGCACCTTACGCATCGTGCTTACCGATACCGAATACTCTGCGGCGAGTTTGTCTTCCGAAGGCAACGCTATGCCAGTCGCCCAAGTTCTCTGATTGATTCTGTGCGCCAACTCGTCACGTATCTGTATGTAGCGAGGCAGACGGCTATCCGGCTTTTGGCTAGAAGCATGATCAGAAACCATTTCACTAATCCTTGAGGTTGCGCGTAGCGCGGGAAACAGGGTGGGCACATTACCAGACGTTGACAGGTCGCTCAATAAATCTATACTTCTGTACAGAACTACCCAGGAGGCGATTTATGACGATATACCCAAGCCGCATTTCAACGGCTGATCTGTGCGATCTCTATTGGGATTCCCTCGGGCCCGACATCCAGCAAGCTTTTCCGGGCCTTGTCTCCCTAGGCGGCAAACGCACCTGCGCTGGCCCTGCCATGACGATCACATGCGTCGACGACAACGTGCTGATCCGGGAACTGGTGTCTTCACCAGGCAATGGCCAAGTGCTGGTGATCGATGGAGGGGCATCTGCAAACCGTGCCCTGCTGGGCGACGTCCAGACGGCCAAGGCAATGAACAACGGCTGGGCTGGGCTAGTGATCAATGGCTATGTAAGGGATCGAGAGCTCCTAGCCTTACTGCCTTTCGCGGTGTTCGCGTTAGGGACTGTACCCCTCAGACCTCTGAAGACAGGTGCGGGGCATCTCGGCGGCGCCGTCAGCTTTCTGAATATAACCATCGCGCAGGGCGACTGGGTCTATGTGGATAGTGACGGTCTGATCGTTTCCAAGCGCGCACTCGAACTCCCGGCAGAAGCACTGACAGAACAATAGAAGCGTTTCTAGGCGTTAGCTGGAAGTGCGACAAGGAAAGATATGAACTTAAACTCCGAGATAGATAACCATCTGCTCTTCGTACACACCCAAGATGGATGCCGGTTGGCCGTCAGACGTTTGAAGCATGCCGCTGATGCTGCCCCCACAGTAGTGTTGATTCATGCTTTGGCTATGGATTCTGAGATGTGGACTGACACTGTCCGCGCATTACAAACGCAGGCCAATGTCTACGCTGTCGACTGTCGTGGTCATGGTCAATCCGACAAGCCAGTGGGGCCTTACGATATCGCCCGCTTCAGCGAGGACATGTGCAGCGTCCTTGACCATCTGAAGGTAGATCGGGCTGTGGTGGTGGGCTGTTCCATGGGTGGCACTATTGCCTTGGGAATGGCTGGTCGATACCCGGAACGAGTGGCGGGTCTAGTCGCCATCGACACCACGGCCTGCTACGGCGAAGAGGCTCTTTCGAGATGGTCAGACCGAGGCGAGCAAGCGTTGCGCGACGGGATGTCGTCGCTGGCAGACTTCCAGTGTGAGCGCTGGTTCAGCGCGCAGTACCGCCATCTTCATCCGCAGGCCGTTAGCCGAGCGCTCGATGTGTTCCTGGCCAACGACACCAAGGCCTACCACCAGGCATGCCTGATGCTGGGCAAAGCCGACGAGAGCGTGTTGTTGGCCCGCTACAAAGGGCCAACGCGGATTGTCGTCGGAGAGGATGACTATGCCACTCCGATTTCTATGGCCATGGACATTCAGCGGCTGTTGCCGAACTCAGTGCTCCAGGTCATCCCTGAAGCAAGGCACTACACCCCCATCGAAACGCCGGAATCTGTGGCTGCGAACATCGACTCAGTTGTGGCATCGCTGTAACCCGGTATTACTGAAGGACTGAATAATGACAATAAAAAGAAGAAGTTTTTTGATTGGGGCGGCGGCCGCCCTTGCGTGCATTCCGCTGCGCCACGCTTTCGCTGGAAGGGAGATCCCATCTGAGCCAATTTTCGATGCGCACTTTCATTTGTTCGACGCAGCTTTCCCGATAGATGCCAACGGTGGATACATGCCACCTGCGTTTTCTCAAACCGACTACCAGCGGCTTGCGTCCCCATTGGGTATTTGCTCAGGCGTTTTGGTTGGCAGCTCATTCCAAGGCTACCGGCAGGACTGGTTATGCGATGCCCTCACCAAACTGGGAGCTGAATGGGTCGGCATCACCCAATTGCCTATGGACGTTTCAGATGCGGAAATCCTTAGACTTGCGAAATTTGGGGTTCGTGGCATTCGCTTCAATATTTATCGCGGCGATGACATTTCGATGGATCAACTGGTGGCGCTCTCCCAGCGAGCATTCGATCTAGCAGGATGGCATCCAGAGATCTATCTGGATGCTTCCCAAATACGAGCGCATGTGCCGCAGCTGAGTAAGCTGCGTGGCCTAGTTATTGATCATCTCGGCATGACCGAAGCGGGCTTGCCCGTGCTGTTAGATCTGGTTGACGCCGGCGCCAAGGTCAAGGCGTCAGGATTTGGCAGGGTCAATCTGGACGTGCCTCGCGCACTCGAACGTATTGCCCAGCGTAGTCCTGATGCATTGATGTTTGGTTCGGATATGCCGTCCACACGCGCGAAGCGGCCATTCCAGAATACTGACATAGACCTCATCGAATCCATTCTGGGGCAAGAGTTGGCGCGTAAGGCGCTTTGGAGTAATGGCCGCAGCCTCTATCGATTGCCAGTTACCGACCAAGTCAAACTGACCACGCGCAGAGGCAGAGCCCTATGAACACGTCGATTGAGAAACGCACCATCAAGAAGGTTGGATTGCGGCTGATTCCGCTGATGCTGGTTTGTTACCTGGTCAATTATCTAGACCGTATTAACGTGGGTTTCGCTGCATTACACATGAACGACGATGTTGGTATCACTGCGACAGTGTTCGGATGGGGAGCAGGGCTGTTCTTCATCAGTTACTTTCTCTGTGAAGTGCCTAGCAATATGGCCCTTCATCGGGTAGGAGCACGTCGCTGGATTGCCAGAATCATGATTACCTGGGGGATCGTTTCAACCTGCTTTGCCTTTGTTCAGGGGCCGATATCATTCATGGCTTTGCGATTCTTGTTGGGTGTCGCCGAAGCGGGCTTTTTTCCCGGTATGGTGCTCTACATCAGCTATTGGTTTCCTCAGGAGTATCGGGGTCGATTGACAGCGTTGTTCATGACCGCGATTCCCTTGTCTGCTCTCATTGGTGCGCCGTTGTCAGGTTTCCTGCTCGAAACAGCCAGTTTCTGGAGTATCGCCAGCTGGAAGTGGATGTTCATCATCGAAGGTGTTCCAGCGATCATTTTGGGCGTGGTGGTGCTGGTGTACCTCACCGACAGACCATCTGAAGCCAAGTGGCTCACCCCAGAAGAAAAAGATTGGCTGGTCTCCAAGCTTTCGGTGGAAAAAACGGGCGGTCATCTCTCCAGCTTCAAGGATGCCTTCAAAAGCCTGAACGTGATGCTCATGGGTGTTATTCATTTGGGATTCGCCGTCGGTTCCTACGGGATTGCGATTTGGCTGCCGCAGATCCTCAAAGGGCACGGCTTGAGCAGCTTCCACATCGGGCTAATGTCGATGATCCCTTACGGTGTCGCGATTGTTGGAATGATCGCTTGGGGTGCATTGTCCGATAAAAGCCCTAACCGCTCCCTCCATGTGGCTGCCAGCTGCTTGCTGGGTGCGATAGGCCTGTTGATAGCTGCGGCTGTACCCACGCTGTTCGGAGCCATGGTGGGCATTTCAATCAGCACCTTGGGTGTGATTGCAGCGCGACCGATATTCTGGACTTTACCGGGCAGCTTTCTGACCGGCTCAGCGGCGGCGGCGGGTATAGCGTTCATCAACGCGTTTGGCAATCTCGGAGGATTCATAGGGCCTTACGTGATCGGTCTTATCAAAGACCAGACCGGTTCCTTTACCTTGGGTATCGTGGCCACATCCTTGCCATTGGGGTTAAGCGTCGTTGCAGCATTAATTCTGGCCAAACGCCTGGCGCGACTCAGAGCCGGCGCTGCGACCAATACTGCTAAATTCGTGCAGGAGCCTAGTTAAGGGCTGCCTCAATAATGTGTGGAGTTGTCGATGTTCAAACCACCTATATTTCCCGTCTTCCGGGATGGTTTTAGCCCTCGCATGCATGCTGGTGTGATGGAGTTACCAGTGCACTACATGAGAGGCGGTACTTCGACGGGCGTGGTGATCTGGGAGCCCTTGCTACCCCGTGATGAGAGGCTACGGGCAGAGATATTGTGCCATCTCATGGGAGTACCTCTTGCTGGAAACCAGCAGGGTAATCGGCAGATAACCGGGCTTGGCCGGGGCCCCGCCACCAGCAACAAAGTGTTTTTGGCACGGGTGGAGGACACACCTTTGGGGCGTCAGATCGTCAGTACGCTTGCCCAGTTGGCCAGTGATCATAGCGATATAGACTGGAGCGTGAACTGCGGCAATATGTCTTCCGCGTTGCCGCTCTGGGCTATCGACACGGGCTTGATCGAAGTGCCTGCGACTGGAAGCTTTGACATCGAAATCAAGAACACCAACACCGGCGTTCTTACCGTCGCACGGATGTCCCGTGATGCCTGGGGCGGATTTTTGAATGCCGAAATTCCAGGGGTTGCGGGCGCGTTCCCCCGCGTCGATCTTTTCCTGCAGTCACCGGTGGGCAACAAGACCGGCACTCTTTTACCTACAGGCAGCGTCCTGGATACGGTCGCCGGGCACAACGTTTCGTGTGTAGACGTGGCTGTGCCTATGGTAATTGCTGATGCCGCCAGCTTTGGCAAGACAGGCCACGAAGCCATTTCAGAACTTGAAGCCGACGCTGTGTTCATGGCGAAGCTGAGGCAAGTCTGGATTGAGGCTGGTCTCAAGATGCGGCTTTGCCGTCGCGACGGCGAGCTAATGAGCCTGGCCGATCTCGAACGGAGTGAAACCATTCCTAAAGTGTGCATCGTGGGCGCGCCGCGTCACGGCGGGCATATTGCAGTCCGGTATTTCACGCCCCAGACGGGGCACGCTTCGATGGCCGTATCTGGCGGCTGCTGTCTAGCCGCCGCCTGCCTGCTCCCGGGAAGTACCGCCCATGCAGTAGCCGTGGGTCTGAAAAGCGCCTCAGCGACGTACTCGGATGTGGGGGTAAATATCGAGAATCCGGCTGGCAAGCTGGATACCACGGTCAGTGTAAGGGCTCATGCCGATAGCATTGACATTCGCGCCGCTGCTTACCGACGCAATACCCAAATCCTGATGCGCGGCCATGTCCCCATTTATCGAGCGTCAGCGCAATTGATCGAAGCGATGGATACATCGGCGAAATCGATGATCGATTGAGCGTCATCATTGAGCGTTTTGAGTCAGCACGCGACCGACGCATTATCGTGGAAGATGACCTGGCCCTACCCCTCGGCTGCTTATGGCCGATTGTGTTGAAAAAGTCGACCCGGCCTAGCTGCCTGTGCATTGAGCGGTGAAAGCGCCTCTTCTGCACGCTGCTACGTCAAATCTGAGATTTTTACCCTCTGCGCAAAACACGGATTTCAATCTCAGACGCGTACTTTTCTGCTGTGGAAACCGAAGCCGAATTTTTCAACACAATCGACCCAGAACAGACGTTCATGACCTGAAAATTTTCGGCCTAGCAGACGGCTAGAGTGGGGTAAATAAATCCTTGCCGTTTCTTCCTCTGGTCTGGTTTTTTGCCACCAGATTTCAGATTGCCCACCGATCACTCCGATAGGATTAGGCAATACTCAAATCCAATCCGGCATAGTGCCACACTACTCTTCGCCCTAGCATGGCCACACCCTATATCTTCAGGAGTGCGCCCCATGAGTGCAGAAAAAACCCTCTTTATCACCGGCGTTAGTAGCGGCTTTGGCCAGGCTCTGGCTAAGGAAGCTCTCGCTCAAGGCCATCGAGTGATCGGCACTGTTCGCAGCGAGTCCTCTCTTGCAACCTTCCAGGCGCTCTCGCCTGAGCGGGCCCATGGTGTGGTGCTGGACGTTACTCACTTTGATGCCATCGAAGACGTGGTCGCCGCTGTTGAGGGATTGCATGGCCCGGTGGATGTGCTCGTAAACAACGCTGGTTACGGCCACGAGGGGGTTTTCGAGGAGTCGTCGTTGACGGAAATGCGCCGCCAGTTTGACGTAAATGTATTCGGCGCGGTGGCGATGGCCAAAGCGTTTGTGCCGTATTTCCGCCAGCGGCGGGCGGGGCATATCCTCAATATCACGTCCATGGGCGGCTATATCACCATGCCGGGCATTGCCTATTACTGCGGCAGCAAGTTTGCGCTGGAGGGCATCTCTGACACGTTGAGCAAGGAGCTTGCACCCTTCAATATTTTTGTCACAGCCGTGGCGCCGGGGTCGTTTCGCACGGACTGGGCAGGCCGTTCGATGCAGCGTACACCGCGCAGTATCAGTGACTACGATGCGACTTTCGACCCGGTGCGCAAAGCCCGTGAGGAAAAAAGCGGCCATCAACTGGGCGACCCGAAAAAAGCCGCACGCGCCATGCTGACGATTATCGACAGCCCTGCCCCGCCGGCTCACCTGCTGCTGGGCGGCGACGCCCTGGCCCTGGTGCGTGACAAGCTGAACCGGACGGCGGAGAGTATTAAGCAATGGGAGGCGCTTAGCTGTTCTACGGACGGTTGAGCATAAAAGTGGAGAATGTGCAGTCGATGCCGAAACCCAAAGACCCGAGCACAGCGCGTATGGTGCAGTTGATGGGCCGTCTTGCGCCGCTGGAGGGTTACAACTTGAGCCCGCTGGATGATGTGCGTTTTCTGCGCTCCAACCGGCCGCTGACGCGCACGCCGGTGTTATATGAGCCGGGCATCGTCATCCTCTGCCAGGGGCGCAAACGCGGCTATCTGGGTAATGAAGTTTACGTCTATGACGACCAGCATTATCTGGTGGTGTCGGTACCAGTACCCTTTACGATGGAGACCGACGCTAGCGAGGCGGAGCCAATGCTGGCGGTGTACCTGCGTCTGGATTTCACCCTGGCCGGCGAGCTGATTCAGCAGGTAGATGAGGTATGGAACTTCAGCGTGGCTCAGCCTATGGGCATGTACGCCTCGCCCATGGATGAACCGCTGCGCCAGTCGATCCTGCGTTTTCTGGAAGTCATGGGCGACCGCACCGACGCACACATCCTCGGCCCGGCGATGCTGCGCGAACTCTACTATCGCATCCTTATCGGCGAACAAGGCGGCACCCTACGTGCAGCCATCGCCCAGCAGGGGCAGTTCGGCAAGGTGACGCGCGCCATTCACAAGATCCACAACTGTTATCACGAGCATCTGGATGTAGAAACCCTGGCCCAGGAAGCGCAGATGAGCGTACCCAACTTTCATCTGCACTTTCGCAAGGTGACCGATTCCTCGCCTATGCAGTACCTCAAGTCGACACGGTTGCATCAGGCACGATTACTGATGCTGCGTAACGACCTGACAGCAGCCAAATCGGCACTTTTGGTGGGGTATGAAAGTGCCTCGCAATTTAGCCGCGACTTCAAGCGCCTCTTCGGCCGCACACCGATAGCGGAGGTGACCTGGATGAAACGGGCCTATGCATTGCCCGCGCCGACAACACCGTCGCCCTTCGTGTCATCACACTGACCTTCAATCAGTTCTGTCTCGCCCGGCGCCAGTAGGCTTCGATCGGTTGACTCCACAGCCGTTTGCTGCCCCTCATGACGAGCAGCTGTCGCCCCCAAGCGAACACTAACGAACCGGAAAAATCGGTCGATTCTATTGAAAAAGTTAGTATCAGCCGCGAATTAGGATCGCTCCTGGAGGTACCTGCCATTCCAGCTTCTGACATCCGCCAGGGGGAGGTTGTTGGCCTGCCGGACGGTCGGGATACCAGATGCGGCATTCACCCGGTGGTGGCAGGTGTCCGGCGGGTATGTCGTATCCATGGTGTGGATAGGGATCGTAGCCATCGTATCCGTATCCCATGCAACCACCACACATCAGCAAGCCGAGATTAACCGTAAACATGCGAGCGTTGCGAAGAGCGGCACCGGACTTCAGGCACATGATGAAGTCAGTTACGGTAGGCTTTTTCCCGCTCGCGATAGTACTCCGCTCTACGCTTGGCATCTTCCCGCTCCATCTCTTCATAATGCTTGTGCTCCTCCCGATCCATTTCTTCATAGAACTTGCGGCGCTCCTTGTCGTCCTCCATCTCTGCTTTATTCATTTCCCGCTGGTGTTCCCAATAGCGCTTGTTTGCCTCTCGATAGTCCTTGTCCGAATCATCGGCAAATGCACTCACTGAGGTAAAGCACAGCCATAAGAGTGCAAAAGCGGAAGCCATTTTCATGTGATCGTTTCTCTAGCGCGGATGTGTGCAGGTGATGCCATTTGTGGCTTCCGGTAGACCACAGGAATGGTCGAAAGTGCTGATTCAGCTACCCTCGTGCCTTGTGGTTCACGTTCGACCAGTTGTAGGCACGAAAGAGAAGGCAGGAAACTCATTAATATTTATGACGGACAAAATGCTTCCTTAGCGCTGCCCTGCGCCGGCAAATTCTTGCTAAGAAGTAAAAATTACTCATCGACGACACAACAAGAGGCCTGAGTAAGGGAATCGGTATCAATGAGACTTTGATTGGACCTTGCCGTCCACCAGTGTCACCGTCATGTAGACATACACTTCAGTGCCCCAAGTGTAGACTTGAACCCTCCCCGTACTTGCGGCTTCTTTACCAGGTATTTTCACGATTTCTAGTACCTCGTCATACGTCATTCCCGGTTGTATCGCTTGGTACTGCCGCTCACTGATATTAGGGCGTTGTGCCCTGATTGTTTCAGCGCTAGGGAACCCAGTCTGCGACTGGTAGTTAACGGTATTGCCGTCCCCAGAAATGACCGGACTATTTGCCCCACTGCTGCTCTGCGACACGGCGGTTCCTGGTAATACCAGCGCAGCTACTGACGCCAAAGCGCCTAAAATCCCCGCATACAAACCTATTTTTTTCATACTCACCATACGGCGCTCGAAGAAAGTAAATAAATAAGGAACGTTGCCCGCAGGCACCCGAGAAGCGACGCCATGGGACGTATGAAACCTAAACGCGGATCCACTCGCCAGGATCATCTGGTAATCCGAGAACAGAAGTATCCAGCAACTCAAATGTTTTGGGGCGCAGCACCGAGCTAGTTGCATCACTTGTCAGATCATTGATCGCATGGGTAATGCTTCGATAGCTGCCCAGGCTCTCATCATCAAACAATGGGTGAAATCGCCCGTCAGTCGACTGGGCAATGTAGAAGGTGCCAACCTGCGTCGGATACTTCAAAAGAGCTCGCATCGATTTGCCTCCCTGCATCGAGGCCAAAATGCCGTCGATCGTTAATGAGCAATGTAGAAAAAGCCATTATAAAGCCATCACACCTATTTCAATCCAATTAGCGCGATCAGGCAAGGCCTGGAGCAAGCCGTTCTGATAGAAGATTCCAGCAAAAGCCAGTCGTTTTGTAGGGTAAACGCGCTACAAAATAAAAAGGGGTCGCGAGAAAAAACCCCACAACCCCTTGATTTATATGGTCGGGACGGAGTGATTCGAACACTCGACCCCTAGCACCCCATCTCCTTTTTCATACTTCTTGAAAGACTCCGAAATTTCACTCTGGATTTTTATAAGCTAGTATTTACTTGAGCTCCAGCGGCGTTCTGCTCTACGAGAGTCCAGTAACGTCCATCAAGAGCCGACGTTTTTGTGGGGGTAAAAGTAGGGGGAGTCCGTTTCATGGCCAAAATTACCATCAGAGAACTCGAGTCGCTGACCGCCAACGATGCCGGCCGCATCCTCCGGGAAGATGGCAATCTCGCAGGTCGAATTTCCCTGCGTAAGGACGGCGTGTCGGTCAGCTTTTTCTATCGCTATCGGTGGGGCGACCAGAACAAAGAATACGCCTGCGGGTCCTGGCCACGCAAATCCCTGACGGACATCCGCAAGGCCCGCAACCAGGCACGGGCACTCATTGATGAGCAAATCAATCCCAACGAGCACAAGAAAACCGCCAAGGCACAGGCATACGCCGCTGCTAACGTAGAGGCTGAACAAGTAAAAATGACGAAGGTGAAAACGCTGACCGTCCAGGATCTGGCCAAGGCGTGGCTGTTGGATGGCGTGGCGCGGAAAGATGGCAATGCTGAATTGCAACGACGCTTTAACAAGGACCTTTTTCCGGCACTCGGCAAGACCGCGGTGAACAATGTTTCCGAACACGATGTTCGGGCGCTGATCCGCGCCGTGGTCAACCGCGGCGCTCACCGGCAAGCCATCAGCTTTTTCGCCGACCTCACCCAGATGTTCAGCTGGGCTAGAAAGCGCCAACCTTGGCGGGCGTTACTGGTTGAGGGTGATCCGACGGAACTGGTCGACATCTCCCCATTGATCCCGGCCGACTACGAAGCGGAAAGAAGCCGCATTCTTTCGCCGGCTGAGCTGTTGGAACTGCACAACCGCTTCCAGCAAATGACCGCCGATTACGACGCCCTCCCCGCGGGCCAAAAATACGACGGCATTCGACCGCTAAAGAAGGAAACGCAGCTCGCGCTCTGGATCAGCCTGGGCACCTTGTGCCGGATTGGCGAGTTGCTCCAGGCCGAATGGAAAAATGTCGATCTGGAACAGCAAACCTGGTTCCTCCCTAGTGAAAACGTCAAAGGTACCCGGGGCAAGAAACAGGACCACCATGTCTTCCTCTCCCCCTTTGCCCTTTATTTCTTTCAGGAGCTCAAAACCCTGACGGGAGACTCCCAATGGTGCTTTCCGAACAAACAGGATGACAGACATGTGGACGTGAAGGTGGTGAGTAAACAGGTCGGCGATCGCCAGGCGCGGTTCAAAAACCGCAAGGCCCTCTCTAGGCGGCGTCATGACGATACGCTGGTCCTTGCCAACGGCCAGAACGGTGACTGGACACCGCATGACCTGCGCAGAACGGGAGCGACCATGATGCAGGCCTTGAGTGTCAGCCTGGACGTCATCGATCGCTGTCAAAACCATGTGCTGGCCGGCTCTCGGGTGAGACGCCACTACCTGCATCACGACTATGCCGAAGAGAAGAAACGCGCCTGGAATCTGTTGGGCGATCGACTCAGCGCCGTATTGTCCTCAACCTACGAGCATCCACCGAATGAGCCGATGATGTTTTTTCCAGCATCCGCCGTCGCTGGATCCCTACCGCCTTCATAGGTCAGATTCATCAATGCTGAATTGACCTAGCTTACTGAGACAGACACGAAGGGCCTGTGGTGTCCGGTTATTGTCGGTGCTCAGGGGCAGCTTTCGGCCGATTCTGTTGAAAAAGCCGGGGTAGTCACAGCAGTCGAGTTTGAGGCTAGAAATGCATCATTTACGCGCTCGTATGAAAAAGCTGACACGGTTCGTCACTCAAACCCGGGGGATTTCAATCTCCATTGCGTCATTTTTCACGGCGACGATTTCGGCGTAATTTTCAACAGGATCGGCCAAAAGCGCAGTCAGAAAAATCAAAAACCATATTCGCCACGCTACAGCCTGCGAAGCGATCTGGCTGCACCTTTGCCATATTCATTACCGTGTTATAAAACTAAAACGCGTTAGGTGCCCGTTCGAGTTCACGCTTCCAAAGATCGTTACTGGCCTGACACTCATTCCCCCCCTCACATCATCGCACCTCAGCAAACACCTCCCCCAACCAGTCCACAAAGACCCGCACCCGTGGCGACATGTGGCGGTTGTGCGGGTACAGCCGGGGGTGCATCTGGATCTGGTCGGCAGCTTTACCCCTGTCATGCGCGAAGTCGACGACGATGTCGTGGCACGCTGCAGCATTTTCGTCGATACCCGCGAAGGTGCTCTCGCAGAGACCGGTGACCTGATCCAGCCAATTCGCAACGGCGTCATCGCCAAGTTCAGCGAACTGTGCGCTGACAAACATGCCGGCCGCTCCGCCCTCAAGGACCAGGCCCAGGCCATGAAAATGTTCAAGTCGGTTGGCGCGTCAGTAGAAGATCTTGCGGCGGCGATCTTGGCTTATCAGCGGAGTTCGACTACCAACTGACCCATGACGCGTTCAAGCATGAATAATCTGTGGCACCTGGAAGTACATCGAATCAATTGATGATTCATGTTCACAACACCTTTGCGTACATCAACGTTCTCTCGGTGGATGCCTGAAGGGATACTGACGACCGTAAGTGTGGCGCACCCATGCCACTCGAAGCCTGTTGCCGGATTGAAATAGGTTCAATCCGGCCATTCATGAGGACTCTCGATGCAAGCTGATTTCGCTGCCTGGTCCTGGACCGCTGGTCAAGGTATTGACGGATTACAACTGATCCGCAAACCGCTGGTGCAACCCGGCCCGGGTGAAGTCCTGGTGGCCAACCGCGCCATAGCGCTCAACCCGGTGGACTGGAAAATCATTGAATGGGGTCACGCTGCCTGGCAGACCGGCCACGTTCCCGGCGTCGACGGCATGGGAATTGTGGTTGCCTGCGGTGCCGGTGTGCCGATCAATCCAGGGACTCGCGTGGCGTATCACCAGTCACTGGAGCGCGATGGCAGTTTCGCCGAATACTGTTTACTCGATGCCGCCACGGTACTGACGGTGCCGGCTGCGCTGGACGACACCGCCGCCGCCTCGTTGCCCTGCCCCGGCCTGACCGCCTGGCAGGCACTGGACAAGGTGCCGGTTGCCGCCCCTGGGGATGTGTTGGTGGTCGGTGCCGGTGGTGCGGTCGGCTTGCTGTTGGCGCAACTGGCAGTGCAGCGCGGTTATCGCGTGTGGGCCACGGCCGCGATCAAACATCATGAGCGCCTGAAGGCCTTGGGTGCCATTGGAGTGTTCGATTACCGGGACGACAACTGGCCGCAAGCCCTTCAGGCAAGCCTCGGTGAGCGTCGAATTACCGCGCTGTTCGACACCGTCAGCGGCGCCCATGCCGCCGAACTGGCCCCGCTGCTGGGGTACAACGGCCACTTGGTGTGCATTCAGGATCGTCAGGAAACAGCACCGCTGCCAGCCTTCAGTACCGCGATTTCCTTGCACGAAGTGGCGCTCAACAGCTTCCATACCCACGCCAGCCTGTGTGATCGGCAACGGCTGAAACAGGCCGGCGAACGCCTGCTCGACAGCGCTCTGGACGGGAGCCTGTCGGTGCCCAAACGTCAGGTCTTCGATTTCCACCAGTTGCCGCAGGCGTTGCAGGCACTCAAAGAAGGGGGCGAAGGTGGCAAGTGGGTTGCGAGATTGAGCGAGTCAGCCTCGAAGCCGTTCGACCCGGCGTAAAAACGCAATCGCCCGAGCCTCCAGGTACGGAGCTCGGGCGACACGGTCAGCATGAGCCAATAGAGACGGCGCGATTACACCTCCGCCAGGTTTTCCTTTTTTTCCAGCCAGTCGATCATCAGCTCACCCCAGGCGATATCGGCCTGCAACGCATCTTTGGCTTTGGCCGAGTCGCGAGTCCGCAAACCTTCCAGTACTTCAAAATGCTTGTGCCTGGCGCTGGCCAGCTCGCGCTTGGGCACTTCAGCGTGGAACCGGCTCAGTAGCGGCCCCATGATCACCCACATGTTTTCCAGGGTTTTCGACACCACGGGCATGCGCGCTGCCGAGATCAAACCAAAGTGAAACTCGCGGTTGAGCAAGGCGGCTTGCCTGTAATCGACCGTGACGGCCTTCTGAAAAGCGTCCTGAATCGCTTCGAGCTTTTCGATTTCGGGTCGGGTGATGCGTTGGGCGGCCACGCCTGCCGCCTCGCCTTCGAGCAAATGACGGATCAACTGGATTTCACGCAGTTGGCTGACCGTCAGCTCCGGCACATAAATCGAGGTCGCGGCTTTCATGTCCAGCGCATGATCACTGACCAGGCGGAAAATCGCTTCGCGCACCGGCGTGATCGAGACGCCGAACTCCTCGGCCAATGTACTGATGCGCAACCGATCCCCGGGTTGATACTGCCCGTCCATCAACGCGGTGCGGATAATGGAATACACGCGTTCGCTCAGGTTGCCTTTATCAATGGGCTTATGCACGGTCACTGTTACTCGATCTCCTGGGTCGATTACTATGCGAAAAGGCGAAAGACTTGTGAATCTGTCGACCTGAAACGCAGATAACGCATCATACATCATCAAATTACGCCTGCCACTCCGGCCGACGATTAGCTCAAATACGCGCATCCCGGCGACCAACGCCTTGCAACAGCACGGCGATCACGATAATCGCACCCTTGATGATCTGCTGCGGGTAAGCCGGCACGCTCAGCAAGTTCATGATGTTGCCGATCAGCCCCAACACCAGCACGCCCACCACGGTGTAGAAAATCGTGCCTTTGCCCCCCGACAGCAAGGCTCCACCGATCACGCAGGCCGCGATGGCGTCCAGCTCCAAAGCCATGCCGGCACTCGGTGTTGCCACCCCCGAACGCGAAGCGATGACCACGCCGGCCAACGCCGCGAGGCCACCGCAAATGCCATAGGCGGCCAACTTGTAACGCTCTACCGGAATACCGGCCAGGCGCACCGCCGTTTCGTTGCTGCCGCTGGCAATGGTCAGGCGACCGTAAGCGTTGTAGCGCAGGATCAAGGCGAACACGACAGTCACCAATCCCGCCAGCCACACGGGCCACGGGATGCCCAACACGCCATCGGCCAGCCGCCCGAAATCACGCAGCAATTGAGCACTGACCAACCTGTCATCCAGGCGTTGTGGCTGGCCGTTGGACAGGATAAACGCCAGGCCTCGCGCGACCGTCATCATCGCCAGCGTCGCAATAAAGGGCGCCATGCGGAAATACGCAATGAAAGTGCCGGTCACCAACCCCATCAGGACGCCGGCCGCCACCGCGATCAACACAGCCAACAGCAAGCCCATGCTGCCATCGACGGGCAGCACATTCAGGGTCATCGCCACTACGATTCCGCCCACCGCCGCGACCGAGGCCACGGACAAATCGATGCCCGCCGTCAGGATCACGATCAACATGCCGACACTGACCAGCAGCAACGGGGTCAATTGGCGCAACAAATTGCCGATGTTCTGATACGTGAAGAAGTCCGCCGACAACACGCTGGCGACGATGGCCAGCACCACCAGCATCACCAGTGCGTTGTGTTGCAGAAACAAGCGCTGCAACGAACGCCGGTCCGCCCGCCCCGCTTGAGCGCGAGGGTTGTCCTGTAGCAGCTCGGCCGTGGCCAGCTTGGAATTAGGGTTACTCATGGTGCTCGACTCCCATTGCCAGGCAAATCATGTCTTGTTCTTTTATGCGCTCGCCCACCAGTTCGCCGGCGATCGCGCCTTCACGCATCACCAGCACGCGATCACACATGCCGATGATTTCAATCATTTCCGAGGAGACCATGATGATTGCCACGCCCTGTTCGGCGAGGTCATTGATGACCCGGTAAATTTCGGTTTTCGCGCCTACGTCCACGCCGCGCGTAGGCTCGTCGAGGATCAACACGCGGCAGCCCGCATCGACCCATTTCATCAAGGCGACTTTCTGTTGATTGCCGCCCGACAGGTCACCGACCAACTGCTCGATCGAGTGCGTTTTTACCGCCAGTTGCTGGCGCAAGGCTTCGATCCCCTGGGTTTCCCGGCCACTGGCAATCCAGCCCATGCGTCCGGTATAGGGACTGTCGGGACGCAGCGCACCGTTGACCCGAATCGACATTTCCAGCAGAACGCCCTGCTGCTTGCGGTCCTCGGGCAACAGGCCGATGCCATTGGCAATCGCTTCACGGGGTGTGCGGTTGTGTATCTCGCGGCCTTCGAGGTAAAGGCTGCCGGAAGTTTTACGATCGGCGCCGAAGATCGCGCGCATGGTTTCGGTGCGGCCGGCACCAACCAGTCCACAGAAACCCAGCACTTCACCCGCCCGGACTTCAAAGCTCACATCGCGCACCAGGCGTCCGGCATTCAGTTGCTCGACTTTGAGCAGCACCTCGCCATGCTGTTTATTGCGCGCAGGAAACAGGTCGCTGAGCTCACGTCCGATCATCATCTCGATCAGGCCACGCTCGGTAATCTCGGCCAGCTCCAGCGTGCCGACAGTCTTGCCATCCTTGAGCACCGTGGCGCGATCGCAGATGCGGAAAATTTCATCCATGCGGTGCGAGACGTAAACAATGCACGCGCCCTTGCGGCGCAACTCGTCGAGGATTTTGAACAGTTTTTCCGCCTCGTGAGAGGTGAGCACCGCCGTCGGCTCATCGAACACCAGCACCGACGAATTGCGCGACAGTGCCTTGCAGATCTCCACGGCCTGTTGATAGGCCACCGGCAAACTGCCGACCGGCTGACGCACATCGATATCGCTGAAACCCAGCTCATCGAGAATCGTCCGGGCTTTTTCGCGCATCGCCGCCCACTGCACGAAACCCTTGCTCTTGCCCAGATCGTCGATGCAAATGTTCTCGGCCACCGACAAATGCGGGGCCAGGGCAAACTCTTGGTAGATGATCGAAATACCCAGCTTGAGTGCATCGCCGGGGTTGCGGATATCGACTGTTTCACCGTTCAGGCTGACCCCGCCCGCATCGCGTACATAGGCGCCGGAGAGGATTTTCATCAAAGTTGATTTGCCTGCGCCGTTCTCACCCATCAGCGCGTGGATTTCACCTGCGCGGGCCGAAAAACTGGCACTGTTCAGCGCGCTGATACCGCCGAACTTCTTCGAGATGTCGAGCATCTCCACGGCTGGTTTGTGCATCGCATTCATTCTGTTCACCGTCTATAAACTGTCGCCATTCCAGCTGTGACCGCCGCCCGAAATCGCAGCGGTCACAGGCCGTTTCACACTCGCGAAATCACTTCATCGCAGTTTTGATCTGCTCGATCGAACGGAAAGGCGGGACGGTCGCGGTAGACGGTGGCAGGCTGTCTGCCTTGATGTAGGTGTCGACGTTGTCCGGTGTGATCAGCGTGACCGGGAAGTACGAGGCCAGCGGCAGGTTGTTGGCATTCAGGCCCTTGTCGAGCATCTGATGGATCAATTCGATGGCGGCCACTCCGGTTTCCGAACCACTGTTGGTGGCGGTGACCAGCAATTTGCCTTGCTTGATCAAGTCCAGCGCCACACGAAAACTGCCGGCACCGGACGCGACCATCACACTGTTTTTCTTGCCGGCATTCTCCAGGGCATTGATCGCACCAATGGCAATGAAGTCGTTCTCTGCCAGGACCAGGTTGAGCTTGTCACCCTGGGACGAAAGAATGTCTTCCGTGGCCGCCAGCCCCCCTTCTTCGGTCCAGTCACCACGGCCCCACGCCAGCACATTGAAGCCGCCTTCCGGCCAGTTGAAACTGCCCTTGGCCTTGACTTGCTGGAACAGCTTGAAGCCCTTGAGCATCGCATCTTCCCTGGACAGCCCGAGCTTGCGCTCTTCGGAACGGGCATAGACGATCCCGGAAATCATGCCGTTGAGCCGGCTTTCGGAAGTGGAGTTGCCCATCACCCCAATGACCATCGCCGCATTGATTACCTTCGCCGGGTCGGTCTTGGCGGCAACGTAACGCCCGGCTTCGAAACCACTGCCGTAGGGATTGCCGGTGCTGGTGGTGATCACCGGCGCGCGTGCGTCCGGGGCAGTACCGACGGTGATCACCGGAATCCCGGCCGCCACCGCCCGCTCGACATCGGATACCGAACCGAGAACATCGGTTGGGTCAATCACGATCAGATCGACGCCCAGGGTGATGAAGTTATCGACCTGGGCACTCTGCTTGGCGACATCGCTGTCCGCCACTTGCAGCTCGATGTCGTAGTTGTACTGTTTGGCGATCGTTTTGGCGTCGTCAATCATTGAAACAAACCAAGGGTTACCCAAGGTGATTTCAGTCCAGCCAATGCGCAGGCGCTCGCCCTTCTTTTTCAGTGGCAAGGCTTTGTTGATCGAGGTGCGATCCGGCATGTCAGGGTCAATCACCCCCGACAACGCGGTGTTGGGCATCAAGCTATAGATTTCATGCTTGGGCGCCGCCCAGGCGTGATTGGCGATAAGGCTCGCCAGAGCTAGTGTGGTGATCGAACGGACAGCTGACAGCTTCATAATTATTATTCTCCAGTGCGCTGATTTTGATCGGTGATGCAGGTGCTGTTGCGAACAGCACCGGTGTCGGGTTGACGGCTCAGTCCTGCAAATCGATCCAGGCCGATTTGAGTTCCGAATACTTGTCCAGGGCGTGCAATGACCGGTCTCGGCCATTGCCCGATTGCTTGTAACCACCAAACGGCATGGTGATGTCGCCGCCGTCGAAACAGTTGACCCAGACGCTGCCGGCGCGCAGCGAGCGGATGATCGAATGGGCACGCGACAGGTCGCTGGTCCAGAGACTGGCAGCCAGGCCGTACGGCGAATCGTTGGCGATGCGCACCGCGTGCAGATGATCCGTGGCGCTGATCACCGACAGCACCGGCCCGAAGATTTCCTCGCGGGCGATGGTCATGTCGTTGGTGACGTTGTCGAAGATCGTCGGCGGGATGAAGAAGCCGTCGGCCAGTGCTCCGCTGGCACGCTCGCCACCCAGGATGATGCGAGCGCCCTCTTCCGAACCTTTCCTGATGTAGCCCAGCACGCGGTCCATCTGCGACTTGTCGACCATCGCGCCCAGTTGCGTGGCCGGGTCGAGCGGGTCACCGACGGCGATGGTCCGGGCCACCTTCAATACCTCGGCGACAAACTCGTGGCGAATGCCCTCCTCCACGATCAACCGCGACGGCGCCACACACACTTCGCCCTGATTGAAAAACATTGATTTGGCCGCAGTGGCGGCGGCCTTCTCCAGATCGCGGCAGTCATTGAGAATGATGTTCGGGGTCTTGCCGCCGCACTCCAGCCACACCCGTTTCATGTTCGACTGGCCGGCGTATTGCAGGAACAATTTGCCGACTTCACCCGACCCGGTGAACACCAGCGTATCGACATCCATGTGCAGGCCAAGCGCACGGCCAGCGGTCGGACCGAACCCCGGCAGCACGTTGAACACACCCGGTGGAATGCCTGCCTGCGCGGCCAGTTCGGCGATGCGCAGCGCGGTCAGCGGCGACTGCTCGGCGGGTTTCAGAATCACCGAGTTGCCCATCGCCAGCGCCGGGGCGACTTTCCACATCGCCATCAGCATCGGGAAATTCCACGGGGTCACGGCGGCGACCACGCCGATGGCTTCGCGAGTAATCATGCCCAGCGCGCCCGGTCCCGAAGGAGCGATTTCGTCGTAGACCTTGTCACAGCATTCGGCGTACCACTGCAGGCACTCGAGCACCGCATGTACATCGAAACCGGCGCTTTCGGACACCGGTTTGCCCATGTCCAGCGTCTCCAGCAACGCCAGTTCGGTCATGTGCTGCTCGAACAAGGCGGCGAAACGCAGCAGGACCTTCTTGCGTTCCTTGGGAGCCAGTTGCGACCACACGCCGCTGTCGAATGCCTGTCGGGCAACCTTGACCGCGAGGTCGACGTCTTCAGCCTGGCAGGACGCCACGTGATTCAGCACTTGGCCGTTGCGCGGGGAAATGTTGGCGAAGGTCGCGCCGCTCAACGCGTCGACAAATCGGCCGTCAATAAAGGCTTGCCCTGGCAGTTTCAGGGCGGCGACACGCTGCTGGACCGCAGCGATATCAACGAGAGTGTTCATGCTGTTGCGTCTCCTTTTTGTTGTTTCAGGCGTAGGCGCCCGAATAAGATATATCATGCATTATTCGAATCGCAAGCAAAGAAATGCCTTGATTCAGGGGTTTTTCTTCACAACTGCTGTTCGTTTAAACCGCGCAATCCTTAGAAACTGACCTCGGTTTTCAGGCCAAACACCACCACGCTTTTATCCCCGCTCAACCCACCGGGATTGGCCACGTATTGCACATTCGGTCGCAGCGTCAGGGCTGGTGTCACGCTGATGCCGTAGTACAACTCCACCGGGTATTCGGTGTCAGGCGCCGGTTGGGTGTAAGCGTTTTGCTGACGGATACGCTTGGCGGATTGTTCATTCACCTCAAGACGACCAATCGCCAGGCCGATCTCATCCTGAGGGCGCGCGGCAAACGGACCGCGGATAAACGCGCCGACGTGAAAGACTTTTTCCACGTAGGACACGTCGCGATCCGACTGGATGAAGTTGGCGAACAGGGTCAGGCCGCGAGCGCTGTTGTCCGGGTCCTGATAAACCCGTTGCTCGGCCATCGCGTAAAACCCGCTGGCCTGATCGTGCTGATCCGGCGCATTGCCGGTCAGACCGATGGGCTGGCCATTGATGTCGTGATAGACATCGTTGAAATCACCGGTATTGCGCCAGATCCCCGCCCGATAGCTGCCGGGCAGACCGTTCAGGGTTGGCGTCCACGCCAACTCGCCAACCGCCAGATAACCGGTGGTGCCCGAGGGACTGCCGAAGTTCAGGCCCTGGGCGTTTTCGGTGAAGCGAGGGTTGACCTGGTACAGCGAGGCATTGAGCGACAGCTCATCAGTCAGTTTCGCCGCCACCGCAGCCCCCCACTGGCTGACCGGCCAGGTGAACCAATTGGGAGTGATGTAACCCGGCACCGTGCCGCAGAACGTCAGGTTTTGAAACTTGCACGAAAACGGGAACACATCGCCACTCATTGGCAAGCGCCCGAGTTTCACCACCAGTCGATCATCCAGCAGCGCCTGCTGGTAATAGAACTGCACCAGGCGGGTAACGCTGCCGTAGCCGTAGATTTCCTGGGCAGCCAGCAACGTGTTGGTCCCGGCCTCGGCAGTCAGGCTTTCGCCATTGCGGTTGCTCAAGGTCATGCGAAAACTCGCCCCTTGCCAGCCCACCAACTTCTGCAGATCAAAGTTGGTATCAATCATCAACTGATCGCTGTAAGTCCCTTTGTGCTCGTCGCCGCCCTGGGTGTTGTAGGCCAGTTCGTTAACGTAGGTCAGCTGAAAATCCACGCCCTGCTCATGCAAGCGAGTGCGTTCGCCGTTCCAGTCCCCCAGCAGAAAATTATTCGGCGAGTAACTGGCCGCCTGGGCACCCGGCAATGCGCAGGCGCTCAAAAGTCCGACGGCAACTATCGTTTTGTTGGTCATTATTATTGTTCCCGAAACTGTTTTTATTGTTGGTCTTAGTGTTTTTCGAGCATGCAAAACCCCGCCAACCCAACTGACGGGTCGGTCAAACTGTTTTCTTTAGAACTTCGTAAAAGAGACTTCGGTTAGAAACACATTCTGACGATGTCGGCGACCTCCTCTTTGCTGTTGATTTCTTTCGGATGACAGGCCAGGTCCTGGTTGAAACTGGTCCAGACGGTTTGGGCAAACGCTTCAATTTGCTCCGGGCGCAGACCATAGCTGCGAAACGTGTCGGTGACGCCCAGGGTGGTAAACAGTTTTTGCAGGATGTCCGGAAGGCGTGCGGCGCGTTCAGTTTCAGCAAGGCTCAGCGTCGACGGATCGAGAATCCCGGCCACCCGCGCGAATTTGTCGGTACCGACCGGCAGCGTCCAGCGGATGACATGCGGCGTGCTCGCCGCGACGGTGCCGCCATGCGGTGCATCGGTCATCGCCCCCAATGGCTGGCCCAAGGCATGGGGTACGGTGACGCCGGCACTGGCAATCGCCATGCCGCCGAGGGTCGAGGCAAACGCCATGCGGGCGCGCGCCTCCAGGTCATCGCCGTGCTCCACGCACTGCCGGGCATTGGCTGCGAACAGGCGTATCGACTCCAGCGCGACCATTTCCACCCACGGCGTGCAGTGAATGCTGATGTAGGCTTCAAGCGCGTGGCAGAAGGTGTCGACTGCGGTCAACGCGGTCAGCTTCGGCGGTTTCGACACCAGAATCTGCGGGTCGATCAAGGCGACATCAGGGTAGATGAGCGGGTTGACGATGGCGCATTTCAGGCCCAGTTCAGGATTGTTGATCACCGCAAACGGAGTCGCTTCGGTGCCGGTGCCCGAGGTGGTCGGCACCACCAGCAAGGGCAGCCCACGGCTTTGCGGGCGCTTGACGGCTTCACCGAGGCGCTCGGTATAGTCCCAGCAACTGCCGCCGTGAACGGCAACGAACGCCACCGCCTTGGCCGAGTCAATCGCACTGCCGCCGCCCACCGCCACCACCACATCACACGCGCTATAGCGAACCTGCTCGACCGCTCGATCAATCGTGGTATGCCGAGGGTTGGGCACGATGTCGTAGAACTCGACAAACCCAATGCCCCGCTCGGAGAAACTGCCGGTAATTTGCGCGACCAGATCGCTGCCCTGGAGAAACGGGTCGACCATCAAGAAGACCTTTTTGCCGAACGGCTCGACCTTCTCGCCCATGCGCTTGATCGCCCCGACCTCAAAATCCAGAGTCAGCGGCAGACTTGCCTGAAATGCTTTCATCAGTTCACCTGTTGTCAGGGAGGGTGCGTGCAGGCGGGTTCATCCAGCCAGCAACGACCCGCCTTCTTTATAGAGTTGGCCAAGGTCGCTGGCCGCGATCAGCGCTGCTTTCATTTCGTCGAAGGTCACTTCGAACGGTTCGACCTTGCTGGTCTGATTGGGGTCGGCGGCGGTGCGCGCCACGCAGTCGAGTTCGTGTGCCGAGATGTCGGCCAACCCGAGGTCTTCGAAGGTGACCGGCAAACCGATACTCAGGCAAAACCTCAGTACCGTATCCAGTTCGCGGCTGGATTTGCCTTCGAGCACCAGCATCACCAGAACGCCGAAGGCCACGTACTCGCCGTGGTACATCGTCGCCCGGGCACCCAGTTCACTGAACCCGCAATACACCGCATGCGCGGTCGCCACGCCGTTGCTTTCGAAACCGATGCCGCTCATGAGCGCATTGGCTTCCACCACGCGATTGAAGGCTTTGGTCACGCATTGTTGTTCAGCGGCGCGCCTGGCTTGCAGGCCATCTTCCAGCAGCACCCGATAACACAGCTCGGCGATGGACATCGAGGTCAGCGTCGATTTGCCACCGCCGCTGCTCTCCTTCAATCCCGCTCCGGCGTTGCCGAGAAAATTGTCCCGGTGCGATTCGACACAGGTGCGCGCTTCGAAATAAGTCGACAGCGCGTCGCCCATTCCGGCCACCAAAAGGCGTACCGGCGCCTGGGCGATGATCCAGGTATCGACCACCACCACATCCGGGCTGCGTTCATAGAAAAGCACGTCATCAAACGCGCCCGCTTCGGTGTACAGCACCGACAGAGAACTGGTTGGAGCGTCATTGGAAACAATGGTGGGCACGATGCACAGCGGCACTCTGGCCTGGTTGGCCACGGCTTTGGCGGCGTCAAGCACCTTGCCACCGCCGACACCAATCACCCCGTCGCATTCAAGAGCGTTGATGCTTGCCGTCAGCCGCTGGATTTCCTGACGCGTCACTTCGCCGGTAAAAATGCCGTAGTGCAGCTGTGTGTGCTCGGCATCGAAACTGACGCTCAGGGTCTGTTTCAGACTGTCGAGACGACCCTGAGTGGTAATCACCAGAAACCGTCGACCGAACCAGGCCACATGCCGATGCAGTCGTTCGAGTTCCTTGTAGCCTTGGATATAGCGTCCGGGTGCAGCAAACATTTGAGTCATGTGATCGTCATCCTGGCCCCGTCGTGGAGGCTTTTTGTTATTGCTTTGAGGACGTTTGCGAGAGGCTCATCTCTCGGATGATCGATGATATATCATATTTAATTTTCAACCGCCAACAGCTTTTTTGCAAAAACGACACCTCGCAAAACCCGGGATTGACGCTTGGGGGGTACGAAGATATATGATGCATGAAAACAAGAACAACACTGTTCGGAGGAAGGCATGCACGATTACGTTGTCATTGGAGGCGGCTCGGCGGGCTGCGCGTTGACCGGTCGCCTGATCGAGGCCGGCGCCTCGGTTCTGCTGATTGAGGCGGGGCCTCGCGATACGCATCCGCTGATTCACATCCCCGCCGGCTTTACCCGGCTGTTGTCCAGCCCGCTTTTGTCGCGTCACCAGACCGAACCGCAAACGGCGATGGACGGACGCCAGCGTATTCTTCCCCAGGGTCGGGTGCTGGGCGGTGGCAGTTCGGTGAATGCGCTAATCTACATCCGCGGCCAGCACGAGGATTACGACGACTGGGCCAGCGCAGGCTGCGAGGGCTGGTCGTACCGTGAGGTGCTCCCGTACTTCAAGCGTGCCGAAGACAATGAGCGCTTCGACAATGGCTATCACGCGACCGGCGGTCCGCTGGGGTCTCTGATCTCAAGCAGGTGTGTGAATTGTCCCGCGGGTTTGTGCGTGCTGCGCAACAGGCCGGCATTCCGTTCACTCCGGATTTCAATGGCGAACGCCAGAACGGCGTCGGCTTCAACCAGATCACCGCGCGCAACAACCGCCGCTGCAGCGCTGCCGTGGCGTATCTGCGCGTGGCGCAAAAAAGCGATCGCCTGACGGTCGTGACTGACGCGACGGTGCAACGAATCCTGATCGAGGGTGATCAGGCCGTGGGGGTCGAGTACCTCCATAACGGCCAGCGAGTGCAGGCTCGCGGCAGCAAAGAAGTGATCCTCAGCGCCGGCGCCATTCAGTCACCCAAGCTGTTGATGCTGTCCGGTATCGGTCGCGCCGAAGAACTTCAACGCCATGGCATTCCGTTGCTGCACGAGTTGCCCGGTGTCGGTCAGAACCTGCAAGACCATGCCGAAGTGGGCACGATTGCCTACTGCCACGGCAAGTACGGTTACTACGGCCAGGACAACGCTTTCAACACCGTGAAAAACGGCTTGCAGTATTTGCTGTTCGGCAGCGGCCCGGTCAGCTCGAACGTCACTGAGGCCTGCGCCTTCGTCAACACCGACCATGCGCAGGAACGCCCCAACGCCCAGATGCATTTCGTGCCCATCGTGTTCTTCGACCTCGATCAAGACACCATCAAGAAACCCGGCGCGACCATCAACACCTGCGTACTGCGCCCCATGAGTCGCGGCGAAATCCGCCTGAGCGACAACAAGGCAGACACGCCGCCGCGCATTGACCCGCGTTACTTCGCTCACCCGGAAGACCGCCGTGTGGCGATCAAGGGCTTGAACCTGTCGCGGGAAATTCTCGCGCAACCGGCCATGCGCGCGTACACCGGCGAAGAGGTTTTCCCGGGGCTGAGCGTGCGCAGCGATGAAGCCTTGTTGAGCTACATCAACCAGCGCGCCAAGACTGTTTACCACCCGGTCGGCACCTGCAAGATGGGTGACGACGAAATGGCCGTGGTCGACCCGCAACTGCGCGTTCGCGGCGTACGCAATCTGCGGGTGGTCGATGCTTCGATCATGCCCAACCTGATCTCCGGCAATACCAACGCCCCGTCCATCATGATCGGCGAGAAAGCCGCGGACATGATCCTCGGACGCGCCGCCTTGCCCGCGTCTGCAACCCTTTATGAAAGAGGAATATCCCCATGCCCATCAGCGGTAAAACCCGAGTCGTCGTACACCTGACCTACCCGGCGAAACACTTGCGCACCCCCGAATTTTTCAACCCACTGCTGGAACGCCTCGGTTATGACGGCGTGCTGGTGCCTTGGGAAGTGTCACCGGCCAACCTGGCCACGGCGTGGGAAGGTTTGCGCGGGATTGAAAACCTGGCGGGGGTGATTGTCACCGTTCCGCACAAGCTGGAGGTCGCGAAATTGTGCGATGAACTGCAAGGCACAGCCCGTCTGCTCAAGGTGTGCAACGTCGCCAAACGCCTGCCCGACGGGCGCTTCAGCGGGCGCATGTTCGATGGCGACGGCTTCGTCGGCGGCCTGAAAAAACAGGGCCATGACCTGACCGACAAACGTGTCCTGTTGCTGGGCGCGGGTGGCGCGGCGACCGGCATTGCCCACGCGTTGCTCGCCGAAGCCATTCAAGAGCTGGTGATCAGCAACCGCACACCGGCCAAGGCCGAAGCGCTGGCCCGTGAGCTGCGGCAGATGTTCCCCGGGCGGCAGATCAATGCCGGGCCCGCCGATGCCACGGGTTTCGATGTGGTCATCAACGGCACCGCTTTGGGCCTCAAGCCTGAAGACCCGCTGCCGCTGCCCGTCGAGACGCTCGCCCCCGGCACGGTGGTCGGCGAAGTGGTGATGAACCCGGACATCACGCCGCTGTTGAGCGCCGCCGCCGAGCGTGGCTGCGTCATCCATAAAGGTGCGCACATGATCACCGGCCAGATCGATCTGCTGGCCGAATTTCTGTTTTCCAAAACCGGCGTTTGATACGCCCTTCTCCGTATAAGGAAAGACCATGAAAAAAACTGCAATCGTCACCGGCGGTGGCTCCGGCATTGGCCTGGCCACGGCACAACGTCTGCACGCCGACGGCTATGAAGTGTTCACCGTCGGGCTCGGCGAACCCGAACAGCGCGTAGAGGGCATTCATTATCAGGAGCTGGATGTCACCAACGACGAGGCCGTGGCGGGTTTCTTCGAGCAGTTCGAGCGAGTCGACGCCATCGTCAATGCCGCCGGCATCATTGACCACAACCGCGAGTGGCAGCTGGACGGTTTCAGCCGGGTCATCGACGTCAACCTCACGGCCGTGTTGCGCATCACCAATGCCGCCCTGCCCGGCCTGAAAGTCGCACGCGGTGCGGTGGTGAACTTTGCCTCGATGCATGGGATTTTCGGCTCCGCGAAAACCCCGGCCTACGCGTCGAGCAAAGCCGCCATCTCCGAACTGACGCGCTGCATGGCCGTGGCCTGGGCGACCGATGGCGTGCGCGCGAATGCTGTTGCGCCGGGCTGGATTCTGACCAACCTGTCGCGGCGAGCGTTCGAAGATCCGGCGCGCTCGGAAGGGATCATGGCGCGTATCCCGATGAAAACCTGGGGCGCGCCGGAAGACGTGGCCAATGTGATCGCCTTCCTCGTTTCCGACAACGCGCGCTACGTGACGGGTACGACGTTGCCGGTCGATGGCGGGTATTCGATCGCCTGACGTCATCTCGTCGCTTGAGTGCTTGACCGTTTAAAAACATGATATATCATGCATCACAACAAGACCGAGCACTTGGCAACCTGCCGCCGAGCCTCGAATAACAATAAGCAGTGAAGTGAGAGGTGCTGAATGAATCTGGTTTTCGGCTCGCCCGGACGGTACGTCCAGGGCACTGAAGTGCTCGCTCAGGCGGGCACTTATCTGGCGCACTGCGGACGCAAGGCCGTGGTGGTCATCGACAGCTATGTGCTGGGTCTGATCCGCCAACGACTCGATGACACTTGCGCGCAATCGGACGTCGAGTTGCACTACATCACCTTCGACGGCGAGATCACCGCCGACGGGATTGCCGGCCTGCGAGCGGCTGCCGCTGAGGTCGGGTTCGACATGATCCTGGCCGTCGGTGGCGGCAAATGCATCGACGCCGGCAAAGCCCTCGCCCACACCTCCGGTCGTGCGCTGATCACCATGCCGACCGTGGCCTCCAACGATGCGCCCACGTCGAAAAATTACGTGGTCTACGACGCTCATCATCAACTCAGCGAAGTCGGGCATCTGCTCGTCAGCCCTCGCTACGTGCTGGTGGACACCTCGCTGATTGCCCAGGCCCCACGCCAATTCCTGCTCGCCGGGATTGCCGATGCGCTGACCAAAAAGTTCGAAGCCGAGCAGTGCTACAAGTCCGGTGGCGTGAACATGTTTGGCGCACGCCCGGCACTCTCGGGGCTGGTGCTGGCGCGCGAGTGCTACCGCATCATTCGTCAATACGCCGAACCGGCGCTGGCCCAGGCTGGTACCGGCGAGGTTACGGTGGCCTTCGATCACTTGATTGAAGCGGTGCTACTGATGAGCGGCCTGGGGTTCGAAAGCGGTGGCTTGTCCATTGCCCACGCGATGACGCGCGGCCTGTCGAAAATCCCCGGGGCACAACAGCAGGTTCACGGCTGGCAAGTGGCTTACGGCTTGCTCGTGCAGTTGGTGCTGGAAGACCGCGACGCCGAACTCATGGGCGATATGTTGAGTTTCTTTCAGCGTATCGGATTGCCCCGCAACCTGACCGAACTGGGCGTGCCAAACGTCGACAATTCGGTGTTGATGCAGGTGGCAGAACCCACCCTGAAAGCCCCTCACGCACGCAATTTTTCCTCGGTATCAGGCGGCGCACTAACATGCGACGAGCTGATCGGGGCGATGCGCGCGCTGGAAGGCCTGACCCACTGAGTACCGACTCAAAAGCGCCGTTGAACCCACGACCATCCGGTTGAAGTTCAAACCCCGCCATTGAGATTCAACTTCAACAAATTCATGCCTGTGATTGGAGGTAGAGATGTCTGCACCCCGCAAAACACTCGAACAGTGGAAAGCCAGTAACTATGTGCCTTCCGCCGAGACGGTCATCAAGTTGAAAGACCGGGCGAAATTCGTCCGTCTTGAAACCATCCGCCTAATCGAAATCGCCAAGACCGGCCACTACACCTCGGTGTTTTCCGCCGCCGAATTGTTCTCCGCACTGTATTACGACGTGATGACGATTCGCCCGGACGAACCGAAGTGGCCGGGACGCGACCGCTTCCTGATGGGCAAGGGCCACGCTGCAGTGGGTCAGTTCCCGATCCTTGCGGACCTTGGCGTGTTCCCCAAGGAGTGGCTCGATGAATACACCCGCCTGGGCAGCCCTCTGGGCGATCACCCTGACATGCGCAAAGTACCCGGCATCGATTTCTCTTCCGGCTCCATCGGCCACGCCCTCTCCGGCGGCCTGGGCATGTGCCTGGCCCAACGTTTCACCGGCGAAGTCTACGACGTGTTCGTCATGCTCGGCGACGGTGAAATGCAGGAAGGCCAGGTCTGGGAAGCCGCGATGAGCGCCGCCCACCACAAGGCCAAACACTTGATCGCGATTGTCGACCGCAACGGCTTCCAGCTCGACGGTTCGGTCGACGACGTGATCGGTATCGAACCGCTGGACGAAAAATGGCGCGCCTTTGGCTGGGAAGTGCATGTCATCGACGGCCACAACATCGCCGAGGTGACCGAAACCCTGCGCCGTGTCAAAGCCGATGAAACCCGCGACAAGCCGGTGTGCATCATCGCCAAGACCGTCAAAGGCAAAGGCGTTTCCTACATGGAAACCGAGCCCGGCTGGCACCTCGGTTACCTCGACCCGGAAGACGCCAAACGCGCTATCGCTGAAATTGAAGCCATGGAGATCTGAACATGAATGCCCCTCTTTCCCCCAATTCCTGGCAGTACCGTGGCCTCAATGCCCTTAACCCGGGCCTGTCTTATTTGTCCGACGCACTGATCGAACTGACCAAGGCCGGTTACCCGGTGATGGCCGGCTCGGCTGACTTGCAGTACTCCAACGGCCTGAACAAATTTGCCAGTGAGTACCCTGAGCGTTACCTGCAGTTCGGTATCTCCGAGCAGAACATGGTGACCGCCGCCGCGGGCCTGGCCACCTGTGGCGTGATGCCGTTCGTGGCGACCTTTGCTTCGTTCCTCGGCCTGTTGTGCTGCGAACAGATCCGCATGGACGTCGCCTATTCGGCGCAACCGGTACGGTTGATTGGTCACCACACGGGTATTTCTCTGGGCTTCTACGGCACTTCGCACCACGCCACTGAAGACATCGCCACCATGCGCTCGATCGCTGACCTGGCGGTCGTGTCGCCGGCCGATGGCCCACAACTGGTCGCCGCGATCAAAGCCTCGGCCACCTACGACAAACCGGTGTATTTCCGCATCGGCCGCGGTCGCGATCCGATCGTTTACGAGGACGGTGTTGTCTTCGAATTCGGCAAGGCCCACGAGCACATCGAAGGTGAAGAGCTGACCATCATCGCCTGCGGTATCACCGTGCATCCGGCACTCGCCGCTGCTCGCAAGATGAATGCAGAAGGTCGTTCGGTGGGTGTGATCGACATGGCTTCGATCAAGCCGATCGACCGTGACGCCATCCTGCGCGCCGCGGCTCGCAGCAAACGCATGATGACCGTCGAAGAGCACAACGTGCTCGGTGGCCTGGGTGCGGCTGTGGCTGAAGTCCTGTCGGACGAAGGCGTCGGCGTGAAGCTCAAGCGTCACGGTATCTATGACGAATACAGCCTGATTGCACCGCCGACACACCTGTATCAGCACTACAAGCTGGATGCCGCCGGTATCGAGGAAGTGGCACTGGCACATATGAAGGCCTGATCACCTTTCAGGAGTGAGGTTTGCCCCATGGCGGGCAAGCTTCGCTCCAGTATTTTCGTCGTATTGGACACCTCTTTTCCTCAGGGAGCCTCACGCAATTCACCTCCACCGACCACACCCCGTGGTTTATGAAGTATCTCGGAGCCAACAATGAATAACATCACCGAGACCATGTCCGGCTACTCGACCGGACAGGCCAAAACACGTACCTCTCTGCGCAGAAAGTCCTTGATGGCCACCGGCGTCGGCAACTTGCTGGAGTGGTTTGACTGGACTATTTATACCGTCGCGTCGGTGTACATCGCCGCCGCACTCTTCGATAAAAGCAACGCAACTTCTGCATTACTGAACACCCTCGCGGTATTTGCCGCGGGATTTCTATTGAGACCTATTGGCGGCATCTTCTTCGGCATCCTGGCGGACAAGCTGGGCAGGCGCAATGTGTTGCTCAGTACCATGTTGTTGATGGCTGGCGCGAGCCTGCTGATCGCCTTTATTCCCTCCTATGAGTCGATTGGCAGCTGGGCTTCAGGACTCTTGCTGCTGGCCAGGCTAGTACAAGGTTTTGCCCATGGCGGTGAAACCACCACCTCCTATGCCTACATCGCTGAAATCGCACCGCCGAAACGCCGAGGACTGTGGTCAAGCACAGTGTTTATCGCGGTGGGTTGCGGCTCGTTACTCGCGACGTTCTACATGGCACTGCTGACGTCACTGTTGTCCGTGGGTGAAATGCAGGAATGGGGGTGGCGCATCCCCTTCGCGACGGGTGGCCTGTTGGCCGTCTTCGCCTTGTGGCTGCGTCGTAACATGATGGAAAGCGAACACTCGCCAAGCGCTGGCGGTGAATCGACAGCACCAGCCTGGAGTCGTGCCAAGATCATCCAGCACGGCGTTCGTCTGTTTCTTTATGAAGCCGGTGCCACATTGACCTACTACACCTGGGTCACCTCGGCCTCGATCTACGCCATCAGCGTCAAAGGCATGGACCCACGCAGTGCGTTTACCATGAGCTGCATTGCGCAGGTCATCTACCTGGTATTCCTACCAATTTCCGGCTGGATATCAGATCTGTGGGGGCGGAAAATTTCAGCACTGATTTCTTTGCTGGGGATTGCTGTCACGCTGTTTCCACTGTGGGGCCTGATTAATAACCAGCCATGGACTCTGATGGTGGCGCAAACCGCAGGTTTACTGTTAGTGGCCTTCATCACCGGCTGTAAACCGGCATCGATCTCCGAGCAGATCCCGACTCGCTATCGCACTCGAATGTTTGGGGTGTGCATCTCTCTGGGCGTCGCGGTGTTCGGTGGTACAGCCTCCTATCTGACGACCTGGCTGTACTCGGAAAACATTGGCTGGATCTTCAACATCTACTTGATCGTTGTCGCGGTCATTGCCAGTGCCGTGGTACTGATGTGGAAAAACAACCACGGTGTGCCGATCGACAAAATTTGAACCCCGTTGCTTGTTTTCGCCATTGCGGGCAGCCCGCCCTTACAGGCATCTCATAACCTGTGAGGGCGGGCTTGCCCGCAACTTATTTCAATTGTCGTTACATACCTATCCCCCTAGCGCATTCACCAACGCCGCTTGATTCTGCCACTGTGCGGTCTTCACTTGGGACAGCGCATTCTGCGCAGCCAGTTGCACCCGCTGAGCCTGCAACACATCAAGGAACGGCGTCTCTCCGGCCTGCCAGGCTCGTTGGATCTGCTCGGCAGCTGAGCTGGCTTGACTGGCCGCACTGGCCAGGAAAGTCTGACGTTCGGCATTGCGTTGGGCAGCAGCCAGCGCTGACTCCACCTCGGAAACGGCCGTCAACACGGTGCGTCGATAACTCAGCAACGCCTGCCGCGCCTCGGCATCCCGAAGATCGACCACGTTGCGCCGACGTCCGCCGTCAAACACCGGCACGCTAGCATTCAAGCCGGCCAGCCAGAACGTCGAACTGGCCAGATTGGCGGCGCTCACACCATCAATCAAAGACCCCAGGGCCGCTGACAGGCTCAATCGTGGCAACAGATCCGCTTTGGCTACACCAACTCGCGCATAGGCCGCAATCAAGCGTGCTTCGGCGACGCGTATGTCAGGACGGCGACGCAACAGATCCGCAGGCGTACCGGCGTCCAGCAACGACACCGTCGAGACGTTCGCCGGACGCTCCTTGAACTGCTGATAAAGCGTCTCGGTCGGCTGGGCGAGCAGCACTGACAAGCGATGCAGCGAACGTTGCCAGTTCAGTTGCAGCGCTGGCACTTGGGCGGAAGTGGAATCGGACTGCGAGCGTGCACGAAGCAAATCCGCTTCAGGACTGTCCCCCGCCGCATACAGCTGCTCAGTCAGCTGCAAGGTCTCAGCCTGGCTGGCCGCACTTTGCTTGACGATCGCCAGGCGCTCCTCCAGCCCTCGCGCTTCGGCGTAGGCCTGGACCACTTCAGTGATCAGCGCCACACGCACACCCCGCGCCTCTTCCTCTGTCGCGTTGAGGTCGGCGTCGGCAGCGCGCACACCTTCACGGATACGGCCGAACAGATCGATTTCCCAGGCCGCACTTAACCCCAATGAGGTCGGCTCGGTGATCAGCGAGTCGGTGAAACCCGCCTGATCCGCCGAGATACGCTGACGAGCGACACTCGCCCCCAAATCGACCTGAGGGCTGCCGGAAGCTCCGGCGATGTTGCGCAGTGCACGCCCGGCATCGATCCGCGCCAACGCAATCTGCAGGTCAAGGTTTTCCCCCAGAGCGCGCTCCACCAGACGGTCGAGCAACGGGTCCTGATAAAGCTTCCACCAATTGTCTGTCACGCTGGCGGGTACAGCCGTTTGAGCGTTGACGAAACTGTCGACCGGCAAGTCGCTCTTGGGCGGCATGACCGGCGAGGCGCAGGCACTCAGTAGCGCGGCCCCAAGTACCAGGCCTGGAACGCTGAGATAATTATTCATGGGCCTCACCCTGTTCAGAATGGTTGGTTTTAGACTGTGCCTGACGCTCGCCACCAGCCATTCGGCGGATCAACACATAGAAGACCGGAGTGAACAGCAGACCGAACAGCGTGACGCCGATCATCCCGAAGAACACCGCCGAACCGACTGCCTGACGCATCTCGGAACCCGCGCCCTCAGACATCACCAACGGCAACACACCGAGGACGAAGGCCAGCGAAGTCATCAGAATCGGGCGCAATCGCAGACGACACGCCTCGACGACCGCATCAACGATGCCTTGCCCCTCTTTCTCCTGCTGCCTTGCCACTTCGACGATCAGAATCGCGTTCTTCGCCGCCAGTCCCACCAGTACGATAAAACCGATCTGAGTCAGGATATTGATGTCCTGCCCCATCAGACGTACGCCACCGGCAGCGGCTAGCAGACACATCGGCACGATCAAGAGAATCGCCAGTGGCAGACTCCAGCTGCCGTACTGTGCCGCCAGTACCAGGTAGACAAAAATCACACACAACGGGAAGACCAGGAGGCCCATGTTGCCGGCAGTGGTTTGCTGATAGCTCAGATCAGTCCACTGATAGGTGATGCCGGCTGGCAGCGTCTCATCAGCTAGACGTTCCATCGTCTTGATCCCGAACTCGGAACCCATCCCCGGCAATGTATCGCCGTTGATTTCCGCAGTAGGAAACAGGTTGTAGCGCGGGAATCGCTCCACACCCAGCGCCTCATGCAGACGCGTCACGCTGGCAATCGGCACCATCTGACCGGCATCGTTGCGCACCTTGACCCGTGACAGATCCTCTGGCGTGACCCTGTACGGCAAGTCCGCCTGCGCCGTCACTCGATACGTACGTCCCACGAGGTTGAAATCGTTGATGTAGGACGAGCCAAAGTACGTCTCGATGGCCTGGTTGATCTGGCTGCTTGGCACGCCCAGCATTTCGGCGCGTTCACGATCCAATTCAACGAACACCTGTGGCGTCCGGGCCGAGAACGGTGAATAGACTCCGGTCATGCATTGAGTGGCGTTGGCGGCGGCAATCAGGTCGTCGGTTGCTTTGGCCAATGCTTCGGTACCCAGCCCGGCAGTATCCTGCAAACGCATGGAGAAGCCGCCCGTGCTACCCAAGCCTTGAACCGGTGGTGGCGTGGCGACAATGACCGTTGCACCGCTGACCGCTTTCAAACGTTCACGCAAGTCTTCGGCGATCTTGTCCGACGTCAACCCATGCACTTTACGCTCGGACCACGGCTGGAACACTGGCGCCAGGCCGGCCGAGTTCGATGAGCTGGTACCGGTCACCATCGAGAAACCGGAGAACGTCGGTACTCGGTCCACACCCGGCACATCCAGGGCAATCGCCTCGATCTGCTGAGAGATTTCGTTGGTCCGCTCCAGAGAGGCACCGTCAGGGAGTTGCACGATGACCACCAGGTAGCCACGATCCTGAACCGGGATGAAGCCCTTGGGCGTCGACACCATTAGATAAGCGGTCGCGGCAATCAACACCGCGTAGATCGCCAGCATCAACGGAGTTTTTGCCACGAGGCCACGCACGCTGCCGGCGTAGCCTGAAGAGAGTTTCAGGAAGCCGCTGTTGAAGCCATCAGCGGCACGCTTGAGCACACCAAAGACGCCTTTTTTCGGCTTCTGATGGGCTTCAGGATCATGTCGACGCAGAATCATCGCCGCCAACGCCGGAGATAGCGTGACCGAATTGAACAGCGAGATCGCTGTGGCCACCGCAATCGTGATCCCGAACTGGCGGAAAAACTCACCCGAGATACCCGGAATGAACGCGGTCGGAATAAACACCGCACACAACACCAGGGTAATGGCGATCAACGCGCCGCCGATTTCCTGCATGGTCACGATGGTCGCGTCCAGCGGGTTCTTGCCGTCAGCCAGATGTCGCTCGACGTTCTCCACCACCACAATGGCGTTGTCGACCACGATCCCCACGGCCAGCACCAGCCCGAACAGGGTCAGGTTGTTAATCGAGTAACCGAGCATCGCCATGACCGCGAAGGTCCCGACCAGCGACACGGGGATGGCCAGTATCGGAATGATCGACGGCCGCCAGCCTTGCAAAAAGATCATGATCACCAGCATCACGAGGATGACCGCCTCGTAGATGGTCTTGCCCAGCTCGCCGATACTGTCGGCAATAAACGCCGTCGGGTTGTAACCGATGCTGTATTCGATGCCTTCGGGGAAGTCCTTGCCGATTTTCTCCATGGTCTCTTCGACCACTTTCATCGTCGCCAGCGCGTTGGCGCCCGGACGTTGCAGCACTTGCAGGCCGATCGCCGGGTTACGCAAGTAATAGGTGTTGTTGACGTACGCCAGCCCGGCGATTTCCGTGCGTGCGACGTCCTTGAGACGCACAAGGCGTCCGGCAGTACCCGACTTGAGGACGATGTTGTCGAAGTCGGCAGGCTCTTTCAGTCGACCCTCGAAGATCAGGTTTGGCTGAAACGCCTGAGACGCCACCGGAGGCTGGGCGATCACCCCGCCGGCCACCTGGGTGTTTTGCGAACGCACGGCGGCGATGATCTCTGCCGGCGTCAGGTTGAAGGCCGCAACGCGCTCTGGATCGAGCCAGATGCGCATTGAATATTCGCGAGCCCCCAGCGGGTTGATGTCGCCGACACCGTCGATACGCTTGAGGACATCAGCGACATTACGGATCGCGAAATTCGACACATACAACTGATCGTAGGTGCCCTTCGGCGACGAGATAAAAATCGTCGACAGCTGCGTCGGCGATGACTTGCGCACCGTCACACCACTGCGCTGTACCGGTTCCGGCAGGCGCGGAGTGGCCAGCGCCACACGGTTCTGCACCAACACCTGGGCCTTGTCGACATCAGTGCCGCTCTTGAAGGTCACGGTCAGGTTCAGGCTGCCATCGGAAGTCGCCTGACTGTACATGTAGAGCATGTCTTCAACGCCGTTGACCTCCTGTTCGATGGGGATCGCCAGGGTCTCGGCGACCGTCTGCGCTGAGGCGCCGGGATAGGTCGCGGTGACCACCACGGTGGGCGGTGCAATGTCCGGGTACTCGGAAGTCGGCAGCACCAGATAGGCTAGGCCACCAATAATCATCAGGACGATGGACAGCACAATCGCCAATACCGGTTGTTCGATGGACGTGCGTCCCAGGCTCATAGCGGCGCCTCCTGGTTGTCCATCGCTTTCGCGGCCTGGGCCAGCGAGCGCTCCTGAGCCGTCACCGTATCACCGACCCGCACGCGTTGCAGGCCATCGACAATCACCCGGTCCTGAGCCTGCAAGCCGCTGGCGATTTCGCGCAAACCGTCATGCAGTTTGCCGAGCGTCACCGGGCGAACTTCAACCTTGTTCTGCGCATTGAGCACGTAGACGACTTTGCGGGTCGCATCGACGCCGATTGCGGTGTCCGGCAGGAGCAATGCCGAGTAAGGCGCTTGACTGGAGAACTGCACCCGGCCAAATTGCCCCGGGCTCAAATGCAGGTCTTTGTTACTGACGCGGGCCCGCTGACGCAAGGTCCCGGTCGACTGATCAAGACGGTTGTCGATGAAGTCCATGCGCCCGTTCATGCTCGGCTCGACTTCACCCGGCAACGCAATGCGCACCTGACTCTGATTGGCGGCAGTATTCGCCTGGCGGCGGTATTTGAGGTAGCTCTGCTCATCGATATCGAAGTAGATATCAATCGGGTCAATCGAGACGATGGTGGTCAGCAACGTGGCGCTGCTGTTACCGCCGTTGACCAGGTTGCCTTCGCTGATCAACTTGCGGCTGATCCGCCCGGTCATGGGCGCGGTGATGCGGGTGAACTCCAGATCCAGCTTGGCACTGGTCAATGCTCCTTCGGCGCTCAAGACTTCGGCTTGCGCCGCCTGACGCGCCTGCAAGCGCTGATCGTAGAGGCTACGGGCGATGGTTTTGGATTCGATCAGGACATTGGCCCGGGCAAACTCCTGCTCGGCGAGGGACAGTTGCGAGCGCACCTGCGCCAGTTTGCCTTGAGCCTGTACCACGGCGGCCTGGAACGAGCGCGAATCGATCACGAACAGCAAATCGCCTTTCTTGACGATGGCACCGTCCTGAAACGCGACTTTTTCCAGATAGCCACTGACCCGCGAACGAACGTCTACCGAGTCGGTGGCCTCGAAGCGCCCGGTAAAACTGTCCCAGTCAGTGATCACGGACTTGACTGGCTGGCTGACCGTCACACTCGGTGCAACCGGCGTACTACCGGCGTTGTCCGGCCCACAGCCGGTCAAGGCCGCCGTCAGCGCAAGACTGACGGCGGATAAAGCCACACCTTTGATAACCTTCGATTTGACTGAGGACGATGTTGCCAACTTCCCCGTTGTATGCGAGTTCATGTTTAGTAGTCTCCACAGCTGGCCACTGAATGAACATCATTCGATGACCTACGAATTGACCGAATAAAACTTCAGTTCATTTAATTAAGTACCGACAGCGATGTGAAACGGGAGACTTAACGTTGGTTCGAACTTTCACCGTATGATTTATTACGCTCGACAAAGACACCGGATTCTTCCGTATGAATTGCCAAGGACGTAGAAAGGGCTGCCAGAGTAGCGAGCAGAGCAACTGCTTTTTTGAAGTAAGTCATTTGTGGTGTTCTCGGTGGTGATCAAGTAGGAAAGGA
>Ga0247729_10000100_pt1 | contig 39636 bp, 19 predicted proteins | sample UWRJL133311R2_FD_180958 | JGI IMG/M metagenome (GOLD analysis project Ga0247729, IMG submission 180958) | Plant litter microbial communities from Arlington Agricultural Research Station in Wisconsin, United States - UWRJ-L133-311R-2 | ecosystem: Environmental > Terrestrial > Plant litter >... | reverse complement strand
CATCATTGCCCTGACGGCCTCGGCCATCAGCGGGGAAAAGGAGAAGTGCCTGGCCGCGGGCATGGACGACTACCTGACCAAGCCCTTCTACGAGGACGAGTTGCTGCAAATGCTCTGCGACTGGCTGCTGCCTTCGCTCGGCCCCCCCACGCCACCCCCCGCGGCTAGTCCCGTTACTGCCGGGCCGCCGCCCGGCTCTGTTCCCAAGCACTACAGCCTGGACGCGTTGCTCCTGATGGGCAGGGGCGACCAGCAGTTTGTGTCGCGCATGCTCCAGACCTTTGTCAGCAGCACCCACACTGTGCTGCGCGACCTGCACAGTGCCCTGGCCGTGGGCGACCTGGCTGGCCTGCACGCCGTTACGCACCAGCTGCGCCCCAGTCTGCGCCACCTCCAGATTCGGTCGGCGCTGGAGTTTCTGGACGCCCTCGATGCCTGGACGGAATCCTTTTCCTTCGACGACCTGCAGCCCTTGGTCGAAGCCCTACACCTAGCGCTCCGCCGGGTGATAGTGGAAATGACTGCGGAGCTGAAGGCCCGCCGGGCTGCGGGGTATTGAAACCCAGGCAGGGACTTCGGCAACAGGCTCCAGGGTAGGGCTGCCCAATTGATTTTAATTTTCCCAAAATAGGAAAAGCTACGAGCGCCCGCGTTAATGCATTTGCCTGCAACATCTTGTGTATCTATATATGAGAATCCTTGCAAGACGTTGGCTTCCAATCTGCTGGCACTCCGATTCCCGACTGCTATTGCGTTAAATTACTGTTACACTGCTCTACCTTTAACCGTGTAATCGTTCAAAAATTTGTTTTTCTCCTACTATTTCGGCGCCGTGTCATCATCGCTTCTCTCCTGTTTCCTGCGCGCCCCATCCAGGACAGAGCCAGAGCCAGTTGCCGCCCACGCGTGCCTGGGCGGTTCACGGATTACTCTTGGAAGTCGGGAGTTCTTCCCCTGAGTAGGTCCAGTCGATATTTTCACTTGGCCGCTGCTAGTCAGCTACAGGTGCGTGCATGCCGAGTTAAGGCCTATCACTGATTATTCCCTCGCTTTATGGAAGGTCCGTTTACCATCTTCATTGTAGAAGATGACCCGTGGTACGGGCAGTTGCTGCACTACCACCTTTCGCTTAACCCCGACGACAACGTCTACCTGTGGACCTCTGGTCAGGAGTGCCTGGATAACATGCACCTGCGTCCCGACGTGGTGACCATTGACTTTTCTCTGCCCGACATCAGCGGCGACCGGCTGATGCAAACCCTGCGGCAGCGCTACCCCGAGCTGCCGTTCATTATCATCAGCGCCCAGAACAAGATTGCGACGGCCGTGCACCTGCTCAAGATGGGCGCGGCCGATTACCTGGTGAAGGACGACAACACCAAGGACCTGCTCTGGAACGCCATTCAGAAGCTGCGCGAAACCAGCAGCCTGCGGGAGCGGGTGAAAAGCCTGGAGAGCCAGCTGCAGGCGAAGTACGATTTCAGCAAAATCATGAAGGGCAACAGCCCGGCCATCCGGCGCATTTTCGGGCTGATGGAGAAGGCGGCTCAGACGCCCGTCAACGTGTCCATCACCGGCGAAACGGGTACCGGCAAAGAGTTGGTGGCCAAGGCTATTCACATGAATTCCGGTCGCCACAAAAAGCCTTTCGTAGCCGTAAACATGGCCGCCATCCCGACGGAACTGCTGGAGAGCGAGCTGTTTGGGCACGAGAAGGGGGCTTTCACCAGCGCGGTGGCCCGCAAAATCGGCAAGTTTGAGGAGGCCAACGGCGGCACGCTGTTTCTGGACGAAATCGGCGACCTGCATCCCGCCATCCAGAGCAAGCTGCTGCGGGTGCTACAGGAGCGCGAGTTGCAGCGCGTGGGCGGCAACGAGCGCATCAAGCTGGACGTGCGCCTGATTACGGCCACTCACAAAAACCTGGCGGAAGAAGTCCGGAACAAGACCTTTCGGGAAGACTTGTATTACCGCATCATGGGGCTGCCACTGCTGCTGCCGCCCCTGCGTGAGCGCGACCAGGACGTGCTCTACCTGGCCAAATATTTCGTGGACGAGTTTTGCCAGGAGTACGGCAAGCCGCCGATGACGCTGGCTGCCGAGGCCCTCAACAAGCTGCGCGCCTACGCCTACCCCGGCAACGTGCGCGAGTTGAAAACCGTGGTGGAGCTGGCCGCCGTGCTCAGCAACGGCACCGAAATCGAGCCCAGCGACATCCTGTTTGCCCCCGCCGGGCACGACTCCCACTTTCTGGGCACCGAGAAAACTCTGCGCGAGTACACCCGCGCCATTGTGCGGCACTATCTGGACAAGTACGAGGACAACGTGCCCCAGGTGGCCCAGACGCTGGACGTGGGTAAGTCAACGATTTACAAAATGATTCAGGACGGCGAGGTCTGACCTGGTTGCTGCCGCTCCCTTTTTTCTGCCTTTTCAGCTATGTCAACCCCGCTCACGCGTGCTGCCCTAGAAAAAACCTTGCACCAGCGAGATATCGAAATCCATGCCCTGCGGGCCGAGCTGGCGGCCGTGAAAGCTGCTTTACCACCGGGCATTCGCGACCCCGGCGCGTATTTGCGGCAGGCCCAGCGCGTTTTTGCGGGCATGCTGCACACCGACGCGCAGGGCCGCATCACCTGGGCCAACGAGGCGTTTCTGGAGCGGTGCCACTGCACGCTGCCCCAATTGCTGGGCCGCCCGGTTGCGCACCTGCCGCCCGATATGCCGCCCGATGCGCCCCTGGCAGCTGAGGTGAGTGCCGGGCTGGCCCGGGGCGAGGCGTTTCACTTTGAGCTACCTGACCCCCGGCCCCGCAACGAGCGCAACTGGCTGCGGCTGAAAATGCAGCCCATCTTCGGCGAAGACCATTCGGTCGACCTGTTTGTAGGGTTGCTGGAAGACATTTCGGCCAAGCGCCGGGCGCTGCTGGCGCTAGCCGAAACGGAAGCCGAATTTCAGATCCTGGCCGCGCAGGTGCCCTGCGTGCTCTACCGTGTGCGCCCGAGCAAAACCAGCGTGCCCGAGTTCCTGAGCTGGAGTTCGCGGCTGCACGAGTTGTTTGGCCTTGAGAGCATGCACGGCTTTTGCGAATACATTCACGCCGACGACCGGCCGCTGTTTCTCAACGCCGTGGCTCAGGCAAACGAAACCGGCGGACCACTGAGCATCGAATTTCGGCTGCTGGTGCCGGGCCAGCCCCAGCGCTGGTGCAAAGCCAGCTCGATGCTGACGGGCTGCGACGAGCTGGGCATGGTGCGCAGCGGCAGCCTGGAAGACATTACCCTGCAGTGGAAAGCCGAGGAATCTGCCCGCCAGAACGAGCTGCGGGCCATGCTGGTGCGCGAAGGGCTGGGAATTAGTCGCTGGGAATACCACTACGATACCAACCACACCACCCTTTCGGAGGAATGCAGAAACATTCTGGGCTACGCCGACCAAGCTTGGCCCGGGAACTGTCGGGCCATTATGACCTATGTGCACCCCGAGGACCTGCCGGTCATCACCACCGCCTGGAACAAATACCACGGGGGCGAAACCAGCATATTTACCTGCGAGCACCGGCTTCGCTGCCACGACGGCAGCTACCGATGGATGCTCAACCGGGGGGTGGTAACCGAATACAGTGCGCACGGCGCCCCGCTGGTGTTCACCGGTTTCCTGGGCGACATTCATGCCCGCAAGCTCAGCCAACAGGCCCAAACTACCACGGCCAAGCGGCTCACCACCACCATCAAAAAGCTGAAGCGCGGGGTGCTGCTGGTCGACGAAGACCGCAAGGTAGTGCTCACCAACACCTCCTTTTGCCAGCTGTTTGGGCTGGCTCAGGAGCCCGAAGAGCTGATTGGCGCCGACTACGGTCTGATTGAGGCGCAGGTGCAGGCCTTCGTGGCGGGCCCGTTGGACGAGGTGCCCCTGGCCGACATGTCCACGCTGGTGGCCCGCCGCCAGGAAGTGCGCCACAACCTGCTGCGCCTGCGTAATGGCCGCGTCATCGAGCGCGACTTCGTACCCGTGGAAGAACACGGCGCCGATATTGGTTTCCTGTGGAAGTTTGAGGACATCACCGATAGCTACCTGACCGAAACTACCCTGCGCCTGCGGGAGGAGAAGTACCGCACTATTATCGACAGCATGCAGTTGGGGCTGGTAGAGCTGGACCTGAGCCAGCGCGTGCTTTATGCCAACCCCAACTACTGCGCCATCATCGGCTATACCAACGAGGAGCTGATTGGCCGGCCGCTGCCCCCGCGGCTGGTGCCGCCCGAAAGCCAGGCCTACGTGCGGGAGCAGCTTCAAAAGCGGGCCCAAGGCATTAGCAATTCCTACGAGTTGGCCATCGTGACCAAAACGGGCGAAACCAAGTGGCTGTTCAGCGGCGTCGCGCCGCTCTACGACCACGAGCACCGCGTGGCGGGTTCCATTGGCATCAGCCTCGATGTCAGCCAGCAAAAGCAGATGGAGCAGAGCCTGCGCGAGGCCAAGCAGTTGGCCGAACAATCGAGCCGGGCCAAGGAGCTGTTTCTGGCCAACATGAGCCACGAGATCCGCACGCCCATGAACGCCATTTTGGGCATGAGCCAGCTGCTGGCCAAAACCCCGCTCGCCCCCAAGCAAAGCAACTACCTGCACGCCATCAGCACCTCGGCCCAGAACCTGCTGGTCATCATCAACGACATCCTCGACTTGAGCAAGCTCGACTCGGGCCGCATGGCGCTCGAACGCGTGGGCTTCAACGTGAGCCGCCTCTGCGAGCAGGTCAAGAAAACGCTGCTCTACAAAGCCGAGGAAAAAGGCCTGGCCCTGACCGTGAACGTCAACCCGCTCGTGCCCGACGTGGTGCTCGGCGACCCCTACCGCATCACCCAGATTCTGCTCAACCTGGCCTCCAACGCCGTCAAGTTCACCGAAAAAGGCGAAGTCACCATCGCCTGCGAGCTCGTGCACTTCCACCAGGGCAGCGTGGCGCTGGAGTTTGTCGTGCGCGACACGGGCATTGGCATCGAGGCAGAATACCTGCAGCGCATCTTCCAGGAGTTCAGCCAGGAAGACCCCTCCATCACCCGCCAGTTCGGCGGCACGGGCCTGGGCCTGAGCATCAGCCGCAGCCTGGCCCGGCTCATGGACAGCGAAATCGTCATCGAAAGCGAGAAAAACCGGGGCACGGTGACCTGCTTTGCCCTGGAGCTGCCCACGGGCACGGTCGAGGACTTGCCCCACCGCCGGCCCGTGTCCAGCTCCAACCTGCAGGAGCTGCGCGGCAAGCACGTGCTGCTGGTGGAAGACAACGAGTACAACATGCTCATGGCCAAAACCCTGCTGCTCAACTCGCACCTGCGCGTGGTGGAGGCCGAAAACGGGCAGCAAGCCCTGGCCTGCGCCCGCCAGCAGGCCTTCGACCTGATCCTGATGGACGTGCAGATGCCGCTGCTCGACGGCTTCGAGGCCACCCGGCAGCTGCGCCAGGAGCTGGGCCTGACCATTCCCATCATTGCCCTGACGGCCTCGGCCATCAGCGGGGAAAAGGAGAAGTGCCTGGCCGCGGGCATGGACGACTACCTGACCAAGCCCTTCTACGAGGACGAGCTGCTGCAAATGCTCTGCGACTGGCTGCTGCCTTCGCTCAGCCCACCAACGTCCCCCCCCGCGGCTAGTCCCGTTGTGCCCCCTGCTCCCACTATTCTCTACAACCTGGAGGTGCTGCAAAGCATGGCCCGGGGCGACCAGAAGTTCGTGTCGTCGATGCTCCAGACGTTCATCATCAGCACCCAGCGTACACTGCAGGATCTGCACGCAGCCCTGGCCGTGGGAAATATGACCGGCCTGCAGGCCGCCGCCCACAAGCTCCGGCCCAGCCTGCGCCACCTCCAGATTCATTCGGCCCTGAAGCTGATGGACCTGATCGAAAACTGGACCGGTCCGTTTTCCTACGACGACCTGCAGCCCTCGGTTGAGGCGGCCGACCGTATCCTGCGCCAAGTGCTAGTGGAGATGGGCACTGAGCAAGAAAAACGCCGCGCCGCCGGTTACTAAGCTACGTGGCCGCGCCTCCGGCTTTCAGAGCCAGCGTCTGAAAATTGGAGGCGCGACTACTTATTTTTATATTCAAAATACTGACATACAACAATTTATTTAACAATCAGGCAATTGGTACGACGGTGGTAATAGCGAAGAAAAAATTCCGCTATGCCACCAACCCTACCCTCCGAAGAAACTCTGGTCAGTTCGCCCGCTAACCTTCCTTCCTCCCGAAAGTGGCTGGTGCGGGCGGCGCTTTTATTTGGCTTGCTGGGGCTGGGGCGCTGGAGCCGCCACCTGCCCGGGCGGGTGCTGGCTAGCCATATACCCGTGCTGAGCACGCCGCCCGGCATTCTTCCGGCCACCGGATGGAGGCAACCTTGGCCCGCCCCGGTCCACGTCCCTGCCGAGCCATTGGTTGCGCTTTCGCGCAACGCCCACTGACACAGCCAATCAGCCTGGAATGCGCAGCGCGTTGGTGTCCCCGGCGCACGAAACCATTGTTTGCGGATCATCCTGCGAGCCTCACGGGCCTGGCAGGGCTCTTTTTACCTTCTCTTTTACGTATATGATGTTCAATCATTTCGCTACCCTCCCCTTGGCCAGAGGGTTGCGCCACTGGGTATTGCTGCTACTGCTACTACTACTGGGCCCGACCGGCTATGCCACCGATTATTACTGGGTGGGCGGGGCCGGTCAGTGGAACGACCTCGCCCACTGGGCCAGCAGCAGCGGCGGCGCCCCCAGCGCCACCCAGGTGCCCCAAAGTACCGACAACGTGCATTTTGACGTCAATTCCTTCGTTGCCGCCAACGAGTCGGTGGTCATTGATGGAACCGTGACCTGCCTCGATATGGACTGGACGGGGGCCGTGCATGCTCTCTACAACAGCGGCAGCACGGCCGGGGCCCGCCTCGTGGGCAATGGCACGCTGGAAGTGAACGGCGACCTGCACTTGCAAGCCGGCCTGGGCCGGCAGGACGTTAATTTCAGCCTGCTGGCCACTGAGGCCGGGCACCTGATCGATCTACAGGCGGTGCCGCTGAATGGCTGGCTGAGCTTCGACAGCAAACCCGGCGGCTGGCTGTTTACCAGCAATGCCAATCTGGTGCAGTACGGCAGCACGCCCAGCCTGCTGCTGAATTCGGGCACCATCGACTTCGGCAGCGCACTGATATCGTGCTACGGCGTACGCAGCACCGGCAGCCTTTACCGCGACATTCGACTGAACCATAGCCAGTTTGACCTGCTAAGCCCTTCGAATACCTGGGAAGTCAGCGGGACGTACCTGCTGTTTGATGCCGGAGCCAGCATTTTACGGGTAGGCCCCGCGGCCCGGACCACGGCTAATGCGTACTCTTTCATCAGCTCCCCGCTCAGCTACCACCAGGTAGAAGTCGGGGCGGGAGCCAGTGCCACGTTCAGCGTTGCCGGCTCCTCGTTTGACACCTTGCTCATCAACGGCAATACGACGCTGACCAGTGCCGCGACCATCTACGGCGTGCTGACTGTGGGTGCCGATGTGGTGCTGCGGGCCGCTGCCAGCCAGGTGCTGACCTTTGGCAGTAAGGCAACCTTGAACACGGACGGCAGCTGCGCGGGCCTGGCCATGCTGCAGTCGAGCGTACCCGGCCAGGTGGCTTATCTGAACCGCGCCGAGGGTTGGGACGCTACTTCCCTCGCCTACGCGGCGGTACAGGACCTGCACTTTGGGGGCGGCACCGCGCTGACTGCCCCCAACTGCCTCGACCGGGGCAACAACCAAGGCATCAACTTCGGCAGCCTCTCCGTCGGCGACCTGTATTGGGTGGGCGGCTCGGGAGCCTGGCACGATGCCAGCCACTGGGCCCCCAGCAGCGGCGGAAGTGCGGCCGGCAACTCCTGCCTGCCTACCCTGGCCACCAACGTGCACTTCGATGCCCGCTCGTTTGCCACGGCCGGCGAAACCATCATTCTGGACGGCCCCAACGCCTTTTGCCGCAACCTGGACTGGACCGGGGCCAACGCGCCGGTTTTCAGCACGGCGGGTACGGCGGCGGGCCTCAAGCAGCTGCACATTGGCGGCTCCCTGACCTTTATTTCGGGCCTGAGCCTGGACCTGGATGCCGACCTTGTTTTTGAAGGATACGAGCCGGGCCTGACGGCGGCCAGCGTGGCCACGGCCGGGCGCGGGCTGGCGGGCAACGTCTACTTCCGGGCCCCCGGCAGCACCTACACCCTGCTCGACAACCTGACGCTGGCCCCCGGCGCCACTTCGCCCAACGGCCGCCTATATGTGGAAGCCGGCACCTTCGTTACCGCCGGGCACGCCGTGGCGGCTCAGGGCTTCAGCAGCGGCTATGCGGCTACGGGCTCGGTATTCAGCACCGGCACGGCCGGCGGCGGCCCGGTGAGTACGGCTGCCGTGGACCTGGGCACCAGCACCCTGACGCTGACGCCGGCCTCGGCCACGAGCGACGGGGGCGGCCGCCCCACCTACACCTGGGATATTGCGGCCGGCACCAGCCTCAGCGCCGGCGCCAGCACTATCCGCATCGGCAGCAATTCGACCCACAACCAGCCGGCGTATTTCCAGGCCGGCCTGGGTATGCAGTACCACAACGTGGTCTTCACCGACCCCGATGCCGCGTCGCTGCCTACGCTGGTGGCGGGCGGTGGCCCGGCGGCCATGTTCGACCTGCTCGCCTTCGCCGGGTCGGCTAATATCGGGGCCAGCAACATCATTACCCAGCAGATGACCCTGGCGGGCGGGCACGCCTACGCTTTCAACAGCACCACCCAGACCTTTGCCCCCAATGCTCAGCTGGTGGCCCTGGGCGGCTGCGAAGGCTTCCTGACCATGAGCGGGGCCAGCCCCAGCGCGCGGGCTACCTTTAGCAAGCCCGCAGGCGGGCTATTGCCCAACCAGGGCCTGCAGTTTGTGCTGCTCCGCAACCTGATTTTCAGCGGCGGCAGCAGCTGGACGACTACCCAAAGCATCGATAACGGCGGCACGACGGGCATGACCTTCAGCAGTCCGCCCACGCCGCGCGGGCTCTATTGGGTAGGCAACGGCGGGCGCTGGAGCGACCCCAATCACTGGGCCCTGAGCAGCGGCGGCCCCGGCGGCAACTGCCCGCCCAACCAGCTCGACGACGCTTACTTCGACGCGAAATCCTTCAGCCTAGCTAGCCAGGTAGTGGTGCAGGACGTGCTGCTGGCCAGCTGCCGCAGCCTGAGCTGGGCCAGTGTCACGAACCGGCCCACTTTCAGCGGCAGCAGCTCCAACCGGCTCAGCCTCTACGGGTCGCTGACGTGGAACCCGGCCATGAGCCAGCAGCTGGCGGGCGAAACCGTGGTGCTGGGGGCGGCCACCATCACCAGCGCCGGGCAGGCGTTTGGGGGCGGCCTCACCATCGATGTGCCCGGGGCAACCGTAACCCTGGCCGATGCCCTGCAGCAGCCCCGTACGGCGGGCAGCGGGCTGTCGTTTTTTGCCGGCACCTTCCTGACCAACAACCAGCCGGTGCGCCTGCGTAGCCTGCTCAGCAACCCCGAGCCCGGGACCACGCCGCCCGCCCGCACCCTACGGCTGGGTACCTCCACCGTCGAAATCACGGCCGGCAACTGGACCATTACCCAGCCCGCCTCGCTCACGTTTGATGCCGGCACTTCCACCATTTTGCTGAGCACCGGCGCGTTCTTCAACGGCAACGGCTTCACCTACAACGTAGTGGAAATGGGTGCCGGCGTGCTGCATACCGTCGGGGGCAACAGCACCTACGGCACCCTGCGCCTGGCGGGCCTCACGCTGCTCACGGGCAGCAATACCATCACCCAGGAGCTGACGCTGGCCCCGGGCTCCACGTACCGGTTCGGCGCTGGCACCACCACCACGCTGGCGGCCGGGGCCAGCGTGCTGGCCAGCGGCACGGGTCCCCGCGTCATCACGCTGCAAAGCACCATCAATGGCCAAGCCTTTTTCTGGCGCAAGCCGTCGGGCACGGTCTGCGCCAGCTACATCTACCTGCGCGACAGCCAGGCCCAGGGCGGGGCGTACTTCGAAACCGGCGAGCAGGCCAACAACCAGGGCAACACTTCCGGCTGGAGCTTCGCCTCGCTGCCCCAGGCCACTTACCGCAATCAGCTGGTATGCCCGCAGCTGGGTCCCCACACGCTGCGCCTCACGTTTTCAGGGCTCGACCGCTACACTCAGACGGCCACTACCCTGGCGGCGGCGCAGTACCCACTTACGGTTGTGCTCCGCAACCTCACTACCGGTACCACCCAGACGCTCAGCGTGCCCGGCCCCACCTACGACCTACCCATTGCCGGCAGCACCACTACCACGCAGTTGCAGGTGCTGAGCGTAGCGACCAACCCCGCCGGCTGCGGGCCCCTGCTCAGTACCGGCCCCTTTCCCATCGTCACCGATGGGCCGCCAAATGGCCCGGCCGGGCTGTGGACCGGCGCGGGAGCCACCGCCGACTGGCTCGATTGCCAGAACTGGGCCGATGGCACGGTGCCCACTGCCCTGATCGACGTCACCATTCCGGCCGGGGCCACGGCCCTGCTCGACGGCTCCGCTACCGTGGCCAATCTGCACGTGCTACCCGGTGGGCAGCTTGGCCTGGGCGGCGCCACCGACCTGGCCATCAGCGGCGACTGGCTGAACGAAGGCACGGCCACGCCCGACCCGGCCAGCCAGGTGGCCTTCGTGGGCAGCACTAGCCAGCGCATCACCAACGGCAGCTTTGGACGCGCAGTGGTGAATAATCCGGCCGGCCTGGTGCTGCAAACCAATGCCAGCAGCGCCACCAGCCTCACGCTCACGGCCGGGCGCATTGTCACCGGCGCGTTTCGGTGGTGGCACACCAACCCGGCCGTCACCAGCCTCAGCAGCAGCGGCAGCACCAGCTACGTGGCCGGCACCCTCCGCCGCTCCCTGGCCGGGGGCACCACGGGCACCTACAGCTTTCCGGTGGGCTCGGCCAGCCAGTTTGCCCGGCTCGATGTACTCAGCAGCCACCTGGCCGGCACCAGCTACCTCGATGCGCGCTTCGGCCCCAAAACCGACCCCGATACCGGCCTGAGCTGCACCGAAACCAACCCCAGCCCGCTGCGCTACCTGGCCGTATACCCCGCGGGGATCTGGACGCTGACGCCCGACACCCAGCCCACCGGCGGCACCTACGCCGTGCAGGCCTACCTGGCCCCGTTCACGGGCTTGGCCGACAACGAATTTGGCCTCCTCAAACGCCCCGACGCCAGCCTCAGCGCCGCCGACTGGAGCACGGGCGGCGGTACCCTTAGCCCCGCCAATGGCCTAGGGCGCCGCGTGGCCGATGGCTACGCCCTGCGCAGCGGCCTGAACAGCTTCAGCCAGTTTGGCCTGGGCCGGGCCGAGGCCTTCACCCCACTGCCCGTCACGCTGGTATCGCTTCAGGCCATTGCCCGTAACGGCGCGGCGCTGCTCACCTGGACCACCGCCCAGGAGCTGAACAACAACCGTTTCGACGTGGAAATTTCCATTGATGCCCGCACTTTCCGGCCGGTGGGCACCGTGCCCGGACACGGTACGAGTAGCGCCGCCCATTCCTACAGCTTCACAGATGCCCAACTGCCCAATTATAGCAGCGCATTGGTGTATTACCGCCTGCGCCAAGTCGACTATAATGGCAATAGTCTCTTTTCGCCGATACGGGTGCTGGCGGTACCTAAAAGCGCCGACCGCAGCTTTGCCTTGTACCCTACCCTACTCTCCGCAGGCGAACCCATCCACTATGCTTTGAGTAAGGCGGTGGCCGAACAAGCACCTCATGCTGAATTAGTTATTTATTCGCTCACGGGACAGCGCATGGGCACTTACTCGCTGGCTGCAGACGGCACTTCCGGCCAGCTGGCAATTACCGCGCTGCCGGCCGGGTGGTATATTGCCCGCCTGCGCCTTGCCGATGGCCAATTGCTAAGCGCTAGCTTCGGAGTACGTTAGCCAACCGCCAACTTGCGGAGCACTTTTTCGCTATGGATACTCCCGCCCCTCATGCGCTGCCGACTACTCTGGCCGAGGCCCACGCCCGCCTCCGCCAGCTGGAGCAGGAGCTGGCGCGGCAGCAGGTCGCCACGGCCGCCGAGGCGGAGCAGCGGGCTTTTTTTCAGGATATCCTGTTCGAACTGCCCGTGGATGTGGCCGTGTTCAATGCCGAACATCGCTACCGGTTTCTAAACCCGCAGGCCATCCGCAGCCCCGAAATCCGGAACTGGATAGTTGGCAAGGACGACTTCGAATATTGCGCCTACCGGGGCTTCGACCCGGCCCGGGCCGAGGGGCGGCGCGCGGGCTTCACGCAAGCCCTGGCCGCGCGCCGCGAAGTGGCTTGGGAGGAAGCCATACCCCAGCCCGACGGCACCATACGCTACTTTCTGCGCCGCTTCCTGCCGGTGTACGAGGCTGACGGGGCGCTGAAGTTCGTGTTTGGCTACGGGCTGGAAATCACCGACCGGGTGCTGGCCGAGCAGGAAGTGCACCAGGCCCACCAAGTGGCTGAGATGGCGACGTCGGCCCGCACCACCTTCCTGGCCACCATGAGCCACGAAATTCGCACGCCGCTAAATGGGGTGCTGGGCATGGCCGCGCTGCTGGCCAAAACCGCCCTCACGCCCGAGCAGCGCGAGCAGGTGAGCATCATTCACTCGTCGGGGCAGCACCTGCTGGGGGTTATTAACGACGTACTCGACGTGGCCAAAATCACCTCCGGTAAGCTGGAGCTGGAGCGGGTCCCGTTCCAGTTGGCGGGGTCGGTGGCGCAGGCCGTAGCGCCACTCATCGAGCAGGCCCGGCAGCGCCGGCTGGCTTTCCAGACCGAATGGCGGGGCCTGGACGAAGCCTGGGTACTGGGCGACCCCTTCCGCCTCAACCAGATTTTGCTCAATCTGCTTTCCAATGCCCTCAAGTTCACGCCCGCGGGCGGCAGCGTCACGCTTCGCTGCACGCGGCTGGTGCAGCCGGCGGGGGGTCTCGTGGTCGAATTTCAGGTCAGTGACACGGGCATCGGCATTCCGGCCGACAAGCTGGAACATATCTTCGAGAGCTTTGCCCAGGCATCAGCCGAAACCACCCGGCAGTTCGGCGGCACGGGCTTGGGCCTAAGCATTAGCCGGGCGCTGGTGACGCAGCTCGGCGGGCAGCTTACGGTGGCATCCTGCCCCGGCCAGGGCAGCACCTTTACCTTCACGCTGGCCCTGCCCACGGCCGAAGTCCCCGCCGCCGAAGCTCCCCCGCAGCCGCAGGAGGGCAGCCTCGAGGGTCTGCGCATTCTGCTGGTGGAAGACAACGACATTAACCGTCTGATTGCCCGGCGGATGGTGCAGAGCTGGGGTGCTCTCGTCGACGAGGCCCCCACCGGCGCGGTGGCCCTCGACTTGTTCGAGCGCCACCGCTACGACATTGTATTAATGGACATCCAGCTTCCCGACTTGAGCGGGGTCGAAATCACGCACCAGTTGCGCCGACACCCCGATGCGTTGCGGGCCCGCACGGCCATTCTTGCGCTCACGGCCAATGCCTACCAGTCGGACATGCAGCAGTACCTGACCGCCGGCATGAACGACTGCCTCTCGAAGCCTTTCGACGAGAACGTTCTTTGGAGCAAGCTCATGGCGCTGCGGTCCGTATAGGCGTCGAAAGCCTGAAGCAGTTGCGCCCTGCTCACATATATGGGCGTGGCACAAGTGCTAGTGCCCTGCTACTGCGCAGTACACTGCCAAGGACAGCCCTGGCCGACTGGTCAGCGCTTTTTTTGTCGCCCTGATCCGTAGCCTTGCCCGTACCCACTGGCCCGAGCCCGGTCCGGCGCTCGGTGGCTTCGGGCCCGCGCAGGTGGGTCGTTTCTTCCAGCAATAAAATAGATGCCGACGACCTGCAAGTGCTGCTTACCAGCGGCCGGCGCGAGGCTTGCAGCGCATCGGGCGTGGCCACGGGCAGGTCCAGCAAAGCAGGTGGTAAGCCGCCTTTCCGGCATAGGCAACTCGCTCACCCAGGCGCAGGATGCCAGCTGCCGGGCCCGCCCCGCTGCTAGCGTGCATACGCGCCGGGAGCGGCAGACCGCGCCGAAATGACGTTGCGCCCACAATCTCGAATCACAGAAAGACGTCGACATGCTCATGGCTGGAAGCTACACCAAGGTCGTGAATAGCCCACAAAAAAGCGCCGGCCAACTGGCCGGCGCTTCTTCCAAGATTTGGGTAAGGACAAGCTAAGTGCTTAGTCGGAGCTTTTTGCAAGGAACGGTGGAAAGGGTTTAGCTATACAGTCCCAGGACGTGATGAAGTATTTTCCGGGCAGGAGTTTCGCCCAAACTATGGCACAAGGACTCCATGGCAGCACCCGCACAACCGCGGCTGCAAGGCGCGTCACTCAACACAGCTAGGAAATCCCCCACCCTTGAGGATGAAAGCATGCTGCCCATCGTCGATGCCATGCAGGTCTGGGGCGGCGCGCACGGCCAGGCGTTTCAGGACGAGTCGCAGGCCCTGGCAGAAGCAGCTGAAATGCAGAGGTAGGCCGGGCAATGCGGCGTAGCAGGCTTCGTGCAATCTGTCGCTACGGCTCTACGGATAGCTAAAATACAATGGACAAACGAATTGAGGTTCCCCCGGGGCGTTGGCCACAGCCAATGCCCCGAGGGAACCTCGTAATGCTTCAGCGGACTCTCAATTACCGCCGCACTTCTATCCGGCGGCTGCTTACGCCGGCTGCCGTTTGCAGGCGCAGTAAGTACACGCCGTTCGTCACATCGGCCAGCCTGAACTGGATGACTGCTCCCGTACCGTGCTGCTCGGCTACTACCTGACCCAGCATATTAAACAACGTAGCCTGTACGGTGCCAACTGAGCCAGTCAGTCCGCCAATCTGCACGGTGAGCTGATCAGTGGCAGGGTTGGGATACACGGATACCTCGGCCGCGGCCGCGGCCTTCGCCGTGCTGAGTGCCGTGCTCACCGGCGTAAGGGCCACGCCCCGGAAAGCGGTGTTGGCAGGCAGCGTGACAAAGGGCGCGGGCAGAGTGGTCGTGCTGGGCGCAGCATTATAGCCCGCCTGATCGGTAACGGTATACAGGCCCCCTGCCCCACTGGCCACCAGCTGCACGGCCGCATTGGTATAGATGCCCGTGAGGCCGCGTAGCAGGGCCGTGGAGGAGCCACCAATGGTGCCGTTGAGCGTCCAGGTACTGCCCACGAGGCTCCACTTCTGAATGCCGCCGGTGGCGTTGTCGTCGGTCACGTACACTACGTCGAGGCCCGGCGCGGTGGGGCTCAGATCGGCGAAGTAGAAGCCGTAGGGACTGGGGCCGCTGGCCGTGGGAAAGCCTGGCAGCAGCGTTATGGCCGCGCCGGCCGCCGTGGGCAGCCCCGTCCCGATCTGGTTCAGACCGTAATTGGAATTGGCCGCCGAGGAAGCGTAGAGGTTGCCGCCGTAGATGCCCAGAATGCGGAAGTTTACGACAGCTCCGGTGCTGAGCGCCGTCGTCGGCCCGGTATTGCCGAAGGGCACGTAGCGGATGCCGCTGTTGCCGCCCGATACGTAAAACGCGCTGCCATCGGTACTCACCGCCGTGCGGATGTTGGACCCCGAAAAAGCATCGCTGATGCGGGTATTCGTATCCACGCTGCCAGTAGCTCCGATGCGCGCCACTAGGCGGTTGTTGGTCGCTACCGGGCTGGTTACGATACTGGCTGTGCCGGGCACGGCGTTGTAGCCGGTCAGCAGCAGGTAGCGCCCGTCGGTTGAGCGAGTGAGGTTGTCTGAAGTAGCCGTGCCGCTGTTGGTAAAGGCGCGGACGGTGCCGTTGTCGGCCGTAGGCAGAGCAATGCTGCGTACCAGATTACCCGCCAGCGTGTATTCATCCACAAATTCTGCGGTGGCGGCGGTAGTGAGCGTAGCTGTGCCGTCGCCCACCCGCACGACTGCCACGTTGCCGGGCGTGAAAGCCGTGGCGTTGGTTGGCAGCGCTACCTGCTGATAGGCTATCTGCTGCAGCACCACGGCATTGGCGGGCGTAATGCCCAGGTCTACTGCGGCCAGCTCGCTGGCCCCGAGGGTGCGCGGGTCCACGTTGGTAAGCTGGTAAAACAGCACTAGGGCGCTGAGGTAGCTGCCCCATTTGCTGGCGTGCACCTGGTCCGTGGCCCACAGGTTTATCTTACTAGGGTCGGGCGTGTAGGGATTGCGCGTGGCCACGCCTGCCGTGATGGCGCGCAGCCAGGCGTCGCCTACCGGGGCCACGCCGGCGTAGTGGCCATTGGTGGTAAAGGCCTGGTAGTAGCTGTTGTGCAGGTCCTGCGCCATCGAGTCGATGGGCAGGCCGACGTAGCGGCTCCCAGCCGGATACGTGAAGTCGGGGCGGGCCCAGGTGCCGTAGAGATACACCTGCGCGGCGGGGCTGGCCCCGTGAATGGCCTGCTCCAGGAGCGTGGAGTAGGTATAGAACAGGGCCCGGTTGCCCCCCCGGGCGGTGGGCACCGGCCGGGTGCTCTGTTCCTGCAACACCACTTTGTCCCAGCCCGGCTGCGCAATGACCGACAAAGCACTGGTATGATGGAATTCCAGGGACTTGCCACTCACGGCCTCAATGTGCACGTCGTAGTTGAGCCCGGCCTGGGTCGTGAACTTCTTGAAAATGCCGGGTACGCCGCCAAAAGCAGCCTGCATTCCCGCATCGTGGGCGCGTGGGTCAGTAGCGGGCAGCCCGTAGTTCACATCGGTAATAGCCGTGGCATTGTAGTTCAGCGCCGGCGCATACTGGCCGTGCGTGAAGCTGTTGCCGACAAACAGCACGCGCACCGGCGTTTGCTGGCCCAGCGTGGCCAGTGGCACTAGCGCCAGCCCGGCGGCAGCCAGCCGCTTGGCGAGGGATGTAGAAAGCAGGTGGAATAGATGTTGAAACATGACAACGAGTGGGAATTTGAAAAATGGGGAGAAGAAAAAGAGCATAGCTACTCTACCCAGCCGTTAGCCCGACTGACCGGATGGCGGGCAGAAACGAGTTTTGGAGCAGGATCGGGTTGCCACCCAAGGTTCCTGAGTGGCGGCTCAGGGGCCTTGGGTGGCAGTGATGCGGTAGGAACTACCACGGTTAACGCCACGCTTTCCCACCCGACGGGCGGGCGGGAACGTGGGGTGAGGCCGACCCAGAAAAAAGCGGGGGCACGCACTCAATTGTGCTTAGAATGCAGCCGCTAATTCACCACCCACACGGACCAGCTGCGGGCCTTCACGGGGAAGGTGCCCATCCCGCTGCCGTTGGTGGTGACCGTACCGGGGTAGTTGCCGGTCTTATCCGTCAGCGTGGCATTCTTAAATGGCGAGGTGAGCTGCTTGGTGGTGATGCTAGCATTGCTGTCGTTGAGCACGAGCATCAGCCCCTTGTGGCCCGCCGCAGTCGTACCGTCTCCGGCCCGCGAGTAGGCGTAGTAATCGGGCGTATCGGCGCTGGGATATTCGGCCCCGGCTCCCAGGGCGCTGGTCTGGCGAATCCCCATCAGGGTTTTGATTTGAGCCCCGAGGTTGTAGGTATAATAGTCTTTGTAGAATACGCAGGGGTATCCCTTCTCCCGCAGCAGGATGTAGGCGTAGGCCAGCATCTTCAGGTTTACTACCGTCGAAGTGCTCTTATCGGTATCGTGGTTGTCCACGAACGACACCGAGTGTACCCCGTCGGCATTTGTGAAGCCGGCATTTTTCAGGCCCTGCATGTCCCACGAGCCATTGCCCGCGCTCATGGCCACGAACAGGTTGTGCAGCGGGAAGTCAAAGAGGCTGGTGCGGCCGCCCGTGCGCGCCACGTAATCCGTCAGGTAGCTTACCTGGTTGAACCAGGCCTCACTTACGGCAAATCTAGAGCCCTTCACCTGGTCGAACCACTGATTCAGGAAGGCGGTCTGGATGTGGCCGGCCGCATCCACCCGGTAACCATCCAGGTTGAGCTTAGTCGTTAGCCAATTGCCCCACCGGATGGTTTCATTTACCTGATTGACATCCGAATAGCGGATTTCCGAGCCGAGCAGGGCATCGTAGGCCGCGTTGTTGTTGTAGGCCGCGAAGTCCCAGGCATGCCACTGGTAAAAGCCATTGTTGGGCGCTTGCTGCGCGCCGTTGAAGTTGTACCACTGCCAGGCGTAATTGCTATAAGTAGTGCCCCGGCCCGGGTAAGTAAACTTCGTGTAGACGCTGTGGCTCGTGCCATCCAGCATGGTCACCGTTTCCGCCGCATCAGCCCCGGTTAAGTGGTTCATCACCACATCCTCATACACCTGAAGCTTTTTGTCGTGCAGCGTGGCAATGCAGGCTTGCAGCTGGCCCAGCGTGCCGTAGCGGGTAGCTACGCTGCCCTTCTGGTTGAATTCGCCCAGGTCGTAGCGGTCGTAGACCCCGTAACCCTGGTCCATTGCGGCGGGGGTTTGGGTCGGGTTCCAGCCCTTGTAGGCGGGGGGCAGCCAGACGGCCGTAAAGCCAGCCGCGGCAAAGTCGGCGGCCTGGCTGTTGAGCACCTGCCACCACGTTCCCTGCGGATTGTTGATGGGAGTATTCCAGTAGAAGCCTTGCAGCATCACGCCGTTGAGGGCCGTAGCACTGGCGCTGACGCTTGGGCTGGCCGGCTCGGGTGCCCGCAAGGTCGCATCTTCTTTGGCACAGGCGGCCAGCCCCAACGTGAGGGCAAGAGCCGCCCGCGCGTTTCCGCGGAGGGAGGTAAGCATAAGAAAGGGAAGTGGATGGGATTGAAGGAAAACCGGCACGGTGGCTACCGAGCCAGCCTGGAAGCGCGGCAGTGATTAACAGGGGCTCGCAATGCGGGGAGTGAGCGGCCAGCAGAACTCTGATTGAGCCTGGTTGGCGAGGCAAATAGAAATAGGCCAACCGTAACCTGCCCACTTACAGAGTCACTGCTGCGGTAAAGGAACACTTGCCTGGCGACGGTAAAAACTTATTGAACCCGGATATGAAAAATATACCTAGCCATTCGAATTATCCCTCTGAATAACAGTAGCTAATCGTTCGAAATGGCAGGCAGAATATGAATCAGATATAAATTATATCACCCGTGAGTGACCTCTCACTCCCCACATTTACTGCCCCGCAAGGCCGCCAGCATTTAGGGGCTGTTCAGTTTGCTTTCTGCTCCCCGATAGGGCATGGGTTCTCCTGCCATGCTCAACTGGCTACCCTACTGCCTGCTGCTTTCTCCGCTATTTGTGCCGGATAACTGGTCAGTCAGGCGGCGTCCAGCGCGCGGACCCGGGCCTCAAATTCCTCGTTGGGAACAATGGACCGGCTCTTAACCCGCGTTTTATAGGTGTAGATTGTATTGATAGAGTATCCTAGAATCCGGCTGATCCGCTCACTATCGTCAATGCCCAGCCGCACGAGCGCGAAGATGCGCAGTTCCGCAGTGAGCAGCTGGTTATCGGCCAGCGGCAGGTGGTCCTGTTCCCGAAACAGGGTATTGAAGGCGGTAATGAAACGGGGAAAGAGCTTCAGAAACACCTGGTCGAAGCCGTGGAACAGCGCATTTCGTTCCTGTTTGATGTTAACTCCATCGAGCAGCTTCTGCAGCCCGGTGTACTGCTTGCTGGCCAGCAGCGAATTTAGTGAGTGCTTGAGGTTCTCGAGCTTGTCGATATACTGCGAGTTGGAGCTCAGATAGTAGCCAATGTATTCATCCTTCACGCGGTTTGCTTCGTTGAGGCCCAGGTTGAGCTGGTTAAGCTGCTCGATAGTCACGCGCAGTTCTTGATTTGCCACCCGTACCTGGTTCTCGGCCCGTTGAAGCCGGCGTAGCTGCAGCAGGATAATAAGCGTGCACCCGGCTCCAAATACCGCCAGGCCGGTCAGCACCCAGGAATTGCGCCGTAGTACCTGGCGCTGCTGTTCGATGATGCTCACTTTCTGACCCTCAATAACAAACGAAACGTGGCTGAGCTCCACCTGCCGCTGCCGGGCTTTGTAAAAGGCGGCCACCTCCCGGGCCTCCCGGATGAAGGCGTAGGCATTCTGCAAGTCGTCCCGACGGTAGCAGTAGTCGGAAACCTTGAAGATGGCCATGGTTTCCTTGGTCGCTGATTTCACATCGGCGATGGCGGCGACCAGCAGCATCTCGAAGGCGGCCGGCCGCTGGCCGTGCAGCTCATACAGGCTCGCCAGGTTGCTGGCACTCACGGCCACTTGGTGCTGGGTCAGGTCCGGCAGGCGCTGCACTGCTTGGTAAATACGGATGCCCGCCCGCAGGTCCTGATGTTTTTGGGCGATGAAGCCTTGCACTACCAAGCACTTGTAGGAGTTGGTGCGACAGAATTGCAGGGCCGTGTCGGCGTAGGCCAGCGACTTGGTGTAGTTGGCTGGCCGGTAGTAGTTATCCTGGTCGAAAGTACCCAAATCACTGTACGCCCGAGCCCGCAGGAAATAGTAATCCATCTTGTCAGCCGTGGCAAGCTGACGCGGGTCGAGGTGCTCGAGGGTTTCAAAGGTTTCGGTAAACATGCCCGAAGCCAGCAGGATAAAGGCCAGCTTTAGCTGGGCCAAGGCTACTTGATGGGGGTCGCGCAGCTGCTTAGCCAAGTGATTTATCCGCAGGCAGTAGACGAAAGCGGAGTCGTATTTATAGGACTTGTATTCGTCATAAATGCGCAACCCCAAGCGGAACTGTGTGGGCGGCGTATCGGCGCTGGCAGCGTAGGCAATTTTTAACGAGGCAATCCGCCGTAGTCGCTGGGCATCGTAGTGCTGACGATTGGCTAAGGCCTGGTTTAGCTCGGTCAGCAGACTATCGACTCGCGTAGTTGCCCCGGCGGCTTGGCTGGTGATCAGGCAGAGAAATCCTAGCAGAAAAAGTCGCACTGTGGTCGTACTACAAAAGTGAGCGGTGCTAAAGATAGAGGCTGAAAAGCATGAGATGAGCAATAAGCTTTCCGGCATTACTTCAGTTGCAATGACTGCCGTTCCTCGCTTCTTCGTACTACCGGCCGGAGTTAAAAGCTTGGTACAAAAGCTAAACGGGTAGCCGTTCGGTGACCCGAAGCAAAGGTGTGCCGACGCTCGCCGACGGTACCAAATTGGGACCAGAAAGGTGCACCTTGCCGGCCCCCGCCAACCAGCGGCAATTGGGCAAGGGAAGCATGAGGTCGTCTAGTGTAAGGCGCCGCCCCGCTGGGTTCTGCTGCCACAACAGAAGAAATATACGTCCTTCTTGTGTGCGTCATCATCGCTAGGCCGCCTCAGGCAGTTTTGGTATAAACCTTAGCTTTAGTGCATAAGCTGATGTCGGCACCGCTACAGCAACGATTCTGTCGCCTTGGTTTTGCTACAGTGCAAAACCTCAAAATTAGCTCCGCTATATGGAGTCAAACTCCTCGTTACAGAGATGCCGAGAGAATACGTAGCATATCCTCATATTGAAAACCGCAAAAGCCCCTGATTATCAGGCATAAAAAAAGGACGCCGATACGACGTCCCCTTTTCCACAACCAAAACACCTAAAAAACTATTCTTTCAGAAAGATTTCTATCAATGTCTGTGCCAAAAGCCCCGATAAAGTCGGAGCAGCTCATCATTTTTCTAAAATTCTCTCTGACCGATGACGGGGCAAGGGCTGCTCCAGCTCGTTGATACCCCGGCACTCGTAGCAACCAGGCTGCTGGTTGCCTGCTCCGCCAGCACAGCTTATTGGTGTGGCGGCTTGAGCAGGCTTCTGCGGCCGCCTGGTTTGGTCCGGGCAGCGCGGGCGGCGTATCTTGCGGGCTTTCCCTCTTACCTTCCCACCCAGCTTATATGGAAGCTCCCCGCAACGAATTCATGCGCGAAGCCATTCGCCTTTCTATCGAAAAAATGCAAGCGGGCCACGGCGGACCGTTTGGCGCGGTAGTCGTGAAAGACGGGCAGATCATTGCCCACGGCTTCAACCAGGTGACCAGCACCAACGACCCCACCTGCCACGCCGAGGTCGATGCTATCCGCAAGGCCTGCCAGGTGCTGGGCACGTTCCAGCTCGACGACTGCGATCTGTACACCTCCTGCGAGCCCTGCCCGATGTGCCTGGGCGCCATCTACTGGGCCCGGCCGCGCCGCGTGTTCTACGGCAACACCAAAGCCGACGCCGCCGCCATCGGCTTCGATGACCAGTTCATTTACGAAGAACTGGACAAGCCCCTCCCCGACCGCCAGCTGCCCATGCAGCAGCTGCTGCCCGACGAGGCCTTGGCCGGTTTTCGGGCCTGGGAAGCCAAAGAGGGCAAAACCGAGTATTAAACCATGATTAAGGGAGTTTCCGCGCTGTTGGCTCAGCTTGGCAGACCTCTGGTAGCAGCCCGGGTGGAGCGGCTGGTCCTGCAAGGCACCTTAGAACCTGAGCCGCTGATTACGTACCTGCTGTTTGATCAGTGGCTCAGCATCGTATCTACTGACGAACAAACCAGCATTCATACCGCACCGGAGCCGCTGTTGGGCACGACGGCTGATGACGGGGGCTTTGCTTATCGGATTGAGCCTACTGCGGAGGTATTTCCCGAGTTTGAGCTTTACATCGGTCAGCCGCTCAAGGCTATTTCGGAGCTGGTCAATCCTTCCGGTAGCTTTGGAATCAAGCTTTACTTCGCCAATGGCAGTTCCTTCGCCGTCTGGAACGAAGATCATCCCATTGATGTAAACCACTACCTTTTCGATGGCCAGCTACCGGCCACGGTGGTGGAAATGCCAGTCGAATAGCCAATAAAAAAAGCCTGGTCTGTGCAGACCAGGCTTTTTTTATTGGCATCTATGTTACGCCCTTACATCTTGCCGCGCATGCCCATCATTTTGGCCATCTGGGCCATGCCGCCCTTAGTAGAGCTCATCTTGTTCATGGTGCGCATCACTTTGCGCATGTCCTCAAACTGCTTCATCAGGTTGTTGACCTGCTGAATGTCGGTGCCGGAGCCCTTGGCCAGGCGGCGGCGGCGGGAGCCGTTCAGGATTTCGGGCGTGGCCCGCTCCTGCTTGGTCATGCTCTTGATGATGCTTTCAATCGGCTTGAAGGCGTCGTCATCGATATCAATGTCCTTGATCTGCTTGCTCATGCCGGGAATCATGCCTACCAGATCCTTCAGGTTGCCCATTTTCTTGATCTGCTCCAGCTGGGAGAGGAAGTCGTCGAAGTTGAACTGGTTTTTGCGGATCTTCTGGTTGATGCGCTTGGCCTCATCCTCGTCGAACTGCTGCTGGGCCCGCTCCACGAGCGAAATAACGTCGCCCATGCCCAGGATCCGCTGCGCCATCCGGTCGGGATAGAACATGTCCAGGGCTTCCATCTTCTCGCCGGTCGAGATGAACTTGATGGGCTTCTCAACCACGGCCCGGATGCTCAGGGCCGCGCCACCGCGGGAGTCGCCGTCGAGCTTGGTGAGCACCACGCCGTCGAAGTTGAGCCGGTCGTTGAAGGTCTTGGCGGTGTTCACGGCGTCCTGGCCGGTCATGGCGTCCACCACGAACAAGGTTTCGGAGGGATTGATGGCCCGCTTCACCTGCTCAATTTCCTTCATCATCTGCTCGTCGACGGCCAGGCGGCCAGCAGTGTCGATGATGACGACCTTCTTGTTGTTTTTCTTGGCGTAGGCAATGGCATTCTGCGAAATCTCAACCGGATTCTTATTCTCCGGCTCCGAGTACACCTCCACGCCCACCTGTTCGCCCAGTACTTTGAGCTGGTCGATGGCGGCGGGGCGGTAGATGTCGCAGGCCACGAGCAGCACCGTGCGGTTTTGCTTCTTGATGAAGGTGGCCAGCTTGCCGGCGAAGGTGGTTTTGCCCGAGCCCTGCAGGCCCGAGAGCAGAATCACGGCCGGGTCGCCCTTGAGCACCACGTCTTCCTTGGTGCCGCCCATGAGCTGGGTCAGCTCGTCGTACACGATTTTGGTCATCAGCTGCCCCGGCGACACGGTGGTCAGCACGTCGCGGCCCATAGCCTCGTCCTTGATCTTGTCGGTGACTTCCTTGGCCACCTTGTAGTTTACGTCGGCATCGACGAGGGCGCGGCGGATTTCCTTGATGGTGGCCGCGACGTTGATTTCGGTGATGCTGCCCTGGCCCTTGAGGGTTTTGAAGGCTTTGTCGAGCTTGGTACTGAGGTTATCGAACATGGGAAGCGAAGTTACTTTGGCGCCTCACTTACCGGCGGCCGCGGGTGGGCACAGGGCTGGCAAGGCGTAGGAATGCAGATTTGGTAAGGTCGCCGGAGCCGGCGGAAATACAAAGGTCGGTTATACGCGGAAATATCCCACTACCCGAGCAATGGGAACGTGGACGCCACCCTTACCGCAGCCCCGCCACGTCGAGCCAGGAACCGGCTGCCAGGTAGGTATTGGCCTGCACAGCCACGTCGGCGAGGCTTTTTGTCAGCTCCAGCCCGGTGGTCGGACTCACGACATCGGCGCCCACGAACGTGCCGTTGGTCAGCAGGTCGCGGATCAGGGCGGCGTGGCGGGCTTCCACCGACACGATTTTGGCCAGTAGCGCCAGGTAGTCCGGGTTGGTCAGGTACTGCGCCGCGCCGTTGTAGGCCGCCACGCCCAAATCCTCGAAGGTGCGGGCGGCGTACAACACGGCGGTCCGGTCGCTAAAGTTGATGGTGGAGAAGTTGGGTTCCAGCGTTTTGATGGCCGAGCCCGCCAGCGCCGCCCGGAAAAGCTCGCGGTGGATGATTTCGTGGCTCGCCAGATCCTCCAGAATTGTTTTTTCGCTCTGACTCGCGCCCCTGTAGTAGGAGCCCGCCTTGACGGCGGCGTAGAAGGCTGCTTCCAGCTGTTCCAGCGCGTAGGCCAGGTTGAGCACGCCCAGGTCGCCGGCCCCCACATTCACGTAGAGGGGCAGCACCGTAAAGGGCGTAAGGCTGGTACCCGTGCCGCCGGGTGTGGTGATGACGAACAGCCCCGTTTCGGCCGCCTGGGGGACCGTCAGCGTGATGGTAGTCGGGCTGGTGACGGTGAACACGACGGCTACGCCGCCCAGCGTCACGCTGGTGGCGCCGTCGAAGTTGGTACCCGTCAGCGTGACGGTAGCACCGGGCAGCGCGCTGCCGGGCGTGATGCTGGTGATAGTACTGGCCGGCGGCAGCACCGTGAAGGGCGTCGGGTGGGTGGCCCGGCCGCCGGGCGTGGCCACGTCGAGGGCACCGGCCAGCACGTTCGTCATCGGCACCACAAACGTGATGGTGGTGCTGCTGACCACCGTGAAAGGCACGGCTACGCCGCCCAGCCGCACGGTGGTGGCCCCGGTGAAGTTGGTGCCCGTCAGCGTGACGGTGGTGCCGGGCGCGCCGCTGCCGGGCGTGAAGCTGGTCAGCGTGGGCACCGGCGCGGGCGTGGGCTGCACGATTTCCTCTTTGCAGCCGGCCAGCCACAGGCTGCCTGCGGCCATGCTGGCCCCGCTATAAAACAGAAAGGAGCGGCGGCCAGGTAACTCCGGCGGCGCCCCGGCAGGCTTCATCGACAATAGGGGTAGACTTGATTTCATGACGGCGGAATAAGGAGTGAGGGAATAGGAGCTGCTAGGCCATTAGCACCACAAGATAAGGCCCCGGGGCCTTTCAAGCCCTGCTACTGCGAAATTCCCCGTAAAGTCCCCCGGCTGCTTACCTTCGCACCACCAACCTGCCCCACACCTGGCTTCCACCTGCCCATGCACCTGCTCGTCATTACCTACTACTGGCCCCCATCCGGCGGCGCGGGCGTGCAGCGGACGTTGAAATTTGTGAAGCACCTGCCTTCCTTCGGCGTGCAGTGCACCGTGATTACCGTCGACCCGGCCCAGGGCGCGTACCCGGTGCTGGACGAGTCGCTGGCGGCGGAAATACCGGCCGCGGTGCGGGTGATTCGCACGGGCACCTCGGAGCCGTTCGGCTCCTACAAGAAGCTCACCGGCCGCCAGCAGATTCCCTACGGCGGCTTCGCCAACGAAAGCCGAACCAGCCTGCAGCAGCGGTTTTTCAAGTTCGTGCGCGGCAACGTGTTTATTCCCGACCCGCGCCGGGGCTGGAACGCCCACGCGCTGCGGGCCGTGGCGGCGCTGCTGCAAGCCGGCGAGCAGTTCGACGCGGTGCTGACCAGCAGCCCGCCCCACTCCACCCAGCTGATCGGCTTGGCCCTGAAGAAGCGCTACGGTCTGCGCTGGCTGGCCGATTTGCGCGACCCCTGGACCGATATCTACTACTCCAAGGAGCTGAACCAGACCGCCCCGGCCCGCTGGCTCGACGCGTGGTATGAGCGGCAGGTACTGGAGCAGGCCGACGAGGTGCTGGTCACCAGCCCCGACACCAAGCGGCTGCTGCTGGGCAAGTCGGCGAAACTGACCGACGCCAAGTTTCACGTGCTGCCCAACGGCTACGACGAGAGTGACTTCCGGGAACCCTCGGCTCCGCCCCCCGACCAGCTGCTGATTACGCACACGGGCACCATCTCCGAAATCTACCACATCGAACTGTTCCTGGCCGCCTGCGGGGAGTGCCGCCGCCGCCACCCCAACGTGAACCTGCGCCTGCGCTTCGTGGGCAAGGTTTCGGCCGGCGTGCAGGCTCTGATTCAGGACCACGAGCTCAGCGCCTGCACCGAGCTCGTGCCCTTCGTGCCCCACGAGGAGTCGGTGCGCTATCTGCTGCGAGCCACGGTGCTGCTGATGGCCATTCCCGACGTGGCCCACAACTTCGGCATTCTGCCCGGCAAGGTGTTCGAGTACCTAGCGGCCAACAAGCCCATTATCTGCGTGGGCCCCGTGGGCTCCGATGCCGACACGCTGCTGGAAGAGTGCGGGGCCGGCCGGGCCTTTCCCTACGTGGCCTACGGCGACATGCTCGACTACCTCGAAAGCCTAGTGGCGGCCTGGCAGCTTAACCCTAACCTGGACCTGCCGGCCCTGAATCACTCCCGCTACTCCCGGCGCGCCCTCACCGAAAAGCTGACGAAGCTGATCCGGCGCAGCTGAAAGGCCGGGGCCGCGCTGCCCCCACGCCCGTACTGATGACGCGAGGGGCCGTATTTTGCTACGCGCAGGCGCATATCCGATACGCGAATTCCTGTCTGCAACACGCCCGCTCCCGTCTCGGATACGGGATTTCGCGTCTTCGACACGCGTGACTGCGTCTACAATACGTCCGCTCCTGTGTCGTCGACGCGCGGTTGGGTTCCCGGTACGCAAGCTCCCGTAGTAAAGACGCAAGCGCGCGTCTCCGGCCCGGGATTTTACGTCTTCAATACGGGAGTGGGTGTTGCCAAGACGCGAGGCGGCGGCTTCCGAATTGCGGCGGCAGCCGGCTTAGCGCCGCTTTTCCCAGACGCCGCGCAGCTTGGCCGGCACGCGGCTGACGAGTTGGGCCTTCAGGTCGGTCCAGGTGGAGCGGGGCAGCTGGCGGCCGTGCCAGGCCCCGATGGCCTCGGCCACGCGCTGGGCCAGGGTGCGGTAGTGGGCCCGCTGGTAGTGGCGCAGGTTGTTGGTCACGTCGGCGGGAGTACGCACGAAGTCGCGCACGTCGATGATGAAGCAGTTTTCCGCCCCGGCCAAGAACTCCTGCAATGCCTGGTTCATCTCGGCCTGCCGCCGGGCCGCGCTGGCTTCGCCGGAGCCGGGCACCTCTACTTCGGCCCCATTGAGGAAGAAAATGGGCACGTGGGCGGGCAGCTGGGCGCGCAGCCAGCGCAGGTTTTCTTGGAAGCGCAGCGGCGAAATCTGGCCCTCGAAGGCGAAATCCCGCTGAAACCGGCGCAGAAAATCCTCGTCCAAGCCCCGGAAGCGCCGCTGGGCGTACCGGGCGGCCTGGGCGGCGGGCTCCACCGTGGTCAGGTTCTGGTAGCCGCCGAAGGGCACCTCGATGCCGGTGGCTTTTTCGCGGTACAGCTCCTGGGTGTAGTCCATGAGCGGGCTGTACACCAGCACGTCGAAATCCGGGCCCCAGAGCTTGGTATCAAAAGCTTCCTGGCCCAGAAACGGTAGCGCGGCAGCCAGGCGCCGCTGCTCGGTGGCCGGCAATTCGCGGCCCTGGCGCAGCAGCGCCGTGTGCTCGACGTGCACCGGAATCTGGTTTTCGTTGACGAAGTTGAACTCCTCGACCACCGCCAGCTGGAAGGCCTGCAAAAACGGCGTGAGCTGGCCCAGGTCGCAGCCGCCCTTGAGCAGCACCCGCAGCCGGCCCTCGGGCGCGGCGGCCGGCGCGGTTTCGGCGCCGGGCACTGCGGTTTCCACCGTAATCCAGTCGGGCTGGTCGGTCGGGTTCAGCTCGGTGGCTACTTCGCCCTGCACGGCCAGGGCCGGGAAGCCCAGCCGAGCGTAGGTAAACTGCTCGACGCCCAGGTGCAGGATGCGGCAGGAAAACACGAGCTGGGTGAGGCGGTGGGCGCGCCGGTCCACGCTGTACACGCCCACCAGGCCGTAGTCGCCGAACCGATCCTGCACGCGCACGGTGCCCCAGCGCTGGTTTTCGTCGGCCAGGCCGGCCGCCAGCTCCGCCTGCGTGACGCGCTGCTTGGTGAAGTTGAGCTGGTTGGAGCGGTTGATCAGCTCCTCGATACGGTCCAGGTCGGGCAGCACGGTCGGGCCTTCCCGAAACTCGACGCGCACCCGGGAATCGCGCAGGAAGGCGAGGTTGTCGTGGTAGGCGGAGCGGGCCTGCTGCTGGCGCTCCAGCAGTTTATACTGCTCCAGGCGGCTCAGGCCGGGGTCGGGCTTGCCGCTGGCGCGCAGCCGCGGGGCCAGCGTGGGCAGGTCGGCGGGGTCGGCTACCTGCAGGTCGGGGTTGTAGAACAGGGCCTCAGCACGGTTGATGGGGTTGTCGTCGAGAAACAGGGCGTTGGGGGCGCGCAGCTGCATTTTCTCCAGCAGCTCCCGGATAATCGGGCCCTTGGGCTGCCAGCTGATCTGGGGAAACACGAACAGCTCCCGGATGCCCAGTTCCACGAGCTGGGCCTCGGCGGCGGCAAAGTCGTTTTTCGACACGATGGTGTGCACGATGCCGCGGGCGGCGGTGTCGCGCACCAGGGCCAGGTTTTCCGCCAGGCTTTCGATGGCGCCTTCCGAGAGCGTGCCGCGCCAGAAGGTGTCGTCCAGGTCCCAGATTACGACTTTGATAGGGGCGTCAGTTGCCGGTTGCGAGTTGCCAGTTGCCAGATTCATGTGATTTCAGGGGCCGGCCATTGCCGCCGCCGGTAACGGCAGCAACAGCCGCATACGGCGCAAGGTTATGGGTCAAAGTTACGACGAATGGCCCACCAGCGCCCATAAAGAGGCTGCGCGGCCGGTAACCGGCAGCCCGAAACCGGCAACTGGCAACCGGCAACTGGCAACTGATAACAGAATGCCTACTTTTGCGCTTTGCCAGCCGGGCGACAACGGCATTCTTTCCTCTTATGGCCCTCGACCTAAATCACAAATCCATCCTGGTAACCGGCGGTACCGGCTCCTTCGGCAAGCAGTTCGTTGCTACGGTTTTTGAGAAATTCCCCGACGTGAAGCGCCTGGTGGTATTCTCTCGCGACGAGCTGAAGCAGTACGAAATGTCGCAGATATTTCCGCACGACCAGTTTCCCGCCATCCGCTACTTCATCGGCGACGTGCGCGACGGGGAGCGGCTCAAACGGGCCTGCGAAGGCATCGACATCATCGTGCACGCCGCGGCCCTCAAGCAGGTGCCCGCCGCCGAGTACAACCCGATGGAGTGCATCAAGACCAACATCTTCGGGGCCGAAAACGTGATAAACGCCGCCCTCGACTGCGGGGTGAAGGACGTGGTGGCGCTAAGCACCGACAAGGCCGCCGCGCCCATCAATCTGTACGGGGCCACCAAGCTCTGCTCCGATAAGCTGTTTGTGGCCGCCAACAACATGAAGGGCAGCCGGGATTTGCGCTTTTCGGTGGTGCGCTACGGCAACGTTATTGGCTCGCGCGGGTCGGTGGTGCCGTTTTTCCTGCAGCGCCGCCACTCCGGGGTGCTGCCCATCACCCATCCCGACATGACGCGCTTCAACATCTCGCTCGAAGAGGGTGTGGACCTGGTGCTCTACGCGCTGGAGCACGCCTGGGGCGGCGAGATTTTCGTGCCCAAGATTCCGTCGTACAAAATTACGGAGGTGGCCGAGGCCATCGGGCCCCACTGCCGGCAGGAAATCGTGGGCATCCGGCCCGGCGAGAAGCTGCACGAGGAAATGATAACCGAAACCGACGCCCTGAGCACGGTGGAACTGGAGAAGTACTACGTGATTCTGCCCTTCACCCCGCGCTGGAACGTGGACGACTTCATTCAGCACTTCGACGGCCAGCGCGTGGCCGACGGATTCCACTACAACTCCGCCAACAACGACGACTGGCTATCCGCTGAGCAGATCCGGGAGGAAATCCGCTTGCACGTCGACGCCAGCTTCGAAGCGTAATTCTTCCTGTCAGCCAAGCAAAAAGCCTCTCACTATCCGGTGAGAGGCTTTTTACTGGGGCATAACGTGGTTCAGCCGGTTCGCAGCCGGCGGTTCATTGCGCCCAGCGTGCCCAGCACCTGCACCACGTAGAGGCATTCGACTAGCCCCGCCAGGGACAGCTCCAGCGCCGCCGTAGCCCGCGGTGACAACGTGTACTGGCGCACGGTTTCGTCCACCAGGTTGTAGAACTCCACGCCCACGGCCTTCTTCACCAAGTCGGCCGGCAGCTGGAGCCAAGCTTGCTCCCCCGTCGGCTTCGGCAGCCGGGAATTCTGGGCCGTTAGCGCCGGAGGCGGCGTGAAGAGCAGGGAAAACCGGGTGGCCGTCGGGTTGGCATCAGTGGTGAAGATGTAAGCTGGCTGCTGCCGCAGGTCGATGCGGCGGCCGGTGGCGGCATCGAGCAGATAAGCCGCGGCGCCAGCGGGCAGGTTGAGCAGCTGCGTGACCCGCAGGGTATAGCGGCCCGCCTGCGGCACCTGTACAAACAGCGGAACCGGCACCGGGGCCAGACTTGGCAGCGGCAGTCCCTGAATAGTCAGCTGCTCAAGCCCCGCGGGGATGGCCAGCTGGAGCGGGTCGGCCTCGGTGAGCTGGTAAGCATCGAAAGCGGGGTCAAAGCCGGCAGTAGCGCCAGGCTCGAAGTACACGGCTGCCTGACTGCCGCCGTTGCCGCCGCGCAGCTCTAGCTGCAGCAGCGACCGGGTTTCGGGGGCGGCCCCGGCCCCGGCGTAGGTGGTCTGGCGGGCGGCGTTGGTGAAGGTGAGGCTGGCGGCAGTGCCCGGCCGGCTGGTGCGCACGAAAAACGCCTGACCCATCGGAATGGTGTTGGAGCCGCCATTCACGCTCACGCCGCGCACGAAGCTGGCGTAGCGGCCCGCATATGCCCCCGCCGACTGCAGAACGTACACGGCCCCATCCAGCCCGGCGGCGCCCGGCAGCGTTTTGTCCCAGAGAATCGGGGACGGGTACGGGTTGCCCAGCAGCCACCACCCCGACTGCGGCGCGCCGGTGCGAGTGAGGCCGGCGGCGGTGTAGGTGCCCGTGCTCAGTTCGCCGACGAAACTCAGCGTTTGGGGCGCATCCTGCACGGAGTAGCCGGTGCCACTGATGAGCGGGGACGCCGCGTTGCCGGGAGAAATCCAGCCGGCGCGGAAAGCGGCGGGACCAGAGTCCGCGGCGGCCAGGCTGCCGTTGTAGGCAAATACGTTGGCGGAAGTCGGGGCCGGGCCGGCAGCAGTAACTGGCGTGAAATCCGCAGCAGCCAGACTGGCCAGCGTGAGTTGCTGCACCGGCGTGGCCAGGTGGTGGCGGCCTCGGCCACCCGGGGCCAGCGGCCGGTAGTGCTGCACCATCACGGGCCCCGTCACCAAGCCCCGCTCATTGACTACCAAGGCCGTACCGGCCGCATCGGCCACGAGCGTGAGCGGGTGGCCGTTGGTCGTCAGGTTGCCGTCCAGCGTCAGGACCTGCCTTATCCGCACGGGGCCGGTCAGCTGCACATCGGCCTCGTAGCCGATTGTAAGGTTTGCCAGTTTCAACAGATTGCCGCCGAAGCGGTGCGGGCCGTCCCCAGTACTGGTCAGAGTGCCCAGACTGCCGAAAGAGCCCCGGTTGATTAGGTCACCAGCCAGCGTCAGCGTGCCGTTGTTGGTTAGCGATGCACCGGCCTCCACCGTGAGGTTGCGGGCGGCGGTGCTCGTAGTCAGGATGGGCATCCGCAGGGCGGTGGCCGGGATAATTACATCCTCATTTGCTGTTGGCACTACTGCATCGCGCCAGTTGGCCGGATCCGCGTAGCTGGCGCTTACGGCGCCGGTCCACTCGCGGGCGGGAAAGGAATTGGGAAAGTTGGGCAGTCCCAGCTGGCTCATCCGGCCATGCAAAGGCAGGCCCTCATCCCGGTACGAGCAGGCCGGGCCGGCAACGTCGGGCTGCTCGATGACGCCCAGAAAGGTACTATTATACAGGGCGGCATAGATTTTCCCGTCGGGGCCGGCCTGCAAAGCGCCGATATACGCCCAGCTGGAGCCGACGATGGTAGCGGAGGCGGCAATGGCCGCGGGCGTTTTGGCCAGCAGGTTGAACTGATAGATGTGCCGGTCGTTGAGCGTGGAGCAGTATAGCTGGTTGCCATCAGGCGAAAACTCCACGCCGTAGCTGCGGTAGAACTTCGGTAACAGCACGTAGTTGGACAGCTGCCCGGTGGCATTGTCGAAATCAAACAGCTCGAAGTTGCTGTCGCGCCTAGCAACGGCCAGCCGGCTGCCATCGGCCGACGCTTTCATGTAGCCGACGGCATTGGCATTGGCAAAAGCCCCGCTCCCGCCCTTGTGCACCGAGCCGATGCTGGTTGTGACGGGTGCGGCCGCCACGCCGCTCACGGATACCAGGTAAGCGTAGAAGATATCCGTTTCCCAGCCGTGCACCACCACCCACGTATCACGGCCATTGGCGTGCCGGATGGCCGTTACCTTTTCCGCCACCGGCAGGGGCAGCAACTGAGTACCCCGGGCTACGACCTCGCCCAGCTTGTTCGGGCCGCTCATATCCACGGTGGAATATTTCAGCCCGCCCAGCAGGTGGTTGTCGCAGCCATCTATTACGAACACGAAGTACTGGCTGGAATTGCCGGGATGCCGCACGATAACCGCGCCCTGAGCGGCCGATTCGTGCCCACCGATGTTCAGCCCGTTTGTCATCAGATGATGATTTCGGTCCCAGATATCCACGCTGTTGGTGTAGAAGAGCAGATTACCGGCCGCGTCCGACACAGTGGCGGCGGCTTCGTAGCCGACCCGGGCTCCATCGGTCACGGCCCGGGGTGCACCTGCAGCGAAGGAAATGCCGGCATTATTGCCGAAATACCAGCTTTGCGCTTCCCGCTGGGCGTAAGACGACGTGGCAAGGAGCAAGCAAAACCAGAGCGCGTACCAGTGCTTCATAAGCTCTCTTCAACAGCTACTTAGCCCCGCTTGCGGAACAACGGGCACTTGCCCGCACAAAGCTACGCGGAATCCCGCGTCTTTGCTAGACCGACGCCTAAACCAGCCCGCCGGGTTGCCGGAATATCCGCTCTGGCCAGCAGATATTTCCGGCAGGAATCGTTTTTTTATTGCCCCTGATTCTCGTCGACGGCTGGCGCGGCCGGCCGCGCTACTCCACCAGCAGCTTCTGGGTGACTACACCCGCGCTGCTGCTTACCTGCACCAAATACAAGCCTTTCGGCTCGCCTGTGAGGGCCAGCTCTACCGGCTCGCCCTGGTTTTGGGCCGCGGTAAGCGGCTGGCGCACCACCAGCTGTCCCTGCGCGTTGGTCAGCGTCAGTACCGCCGCCTGATTGCGCATCGTAGCTGGCAGCACTACGGAAGCCTGGCGCTGGGCCGGGTTTGGGAATACGGCCAGCGCCTCCCGCTGCCGCCCGGAAGCACTGGCTAAGACCTGACGGAACGTGAATACCAGCGCGAAACGCGTACTGCTGTGCAGCGCAGCACTGGTGCTGAACGAGTAAACCGGCTGCTGCCGCAGGTCAGTCAACTGGCTGGTCTGGGCATCGCGCAGATACACACCCGTGCCCGCCGGCAGGTTCAGCAGCTGCGCGACCTGCAGCGCGTATGTGCCGGCCTGTGGAGCATACACGGCCAGGGGCACCGTTACGTCGGCCGTGGTGAGGGTATTGGGCAGGCCACAGATAGAGAGGGCCTCCGCACCGGTAGGCAGCCACAGCGCGGGCACTTCCCCGGTCGTGATTTTGTAGGCATCGAAGCCGGCATCGAAGCCGGTGGTGGCCCCTGGCTCGAAGTAAACGTAGGCCGCATCATGCCGGGCACCACTCACCAGATCCAGCTGCACAAGTGGCCGGGTTTCGGAGGCGGCGCCCCGGTTGAAGTCCGGGCTGAGGTAGGAAGTCAGGCGGGCGGCGTTGGTGAAGCTTAGGCTGCCCGTCGTGCCCACGCTGGCCACGCGCACGAAAAAGCCCTGGCCCGAGGCCAGGTAGCGGGCCGCCCCCACGCCGTTGACGTAGCTGTCGTAGCTGCCGTCATATTGCCCCGTCGACTTGAACACGTACACGGAGTTGAGCAGGTTGGTAGCACCGGCAAAGACCAAATTCCAGTCGAGCGGAGCCGGGTACGGGTTGCCCAGAAAATGCCAACCGCCGTCGGCGTCGGCGTTCCGGGTCAGGCTGCCGCGCGTGACGTCGCCGTTGTTGAGCGTCCCCACGAAGTCGACCAGGCTGCCGGCCCCGATATTGACCGTGTAGCCCAGCCCCGGCGTCATCGTCTCGGTAGCGGCGGCAGGGGAAAAGAAGCCGGCCACGAAGCCACTGTTGCTGGCGGTGGCGGCCGTCAGGAGCCGCTGCTGCTCGTAGCCGTACACGGTGGGAAAGGGTGTCACCAGTCCCGGATTGGCGGCCGTATTGTAAGCCGAATTAAAAACCGGCGAGAAGCCCAGCGTGGCGAGGTCGGCAAACGTAGCGGCCCGCACCGGCGAGCTGTAGTGACGGTAGCCCAGCCCGGCGTTGAGGCCCGGCGTCACGTAGCGCTGCACCGTAGCCGCCCCGATTACCTCCGCGGCACCGTAATTTACGACCATGGCCGTCCCGGCTGCCGTTGAGGCCAGCGTCAGCGGATTCCCGTCGGTGGTCAGGTTGTCGCGCAGGGCCAGCGTACCCGTAATCTGAGCCGCGCCGGTCAGCTGGGTAGGCGCGCCCACCGTCAGGCTACGGATGCTGAACGGGTTGCCCCCGATACGGTGGGTGCCGGCAGTTGCCGTCTGCAGCTCGCCTTCCCCGCCGAAAGCGCCCTGGTTGACCATGTTCCCGTTCACCAGGAACGTTCCGTTCACGGTCATGGAAGCACCATTTTCCACCGTAAAGCTGTGTACTGCAGCACTGCTGCTCAGCACCGGCATCCGCACGGCCGTGGCATGGATTGTTACGTCATCGGTGCCGGATGGCACATAGTTGGCGGTCCAGTTGGCGGGGTCGGTGTACGTGGTGCTCACCGCCCCGGTCCACTCATTCACTACGAAGGCGTTGGGGAAGTTGGGCAGGCCCAACTGACTCAGCTTACCTCCTAAGCTGGGGCCGGCGTTGCGATAAGCGCAGGCAGTACCCAGGTTGTTCGGCGCGTCGATTACGCCTAGCGTGGGGCTGTTGTACAGGGCCAGATAAATCTTGCCGTCGGAAGCCAGCTGCAGGGCGCCGGCGTAGGTAGCCGAATTGGGCGTGGAGCCCACCCTCGTGGCCGAAGCGGCAATGGCTGTGTTGGAGCCGGCCAGCAGGTTGAACTGGTAAAGCGTATTGCCATCGAGCGTGGTGCCGTAGAGGCGGGAGCCGTCGGGCGAAAACTCTACGCCGTAGCTGCGGTAGTCCTGAATCAGAGCTGCGTAGTTCGATAACTGGCCGGTGGCGTTGTTGAAGTCGAACAGCTCGAAGTTGCTGTCGCGCTTGGCCACGGCCAGCTTGTTGCCGGCCGGTGAGGCTTTCATGTATCCGACGGCGTTGGCATTGCCGAAAGCTCCGCCCCCACCGCTGTGAACCGAGCCGATATTGGTGATGACCGGCGTGGAGCTGATGCCAGTAGCCGACAGCAGGTAGGCGTAGAAGGCATTGCTCTGCCAGCCGTGCACCACAATCCACGTATCGTGCCCGTTGGCGTGGCGCACGGCCGTCAGCTTCTCGGTCACGGATACCGCGGAGAGCTGGTTGGCTTTCGACACGACGCTGCCCAGGCCGCTTTGCTGAGTCATGTCGATGAGGGAGTACTTCAGGCCGCCCACCAGCTGGTTGTCGCAGCCATCCACCACAAACAGGTAGTACTGCGCGGCATTGGCCGGATTACGCACGATAACCGCGCCCTGCGAAGCCGACTCGTGGCCGCCCAGCGCCTGCCCGTTCGTCATCAGCTGATGATTCCGGTTCCAGACGTTGACGCTGTTGGTGTAAAAGAGCAGGTTGCCCGCCGGGTCGGAAACTGTGGCGGCGGCTTCGTAGGTCAGCATGGCGCTGCTGCCGACGAAGGCCGGCGTGCCGCCAAGAAAGCTCAGCCCGGCGTTGTTGCCGAAAAGCCAGTTCTGGGTTTCCCGCTGGGCATACAGCGGGCTGTGCAGCAAGAATAAAAGAATAGCGAGACTGGTAACCAGTTTTTTCATGCGGTAAGCAATTCAATGACAGGTAAAAAGAATGGGATCAGGCCTTGCACTATATGTCAAGCCAAAGATAAGCACGCAAACAGCTTTACCAGGCTTTTTCCGCTGCTTAGCAGAGCGGACCGCAACCTTGAGGAGTCCGCTATATTTGTAGCCGCCGCCCGCGGTGCCTTTTCCGCCTTTCTGCTTTGCTTTCGCCAATGCCCTTCCAGCCCACGCACCCTATTCCCTACGGCCGCCAGCACATCACCGATGCCGACGTCCAAGCCGTTGCTGACACCCTGCGCTCCGACTTCCTGACTCAGGGCCCCAAAGTGGCCGAGTTTGAGGAGAAGTTTGCCGCCTACATCGGGGCGCGCTACGCCGTGGCGGTGAGCAACGGCACGGCGGCGCTGCACCTGTGCGCATTGGCGCTGGGCGTGCAGCCCGGGCAGCGCGTCATTACCACGCCCATCACCTTTGCCGCCTCGGCCAACTGCGTGCGCTACTGCGGCGGCGAAGTGCACTTTGCCGACGTGGACCCCGCCACCGCCCTCATCGACCTGGGGCGGGTGCGGCAGCTGCTGGAAAGCCACCCCCCGGGCTATTTTCACGGCCTGATTCCGGTCGACTTCGGCGGCCTGCCCGTCGATTTGGAACAGGCTCGTCAACTGGCCGATGAGTTTGGGCTCTGGATTATTGAGGACGCCTGCCACGCACCGGGCGGCTTTTTCCGGGACAGTACCGGCCTGGAACAGTGGTGCGGCAACGGGCAGCTGGCGGATTTGGCCATCTTCTCGTTTCACCCCGTCAAACACATTGCCACCGGCGAGGGCGGCATGATTACCACCAACCGCGCCGACCTCTACGAAAAGCTGCTGCTGCTGCGCACCCACGGCATCACGAAAGATCCGGCGAAAATGCACCGCCACGACGGCGGTTGGTACATGGAAATGCAGACGCTGGGCTACAACTACCGCATTTCCGACATCCTCACGGCCCTCGGCATCAGCCAGCTGCAGCGCGCCGAGGAGGGCTTGGCCCGCCGCCGCGCGCTGGCCGCCCGCTACGACGCGGCCTTTGCCCCGGTGCCCGCCGTGCGCCCCCTGGCGGCCGCGCCGGGCCATGCCTACCACCTGTACGTGATTCAGATAGCCGACCGCAAAGGTCTCTACGATTTCCTGCGCACCCGCCAGATTTTTGCCCAGGTGCACTACATTCCGGTACACACCATGCCGTATTACCAGGAGCTGGGCTGGCAGCCGGGCGACTTTCCGCACGCGGAAGCCTACTATGAGCACTGTTTGAGCATCCCGATGTTTCCGGCTCTGACCGACGAGGAGCAACAGTACGTTATCGAGTGCATTCTGGAATTTGTGGCATGAGCACGGCCGGCATCATCACCCAGGCCCGCATGGGCAGCACCCGCCTGCCGGGCAAAGTGCTGCTGACGGCCCGCGGCCAGACCATGCTGCAGTACCACGTAGACCGGCTGCGCGGCAGCGGCCTGCCCATCTTTATTGCCACCACCACCCAGCCCGCCGACGACGCCATTGCGGAGCACGCCGCCCAACTCGGCATTCCCTGCCACCGCGGCTCGGTGAATGACGTGCTGGCCCGCTACCACGAAACGGCCGTCCGGTTCGGGCTCGATACCATCGTGCGCGTCACCTCCGACTGCCCGCTGCTCGACGGCCCGCTAATTCGCGCGGCCGTCGACGAGTACGGGGCCGCCGCGAATCCGCAGCTCTACATTTCCAACGGCCTGCAACGCACGTACCCGCGCGGCCTCGATTTCGAGGTCTTTTCCTTTGCGCTGCTGGCGGAAGCCCAGCGCCACGCCCGCAGCGCCTCCGACCGGGAGCACGTCACGCCTTACCTGCACCAGAACCGCTCCGGCCGAGTCGAAATACGCCAGGTTGTGCGCCAGCCCGATGCCAGCCGCTACCGCGTTACGCTGGACACGGCCGCGGATTTTGCGCTGCTGCGCGTGCTGCTGGAGCAGTACCAGGCCGATGCGCTGTCGACCGACCAATTGATCGACCTGCTGGACCGGCACCCGGAGCTGGTGGCCCTCAACGCCGACATTGAGCAGCAGAAGTACGATTTCACCACGTAAGCCCCGCGGCCCCACCGGCCGCCAACCCCGAGCCTATGCGCATCATCTTCCGAGCCGACGGCAACGCTGTCATTGGCCTTGGGCACCTCGTCCGCTCCCTGGCTTTGGCGGCCATCGTGCGGCCGGTAGCCGAGTGCTGGGTGGCCATTCAGGCCCCGACGCCAGCCGTGCGGCAACTGATTGAGCAGGCTCAGGCCCGGCTGTGGGAACTGCCCGCGCAGGCTATTGCCCCGGAAGCCGCTGCGCTGGCCCCGCAGCTCACCGCTCAGGACATCGTAGTGCTCGACGGCTACCAGTTTGAGACCCACTACCAGCAAACTCTGGCCACCAGCGGCTGCCGGCTGGTGGCCGTCGACGACCTGCGGGCCTGGCCCATGGCCGTGGACCTGGTTATCAACCACTCGCCGGGCGTGACGCGGGAACAGTACCAGGCCGGGGCCCATACGCGCTTCTGCCTGGGCCCCGAGTATTCGCTGCTCCGCGCCCCTTTTCTGGCGGGGGCACGCCTGCCCGAGCCGCCCGCCGCCATTAGCCGGGTGCTGCTCTGCTTCGGCGGGGCCGACCCGCTGCAACTCACTCGCCGCTGTCTGGCGGTGCTGCTGGCTCTGCCCGGCCTGGAGGAAATTGGCGTGGTGACCGGCGGGGCTTTCCGGCACGCGGAGGCGCTGCACGCGGAGGCCGCCGGCCTACCCGCCGGTCAGGTGCGCTTTTACCAGAATGCGCCGGCCCCGGAAATGGCGGCGCTGCTGCAGCGGCACCACGCCGTGGTATGCCCGGCCAGCTCAATTCTGATTGAGAGTCTGGTGCTGGGCAAAGCGGCCCTGACGGGCTACTACGCCGACAACCAGCGCCCCCTGGCCGACTACGTGCAGCAGCACCGGCAGGCACACTCGCTCGGCGACTTCACCACCCTTTCCGAC
>Ga0247729_10000099_pt1 | contig 39679 bp, 32 predicted proteins | sample UWRJL133311R2_FD_180958 | JGI IMG/M metagenome (GOLD analysis project Ga0247729, IMG submission 180958) | Plant litter microbial communities from Arlington Agricultural Research Station in Wisconsin, United States - UWRJ-L133-311R-2 | ecosystem: Environmental > Terrestrial > Plant litter >... | reverse complement strand
GCCGCGCCGCTGGTGGCCGGGGCCGCCGCGCTGGTGCGCACGCGGTTTCCGCAGCTCACCGCCGACCAGGTGGCCGCCCAGTTGCGCCAGACCGCCGACGACATCTATGGCCTGCCCGGCAACGCGGCCCTGCGCGACAAACTCGGCACCGGCCGCCTGAACGTGAGCCGCGCTGTACGCCTCACCGACCGGCGCGAGGTCCGCGTGATAAACACCACGTTTAGTCCCGCCCGCCCGGCTTACCTGCCCGGCGACACGCTGCGCCTGACCACGCAGGTGCAGAACCTGCTTCAGCCCGTGGCGGGCCTCACCCTCACAGTGACCTCGCTTTCGCCTTACCTCACCGTGCGCCGGGGCACGTTCAGCATCGGCAGTATGGCCACGCTGGCGCGCGCCGATAACGCGGCCCTGCCGTTTCGGCTGGCGGTAGCGGCGGCCGTGCCCATCAACACCCGCGCCACGCTGCGCTACCGCTTCACGGCCGACAACGGCTACCAGACCGACCAGTTTCTGACCCTCACCCTGAACCCCGACTACGTGGTGCTCGATGCCGGCGACCTGCACCTCACGCTCACCAGCCGGGGCAACCTCGGCTACGACGGCCTGGGCTCCGACCTGGGGGAAAGCGTGACCTACAAGGGCAGCTCCGGCCTGCTCTACGAGGGTGGGCTGCTGGTAGCCACCGCCCCCACCCGCGTGTCGGACCGGGTGCGCAACGAGCTGAACGTGGCCGACCAGGACTTTTTCGCCCTGAGCCAGGTGGCGCTGCTGCGCCAGCCCCGGCGGGCCCCGCAGGAAGCCACGGGCTTGTTTCAGGATTCCCTGCCCACGCCTACCCGGAGCCGTACCGCGGGGGTGCGCATCCGGCAGCACGCCTACGCCTGGAGCGACGCCCCGGACCGGGACTACGTCGTGGTAGAGTATCAACTCAAAAACGTGACGGCCGACACGCTCAAGCCGCTCTACGCGGGGCTGTTTATGGACTGGGACGTGACGCCCGATGCCAGCCGCAACGCCGCCGCCTGGGACTCAGTACGAGCCCTGGGCTACGCCTACACGCCGGCCGCGCCCACGGTGTACGCGGGTGTGAAGCTGCTGGCGGGCGGCGCCCCGGCGTGCTACTCTATCGACAACAACGCCCCGGCCACGGCGGCCGTGTACCTGCGCAACGGGTTCAGCGCCGCCGAAAAATTCCTGACCCTGAGCAGCAAAGCCCGCCAGAGCAGCGCCGGTGAGCCCACCGGTACCGACGTCTCGCAGGTGGTGGGCGCCGCCCGCGCCCGCCTGGCCCCCGGCGACTCCGTGACGGTGGCCTTCGCCGTGCTAGGTGCCGCCACGCTGCCCGCCCTGCAGGCCGCCGCCGATGCCGCTCAGGCGCACTACAACCTCATTCTGCCCACCCGGCAACCCTTCCCCACCGCGGCCTGGCAGGTGTACCCGAATCCCACGCCGGGCCGGGTGCGGATGGAAGTACCCCGGGAGTTTGGCGGCCGGGAAGTGCTGGTGTTGAACGCGCTGGGCCAGGTGCTCACCACCCAAAAGCTCACCAACTCCGCCGCCAGTCTCGATTTGAGCCGTTACCCGGCCGGCATCTACCTGGTGCAGGTGCGGGGCGAGGCCGGCCAGCTTACCCGCCGCTTGGCCGTCCAGCCCTGAGCAGGTCGTTTTAGGGTCAGTAGACCGAGCTGGGTAGTTCGCGTGAATGAACGACAATCGTTGAAGCGTATCGTTCTGGCACGCGAGCTATGCGCTAGTGAATGCCTGACTCTGGGGATTCTCACCCCCACCCCCAAAAGCACATCATGTAGAATCGAAGGGGAAGCATCTCGCCTGGCGTCATTGGGTTGCTATCCGGACGTCAGCACGCGAGATGCTTCCCCTCTGCCTCGGTATGACGGCCTTTTTTACGTCTGGGGCGGCTTTATACCCCAGGCTGCCGCCGTCAGAGTCACTACCTGGCCGGGCTGGTAAGTTTGCCCGGCGGGTACTGGCACTACCAGCGTCGTAGCACCAGCCACCAGCCGCACTTCCCGGCCGTCGGACAGCACTTCCACGACGGTAGCGGTAAGCTCCAGGCCGTTGGACTGGGTAAGCGGCGGAACCGGCTGCCCGTCGCGGATTACGCGGCCCAAGTCCAACTCCAGCACCCGGCCGGCCAGGGTGTACACTTCCGCCGGGTCGTGGCTGACCATAATGGTAGTCAGTTCGAAGCGCTGGTGGGCCTCGGCCAGCATCTGCTGCAGGCGCAGGCGAGTGGGGTTGTCCACGGCCGACAGGGGCTCATCGAGCAGCAGCAGGCGCGGGCGGCGCGCCAGGGCCCGGGCCAGGGCTACGCGCTGCTGCTGCCCCCCCGACAGCTGCGCCGGGTAGCGGTGGGCCAGCTGCTCCAGTTCCGTGAGGGCCAGCAGCTCCGCCACGATGGCCGCGTCCCGGTGGCTGGTCAGGGCAAACGTCAGGTTTTGCCGCACCGTCATGTTCGGAAACAGCGCGTAGTCCTGGAATACGTAGCCGATGGACCGCTGCTCGGGCCGCCGCCACTGTCGTTGTGGGCCGTCGTACCAAGTTTGCTCCCCCACCCGCAGGTAGCCGGCATCGGGGCGGGTGAGGCCGGCCAGCAGGCGCAGCAGCGTGGTTTTGCCCGCTCCCGACGGCCCGTACAGCGCCACGAACTCCCCCGGCCCGATGGTCAGGCGCACGTCGAGCGTGGCCGGACCGGCGGCCGAGTGCAGGGCTTTGACGAGGTACAGGTCGAGCATTAGGCAGCGCGGTTGGGCCGGCGCCGGGTCAGGGCCGCCAGGATAAGGAGCAGAATCAGGGAAAGTGCCACCAGCACCAGTGCGTAGGCGTTGGCCTGGGCGTAGTGCTGACTTTCCACGGCGTCGTAGATGGCAATGGAGGCCACCCGGGTTTGCCCGGCAATGTTGCCCCCGATCATCAATACCACCCCAAACTCGCCGATGGTGTGAGCAAAGGTGAGCACGATGCCGCTGAGCAGGGCGGGCCGGCAGTTGGGCAGCAGCACCCGCCAGAGCGTAGTCAGGCGTGACTTGCCCAGCGTGGCGGCGGCTTCGGCCAGCGCGGGCGGCAGCCGCTCGAAGCCGGCCTGCAAGGGCTGCACCATAAACGGCAGGCTGTAGAGCAGGGAGCCCACCAGCACACCCGTAAAGGTGAAGCTCAGCCGTACGCCTAGCGTATCAATCAGGAAGCGGCCCAGACCGGTATCGGGGCTGAAGGCTAGCAGTAGGTAGAAGCCCAACACGGTGGGCGGCAGCACCAGCGGCAAGCCCACCAAGGCCTCCGTTACCGGCTTGAGCCAGGAGCGCGAATACGCCAGCCAGTAGGCCAGCGCCGTCCCGATAACGAGTAAGATAAGCGTGGTGAGGGCCGCCAGGCGCAACGTCAGCGCCAGCGTCTGCCAGTAGTCGTGCAAGGCGGTGGGACTAACGGGGAAGGGTAAAGCCGTAGGCCTGAAGCACCCGGCGGGCCGGCGCGCTGCCCACGAAGGCCGCCAGCCGCGCAGCCGGCTGCGCAGACGCATTTTTCAGCACTACAAAGCTTTGCAGCAATGGCGAATACGCCTCCGGTGGCACCACGAAGTAGCGCCCCTGGGCTTTTAGTTCCGGGCTCAAAGCCAGGGCCAGGGCAATCAGGCCCGCATCGGCGGCTCCGGTGACGGCGTAGTTGGCCGTCTGGGCAATGTTTTCGCCGAGCACCAGGCGGCTTTGCACCTGGTCGTAGAGGTGGTAGTGGCGCAGAATTTCCACCGCCTTCTTGCCGTAGGGCGCGTGGGCGGGGTTGGCAATAGCCAGCTTGTGCACCCGCGGGTCCAGCACCATACGGATGCCCTGCGCGGCCGGGTTCAGAGTTTTGCTCCAGAGCACTAGCTGGCCGGTGGCGTAGGGCACGGGCGCCGCGGCCGTCAGGCCCTGCTCTTGCAGCTGGCGCGGGTAGTCACTATCGGCCGAGAAAAACACGTCGAAGGGCGCGCCGTGGCGAATCTGCTCGTAGAATTTGCCCGAGGAGCCGTAGGTCACCGCCACCTGCACGCCGGGCTGCTGGCGGCCAAAGACGGCCACGAGGGAATCCAGGGCGTAGCGCAGGTCGGCGGCGGCGGCCACGCGTAGGATGACCGGGGCGGTGGCAGGGGGCGCAGTATGGTCGTCGGCCGACGGCGCGGAGCACGCCGGGAGCAGGCTGAGCAGCACGGGCCAGAGCCAGGATAAGCGGAGCATAGCAAAGGGCATTTGAGGGGCCAGAAGAGCAATGCCCCGCCGGGTCGGTCCGGCCGGCAAGGGCGTTGTATCTTCAAACATACAACGTAATACCCGCTCCCGTGGCCGAAGGCCGCCGTTAGGCGTAGCCTGCTCCGCAGTTCCCCGTCTTTGGGCCAAGCCGGCCGCACCTGCACCGCTACGCCAGAGGCCGTGCCGGGCGTGGCGGGTGCTTTTTGAACAGTGGGTGAATCACGTGCGTCACCACGCCCCAGATTCGTACGCTACTCCCCTCATCCAGCTCCAGCGGCGCTCCGTCGTCGGAAGCTTCCAGCCAGGTGCGGCCCCTCTCCCGGCGCAGCCGCTTCACCAGGTAGTGCTCGGCAGCAGCAGCCACCACCACGTGCCCGTCGGCGGGCTCCAGGGCGCGGTCTACTACGATAAAGTCGTCGGGGTGAATGCCGGCGGCCGGTATTGCGCCGCCCGTGACCCGGGCCAGGCAGGTGGAGGCGGGCTGCCGAAACAGGTAGGCGTGCAGGTCCAGCATTTCATCGGCCGGCCCCCCCAGGGCTACGGCGGGCACAGGGCAGGTAAATACGGGCAGCCGGGTGAGCTGTGCCGCCTTCACGGGTGGGTAAAAAACTAGTTCGCTCATCAGCAGCCAGCGCGAATAGTAACACGCCGCCGCTATTTACTATTTTTTTTAGCAACAAGGTTTATCTGTCGATTGAAAAAGTTCCGCTCAATAGTTTCTGAGCAGAAATTAGAATAGCATTAAAGACAGATTAAAAGGCTTATTCATCCAGCTGGACAGCATTATTTTTTCAACTAATTTTTTTAGTTGACCAACTATATCCTTATCTTTGGATATGCGCAGAACGAAAAAGACCAAGCTTCCTTTTCCCCTCCCCGTACAGCAGTATGCCCGCTGCGTTGATGCCACCCGTCGCCCTACCGACCACATCGGCGACTGGCCCAGCGAGGGCCGCGTGTACCCGATTGAGTACCGCCGCAACGCCCGCACCGGCGAGTCACAGATTCACGTGCTGGGCTTCTACGCCGAGCGGCCCTACGGCGCCTTCGCCACGCGGCGTTTCGCCCCGGTGGTAGAGGTATGGCTTAACTAGCCACCGATATTGTTCCACCTCTAATGCCACCCGGCTATTTCCGCTCGTCCCGCGGAAATAGCCGGGCTTTCTTTTGCCCCGGCCCCGAGTCGCCGCCGCGGAGCGGGCTTGCCGAGCCTACTGCGCGTACTGGTAGAAGATACCCGAGTCCATCGGCGTCCAGAGGCTGGCTTTCTGGCCGCTGACTTTCAGGGCATCATTCGCCCAGGTGTTGCAGGTATAAAACAGGTTGTAGGTGCGGCGGGCTTCGTAGAAAGTGTCGTTGCGGCCGTAGTTGTGCCCCGGAATGTGCTGCACCCGGCCGGCCGCGTCGTAGTCGAAGCTGGTTTTGATGTACTCAATCAGGCGGGCGTACTCGGCGGGCGTGAGGTAAACCTTGACGCAGTCGGGGCCTTCGTTGGGCTGGTGGTGGTAGGTGGTGTGCATGGCCGAGGTGCCCAGCCAGAACATGGCCTTGAACGCGGTGCTGGCCTTGAGCTGGGCCCAGGTGGGCGTGTCGAGGTAGAAGCCCTTGTCGCCCCAGCCGAAGCCGAGGTACTGCATGGTGGTGTCGGCGGCGGGTGTGTCGGCGTAGGGCACCAGCTCGCTCCAGTCCATCTGGGCGGTACGCACGGGCAGCACGATGTCGGTGTGCACACCGTTGGAGAGAATGTAGGCCTCAATGGCCTGGGGCGTAGGCTGGCTTCGCTCCCCCACCGGAATGCGCGAGAGGCCGAAAGCGGCCACTCCGTACACGGCCACCGCCCCGATAATTCCTCCTACCGCGTAGGCGGCACCCCTGACTACTTTCCGAAATTGCATAGGTAACGCGTGGGCGGGCAACCCAAAATAAGCCCTCATACGGATCCGGCCGCGGAAGGCCGGATTTTGCCGGCCCGGCGCCCACTCGGGAAAGCCGGACCACAAAACCGGGACTTCACCTGCACCGCAAACGCCAAAGCTACGGGATTAGCTCTTGCGCCTCCGTGCGGGCCAGCATTTCCTCCACCAGCCCCACGGCTCGCCGGAAGCGCTGCTCCCAGCTCCCGCTGATTTCGACTACCGTAATGCCGTGGCGGCGCAGCGTCTGCCGGTGCGAATCGTCGAGGCGGTGCCGGTATTCGGCGGGCAGGCGGGTGCCGTCCTGCACGAAGGGCACGTCGGGGACGAGGTACAGGTAGAGGTCGGCGCGGTTGCGGGCGTAGATTTCCGGGGCCAGGTCCAGCTCGGCTCCGAAGAACAGCCGGGTGTACGACTGCGTGACGTGCACGTCGGTATCGATGATGAGCAGCGGGCTGGCCCCGGCTTCGGCTTGGGCGATGCGGCGGGCGTGCTCGGCGGCTACCCGCAGCAGGTCGGCGCGGGAGAAGCTAGTAGAATCGGCAATCAGGTCGCGGCCGGCCTCGGCAACCAGCGTGGCCCGGAAGTGCGCGGCCAACCGGCCGGCCAGCACGGTTTTGCCCGTCGACTCGGCGCCCAGCACCACCACTTTGCGGCAGTAGTAGGGCCGTACGCTGGCGGGCAGAAAGTGCCAGTGCGCGCGCAGGTTGGCGCGGATGCGGGAGGCCGACACGGGCACCTGCTGCCGGGCCTCGTCGAAGACCAGGTGGCGGATGCCCAGGCGGGCGGCTACCAGCGCGCCGTAGGGCTCGGAGGTAACCACCAGCGCCTGGTCGGGCAGCAGCTCCCGGAACTTGTCGGCCCACACGTCGGACACGGCCTGGGAGGTCTGGGACGTGTTGGGCAGCTCACTTTCCCGGTATTCCAGCAGCTGCACCGCCACGCGGGGCTCGGCGGCGTAGGTGTGCTCAATCCAGCCTTGGCGCACCGGGCCGGGCAGCGTTTCCCGGTCGCTGGCGCAGACCAGCACCGTCAGCTGGTCGCAGTGCCGGAGGGCGAAGTCGATGAGCTGCTCGTGGCCGCGGTGGAAGGGCAGAAACTTGCCGAAGACGAAGGCCTTGGTCATGCGGAATTCAGAAGCGGTACTGGGCGCTGAGGTAGACGTTGGCCGGCGCCTGCACGAAGTACTTGCGGGTGCCGTCGGGGTCCACGGAGCCGTTGTTGAAGTACTTGGTGTTGGTCAGGTTGTTGGCAAATAGGGTGAGCTGGTAGTGGCGGGTGGCGTACTCCACCCGGGCGTTGAGCAGGGCGTAGTTGCCGATGGCGGCTGAGTTGGCGAAGTCGATGAACGAGCGGCTCTGGTAGCGGCCCACCAGCGTAGTGGTCCAGCGGCCGGCCTGGTAGGCAGCTTCCTGGTTGATAATAAGGGCCGGGGTGAGGATGGGCCGAAAGGATTCGGCCTGCTCCCGGATGCGGCTGTAGTTGAAGGCCGAGTTGTTGGTCACGGAAAAGTGCGCCGAGGCTTGGTACGTGGCCGTGGCTTCGAGGCCGGTGCGGATGCTGCTTTTCACCTTGTTGGTCAGTGCCAGCCCGTTGGGCCCAAACTGCCCGTTGAGCACGATTTCGTTCTTGAAATCCATGTAGTAGGCGTTCAGGCTCAGCGCCAGCGGCCCCTGCTGGTGGCGCACGCCCAGTTCCTGATCCAGCACGTACTCGGCCGCGGAGTTGGTGAGCAGCGGCTGGCCGCTGTCGTCGGGCAGCAGGTCGTCGTTGCCGCCGAACAGGTCGTTGCGGGTGGGCTCCCGGCCGGTGCGCCCCAGGCTGTAGTAGAGCGTGGTGCGGTCGGTGAGGGCGAAGCTGGCCCCGGCCTTGGGGTTGAGAAAGTGCCAGCGCAGGGGCTTGAACGGTACGCTGCCGGCGTAGTCGAACTGCACGGTGCGGCCCTGCACGTCGGCAAACAGCGTGAGGCGCGCGAGGCGGTATTCGAGCTTGCTGAAAAGGCTGGCTTCCTGCTTGCGGCCGGTGTTGCGGTAGAGCCGGCCCAAGGCCCGCTCACTGCCGGTGTGCTGGCGGTGGTAGGTGTTGGCGTGCAGGCCCGAGGTCCAGGTGAAGCGGCGGCCCTGCCGGGTATACGTGCTGAACACGCCGTAGAAACCCGACTGAAACGCGTAGTTGTACAGCTCCGCCGTGGGTGGCAGGCCGAGGAAGGTATTGAGGTCGAAGTCGTAGTTGCCGCGCAGGAAGGAGGCGTATATGCTGGTATTGAGCACCGAGCCGGCTGCGGGCTGCCAGGTGTTCTGGAGCTGCACGAGGGCCTGGTTGAACTGGTCGTTTTCGGGGCCATTGGCGTTGGCGCGGCGGTTGCGGCGCAGCACCGAGTCGGGCACGCCGAGCCAGGCGAGCTGGTTTTGCTGGTGCCCGAGCAGCGCGTGGAGCTGCCAGCTGGCCTTGTCGTAAAACAGCCCGCCGCTCACGAAGGCCGAGCTGGAAGTGTTGGCCGAGCGGGTTTTGTAGCCGTCGGAGTGCAGGTGGGAGGCGCGCACGTACAGCGCCCGGTGCCCGCGGCGGCCGCTTCCGTACTCGCCAAAGGCCCGGTAGCTGTTATAGGAACCGTAGCCCAGCCCCAGCGTGGCCCGAGCCGAGTCGCGGCGCAGGTCGGGCGAAAACAGCTGGATGCTGCCGCCGTAGCTGGCACTGCCGTTTTGGGTGGTGCCCACGCCCCGCTGCACTTGGATGCGGCTGACGGAGTTGAGCAGGTCGGGGTAGTTGGAAAAGTACGCGCCCTGGTCCTCGGGCTCATTCAGCGGCACCCCGTTCAGGGTGGTGTTGATGCGGGTCTGGTCGATGCCGCGCAGGCGGAAGTAGGCGTAGCCCTGGGTGCTGCCGGCGTCGGAGTAGGCAGTGATGCCGGGCGTTTCGGCCAGCAGAAACGAGGGCTCCTGCCCCACGCTCTTGCGGGCCAGGGCCCGGCCGTCGAGGTTGAGAAACGTCACCGGCGTGCGGCTTTCGGCCTGGTAGGTCACCACCACTTCCGGCAGGGCGCGGGCGGTATCGGGGGCCAGGGTCGGCCGGCTTTGGGCCCGCCCGGTGGCGGCGGCGCCCAGCCCGACGGCCAGGGCTAGTAAAGTTCGGTTCATTCTCTCGGATAGCGGCTATAAAACGGCGGGCAGCCCGCCCGCGCCCATCAGCGGCCCAAAGGTAGCAATCTGCCCACCGAAGCCCGGCCGTACCGGCTGCTGCTCACCACGGGCCGATTAGGATTCTGGATTTTATTTTTTCGAACCCTAATCCGGATTGTATTTCGAATTTATTTTTTCCCGGAGTACAATCCGGATTAGGGTTTGGAATTTTTATTTCCAGAATCACAATGGAGCCGGAGTTCACTCAGCTCGGACGGCGCAGCAAGCCGAAAGCCAGGGCTACGCCGGCCAGCAGCAGCAGCAGCGCGCCTTCGTCGATAGGGACTTCGGTGGTTTCCTCATCCACGTCGAGGGCGGCTTTGCCGTCGAGTACCTGCGCCTGCTTGCGCTGCAGGGCAGCTTTCTGGGCGTCGTTTTCCAGGGCCAGGTAGGCGGTGGCGGGCGTCATGATGCCGGCGCTGAAGCTGGCGCGGACGAAGGGCACCCGCGCCTCGTCGGTGACTTCGGGGTGCAGCGTCTGCCACTGCTCCTGCCCGTGCAGCAGCAGGCCGGCCTGCCAGCGGTTGGCCGCGTCGGCGGCGGCCGGCAGGGCGGGTTGCGCCGCGCCAGCTCGGCTCAGCACGATGTCGGCCACGGTGTTGTCGGGCAGGTAGGCCTGGGGATGGGCAGCGTCGGGCCAAGCCCGCACCGGGGTGGGTGCGCCGGGCTGGGGCGCTTCGGGCCAGGGCTGGGCGGGGCTTTGGCGCAGGGAGTGGGCGGTAAGGCGGCCATCGGCGGCCAGCACGTAAAAGGCGTCGCTTTCGGGGTAGGCGCCGGCCAGTACGGCAAAGTCGGCGGGCAGGATGGCTTGGCTTAGGCTGTCGGCCACCACTACCAGCACCGGGTACGTGGGCGCGGGCGCCTGCTGGGCATCAAACAGAGTTTTGCGGATGGCGCGGTCGAGGTAGAAGCCGCCCTCGTTCGGGGCCGCGGCCAGCTGCTGCTGCCAGTCGGTGCCGGCGGGCAGCGGCGTGGTGTAGGTGTTTACGAGGCTGAAGCGGGCCGGGCCGAAGGCCGCGCCTTGCCCCAGCTGCGCCAGCACCCGCTGCTTATAGCCCGGCTTGGCCAGGCTCCGGTCCGCCGATACGTCGAGCAGGAAGTGGTAGTAGGGCCGGCGCTGCACCAGCGGCAGACGCTTTTTGGCGGCGGCACTCACGTAGGCCACCGCCTGGCCGGGCGCGGCTACCGGCGCGGCGGGCTGCGCCCGGGTGGAGTCGCCGAGCTGCACCCGCTGCCCGTCCACGGTCAGCACGAAGGGCTCCCGGTGCAACAGCTGCAGGCCGGTGCGGCGCACCTCGCGGCCCGCCACGGGGTACACTTTCAGCGCCACGCGGTTGGGCCCCACGTAAGACAGCAGGCCCGGGTCGCGGTAGCTGTTCTCGTTGACGATCTGGGCGAACACCCAGGCGGCGGCCTTCTGCTCGGCCAGGATGCCCCGCTCCCGCCGCGGCCCGATGTTGAGGTAGTAGTCGCCGACCCAACAGCCCACGGGCAGCGTGAGCTCGGTGGCGTACTCGGTGGCGGCCTGGCTGGGGTCGGAGTTGGCCACGTCCAGGTTGACCCAGCTCACCCAGGCCTGCTGGCGCGCGTCGAAGGTGCTGGTGCTGGTGAGGCCGCGCAGCACCGCGCTGGTGGCCGGCGGCGGGGGCGTCCAGGCGTCGGCGGCCCGCTCGTTGGGCTGCGCCCTACCCAGGAATATCTGCTCCAGGGTGGCAATCTTGGCGTCGGAAAGCGTCAGGTTGTCGAGTACCAGCCAGTTGAAATACATCGACAAGTAGGGCACGTGGCTGGACATAAACTCCTGACTGCGCTCCTTGTGCTGCTTCACCACGTTCAGGGTGCCGGCCAGGGCAGTAGCGTCGAGGTGGTAGGTTTTCGAGTAGTCGGGGTTGTAGGCGTAGTCGAGGGCCGCGTGCAGGGTGTGGCGCCGGTAGAGGTAGAGGCCCGTGATGCTCAGCGGCAGTACCGCCCAGCCCGCCAGTAGGCCCGCTACCAGCACCCGCCGGGAGTAAAACTTGCGCAGGGCAGCGTAGTCGTCGGTCAGCTCGCGCAGGTGCACCATCATGAGCAGCAGCGGGGCCAGCAGCAGAAACCCGACTCCGATGGCGAGGATGGCCACCACGGACAGCGGCAGAAACGGCAGGAAGACGATAAAGAAGTAGAAGGTGTAGCCAAACAGCGCGTTACGGCCCAGGTACTGCGCCAGCCGCCCGCGGGGGCCGGCAGCGTTGGGCCAGCACACCAGCAGCCCATCCAGCATGGCCAGCGCGTAAAACCAGGGGCTGGAGAAGTTGCCGAAGATGCCGCGCTCAGTGCTCCAGGCCTGCTGCCAGAGCAGCCCGTTGTTGACGGCCAGCCCCAGCAGCGGCAGCACTAGGGCAATGACGACCTTCCAGACCACCCCAAACTCGCCCCAGGCCGCTGACTTCTTAGTTCCGATGATGTAGACGCCCCGGGTCAGGAAAAACAGGAAGCTCAGTGTGCCCAGCGCGAAGGCCGCTCCCCACACCAGGTTCCAAACCTCCGAATAGGAATGCCGCCAAAACCAGCCCGGCAGCTGCACCAGCACAAACCAGGCCGCCGGCACCGCGAAGGCCAGCGCGAAGTTGGCTCCCGCGGAGTGCGGCCGGTCGTCGGGGGTGAGGCGGGCCACCAGCACGAACATGCCGTGGGCAATGGTCAGCATCAGGAAGGTAAACACGTAGATAATTGGGTCGGTGGGCACCATCCAGGTGGGCACCGCGCGGGGTAGGATTTCGGAGCTGAAGCTGAGGTAGGCAAACAGAAACGCGACGTGCGCCAGCACTGCCACCGCGCCGTAGGCCGCGTCCAGCGGCCGGCCCTGCCGCAGCCGCCAGAAGCCGTAGCCGGCCGTGGCCAGCGCCAGCGCGCCCAGCACCAGCCCAAACCGCTGCCACAGCAGCACACTGGCCGGGGGCAGCAGCGTCTGAATCACGCTAAACTCGGCGTAGCATAAGCCGGCTAGCAGCAGTACCGGCAGGGTATTGAGCAGAAACAGCCAATTGGGATTGAGCAGGTTGCGCATGAGGATGAAAAATAGAAACGATGAAATAAAGCAGCCACCCGGCGCGTTCTGCCTAGGCCCGACAAACGTATATCAAAGAACTTTGAATTGCAAAGTTTATTTCACCAACCGCAGATCAAAGAGCTTCCTCAGTGCCCAATAATGAGCCGCCGGACGGGTACCAGCACCCGGTTTCGGGAATAGACCTGTCGCTTAGGCTGACTTCGCGGCGCGGCGTGGGCCCTGGGTACCCAACGGCCCTACTCGTTGCCGCAAGCCCGAAACTACTGCCCTGCTCCCACGCCGAATGAATTCACGGGCAGCCGCCCACCTCATCAACTGCGCAAGAATCGGATAGGTACCGGAGTCGACTCGCCGCAGCTTTGCTCCGGCAATAAGCCGTATCCCCTATCCTACTCCTCTCATGCATCATTGCAGCGAACCGCCGATTCTGTATTTCGGCACTCCCGTCGTGCTCATCAGCACCCTGAACGAGGATGGCTCGGCCAACCTGGCGCCCATCTCCTCCGTCTTCTGGCTGGGCTGGCGGGCCGTGCTCGGGATATCGGCAGCCTCGCAGACCACCAAAAACCTGCTGCGCACCGGCCAGTGCGTGCTCAACCTGCCTTCCGTGGACCTGGTGGGCGCCGTAAACCGCCTAGCGCGCACCACCGGCGCCAGCCCCGTGCCGCCGTGGAAGCAGCAGGCCGGCTACCGGACCGAGCCGGATAAGTTTGGCGTGGCGGGCCTCACGCCCCTGCCGGCCGAAACCGTGGCCGCGCCCCGGGTGCGGGAATGTCCCGTGCACCTGGAAGCAGTGCTGGAGGATACGCACAGCCTGGCTGCCCACGACGAGGGGCTGCGCGGCCGCCTGCTCAGCCTGGAAGTGCGCGTGCAACGGGTGCACCTGACCGACGCTATCTGCCATGCCGACCAGCCCAACCGCGTGGACCCGGACAAGTGGCGGCCGCTGATTATGAGCTTTCAGCACTTCTACGGCCTCGGGGAGCGGGTGCACGAGTCGACGCTGGCGCAGATTCCCGAGGCGCTCTACCGCAGCAGTGACGTAGACCGGGCCCGCCAGGCGCCAATCACGCTCTAGGGCTGGTGGGTCACGTTTTCCAGCTTGGCCGTGAGCAGCCCGCGTAGGCTACCTTTTTTGGTGCCAGGCGCGCCGGTCAGCTCCCGCGCCTTAGTGCCAGACTGCACGCTCACCCGCATTTTGCCGTCGGCGGCTTCCTGGATGGCGTAGATGGCCGGGCCATTGCGGAAGCGCAGCGTAGTAACACTGCCGGCTTTGCGCACCACGAAGGGTTTGTCGTCGGTTTCGGAGCTCTGGAACACGAATTCGGCGCTGTTGTCGGGGCGGAGCAGGGCGTAGTAGAGCGTGGTTTTGTCGTAGGCAAACAGCACCACGCGCTTGCCGTTTTCGGCCAGCCGAAACGCGCAGACGATTTCCACGTTGTCCTCCAGTTCCACGTAGTCTTTGGTCGTGGTCAGCATGCGGGTGCCGTTCCAAACTTCCTCAGTGTGCTGGGTGAGCGGAAACCGCATGGCGTCTTCCTCCACCCGCTTCACTAGAAACGGCGCGTTGCGGCGGACGACAAACTCCGAATACTCGTGCCAGCAGCAGCCGCTCTTGGTCATCACGCTCAGCCGCTTGGTCTTGGCATCGGTGCTGAACATGCCGCAGTACTCCTGAGCCAGCCGGGTGAAATCCGGGCTCAGCACCAGCGTACCGGCCGAATCCAGATACACCTGAAACGAGGGGCCGTGGTAGCAGCTGTTCTGCCCGTCCTCGATGGCCAGATCGGGCCGTCCGTCGAAGTTGAAATCCCGGCTGATGATCAGGCTTTGCTCGCCGTAGGGCAGCTGCTGGATGTTGGACTGCACCTTACCCTCGTGCAGCTCCAGCGCCAGCTCCTCCGACTCCACTTTCAGCACCTGTTTCTGGGTCTTCTTGCTATAAATGGCCACCCAGCCGGCACTAAACACCTGCGTGGTATCATCAAGGTGAATTTTTCCGAAGTAAGCCGGCGAGAAGTCGTCGACCCGGTAGTCCTTCTGCGCGGCAGCGGAGTGGGCCAGGCAGAGTAGAATCAAGAATGCGGCGAGAGGACGCAAAAACATGTGCTTGAGCATAAGAAGCCAGCTTGGAAGCTGGCTCGATGAAAACGGCGGCTAATACGACCACCGAGCTACTACTTTGATGTTCAGCTCTTCGCAGCGGCCAATCTTGTTGAAGCCAGCGCCAATTGAACAGTATTTAAACTCTTTTTCCACGCTACCCTGCAACTACCAGCATACTTGCCACCATGCGGCTTTCCCAGACACGATAATGGGGAAATGTTGAAACAGGCTGTATTTTGTTCCTGCCTCAACTCCGTAGTTTGTCTGGCTCCCATCGGCGAGCAAGTAGGCGGCTTTCCCAATTCCCAACGAGCTGCCGCCTCGCCACAAAAGGCCATCGGCATTCAAAGTAAAGCTGCGCCTTTCGAAATCAAACGCCTTCCTACCAAGATGGATAGCCTGATAGTCGAAGGCTACATCTAAGTTATAGTCACAAGTAACGAACAGCTCACTCAGCCCCAGAGAAGAATAGCGCTGTTGGTTCCCATTTCCGGCCTGAAAACCAGTTTCCAGCCGTATTGCGGGCTGAAACCGCTCACTTGGGAAAAGATGCGGATAGAATAGATCTAAGTCGCCACCCCACGGGGCGTGCTTGAGCCCGCTATACAGGCCCAAGCCCACGTACCGGTTATAGAAAAAATCAGCGTGGCAATTCGACTTCAGCTCTATTATAACCTGGTCGCCAGCCCTCACTTTCATCCTCTTGGTTACGTAGCCGATCATGGAAATCTCCAGAACGGCGGTCGGCTGTGGGAGTGCAATGCTAAATGTACCATCAGTATCCGTCGCAACGCCTGTGGTAGTGCCCAATATCATAATGGTCGCACCACGAAGGGCACTACTCCCCCATTTATCAACCACCATTCCCCGCACGATTCCCTGTGCATAGCCTGAGTTGCCGAGAAGAAGCCCCACTAGAGTAAGGAATAGCGGATAGCACTTTTTCATATTATTTGCGTGGATTCATCTGGCTGATGCCTAACCCGACTTGATTTCACAAAAATGGCCGCCTCCCCTACCGGCAAGCGGCCATTTTTCCACTCATTGCATCGTCACTGGAAATACGCATCGATTTCAGCCCGATTATACTCCGTAATCCAGTTGTTGCGCTCCAGGTACAACCTTCTGAGGCTTGCCGCGGAGTTGCTTGCCACCAGGCAACTCCGGTCATCAGCCATGTGAAAGATGCGGTTGGTCTGTGGGTCGATGAAGTATACCCGCTCATCCAGGGCCGGCCGGAACCCCATTTCGGTATTGGCAATGGCCATTAGGATGTTCTCGAAGCCGATGTCCCGCACCTTTAGCTTACCAATAATAATTCGGCCCTTGACAAGCTCGGCTACCTCGTTGCCGGCCGCGTCCGTTTGCAGCCAGCCGCTAGCGAGGCGGGCGGGCTGGTTGTAGAACTCGGCGAAGGCTGCGGCGGGAAACTGCTGGTACAGGAAGCCAGCCGTCTTCCCGTAGGCGCTCCTGCCCTGATAGCCGTATATCAGCACCCAGATTTTATTTTCCGGCCCGAAAAAAGCCTCCTGGAAGATGGTCACGGCGCGTTGTACGGCTTGCTTAACGCGCTTTTTGGCACCACTGGGCAAATCCCCGCCGAGCTCAAAGCGGACGTACACCTGCCCTGCCAGGGAATACTCGACGTTGAGGTCTTCGTTCCCAAACGTCTCGCGCACGTATTGCTGCAGCTCTGCCTTCATAATCAATGGATAAACATAACGGCCACCCCAGAACCTGAGGTGGCCGCTTGCTTTACTTGGCTAAAAGAGAAGCCTACTTTTGTGACAACTCCGCGCCGCCGGCTTCCTTCATCCGGATCAGGTTCAGGGCCGAGCCAGCCTTGAACCACTCAATCTGGCCTTCGTTGTAGGTGTGATTGAGCGTGATGAGGTCCGTGTCGCCGTCGGCGTGGTGCAGGCGGGCCTGCAGCGGTACGCCGGGGGCAAACGTGGTCAGGCCGATGATGTCGATGGTGTCGTCCTCTTCGATCAGGTCGTAGTCGGCCTTGTTGGCGAAGGTGAGGCCCAGCATACCCTGCTTCTTGAGGTTGGTTTCGTGAATCCGGGCGAAGCTCTTCACGATGATGGCGCGCACGCCCAAGTGGCGGGGCTCCATGGCGGCGTGCTCCCGGGAGGAGCCTTCGCCGTAGTTTTCGTCGCCAATAACTACCGAGCCGATGCCCTGGCCTTTGTAGTTGCGGGCTACCTGCGGCACGGCCGAATACGGCGTGCCCTGGGTCAGCTCATCCTTCACCGAGTTGGCCTCGCCGTTGAAGGCGTTGGTAGCCCCGATGAGCATGTTGTTGGAGATATTGTCCAAGTGGCCGCGATATTTCAGCCACGGACCGGCCATCGAGATATGGTCGGTGGTGCACTTGCCCTGAGCCTTGATGAGCAGGCGCAGCCCGTTCAGGTCGGTGCCTTCCCAGGCCTTGAAGGGCTCCAGCAACTGCAGGCGGTCCGAAGTCGGCGACACGAGCACCTGCACGGCGCTGCTGTCTTCGGCGGGCGCCTGATAGCCGGCGTCTTCCACGGCGTAGCCGCGGGGCGGCATCTCTACACCCTGCGGCTCGTCAAACTTCACGGGGCCGTTTTTGCCGGGCAGCGTGTCGGTAAGCGGGTTGAAGGTCAGATCCCCGGCAATGGCGAAGGCCGTCACGATTTCGGGCGAGGCCACGAAGGCGTGGGTGTTGGGGTTGCCGTCGTTGCGCTTGGCGAAGTTACGGTTGAAGGAGGTGATAATCGAGTTGCGGCGCTTGGGGTCGTCGGTGTGGCGGGCCCACTGCCCGATGCACGGCCCGCAGGCGTTGGCCAGCACCACGCCGCCCATCTGGGCGAAGGTGTCGAGCAGGCCGTCGCGCTCCACGGTGTAGCGCACCAGCTCCGAGCCGGGCGTCACGGTAAACTCGGCATTCACCGTCAGGCCCTTGCTCACGGCCTGTTCGGCAATGGAGGCGGCGCGGGTGATGTCCTCGTAGGAGGAGTTGGTGCAGGAGCCGATGAGGCCTACTTCCAGCTTCTCGGGCCAGCCGTGCTCTTTGACGGCGGCGGCAAACTGCGAAATCGGCCAGGCGGCGTCCGGCGTGAACGGGCCGTTCACGTAGGGCTCCAGCTCGGAGAGGTTGATTTCGATCAGTTGATCGTAGTATTTGGCGGGGTCGGCGTACACTTCGTCGTCGGCGCGCAGGTGCTCGGCCACGGCGGCGGCGGCATCGGCAATTTCGGCCCGGCTGGTGCCGCGCAGGTAGTCGCCCATCTTCTCGTCGTAGGAGAATACCGACGTGGTAGCCCCGATTTCGGCGCCCATGTTGCAGATGGTGCCTTTGCCGGTGGCGGAAAGGTTGTTAGCGCCTTCGCCGAAGTATTCGACAATGGCCCCGGTTCCGCCTTTCACGGTCAGGATGCCGGCTACTCGCAGGATAACGTCCTTGGCCGAAGTCCAGCCCGAGAGCTTACCGGTCAGCTTCACCCCGATTACTTTCGGAAACTTCAGCTCCCAGGCCATGCCGGCCATCACGTCGACGGCATCGGCGCCGCCTACGCCAATGGCAATCATGCCCAGCCCGCCGGCGTTGGGCGTGTGGGAGTCGGTGCCGATCATCATGCCGCCGGGGAAGGCGTAGTTTTCGAGCACTACCTGGTGAATGATACCGGCGCCGGGCTTCCAGAAGCCGATGCCATATTTATTGGAAACCGAAGCCAGAAAGTCATAGACTTCGCGGTTTTCGTCGTTGGCCACGGCCAAGTCCTCGTTGGCGCCGTCGCGGGCCTGGATGAGGTGGTCGCAGTGCACGGTGCTGGGCACGGCCGCCTGGGCCTTGCCGGCCTGCATGAATTGCAGCAGGGCCATCTGGGCGGTGGCATCCTGCATCGCGACACGGTCGGGAGCAAAATCGACGTAGGAAACGCCCCGCTCAAAGGACTGAGTTACAGTGCCGCCGTACAAATGCGCGTACAGGATTTTCTCGGTCAGCGTGAGCGGGCGGCCAACGGCGGTGCGGGCAGCGTCAATACGCTGGCCCATACCGGCATACACGGCCTGAATCATTTCTAAGTCAAACGCCATAGTCAGAGGGGAAAAAGTGAAATAGGAAGGCTCTTGCGAGCAGGTACGCAAATATAAGCGGCAGTCGTTGCGCTACCCAAAATTTATCTTGGGTGCCTACCCTCCTTAAACTAACCCGCGGCCTTGGTAGTTTAGCCCCGAATTACATTTTCTTTCCCGAGCCATGACCCACGCCCTTTCTTTCCGCCCCCTGCTGCTGGCCGGCCTCGGCCTCACGCTGGCCCTGGGTGCCTGCCAGTCGAACACCAAGCCCGACGCCGCGCGGCAGGGCGTGCCCGAGCCCGACGCCAGCGGCCTGCCCGTCGGCCTCAAGCCCGGCACTTGGCGCGGCGTGCTCACGGCCCAGGGCCAGGAAATCCCGTTTCTGTTCGACGTGAGCACCGCCGACAACGGCCAGAAGCCCACCGTGACGCTGCGCAACGGCGAGGAGCGCCTGCCGCTGGACGAAATCAGCTCGGCCGGCGACTCGACGACCATCCGCCTGGGCGTGTTCGATGCCGCGTTGGTGGTGCGGGCCGACGGCGACGACAAGCTCAAGGGCACCTGGGTGAAGTATGATGGTAAGGAGCCGTACCGGGTGGCATTTGCGGCCAGCCGAGCGGCGGATAATACCGACCTGTTTGTGGGCTCGGCCAAGAACACGTCCGTCTTCGGGGACCTGAAGCGCGGGGCGACCTTTCGCACGGAGTTCCGGGATGCCGAAGGCGCCACCTACCCCGCCGTGGGCATCATTACCCAGGATTCGGTAAATACTACCCGGCTCACCGGCACGTTCCTGACCACCACCGGCGACTACCGCTACCTGGCCGGCAACGTGGTGACCCAAGCCGATGGGGAGCACGTCATGCTGTCCACGTTCGACGGCAGCCACGGCTTCCTCTTCGACGGCAAGCTGGCCCAGCCCGGCAACATCAACTCCATCAAAGGCGACTTCTATTCCGGCAAGAAAGGCCACGAAACCTGGACCGCCACGCTCGACGGCAACGCCAAGCTGCCCGACGCCAACTCCCTGACCGGCATGAAGCCCGGCCAGAAAAAGCTCGACTTCAAATTCCCCAACATCTTCGCTGGCGGCAGCATCTCCCCTTCCGACCCCAAGTACGCGGGCAAAGTGGTGGTAGTGCAGATTCTGGGCTCGTGGTGCCCCAACTGCATGGACGAAACCAACTTTCTGGCGCCCTGGTACGAAAAGAACAAGAGCCGGGGCGTGGAAATCATCGGGCTGGGCTACGAGCGGACCACCGACCAGACGCTGGCCGCGCAGAAGCTGCTCAAGATGAAGCAGCGCATGAATGTGGGCTACGACCTAGCCGTGGCCGGCCAGGCCTCGTCGGCGGAGGCCAGCAAGTCATTGCCGCAGCTGGCCAAGGTGCTGGCCTTTCCAACCACCATCTTCCTGGATAAGAAAGGCGAGGTGCGCAAGATTCACACGGGCTTCTCGGGCCCCGGCACCGGCAAGTACTACCAGCAGGAAATTGCCGAATTCAACAAAACGGTGGACATGCTGCTGAAGGAATAGCATTCTGTAGCCCCCGACGAAAGCTTGGGAAGCCTGACAGTAAAAACAAAAGCCAACTGCCTTACCGCGGTTGGCTTTTGTATTGAATGCCGTTTTCGTAAGCCCCGGGCTCCGCTTTACCGACGCTCAGTGCTCCCCGCACCTTTAGGCGCCCGGGACTAGCCGCAGGCGCAACGCAAAGTCGCCTTTCGGGCGCAGCGTGATGAGCGGCTGCGTGGGCACCGGCGGCTGACCGGCCACCAGCTCCACCTCGAACTGCCGCAGCAACTCCAGGGTCACGAGCTGCATTTCGGTGAGGGCGAACTGCATGCCAATGCACAGGCGCGGGCCGCCGCCGAAGGGCGCGTAGGCCGCCGCCACAATGGGCGCCTGGCCCGGGGCAAAGCGTGTGGGCTGGAACTCGGCCGCATCAGCCCAGTATTTCGGGGCGCGGTGCAGGCCGTAGAGGTAGAGCGAGAACAGCGTGCCCTTGGGAATGCGCAGGCCCTGGTACTCATCGTCGGCGCGGGCCACCCTATCGACCATCCAGGCGGGCGGGTACAGGCGCATAGCTTCCTGTACGGCGTGCAGGGCCCGGCCCAGGCGCGGCAGCTCCTCGAACGAGAAGGGCGCGCCGGCCTGCGCCGGCGGGCGGGCGGCCCGCACGGCGGCGGTTTCGGCACGGATGGCGGCGGCTTCCGGCGGGTGCTGAGCCAGCAGGTAGAGCAGCCAGGTCAGGGCGTTGGCGCTGGTTTCGTGGCCGGCAATGAGCAGGATCAAGGCCTCGTCGAGGACCTGCGCGGTAGTCATGGGCAGGCCGGTATCCTCGTAGCGCACGTCGAGCAGCATCTGCAGCAGGTCGTCGGGCGGCGCAGGGGCATCAGGGGCGTCGTTGGCCCGGCGGCGCTGCTCAATGTAGCCGCCGAGCAAGGCGCGCAGTTCGGCCGTGAGCTGGTCGTGGTAGCGGAACCGGCCCCGCAGCCGAAACCACGGGCTCAGGTAGGGCTGACGGATGGTGCGCACGTAAAACGCCTGAATCTCGGTAATCAGCGCGGCCACGCGGTCCAGCTCGGCGGCGGCGAAGTTGGTGCTGAACACCGAGCGGGCAATGATGCGGAAGGTGAGCTCCGTCATCAGCTCGTGGGTCTGCACCGTCACCGCGCCCCCGCCGGCCGCGGCCCGGGCGGCCAGCGGAGCCAGGGTTTCGGCGATTATTTCCTGCATCAGTCCGGTGAGGCCGGCCACGCGCTGGCGGTGGAAGCCGGGCTGGATCAGGCGGCGCTGCCGCAGCCAGTCGGGGCCCTCGTTGGTGAGCAGGCCATGGCCCACGTAGCGCGAGAAGCCCTCGGTAAACTTCGACTTGGCGTAGTTACGGTGGTTTTTCTGCAGAATGTGCTGAATCAGGCCGGGGTCCTGGGTCAGAATGGAGGGCTGCACGCCGCCGATGTAGAGCTGCACCGTGTCGCCGAAGCGGCCCAGCACGTCTTCGAGCACCGGCAGTGGGTCTTTGGCCAGGGCGAAGGAGCGAATAACGGACCGCCAGCGCGGCACCCGCGGCAGGCGCGCGGGAACGGTAGAAATAGGAGAATCAGCCATAATAACGGGGCGTAGCGGGATGCCGGCTTCAAAAGTAACCCGCTCAGCGGCAATGCTCCGCGCGGCCGGGCTTATCTTTTTTCAAAAGGCCCACGTACAGCGCATGGGGCCGCGGCCCCACGCCTATTCCGTTCCGCCTCTTTCCAAAACCAAAACCTCTCTTTTATGTGGATTCAGCAGAAACCCAACGCCCCGGCACCCCTCGACGACCTGCAGGGCCGTACCGTCGGCCTCAAGTTTGAGTGCAACAAGTGCAACACCGAAGTCTTCACCGACCTGATCGGCGTGCCGGCTCCCGACCCGATGGCCGACTCCCTGGACCACACCAAGCAGTATGAAACCGAAGAGGTAAAGTGCCCCGGCTGCGACATGATCCACGAAATCACCGTCGACAGCACCTTTGACGGCGTCACGTTCAACGTATCGGAAGTGAAGCCCGACAGCGTGGCCTACCAGATTGCCGGCCAGGAGTAATCGGCTGCTGCAGTCGGCAGCGTATTGCTGCTGATGCAGGCTAAGTCATTAGGAAGCGCGACTCATTGCCGTACGGGCCGTGGGTTGCGCTTTCGGCGTTTGGGCGGGGGTGGGCCCGGCGCCGCAATATCCGGGACCGGGTATTGCGGCGCCGGGAAAAGCGCAGAATGTTTGGCGTGGCTAAGCCACGCCTTTTTCCATCATTCCCCACCTCTTTGCCATGATTCCAACCTTTACGCCGGCTGGCGCTGCTCACGCTGGGCCTCGCGCTGACTGGCAGCCTGACGGCCTGCTCCGACAAGGACAAAGACGCCAAGCCCGATGAGGCGGGGAATGAAAGCCTGCACTTCGCCTTCAAAACGCCCGACTGGGAGCGGCTAATCGACTGCGAGAAGTTCAACCTGGCTTTTCGGGAAGTGTATTCCAATCCCAAGGTCGCCTACGCGTCGGCCAGCTCGGTCTCGACCAGCTCCACGTTTTTCCTGACGTATTGCGCCGACAGCTCGGCCCTGGTAGCGCCGGCCAACCTGAGCCGATACGCCATTACGGAGTACGGCGCCAGCACCAGCCCCTTCGAGCTCTCGCACAGGCTGCCGCCCACGGAGGGCAGCGCCAGCCGCGTGGTGAGCGTGGCGGGCATGGGGGCGGCGTCGGACAACGAAATCCTGGCCGTGAAGTACGTGGGCCATGAGAAGAGCTACGCGCTGTTCGACGTGAAGGGGCGCTACCAGATGCAGATGCAGGAGCTGAACAGCCCCGCCGCCCCCAAGCCCGTGTCGGGCACGTTCAAGTTTGTCCTGCGCGCCACCACCAAATAAGCCGGCCGGGGCCGGGTACCAACTCCGGCCGGCTTGCTTCACCTCAAAGCCCCCATCCGTGGATGCCGGGGCTTTTTGCCGGGCGCGGGTTTCGGGGTCTGATAGTCGGAGCCGCCGCGCTTTCGTATAACCCAGGGCGTACGGACCGCTTCTTGGCCGCAGTGAGGCTTTTTGGCTTGGGCGGCTACCTTTGCCGGCCTGGGCCGCGGCCTGGTTTCCCGTCTCCGTCACGAGGCCCGCGCCGGCCTCCCCACCCCGGCGCCGCTTTTCGTGGTACTTGCTGCCTGACCTTCTATGCATCCTGACCTTCAGCAGATCATTCAGAACCCGGTGCCGTCCTTAGCCATTGTGGGCAACCTGGTCATCATCGAAAGCCTGCTCTCCGTGGACAACGCGGCGGTGCTGGCCACGATGGTGGGCGACCTGCCGAAGGAGCAGCGCAAGAAAGCCCTGCGCTACGGCATCTTCGGGGCCTACGTTTTCCGCGGCCTCTGCATCCTGTTCGCGTCCTACCTCATTGAGTTCTGGTTTCTCAAGCCCCTGGGCGGCCTCTACCTGCTCTACCTTGTCTTCGACCACTTCAAGGCCCGCAAGGCCCCGGACCACGACGCCATCGTGAAGGAGAAAAGCTGGTTTTACCGCCACACGCTGGGCCTGTTCGGCAAGTTCTGGGCTACCGTGGCGTTGATTGAGCTCATGGACCTGGCCTTTTCCATCGACAACGTGTTTGCCGTCGTGGCCTTCACCGACAACCTGATTCTGATTTGCCTGGGTGTATTTATCGGCATCCTAGCCATGCGCCTCGTGGCCCAGGGCTTCGTGCTGCTGATGGCCCGCTACCCGTTTCTGGAAGTGGCCGCCTTCGTGGTTATCGGCATCCTGGGGCTGAAGCTGCTGCTGTCCCTGGTCGAGCACTTCCGGCCCGCGCACCCGCTGAGCCAGTTTCTGGGCAGCCACGCCGCCGAGGTCGGCCTGACGGTGGTGACGGTGGGCGTATTTCTGGTGCCGCTACTCACCTCCTTTCTCTTCAACAAGCCCCGCCACCGCCCGAGCCGTCCCTGAACCCCGGATTCATCAGATTTTGGGGACGGCACGGGTTTGCCAAGACATAACTATGTCTGCCTTGTGACTTGCCGATGTCACAGGCGTGACATCGGCAAGTCACACCTGTGACATAACTATGTCACTAAAAGACTGCTCCAAGGTAATACGGCCAAGCCTGAGAAAATGAGCCCCCAGAGTTGGGTGGCCATACGTTCCGGTGGGAAATCGTCCACAAAATCCGGGTAATCCGATGAATCCGGCCGAATCCGTGGTTTATTTCTCCCGCTCGATGGTGTAGTTGATGAGCTGCTCCAGGGAGGTGCGCGAGGGCGAGTCGGGGAAGGTGCGCAGCAGCAGCAGGGCCTCGTCGCGGTAATTCTTCATGGTCTGGATGGCGTAGTCAAGGCCCCCGGACTGCTTCACGAAGTCGATGACGGCCTGCACGCGGTCCTTGCGGCCGTCGTTGTTCTTGACGTTGTAGATGATGCGGCGCTTGGTGAGCCAGTCAGCCTGTTGCAGGGCGTAAATCAGGGGCAGCGTCATCTTCTTCTCCTTGATGTCGATGCCCACGGGCTTGCCGATTTCGTCGGTGCCGAAGTCGAACAGGTCGTCCTTGATCTGGAAGGCCATGCCCACCTTCTCGCCGAAAAGCCGGGCCCGCTCGATGGTTTCCTTGTCGGCGCCGGCCGAGGCGGCCCCCACGGCGCAGCAGGAGGCGATGAGCGAGGCCGTTTTCTGGCGGATGATGTCGAAGTACACGTCCTCGGTGATGTCGAGGCGGCGGGCCTTCTCGATTTGCAGCAGCTCGCCCTCACTGAGCTCCTTCACGGCGTTGCTCACGATTTTGAGCAGCTCGTAGTCGTCGTTTTCCAGGCTCAGCAGCAGACCCTTGCTGAGCAGGTAGTCGCCGACGAGCACGGCAATCTTGTTTTTCCAGAGCGCGTTGATGGAAAAGAAGCCGCGCCGGTAGTTGGATTCGTCCACCACGTCGTCGTGCACGAGCGTGGCCGTGTGCAGCAGCTCGATGAGGGCCGCGCCGCGAAAAGTGGCTTCGGGCAGCGGGTCGCCGCCGCTGATCTTGGCCGTGAAGAATACGAACATGGGCCGGATCTGCTTGCCCTTGCGCTTCACGATGTAGCCCATGATCTTGTCGAGCAGGAGCACCTTGGTTTGCATGGAGGCGCGGAACTTGCGCTCAAATTCCTCCATTTCGGCCGCTATCGGGGCCTGTATAACTTCCAGGGTACTTTTCATGCGGGGGCTTGCGCGACTCAAAGCGGCCTCAAGCCGCGCCGGGCTCAAAGCGCCACAATGATACGCGGCCCGCCGACGGTTTCCTAACCAACTCCTCCCCCCGACGGTTTTCGCGCCGTACATTGGCCCGCCCAAACGGCTGTGGAGACGCATACTTGCGTCTCCACAGCCGCGCCGTTTGAACGGCTGATGTTCAACGCCGAGACGCAAATATGCGTCTCGGCGTCGTGCCAATTACTATCCTTCTGTTTATGTCTGCTTCCCCCACCTGCGTCGATTTTCTGCTGGCCTCGCCCTACCACGCCCGGCCCTTCGCCGCCGATGCCCGCTACGTGCCCGATGGCCAGCCCAAGCCCGTGGCGGTGTTCGTGCACGGCTTCAAGGGCTTCAAGGACTGGGGTCACTTCAACGTGCTGGCCGACTACTTCGCCCGCCAGGGCTTCGTGTTCGTTAAGCTGAACCTGTCGCACAACGGCCTCGTGCCCGGCGGCACCGGCGACCTGGAAGACCTCGAAGCCTTCGGCCAGAACAACTTCAGCATCGAGCTGGACGACATTGGCGTGCTGCTTGACGCGCTGCTGCAGGGCCGCCCGGAGCTGCCCGCCGCCGAGCTGGACCTGAGCCACCTGGCCCTCATCGGCCACAGCCGGGGCGGCGGGTTGGTGCTGCTCAAAGCCGCCGAAGACGAGCGGGTAAAGGCCGTGGTAACCTGGGCCGCCATCAGCGACGTGAATCCCGGCTGGACCGAGGAGCTAATGCGGCACTGGCAGCAGCAGGGCGTGTTTCACGTCGAAAACAGCCGGACCAAGCAGCAGCTGCCGCTGTACTTCCAGATCGTGGAAGACTACCGCCGCCACCGCCTGCGCCTCGACATTCCGCACAACCTGCGCCGCAAGCTCCGGCAGCCCCTGCTCATCACCCACGGCGACCAGGACGAAACCGTGCCCCTGGCCCGTGCCCACGAGCTGCACCGGCACCGCCCCGAGGCCGAGCTGCTCATCCTGCCCGGCGTCACCCACAACTTCGGCGGCGCCCACCCCTGGGCTTCCGCGGAGTTGCCCGCCGAATCAAAGCAGGTAGCCGAGGCCACGGTGGCGTTTCTGCGGCGAGTGCTACAGATAGGGAACTGAAGCCACTATCCATACGCAGCTGCCGCTCGGCTTCTGCTGTCGACGGTTTTGTAGGTTATTTTTCAGCTTCCAAAAAATAACCTACCGGATTTTGCAGCTTATTTTTCAGAAATCGAATAATAAGCTGCAAAATCCGGTAAGCTGTTTATTCCTTGACAATGCCCACTGCCTACCTTTTGCTCGGTTCCAACCTCGGCGACCGGGCCGCGCTGCTCCACAACGCCGTGCAGCACCTGGCGGCCACCGCCGGCCCGGTCGAGGCTGCGTCGGCGCTCTACGAAACCGCCGCTTGGGGCCTTGCCGACCAACCCGCCTATCTCAATCAGGCCGTACGGCTGCGCACCAGCCTCGCTCCGGCGGCGCTGCTGGCCGCCTGTTTGGCCACCGAGCAGCAGGCCGGCCGCACCCGCCGCATCCGCTGGGACGCCCGCACCCTCGACGTGGACATCCTGCTCTACGACGACTTGGTGCTGGATTCGCCCCAACTCCAGATTCCCCACCCCCGCCTGCCGGAGCGGCGCTTCGCGCTGGTGCCGCTGGCCGAAATTGCCGCGGGCGTGATGCATCCGGCGTTGCACCAGACGGTAACGGAGCTGCTGGCGGCGTGTGCGGATGCGCTGGCGGTGCAGCGGGTTGGGGAAACATCGCAGTAGGAATCCGCAAGTCCGCACTGTTCATTACCTTATGCGCAATTATCTACTGAGTTAGCGCCTCCCGCTCGGTCTCCGCTGATTTTCCATCTTCCCTCACTGTTATCCATGAAGAGCATTATTTTACTCTCAATTTGCTGCTTGCTGCTTACCCCGGCAGTTGCCCAGGTTTCCGAGGCACAGAAATCCTATGAGCAAGGCTTGCAACAGGCTCAGGCCGGTAGGTTGGATGAAGCCATCGTACTGTTCACCAAGTCCATTGAGCTTCAGCCCAACGATTACTATGCGTGGTATAACCGCGGCATTGCCAAGAATATGCTCGGGCGGCACGCGGAGGCTCTGGCTGACTTCTCCCAGACCGTTAAGCTGGCGCCCACATACAAGAAAGGGTATTTAAACCGCGGCATTGCCCAAAAACGCCTGACCAACTACGCAGGGGCCCTCGCCGACTATTCGTATGCGCTCAGGCTGGACCCCAATTATGGCGAAGCTTATTACAATCGGGGCATGCTGTATGAGTTGCTCAGCAAAAGAGACTCAGCCTGCGTTGATTACAACAAAGCCAAGGTAGCTGGCCTGAAAATAGCACAGGCTAAGGTAGACCTCTGCAACGACCCCGCCAGCCCAGTACCAACATATCCGATTCTGCATCTTACCCAGATTGCCGCCGATAAAAAGTATGGGTTTACTGCCGAAAAACCCATCTTGGTAGGCAAAGGTCCCGAAGGCGGCCCGGCAAATCAGCACGCCTACCTCAACCTGCTGCGCGACTCACAAGGCCAGCCCGTTGGCTACAAGCGGCTCGGAAGCTGCTGCGAGTACAAATCGGACAACGGTTTTCTGGGAATGGCCATGCTGGACCGGTATGAAATAACCTACCTCACCAGCAAGGGGCAGGCAGCCAAGGCTGTGGTATACTTGTCGTTCTACGATTACGAAGAGCCTAAAATACTGGCGGGCTTCAGAAGCACCGAGTAAAAGCAGAATCCCTTCCTGCCACTCGCCAAGCACGAAACCTACCATAAGCGCGAAGGCCGCCCCAGATAGTTCTGAGGCGGCCTTGGCGCTGTAATACCAACCATACTTACACAGTCGCCGAGCTACCCGCAGCTTCCGGCGCAATCTTTTTCACCAAGCCCTGCAATACTTTGCCCGGCCCGCACTCCACGAACTCGGTGGCGCCGTCGGCCACCATGCGCTGCACGCTCTGGGTCCAGCGCACGGGCGCGGTGAGCTGGCGCACCAGGTTCTGGCGGATTTCGTCCGGGTCGCGGTGGGGGGCGGCGTCCACGTTCTGGTATACGGCGCAGCGGCCGGCCGCAAAGTGCGTACGCTCGATGGCCTGGGCCAGCGCGGCTTCCGCCGACTGCATCAGCGGGGAGTGAAACGCGCCGCCTACGGGCAGCAGCAAGGCGCGCTTGGCCCCGGCGGCCTTGAGCTGCTCGCCGGCCAACTCGACGCCGCGCTGGGAGCCGGAAATAACCAGTTGGCCGGGGCAGTTGAAGTTGGCAGCCACCACCACGCTCCCGGCCCCGGTGATTTCCCCGCAGATGCGGACCGTGGTATCGTCGTCGAGGCCGAGGATGGCGGCCATGGTACCGGGCTGCTCCTGGCAGGCGGCCTGCATGGCCTGAGCGCGCTGGGCCACCAACTGCAGGGCATCCTCAAACTTGAGCACGTTGGCGGCTACCAGCGCCGAAAACTCGCCCAGTGAATGGCCGGCCACCATGTCGGGGCGCAGGTCGGGCAGCACGGCGGCTAGGGCCACGGAGTGCAGGAAGATGGCGGGCTGGGTGACGTTGGTCTGGCGCAGGTCGTCGTCGGAGCCCGTGAACATGACGTCGGTGAGGCGGAAGCCGAGGATTTCGTTGGCCTGCTCCATGAGCTGGCGGGCTACGGGCTGCTGCTCATACAGGTCGCGGCCCATGCCGGCAAACTGGCTGCCCTGGCCGGGGAAAATAACTGCTTTCATGGGGTGGAAGTAAGGTCGGAGGGAAAGATTCTTGGTTGGGGCGGCAAGATAGGAGAATAAAAAAACCTGCTTCCGGGGCCGGAAGCAGGTTTTCAGATTTAGTGAGGCCGGTTAGCGGGTTATTTCCACCCAGCCCTTGTAGGTGCGCTTGGTGCTGGCGGCGTCGGCAAACTCCACCTCGGCCAGGTAGTAGTACACGCCTTCCACCACTTTCACCCCGCGGCTGCCTTCCCCCGTCGGGCCGCCGCCGTCCCAGTTGATGAGCGGGTCGGCGTCACTCTCGTAGATTTTTACCCCCCAGCGGTTGAACACCTGGAAGCGGGTGTGACGCACGGGGCTAGCCACTTTTGGCCGCAGCTTGTCGTTTTTGCCGTCGCCGTTGGGCGTGAAGATGTTCGGCATCAGAAACAGCTGGCAGTTGTCGTTGCAGGCCACGTTGCTCGGCGCGCTGGTCGCGCCTTCCGAGTCGATGGCTACCACGTAATAGCACCCGGCCAGCCCAATCGTGGGGTTGGTGATGGTGTGCACGTAGCTCAGGCCCGGCACCGTCGCAATTAGCCGGTAGCCGGTAGTATCGGAGGCGTCCTGCTTGCGCTCGGCTCGGTAATACAGCCGGTAGCCCACCACGTCCTTGCTGCAGTTGCTAGGCAGATCCGACAGCTTCCACGACAGATAGTTATTGTAGGAGTTACTGACCGGCGTCGGGTCCAGGTCAAACAGCTTGGCCTGCAGACTGTCGCAGTTAAGCTGCTTGAGGGCCAGCACCGGCGTGCAGGGCACGGGCTGCAGGCGCAGGCACCGCTCCTGGCTCAGGTTGATGAGGTGCTGGTCGGCGCTGCCATAGGTGCCATCTGTACTTAGGTAGTAGCAGTAGCTGGCCCCAATGCGTAGCGGCTGAGCCGGCGTCCCGGCATCGACGTACGTGCCGCCGGTGCGCCCGGTGGGGGCCGTGGCAATCTGCACGAAGCTGCCGCTGCCATCATTCCGGTAGATGGTCACCGGCCGCTGCGAGTTGTCCCAGGGCACGTTGTAGGTCCAGCTCAGATTGATGCGCAGGTTGGCCGGATCGGCTACGGCTTCCAGCCGCACGCTCGAGGCCGGGCCAGTGGTTTCGGTCAGTACCGGCGAGCCGGGCGTGGGCAGCGCATTGCTGAAAAACTCCAGCCGGTAGGTGTAGGCTTTGGTCTGCGTGTCGCGGCCCTGGTCGACGTAGGTAGTATCCTCAAAAGCCTTGGGCGTGGCCGTTATCTTCTCGAATACGGCCGGCGTTTTCACTTCCGACCGGTACAGGTTGTAGCCCTTGGGGTTGTTGAAGGGGCTGCTAGTACTCGCCACGGGCTTGGTCCAGCGTACGGTCAGCTGGCCGTTGGTAGTGCTGGTACGGTCCACGGTAACGTTGGTAAACTGGGCGGCTTTGCCTTCCAGGGTCAGGCAGGCTTCGCGCGAGGCGAGACTAGCCCCGCCCAGCGGCAGCGCAAACTGCGCGTACAGTCGGTAGGAGTAGGTTTTGCCGCGCTCCAGCCCGGTGTCGTCCGTAAAGGTGCGCGCGCCAATCCCCACTTCCCCGATTTTCACGAAGCCGGACGAGGGCGCGATGCCCGTCACGCAGGTATCAACCGGCGTAATCGTACAGCCTTCCTTCCGGTATATCAGCAGCTTAGCCCCCGTATTTTGGCAGGCGTAAGAGCTCCAGTTGAGCACGGCCGTGGAGTTGACCTGGCTTACCGTCACGTTCTGCGGGGCCGGCCCCACTACCCGGATACGCCACGACCGTTCATCGGCAAGGGGCGTAGCACTGGTAGAGGCTGGAATGTCCACTGCCTTAAAAATCACCTGATATGGCTGCGTAGCAATATTGTCGCAAGTGGGCGTCCACCGGAAGATACCGCGCGTCACGGGCGGGTTGAGGGGCGGATTGTAGGGCGTAATGGTAAACGAGCCCTGGGGCGAGAAGACGTTGGGCGGCAGCATGGCCCCGAAAGCCGTCAACTCAATCGGGTTGTTGTCCGGGTCGGTGGCCGTAATGGCTTTTGTAATCGGGGTGCCGGCTACCACGCATATATCCACGGGAGCCTTGATGATAGGCCGCAGGTTGTTGGCATTGCGCACGGTAATCTGCATGTCCCGCACCACTTCCCCAATCAGGCGCATGCGGGTGCCGGTGCGGCGGTACTCTCTGACTATAAAGGCCACGTTATAGTCACCCAGCGTTTCGGGAGAGTTCCAGACGATGGTACCCGTTACCGGGTCTTGCTGGAATATGGGCGGATCATTTACTGCTCCCGCCGGCGGCCCATCGTAAGCAACCTGCCTACCTCCTGCCGCCAAGTGCGGGTATCTGAAGCCGGGGCAATTTACCGGGATTGGGGTATTTCCGTTGTCTTTCGCCTGCTGAAGGTTAGCCTGCTGGCTTGGTCGCAGCTCGTAAGCAATAGAATCCTGCTCGGCGTCCGAAACTCCGGGATTGTGAATAAACACCTGTTGCCGGGAGCCTTTATTCAGGGCTGGGTTATTAAGCACCGGCGAATGGTCAAAGGGAATAGCCGGATCAACGGTAACCGCCGTGTAGATGTAAAACGTCTGGTCGTCGGCATTCGGGATGTTAACCAGGTTTGTCTTTCTGTTCTCCCCAATGAAACTAACCTTGTATAAGATTCCCGGCGCACTATACGTATGCTCGAAAATGTAGGTGTTCAGATAGCTGTCGGAGGCGGCACCGGTTAGGAGAATCTTGTCTCCCTGCCGGGGAATATTATCCGCGCGCGTGCCGTCGCCAAAGAAGATCGTGACAAAATCCGTCGATACGTTGGTTCCCTGACCATTAGGGGTAGCATCGGTGTACAGCGTCATCTTAAAGGTGAAGCGATAGGGGTTGTTCGGGTCGCTAGTAGCCTGGATGTCGCCGGCGCGGATGTGCGTGGCCCACGCCGCCGGGGTTAGGCCTAGCAGGCTCACCACACTCACCACCAACACCAGCAGCCACCGACCAGTCCGGGACAGTAACGGAAGATTCATAGAATGACTGATTTGAAACGAAGAGAGGACAGGTAAAGAAGGTCGGAAAAACCCGACTGGAAACCTAACAAAAGTTTGGTCCGGGAGGTTACTATTTCCCTACGGAAGTCTAACGGCGGCGGATGCAGATTGATTCACCAACCTGGTAAACGTCGTATTCACGTTGTTTAGTACCCGGTCGGGGCGTACCTTTGGCCGATACAACCGACCTTTCAAAACCACCCGTCGCTCCTATGAGTTGGATTAGTAAAACGTTTTCCAGTAGCATCGGCCGCAAGATTATTATGGCCCTTACCGGCCTGTTTCTCTGCACTTTCCTACTAGTGCACCTGCTCATCAATTTGCAGATGCTACGCCACGACGGCGGCAACTCCTTTAACTTCTGGGCGGAGTTCATGGGTACCAACCCCGTCATCCGCTTTATGGAGATTGTGCTGATGCTGGGTTTGCTCATCCACATCTACCAGGGCTTGGCGCTGGCAGTGAAGAATAAAAAGGCCCGGGGTGCCCAGGCATACCTTGTAAATCACTCCGAGCAGAACTCCAACTGGGCCTCCCGCAACATGGCGCTACTGGGCACGTTGCTGCTCATCTTTCTGATTGTGCACCTGATGAACTTCTGGATTCGCTCCCGCTTCGACGCGATGGGCGGGCTGGCCGAAGTGAGAGTTCCCAATCTGGACCACCCGGTGGGCGACTTGTACTCGGTAGCGGCGGCCTCCTTTAAGATTCCGTGGTATGTGGTGCTCTACGCAACCGCGCAGATTGCCCTCGGCTATCACTTGTGGCACGGCTTCCGTAGCGGCTTTCAAACGCTGGGGCTTAACCACCGCAAGTACACGCCTGCTATCCGCACCACCGGCTACGCCTTCGCGGTAATTATCTCGCTGCTTTTTGCTGTCATTCCCATCGTGATGTTCTTCAGTGATGCCTACCAGCCCCGGCCCGCTACCGGCAACACGGTGGAGGAATCCCTGGGGGCCCAGCCGGAGGCGCGCTAGCTCATGTCTGTACTTATTAGCTGCACTTCATTTCCTTCTCACCCATGATACTGGATTCCAAAATTCCCGAAGGGCCCTTGGCCGAGAAGTGGGACAAGCATAAGTTCAACGTCAAGCTCGTCAACCCCGCCAACAAGCGCAAGTACGACGTAATTGTGGTGGGTACCGGTCTGGCCGGGGGTGCCGCTGCGGCCTCGCTGGCCGAGCTGGGCTACAACGTGAAGGCCTTCACTTACCACGACTCGCCCCGCCGCGCCCACTCCATTGCCGCGCAGGGCGGGATTAACGCCGCCAAGAACTACCAGAACGACGGCGACTCGATTTACCGCCTGTTCTACGATACCATCAAAGGCGGGGACTACCGCGCCCGCGAAGCCAACGTGTACCGGCTGGCACAGGTGTCGGTCAACATCATCGACCAGTGCGTGGCCCAAGGCGTACCCTTTGCCCGCGAGTACGGCGGGCTGCTGGCCAACCGCTCCTTCGGGGGCGCGCAGGTGAGCCGCACGTTCTACGCCCGGGGCCAGACCGGCCAGCAGCTGCTGCTGGGCGCCTACTCGGCCCTGTCGCGCCAGATTGCTTACGGCAAGGTGAAGATGTACACCCGCTCGGAGATGCTGGACGTGGTGATTATCGACGGACAGGCCCGCGGTATCATCACCCGCAACCTGATTACGGGCGAGATTGAGAAGCACTCGGCCCACGCCGTGGTGCTGGCCACGGGCGGCTACGGCAACGTGTTCTACCTGAGCACCAACGCCATGTACTGCAACGCCACGGCCGCTTGGCGGGCCCACAAGAAGGGCGCCTACTTCGCCAACCCTTGCTTCACCCAGATTCACCCGACCTGCATCCCGGTATCCGGCGACTACCAGTCGAAGCTGACGCTTATGTCGGAGTCGCTGCGCAACGACGGCCGCGTGTGGGTGCCCAAGACGGTGGAGATGGCCCAAAAGCTACAGAAGGGCGAGCTGCAGGTCAACCAGATTCAGGAAGACGACCGGGACTACTTCCTGGAGCGTAAGTACCCTGCCTTCGGTAACCTCGTGCCCCGCGACGTAGCCTCGCGCAATGCCAAGCAGATGTGCGACGAAGGCCGTGGCGTGGGCTCCTCGGGCCTGGCCGTGTACCTCGACTTCAGCGAAATCATCCAGCGCATCGGCGCCGAGGCGGTAAGCCAGAAGTACGGCAACCTGTTTGCCATGTACGAGAAGATTACCGACGAAGACCCCTACAAGCAGCCGATGCGCATCTACCCGGCGGTGCACTACACCATGGGGGGCCTGTGGGTCGACTATAACCTGCAAACGACGGTGCCGGGCCTCTACGCCACCGGCGAGTGCAACTTCTCCGACCACGGCGCCAACCGCCTCGGCGCCTCGGCGCTGATGCAGGGCCTGGCCGACGGTTACTTCGTGATTCCCTACACCATCGGGGATTACCTAGCCAAGACGCCGGCCAAGATGGTGGATGCCAACAAGCAGCCCATCACCGTGGAGCACCCTGCCTTCCAGCAGGCCGAGGCCGACGTTCGGGCGCGGGTGGCCAAGCTACTGAGCATCAATGGCAGCCGCACCCCCGACGACTTCCACAAGCACCTCGGTCACATCATGTGGGAATACTGCGGCATGGCCCGTACCGCCGAAGGCCTGCGCCACGCCAAAGTAGAGATTCAGAAGCTGCGCCAGGAGTTCTGGAGCGACCTGAAGCTGAGTGGCACCAGCGACGAGCTGAATCAGGCTCTGGAGAAAGCCGGCCGCGTAGCCGACTTCATCGAGCTGGGTGAGCTCATGATTGACGACGCCTACAACCGCAACGAAAGCTGTGGCGGTCACTTCCGCGAGGAGTACCAAGACGAGAAAGGCGAGGCCCTGCGCGACGACGAGAACTACGCCTACGTAGCCGCCTGGCAGTACGCGGGCGAAAACCAGCCCGAAATTCTGAACAAGGAGATGCTGGAGTTCGACAACGTGAAGCTCTCGAAGCGCAGCTACGAGTAGTATTGGGTATTAGGTAGTGGGTAATTAAGAAGGCAGACTGGCTTCTGCCCCCGCTCACACCTTAGTCCTAATACCAAATACCAACGACTTAATACCAAGAATATAATGGCCGGCTCCAATCCCAACGCCAAACCAATGAACCTGACGCTGAAAGTGTGGCGCCAGAAAAACCGCGCTGCCGCGGGTCAGGTGGTAGATTATAACGTCCGCGACATTTCGCCCGACATGTCGTTTCTGGAGATGCTGGACGTCCTCAACGAGGACCTGCTGCGCAAAGGCGACGACCCGGTAGCTTTCGACCACGACTGCCGCGAAGGCATCTGCGGCTCGTGCAACCTGTTTATCAACGGCCGCGCCCACGGCCCGGAAACCGGCACCACGACCTGCCAGCTGCACATGCGCAAGTTCTCCGACGGCGACACCATTGTCATCGAGCCCTGGCGCGCCAACTCGTTTCCGGTCAACAAAGACCTGAGCGTGGACCGCTCGGCCTTCGACCGGATCATTCAGGCGGGCGGCTACGTGAGCATCAATACCGGCGGCGCCCCCGACGGCAACGAGATTCCGATTCCCAAGGAAATTGCCGACCGCGCCTTTGAGGCCGCTACCTGCATTGGGTGCGGGGCCTGCGTGGCTTCCTGCAAAAACGCCTCAGCCATGCTGTTCGTCTCGGCGAAGGTGTCGCAGCTGGCCTTGCTGCCCCAGGGCCACGCCGAGCGCGCCAGCCGCGTTGAGAAGATGGTGGCCCAGATGGACATCGAAGGCTTCGGCGCCTGCACCAACATTGGCTCGTGCGCGGCCGAGTGTCCGGTGGGCATCTCGCTGGAAAACATTGCCATCCTGAACCGCGAGTTCCTCGTGGCCAAGGCCTCGTCGAACAACCTGTCCTAGCCTGTCGATAATCGGCAGACGGCTTACCAGAAAAGCGAAACGGACCTCGTTTCGCTTTTTTTGTTGTCCGGCCCCACGGTGGCGAGCTATCGATAGTTGCAGTCCGCCCGCCGCAAACTGCACGGCTTACCGCCCTGACTCTCCTACTGGACTTGCGGAAAATAAAAACGGCGAGTCCAATCCCCATTGGATTTGCAGATTTTTTTTTCCGCGGGTCCAATCCCGACTGGACTCGCCCATTATTTTTTCAAAAAGTACAGTGGTGCCGACGACCACCGGCGTGACTTCTTCCTCCTCACCTTCTCCCCGCATGATTACCATCATCGTCGGCACCAACCGCCCCAACTCCCGCGCCCGGCGGGTGGCCAACATCTATGCCGCCATCCTCGAAGACCTCGGGGCACCCCACCAGACCCTAGATCTGGCCGACCTGCCCGCCGACTTTATTCACTCCGCCCTCTACCATAACGTGGGCAAGCACGATGCCTTCAACCAGCTCGTGCGGCAGGCCGAGGTGGCCGACAAGCTGGTGTTTATCGTGCCGGAGTACAACAACTCGATTCCGGGCGTGCTGAAGGGCTTCATTGACGGCCTGCCCTACCCCGGCGGCGTGCGGGGCAAGAAGGCGGCGCTGGTGGGCCTCTCCTCGGGCAGCCAGGGCGGTTTGCTGGCCTTGTCGCACCTGACCGACATCCTGATGTACCTGGGCACGACGGTGGTGCCGGCCCGGGTGCGCCTGCCCTCCATCGACCAGCACCTGGACAGCGGCGGGGAGCTGACCAACTCCCTGTACCTGCAACTGCTTCGGGAGCAGGCCGCCCAGCTGTTGGGGGCTTAATTTGCCACCTGCGGGCAACCTGCCGCCATTTTCGGCCGAGTAGCCTTATATTTGCCGCCAACCCTTCCTTTTTGCCGTGGCCCGCCTCCTGGCTTATCTGCTTACTACCCTCATGTTGCTCCAGACTTTTGGTCAGGAGCTGGTGGTATTGGATTACCAGGTGCACAAGGCCCGCATCACCCAGCTGTTCTGCGTGAACAAGGCCCGGCCCCAGCTGCACTGCAACGGTAAGTGCCACCTGGCCAAGAAGCTGCGTAAGGCCGCCGACGCCGAAAGCAAGGCGCCCGCCGGCGTGGCCAAGATGAAATACGAGGCCCTGCCCCCGTTGCGGCCCGTATTCGCGGCTCCCACCACGGAGCCGGCCGTGCCGGTGCGCTACGGGCGGTTCGTAGCGCTGCACTACGCCTTCACGCACGTGCACGGCATTTTTCATCCTCCCTCCTTCCGGGCCTAACTTCCGACCGGCCGTGCGCAAGGCCTGCGCGCGGCACTGTTTGTTTGCCGTCGTGGTTGTGCCCTAGCATAGCCGCGCGGCTCCGTTTTCCCGAAGTTTTGACGATGAAATTCTCCTCCCTGTTGCTGACCCTGGCCGTAGCGGCCGTATCCCTGACCAGTTGTGACAAAAAGAAAGGCGACGACCCGAAGCCGGCTGCTACCACGGGTGAAATGGACATTGAGCTGGAGCACGCAGTAGGGGCGGCGGCCCTGAAGCTAAACGCCTCCCAGACCGCCTTCGACTATACCAACGGCAGCGGCGAGCCATTCAACGTAACCACGTTCCGCTACTACGTGTCCAACATTCGGCTCAAGCGCGCCGACGGCACCGAATACGTGCAGCCCAACAGCTACTACCTGGTGGATGAGGCCAAGCCCGCCACCAAGCACCTTAACCTTAAAGACATTCCGGTGGACGATTACGTCGGCCTGACCTTTATGGTGGGCGTGGATGCTCCGCGCAACACTGCTGGGGCGCAGGAAGGCGCGCTGGCCCCCAGTGACATGTTCTGGAGCTGGAACTCGGGCTACATCTTCCTCAAGATGGAAGGCTACTCGCCCGCCGCGCCCGGCAACCACGGCCTGGCTTTCCACATCGGTGGCTTCGCCGACCCCAACAATGCCCTGCGCACTATCACCCCGGTTTTGCCTACGGGCGTAAAGATGCTGGTTCGGGCCGACCACTACCCCGAGGTACACCTGAAGGCTGACGTGATGAAGATGTTCACGGGCTCGACCACGGTCAGCTTCGCCACGTTTGCCGTGCCCCACATGCCCGGGACCAGCGCGGTGCTGGTAGCCGATAACTATGCGGCCGGCATGTTCAAAGTGGATCACGTTCACGCTAACTAGCTTTCCGGCCCGTGCTTATAAAACGCACGCTGATGCTGCCCTTAGCCTTCGGGCTGGGGGCAGTACTCACGGCGGGCTGCCAGCCCGATGCGGATGTTGCAGTCCCGGAAGTGGGAGTGCCCGGCGCGGTATTGCCCAGCAACTTCCCCGCCCCGGTGTACGCCCTCGACCAGAACCCGCCCACCAAGGAAGGCTTCGAGCTGGGGCGCACCCTGTTTTACGACCCGCGCCTGTCGCGCGATGGCACCATCTCCTGCGGCAGCTGCCACCAGCAGTTCGTGGCCTTCGCCCACGCCGGCCACGACCTCAGCCACGGCATCGACGGACGGATGGGCACCCGCAACGCCCCGGCCCTGCAAAACCTGCGCTGGGGCCGCACCTTTCTCTGGGACGGCGGCTCCAACCATCTCGAAACCATGCCCCTGGCGCCCATTACCAACCCGGTGGAAATGGATGAAACGGTGGACAACGTGGTAAGCAAGCTCAACGCCGACCCCGATTACCGCCGCCGCTTCCAGGTGGTGTTCGACAAGCAGCCCATCGACTCGTACCAGCTGCTCAAGGCGCTGGCGCAGTTTACGGCCGCGCTGACCTCGGCTAATTCGCGCTACGACCACTACGTGCGCCAGGAAACCGGCGGCACGCTCTCGGCGCCGGAGCTGCGGGGGCGCGCCCTCGTGGCCCAGAAATGCGCCGCTTGTCACGCCACCGACTTATTTACCGACGAGTCGTACCGCAACAACGGGCTCAGCCGCAGCTTTGCCGTCGACTCCGGCCGCGCCCACATCACCCAGCTGGCCGCCGACCGGGGCAAATTCAAGGTGCCGTCGTTGCGCAACGTAGCTCTCACGGCCCCCTACATGCACGACGGCCGCTTCCCGACCCTGCCCCAGGTTCTCGACCACTACGACCACGGCATGCTGGATTCCCCGACGCTGGACCCGGCTTTCCGCCAGCCCGGCGGGCAGCTGGGCATCCCGCTCACCGCCCAGGAAAAAAGCGACCTGCTGGCTTTCCTCAACACGCTCACCGACGAGGCCTTCATCACCGACAAGCGCTTGGCCGAGCGGCAATAAGCGGCAGCCTTTCTAGTTGCCCGCCGCCTCTGGCCGGCCCGTTTTCTCATCCGACTTTCCTTCATGAAAAAGCTATATCCGGTCTTTCTGCTGGCCTTGCTCCTATTTCCCGCGGCCAGCCAGGCCTGCGACATCTGCGGGTGCTTTATGGGCATCACGCCCTACGACAACCAAAGCGGCGTGTCCATCATGCACCGCTACCGCGTGTTCAACGGCTACCAGCTGCTAGGCCAAAACCACGATTTCTTCCCCACCGGCGTCCACCCTTTTTTGCCGCCCCATCCCAACGAGGACACCGGCTACAAGCACAATCACATCGGCGACCCGACCGACTACGAGGCGTACCGCGTGACCGAGTTGCGGGGCAAGTACTTTCTCTCGCAGCGCGTGGAGCTGAACGCCTTCGTGCCCTACGTGATGAACACCTCGCAGAGCAACGGCAAAATCCTGAGCACGGCCGGCCTGGGCGACGTGACGGTGTTTGCCGGCTACCACCTCATCCGGGCCATTGAAACG
>Ga0247729_10000098_pt1 | contig 39712 bp, 38 predicted proteins | sample UWRJL133311R2_FD_180958 | JGI IMG/M metagenome (GOLD analysis project Ga0247729, IMG submission 180958) | Plant litter microbial communities from Arlington Agricultural Research Station in Wisconsin, United States - UWRJ-L133-311R-2 | ecosystem: Environmental > Terrestrial > Plant litter >... | reverse complement strand
ACGCCGGCAACACCGTGGTGGTCGTGGAGCACAACATGCACGTGGTGTCGCAGGCCGACTGGGTGATCGACCTCGGTCCGAGCGGTGGCGACGCGGGCGGCCGGATCGTGGCCGCGGGCACGCCGGCTTCCGTCGCCGCGAGCGCCGAGAGCCGCACGGCGCCGTACCTGGCGACCGCCCTCGCTTAGGGCGTCGGCGGTCGCGGGCGTCTAGAATTCCGGCATGGTCGAGCTGTTGGACGATGGCCCCTTTTTTCACGGCACCAAGGCGGATCTGCGTCCGGGTGACCTCCTCACTGCCGGGTACCGGTCGAACTACCGACCCGAGGTGGTCATGAACCACATCTACTTCACCGCCCTGCGCGACGGTGCGGGGCTGGCCGCCGAGCTCGCGGCAGGTGACGGGCTTCCGCGGGTCTACGAGGTCGAGCCCACGGGGGCTTTCGAGAACGATCCGAACGTGACCGACAAGAAGTTCCCCGGCAACCCCACCCGGTCGTACCGCAGCACCGAGCCGCTCCGGGTCGTCGACGAGGTGCTCGGCTGGACGCGGCTCACGCCGGAGGCGCTGCAGACGTGGCGGGAGCGGCTCGCCGTGCTGCGCGCGGACGAGCGCGGGGAGATCATCAACTGACCTGCTGAACAGGTGTGGCGCAGCTTCCTTCGTTCCGGTGGCGACGCCCGCGTGCGTCCAAGACCAGCCCCGCGCGTATGGATGTTGTAAGGATCCGGTCGACAACGCCTTCGATCGGTTAGAAATGATCCTTGTGACCGTTGTCGCTCTCCGCTGGCGACAGGGCGCATGCAGCAGCAACGAAACATGAGGCATCCGGCATGGCACTGATCGACAACGGCATCTACGTCAAGGGCCGACGAACGGGCAACCCCGACACTCTCGACGAGACGTACGAACTGCTGCGCGAGCGTGACGGGATGGCGTGGATCGGCCTCTACCGCCCCAATGAGCAGGAGATACATTCGGTCGCGGCTGAATTCGATCTGCACCCTCTCGCCGTCGAAGACGCGCTCAAGGGGCACCAGCGCGCGAAACTGGAGCGTTTCGGAGAGACTCTGTTCGTCGTGCTCCGGCCCGCTCGGTACCTCGATGAGGAGGAGGTCGTCGAGTTCGGTGAGGTGCACCTCTTCATCGGCCCCGGGTTCGTAGTGACCGTGCGGCACGCCGAGAACCCCGATCTCGCCGCGGTGCGACGGCGCCTCGAGGCGGACCCGGCACTATTGAGCTGCGGCCCGGAGGCGGTGCTCTATTCGATCCTCGACGACGTGGTCGACGGTTATGCCCCGGTGGTCGCCGGACTCGAGAACGATATCGACGAGATCCAGGATCAGCTGTTCGGCGGCGATCCGGCAGTCTCGCGCCGGATCTACCAGCTCCTGCGCGAGGTGATCTCTTTCCAGCGTGCGACCGGGCCCCTGAAGGACATGCTCGAGTCGCTGCAGCGCGGAGCAGTCAAGTACGGCGTCGACATCGAGCTGCAGCGTTCGCTGCGCGACGTGCTCGACCACGTGCTTCGGATAACCGACCGCGCAGAGTCCTTCCGCATCCTCCTCGAGAACGCGCTGACCGTGCACTCCACGCTGGTGACGCAGCAGCAGAACGACGAGATGCGACGGCTCTCGGAGGCCTCGCTCGCTCAGAACGAGGAGACTCGCAAGCTCTCGGAGACGGGCCTGAAGCAGAACGAGGAGGTGAAGAAGATCTCGTCGTGGGCGGCGATCCTGTTCGCGCCCACCCTCATCGGCACGATCTACGGCATGAACTTCACCCACATGCCCGAACTGGACTGGCCGCTCGGCTACCCCCTGGCCCTGGTCGCGATGGTCGTCGGCGGCGTCATCCTCTACCGGGTGTTCAAGGCGCGGCACTGGCTCTGAACGAGGGCGACGCCTAGCGGGCGTCGCCCCACGCGCGTCCGTGCTGGTGCGGACGGCGCCGGCCGGTGAATTCTTCGCGGTCACAGGGGTCACCAGTCCTGCCGGGTGGGGGCGATGACGATGTCGCCGATGCTGATGGTCTTCGGCTGGTCCAGCGCGTAGGCGACAGCGTCGGCGACGGACTCCGGTGAGATCGCCCCGGCGATGAGCTTGTCCGCTGCCTCTTTCCCACCGGCATTGTCGACCTTGTCCTGCCAGCCGGTGTCGATGACGCCGGGGCTGATCATCGACACCTGGATACCGTCGCTGACGGACACCTCTGTGCGGAGGCTCTCGGTCATCGCGGCAATGAAGAACTTCGTCGCCGAATACACGCCGCTGGCGGCGCCGACGTGGTGCCCGGCGACACTGCTCATATTCAGGATGTGACCCTGTGGAACGGCGCGCTCGTGGCGATCGGCGTCCTGGTACCCATTGTCGTTCTGCTTGTGCGCCGCTCGATGGGCGCAATAGTCCGCAGTGCGGGGCGAGAAGATCCAGCGGCGCCTGCGTCTGCCTGGGCGCATATTCGGCCTCGTCAGCGACACCGCCCGGCGAAAGGTCGCCGGCGGCGTGCGTCACGCGCCCGGCTGAGAGAATCCGTCTCGATTCAGCGTCCTCGTGTCCGACGCGAGGCCGAGCCGCCCCAGACGAAAAGGCCCGAATTCGAGCCCCGACGGCCTGACGACCCCGAACCGCAACAGGCCGTAAGCGACGGCCAACGCGAAGTAGCCCTCGAGAAGCTTGTCAGTCATCGATAGCAGCAGATTGACGGATGTCACAGACTCGAACAGTCCCACGCCGACAGCTCGTAGCGCGGGCACCAGTACGTCTTGCGCGGGATGGTGCCACATTCCCCCGAAGAGCACGATCAGGATGGGGACCGCGACAACCGAGCACACCAGGCCGGCGAGTAGGTTGAGCACGATGAAGCGAGACGCGCTCCGCCCCAGGCGCCAGCTGCGCAACCCGTAGCCCCAGACGAGTGCGCCGGCGACGTTGACGAGGGCGAACCACAGTCCGTCCGGGCTGCCGTTGAGAACGGCGGCCGTGCCGTGATGCAGAACTGCGACGAGCACGCCCCACCACGGCCCGAGGATCACCGCGGCGACCGCGGTACCCGTCATGTCGAGGTACAGCGGCACATCGAGGAATGCGACGAACTGCCCGCCGATGTTGTTCAGACCGATGCACGCGATGATGACGATCGCGATGATCGCGGGGTTGTACAGCAGACTGGCCCGTTCGATGTACGCACCCTCCACGATCGCTGCAGAGGTGCGCTCCTCGGCCGCGCGGTCGACCTGTGGCGACGGCGGCGACTGCGGCGGCGTCCGCTGCCAGGTTCGCGCGTCGACGCACCTCTGCCGCCACTGGCCGGCCTCCGCCTCGTCCCCGCCGAGCGCGAGGACAATCTCGTGCAAGAGGTCGGGATTCACCCGGCTCCGGCCGGGGCGGAAGACGTCGTAGACCGTAGAACGTGCGATCTGCGCGCTTCCCGGAGCCGCGCCGGCCGCGAGTCGCCTGTCGACGATGCGCGCGACGATCTCGGCGAAGGAGACTGCACCGGACTCGATGCGCAAGCGCTCGAGGTCCCGCGCCATCTCGTCGAAAGTGCTCGGGTGATCTACGGTCATCGAGTTCCTCCCCGACGATCAGCCTACCTGACACGAACTCAACTCATGTCCCCCCGTAGTGGCGTCCGCCGCCGCGAACCGCGCCGCTCAGGGGTGAGACAGGACGGCCAACCATCAGATCTGGCCCGCGAAGTAGTACATGGCGGCAGCGAGCCCCAGCAGCCCGAATCCGATGACGAAGCGTGCCGGCCGCTTCGCGACGAAACGCTTGGGCGTGAACAGGGCGGCGAAGAGCACGAGACCTCCGATGAGCGCGAAGATGGCGCCGACAACAGTGAGAATTGCAGACATGTCAGCCGATCACCTCGTGAAGAGCTGCGTGACGAGCACGGCCAGCGGGATCGCTACCCCGATGCCGATCATGAGCACCATGGTGCCCATGAGGGCGCGGAAGACGGTGTAGGACTTCGGAACATTCATACGTTCTGTCTCAATTCGATTCGGGTGTGGTGACGGTAGGGGCCGCGGCGCCAACGACCGGCGTCAGCGGACCGAGGAAGGACAGCTGCAGTCGTCGCTGAGCGAGCACCCAGTCGATGACCCGCACCGGGTCGCGCATCGGCTCGAGCTGTGCTCGCGACTGCGACTCCACGGCGAAGTAGCCGATAGTGCTGAAGTCCAGTTCGATACCGCGGAGGAGGTTGTCGGCGCCGTTCTCCAGCAGAAGCGCACGCACATCGTGCTCCCCCGTGCCCAGTTCGGACCATTCGGGAACCTGAACCAGCAGATCGGCCTTCGACAGCACAATCGCCAGCGACTTGCTCTTCAGACTGCCGCCCGCCGCCTTGAAGCGGTCAACCACGCTCGCATACGCGTCGCCGGTATCGCCGGTGCCGACGGTCGTCGATCCGATACCCACCCCAGCGGATTCCATTTTGTCCCGCACCTCCGGCAGAGTCAGCGGATCGACGATGAAGACCCAGCCGACGGCGCTGTCGATATAGGTGAGCCCCTGCGCAGACTCCCAGTTCACGAAGAACTCGCCGGCGGCATCGACGAGTTGGATGTCGTGCATCGCACCGCCCATCGACGCTTCGAAGGTCATGACCTCGGGGCGGCCGGCGAAGGCCGTCTTCGGGAGAACCGAGGTTCCGGAGGCGAGCGTGGAGAACTGTTGGGCGACAGGGTTCGTCGCGGCGAACGATCCTGCATCGGCTTTCGACGTCAGTTCCGTCATCCCCATGACGGCGCTCGCGAAGAACGTGGTCTTGCCCACGCCGACGTGCCCGATGACAGGCACCAGCACGGTGGGGCGGGAGCCGGCGGTGGTGCCGAGTTCCGCGTCGCAGTAGGGGCAGACCACTTCGAGGTGCTGCGCCGCCGCCTTCGTCGCGGTGGTCGGAAGTTTCGTCCCGCACTCGCAGGTGCGGCTGAGAATGCCGAGCGGACCCGGCTGGAGCAGGCGGTGGGTGCGCCCACATCCGGAGCACTTGTAGCCGGGAACGAGCGTGGTGCGATAGCACGCCGGGCAGGTGAGGTCTTTGCGCGCCCGTGCTCGAGACGCCCGCTCGTTGCTGCCGTAGAGGAATCCGGCGAGTCGCACGATCCAGGTCGTGACCGTCATCAGCGCCCACAGCGTCGCAACGAACAGTGCCGCCGCGATTATCGACAAGACGGCGAACAGCGTCATGGCGATGCCGATCGTCGCGATCATGAAGACGATCACGGGCACCCACCACAGCCATCGGGCGATCCCGCCAGACCTTCTCCACAGCGATGCTGTCCACCGCCACGGCGTCTTGAGGAACCGTACGCAGACGTCTCCCACCTTGCGTGCGACGAATGCGAAGTCCCGTTTCGCCTGATACGGGAAGTAGTTCGGCCAGGCGCTGTCGAAGCCGTGGCCCGCCATCTCGCCCGCGGGGCCTGTGCCGAGCACCCGCCCGGCGACGACGTCGGCGGGGGTCGCGAGTCCGAGCGATCGATCCGACTCCCAGCGCCTGCCGGTGAGCAGCACAATCGGAGCGACCATCGCGAAGCCGTACGCCAAGACCGCTGCGACGACGACCAGGGGAATGAACGCGATGGCGAAGATTGCGAAGAGCAGATACCCGAGTGCGATCAGGTAGCCGAGCAGCAGGAAGAGCGCGAGGAAGAAGAGTATGAGGTACGGCATGTGGTGATGTCCTATTTTCGTTTCGTGGAAGCGACGAGACCGCTCGCCATCCGCTGCATGTCGCCGGCCAGGGTGTCTGCGTTCGAGGCGCTGGCCGACGGCTCACCGCTGGCGATCGCGTCGAGTCCACGCGCGGCCTCGTTTCCGAGTCCGATCGTCAGGATGCGGATGCCGTCGGCCTTCAGGAGCGCCGCAGCGCCCTCGGCCTGCCGCTGGTCGGAGAGGGAGCCGTCGGTGAAGACGACACAGACACGATCGGTCACGTCCGCCGCCATCAGCATCGAATGCGCCAGCTCGAGCGCCGGGGCCAGGTAGGTCGCCGCCACCACGTCGGCCGCGTCGAGCTTGCGCTGCACGGCGGCGATGTCGAGCGTCGGCGGGATGGAGGCGGCGATCTTAGTGCTCCACAGGATGAGCCCGACCTGGTAGCCGCCCGCGGCCGCGTCGTCGATGAAGCCGGTGCCGCCCTTCTTCGCCTCCCTGAGGTTGCGGCCCGACATCGACGCGCTCACGTCGATGCAGAGCACCACGGCCCCGCTCGGGCCGAACTTGTCTGCCAGGTACTTCGCATTCGGGCCGACCGGGTACTCCGTCAGTCCCTCCGCGTCGTAGACCTTCTTCATCCACGTCGCCATGTCACACCATCCTCAGTCGCGAGACGACGGACCGCTGGGCGGAGACCTCGTCGTCGTCGAGCACACCGTGGAGGAACGCCTCCACCTCGAGCGTCACCGGGCGGGCACCGTCCATCGATTCCACCGTGATGCGTCCGTCGACCGTCACGGAGGTTCTGAGCTTGATCGGGCTCCCCGCTGGGCGGCGGGGTATGCCGACGATCTCGCCTTCGAGCAGGAGTCGGTTGTCGGCGGGGAGGTCCGATTCGCGCACACCCGCCTGCTCGTAGATTCGGATCCTCGCGCGCTCCTGATTGTCGACGATGGTCGCGAGCACATGCTCGTAGCCCACGATGGGTAGCGTCGTGTTGGCCTTCAGGAAGTGCTGCACGTACGGTTCCTCGCGCAGCGGCTCGAGGCTGCTGTGCGTCAGTATGCCGAGCGATTTCGGAAGCACCGACGTGATCCGACGCATTGCGAGACCGGCGGATGCCGCGGCCGGCGGCCCTCCCGGATGCAGGCGAGCGGCGTTCCGCTCGGCGACGAGCTCGGCGGCGAGGATGGCCGCGCCCTTGGCCACGGCCTTGTCGGGATCGGTCAGACGCACCGGCAGATTGAAGTGGGATTCCAGCGAGGCCCGCACCATCGGCATCCGCGTCGAGCCCCCGACGAGCAGCAGCTGATCCGGTGCGGGCGCGCCCATCGCCGTTGCCGCCTCGACGACCCGATCGACCGTGGCCAGCGAGCGGAGGAGGAGGTCCTGACTGGACTCCTCGAAATCCTGCCGCGTCACCGTGAGCTCCAGAGTCGTTCCGCGCAGGAAGATCCGCTCGTTCACGGATTCCTGTGTCGTGAGGCGTCGTTTGATCACTTCGCAGGCCGCGCCGATCAGCCCCATGACGTCGTCGTCGTAGCGCAGGTCGTCGGCATTCTCGAGCTGCTCCACCTGAAGCCACAGCAGCCCTTCGATCCGCGTGTCCCAGTCGAGCCCGCCGAGCTGGGTGTCGCCGTCGACGGCCCACACCCGGGGCTGGCCCTTGTGCATGCCCACCACGGCCACGTCGAAGGTTCCGCCGCCGAGGTCGTAGACCAGCGATGTGAGATCCGGCTCGGCGCCGAGCCCATAGGCGTAGGCGGCGGCGACCGGCTCGGGGAGCAGCTCCAGGCAGTCCACACCGGCGATCACCGCGGCGGCGAACGTCGCCTCGCGCTCTGCGACGCCGAAATAGGCGGGAACGGTGATCACGGCACCGAGCTCGGCCACCTCAACACCGAAGTGCGCCGCGGCATCGTCGGCGAGTCGACGCAGGATCACCCCGGACACACCCTCGGGCGTGTACTCGTTGCCGTTGTACTCCAGCCGGAACTCCCTGCCCATCTGCCGCTTGATACCAACGACGACGTTCTCGGCGTCGTCGGCGAGCCGGTTCTTCGCCCTGTCGCCCACGAGCACCTCCCCGCCGCCGGAGAAGTGGACCACCGAAGGTGTGAGCTCCTTCCCGTCGGCGGTCTCGATGACGACGTCGACGCCCGAGTCCGGGTGGTGCATCACGCAGGAATAGGTCGTTCCGAGATCGATCCCGATGGACGTCATCACTTCTCCCCCCGTGAGAACCACGAGCCGGGGCTGCGCCACGACTTATGCGCGTCGACCGGGTACAACTCCCGCACCTCGGCGACGAGCGTGGCGAAGGGCTCGTCCTTCTTCAGCGCCCGCTCGATGTCCCTGTGCTTGTCGAGCAGGCGGCTCGCGGCGAAACCCAGATCGTCGCGGAGCGGTCCGGCGGAGTTCTCATACGCCTCGAGTGCCACGCGGCCGGCCTCCGCTCCCTCGCGACCCGCGGTTACCAGGTCGAGGTAGGCGTCCATCGACTGGCGGCTCGCGCCGCCCAGACTGCGCGCCAGAACTGCGGCGCCCCGCCGGTCGAGCGCGGTCACCAGCAGCTGACCGGTGGTGACGAGGTCCTCCATCGCCCAGATCCGTGCGTGCGGCCCGGATCCCAGCAGAGCGGCGCTCTCCGCGGAGCCGAGCTCGCTACGTGCCGCCTCTCGCGTGCGCCGGGCGCTCGCTACGACCGCCAGCTGCTCCGGCAGCGGGGGCACGAGGCGCACACCGGCGCTTCCCACCTCTATGAGCAGATCGAACAGTTGCGACCACCGCGCCGCGCCGCCGTCGACGGTCGCCACGGTCGATGCGCGGATCTCCCTCTCCACAGACGTGGCGATCGCGAGCGCGAGGTCGTCGCGGATTCCCGCGACCCTGACGAACGCGCACACCCGCCCGATCTGAGACGGAAGGTCGATCTCGCCGAGGATCACCCGCCAACTCCCGTTCGGGATGCTCCCCGGCACGAGCGCGCCCAGACGGGCGGCTCGATCCGCTGCGGGCGCCGACGTCACGTCGGGCACACGCAGCCAGCCGGACAGCGGCGAGTTCGCCGACGCCGTCAGCGTCGACCACTCGCCGCGCAGGAGGGCTTGAGTCTGCACAGCGTCACCGCGTTCGAGCGCTGCCTCCACCTTTTCGGCCACCGCCTCCTGCACCAGGCTGCTCGCGTACCATGCAGCGCTCTGCGCACCCAGCGACGGATCGGCCGCCCACTGGTCGGCGAGGCGTTCGACGGCGGGCAGCAGGAGCGCGGAGTCGAGGTCGAGATTGAGGGACTTCGTCGCACCGAACAGCGTCGACAGCTCGGATTCCGGGGCGCCGTTGAGCGCCGTCGCCCACGCGCTCGCCGCCAGCTGGCGGGCCTCCGCGTCGTGCCACTCCATCGAGCGGCTCGCATTCGCGATCGGCGCGGCGAATACGGCTGCGAATTCGGGGGCGCCGGCGAGAGCCTCGAGCGTCGGTTCGATGACACCGGATGCCACCCGCGGCAGCGCCGAATTGAGGAGAGCCGCGACGGTATCCGCTGCCTGGGCGAATTCTGCAGCTCCCCGCGGCCGATAGGACACGAGAGCATCGAGCAGTTCGTCCGCGCTCGATTCGACGAGGTCGCGCCGATCGGCAGCGGCCAGCGCGGTGAGAGACCGGGAGGCCAGGTCCCAGGCGTCGCGTGCGGCGATCGCGGTCGATCCGAAGGTCACGAGGTCGGCGGTGCGCACTGCCAGGTCGGCACCGAGCGTCGGCTGGAGCTCGGTTGCGAGCTGTGTCGCCCCCATCGCCTCGAAGACGCCGTGCTCGGTGAGCCACCCGACCGACGACGCGGCGAGCGCGGACGGCGTGATCTGGCTGATCGTGCGAGCGCCCAGGTCGATCCACAAGGCGCTCGGCGAGTTCCTCCATTCTGCGGGAGTCGAGAGCGCGAGCAGCTCCGGATGAACGCCGACGACTTTGAACGGCCCGTTCCAGGGCTGCGCGTGGAACGCGCGGAAGGTGAGCTGCGCAGCCGATTCGGAGTCGAGCAGAAGGGATCCGAGGGCGATCCACCGCAGAACCTCGGTGAGATCGGTGTGCTGGATGAACACGCGACAGCCGTCCTCGTCCAAGGCCCGACGCAGCATCGTCACGAAGCTGGGGAGCACGCTCAGCGCCCACGGGTCCGCGCGCACGAATCGCTCGAGCTCGTCCGCTTCGAAGCCCGCATCGATCTGCAGCGGAGTCATCCACGGCTCGCGGGTCTTCGCGGGGGACTTCGCCTGCGTCCAGGCCGTCGCGGTCATGAGCTGTGCCGGGGTGTACGGAACCAGATCGTCGGTGGTCGACGTTGTCGCCACCTCCGTCAGCTGGTTTCCCGGGCGTCCGTTGGTGGTGAGGCCCAGCGAGTGCGACTTGGTCAGGTACATGCGGCCGTTGCGCACCGCGAAGCTGTGCTGCTGCGGGTGGGATCCCTCGTCTCCGCCGTGCGCCGACCCCCAGGTCGGCGTCGGCACGAAGTTCAGCTCGCCCTGCACGACGGCCATGTCCTCGCCGTCGAATCCGGGCGACACCGACTGGAACTGGAATCCGTCGAATCCGGTCACGGACTCGTCTGCCGTGACATCCGTGAAGATCGCTGCCTCGAAAGCCATGGCTCAACCCGCCTTCGGGAGGAAGCCGCGCTCGGCGAGCAGCCAGAGGAACGGCTCGGCGACCCGGTGCGGCAGGCGCCCCCGCGCGTTGACCACACCCGTCCGATAGTCCGGCTCCGCCCCGAGGGCCGAGGCGCCGAACACGCGGTAGGTCTCGTAGTTCTGCTCGAGCGAGCGGAGGAGTCCGTCTCCGCCCCAGCCGGCGATGAGCGCGGTCATGTGGTCGTGCAGCGAGCGCGACTGCGCCTCGTCGAATACGCCGAGCTTCGACGACGGCTGGCGAAGCGGATGATTCTCGGGGAGCTCACCGAAGAAGGCGTCGATCTTCGACACCACGACGGCGACCGGAATCTTGATCTTCTTGTTCCTCTTCACCGCGTGGCTCATCTGCAGCACCGACGTGAGTGAACCCAGCACTCGTTCCGGTGCGTCCGTCTGCGAGAGTGTGATGCCCTTGTCCTTCGCCTGCTGCACGTTCTCCGGGAAGGAGAAGGGGTCGAGCAGCAGAATCACCCCGGAGACCTGCCCGAGATAGTGGATGCTCAGCGCGCGGTCCTCGGAGGCGAAGTCCTCGCCCGCGTTGTCGTAGAAGGAGAAGATCGTTGAGCGCACTCTGCCCTTGACGTCGTATCGCCACTCGTAGACCGCCGGGCTCGACTTCTGCCCGACCTGCGTCTGCTGCGGCAGGTGGCCGCCCTGCTTCGACATCTCCGCGTCGTGGTCCTGCAGCTGCTTCGCGAGTCCGGTGCCGCCACCCGGGTTGTCGATGGCCGCACTGAACTGCCGGGCTATGGTCTTCGTCAATTCGCTGTGCAGCGCGGAGAGCATCACCGTCTTGCCGGAGGCCCTCACCCCGACGAGCCCGTAGAGCGGGGAGTCGTTGTCGAGGGAGTGCGGGAGCAGGGAGTGGCAGTGCGGGCAGCACCGCACCGCGGAATGGGCGCCGCAGTCCGGGCAGTCCGCGGAGCCTTTGCCCAGAACCTGCACACCGTTCGCCGAGATGACCGGCATCACCGGCGACCCGTCGCTGAGAAACTGCTGTCGCTGGGCGTCTGGGCGGGGCGCGCACGCGGTGCGACCCGCTTTCGTCTGCCCGGTGCAGCGGAACGCGACCTTGCCCAGGTCGATCACGCTGTAGCAGTACGGGCACGGCACACTGGCAGATCCGAAGAGGCCCATGTCACCCCTTCATCTGAGTTGTGGACGGATCGAGGAGCAGCACGTGCGACGCCTCGACGGTGAACATCCGCACCCAGTAGGGGGACGGGAGTTTGGGTAGGGAGCACGTGAATGTCGTCGGCTCGTTCGCGGTGAGCACGAGGCGCTCAGCGGCAAGCACGCTGCCATCGGCCGGCGTGAGGGGCATGAAGGGGCCGGTGGCGCAGACGAGCTCGATGTCGAGCGCTCCCGAGAAGTCCCCGGGATCGACCCGCACCTCGACGCTGCCGGCCTTGAACATGCTCTTCTTGATGGTCACCGAGTAGCCGACCGAGGGCTTGGAGCCGGAGAGGGCGATCGGCGCGGGAGTCGACACCCATTCCTCGTCCGCCATCTTCACAACCGTGGCGATCGAGAGGTCGGTCACTCCCGTCGCCGGGCTGATGGTCACTCCCCCATCCACCCGGTACTTGGCACGGGTGATGCGGGAGGAACGGCTGCGACCGTCCTGCCGCCATGCCACTTCGATGATGTAGTCGCCCTCCGGCCAGACCCACGACACCTTGAGTCCGTCGCCGAACCGCTCGGCGGCCATGCCGGTGGCGGAGGGCGCCGCGCCGGAGACGACCGCGTCGCCCAGAACACCGCCTTCGCCGTCGACGGTGAGAGGCGAATAGGCGAACACGCCCAAACCGGCTGCGTAACGCCGCGTCTCGACTCCGGCAGACACCGTCCCGCCCGGAAGCGGGGACAGCCGTCGGCCGCCGCTGGCGGTGAGCGCGGATGTCGTGACACGCTGCCCCGACGTGGGCCGGTAGCCGACCGGGAACGCCCAGACGTCGACGGTGTAGCCCTCGATCTCGAGCCAGGAGGCCTGCAGCGATTCGCCGCCGGCATCCGTCCGGAGGGTCGAGATGCCGAAATCGCGTGCCGCGCCGATGGCGCCCCTCGGCGTCGCATCCACCAGCGTCGGAGCGGAGAGCTCTCGACCGTTCGCCGTCGCGTAGGCGGCGCGAACTCCGTAGGCGTATTTCATACCCAGGGTCAGCCCGGGGACGCTCAGCGATGTTCCGGTCGCCACCTCGATGGTGACGACCGCGCCGTCGGCCGACTGCTGCGTCACCTGGGCGGCGATAGCCTCGTTCGACATCTGCCACGAGAGCGAGACCTGCGAAGCGTCGACCGTGGCAACGAGATCGGTCGGTGCCGGGAGCACGAGAAGCTCGGCACTCGCGCCGTCGGAGAAGCGGATGCCGTCTCGCGTCGAGAAGACCGTGTACCGCACACGCTTGCCGACGGGTGGGCGCTCGTCTGCCACCGATGTCGCTTCGAGGAGCGACCCGACCTGCGTGCCTCCCGTTGGAGCCACGGGTGCTGCGCCGCCCACGCTGCGCACGACGACGTACTTGACGCTGCTCTCCGCGGCCTGGGGCCAGGCCGCGACCACCGTGCGACCCTCGGTGTGCAGGGTCGGGGCGTCTGGTCTCGCCGGCGGGAGAGCATCCAGTTTCGACTGGATCAGCCCATCCGCGGAGTCCAGTTGCGCGGCGCTGCGCAGCGCCTGCGCCGCCGATCCGAAGTCGCGGACCGCGATCGCCCGTTCGTAGGAATCGAGATGGGTCTGCTTCTGCCGCTCGGCGAGTTCCAGTCTGGCCACGACATCGGCGCGGTCCGCGCGATCCTCATCCGCTTCGGGCAGTGCCGCCGCGAGGCGTCGGGCTTCAGCCAGATCGCCGCCTGCCAGGGCCTCGGCGATCTGCACCGACGCGGCTTTCGCGGCCGCGCCGCCGCCGGAGGGATTGAGTTTCGAGACGGCTCGGGAGGCGTCGACGAGACTCAGCCCGCGGGCGACGAGACCGTCGCGTTGCTGCAGCCGGGTGCCGCCCTGCCCCACGATCGACACGATCTGCTTGATCAGCGCCGCGAATACGAGCGCGTGCAGGGCGGAGTCGGTGGTGCACTGGCTCTTGAGCAGGCCGAGTGCCTTCTGTGCGTCCTGCACGGCATTCGAGTCTTTCGCGGTCTCGCTGTTGCGGTGCGCGGTCGCGATGTCGGCGAGCGTGACCGCGCGACCATCGACGCTGAGGTTGTCGATGAACGAAACGTTCGTTGCGCGGCCGGGGAAGACGAGGAGATCTGCGATCGTACGGAAGTCGGGATGATTCAGCGCTGCACTGAGTATCGGCGGCACCGGGGTGGTCGGGTCGTCGAACTCCGCACCGACGGTCAGACCGGCGCGCTTCGCGGCACCGAGCAGGTCCCCCGCTGGCACGGCGCCGAGTCCGGCACCCTTCGATGCTCGGTCTAGTTGCTCGGGCGTGACGACGCCGAGCGGGTAGTCGGCCTTCACACCGTCCATGAATCCGCCGAGTTGCGCGGCCTGCTCCTTCGCCTGCTCCTTCGCCTGCGCGACCCAGAACACGGGCTGCTCGAACCCGAATCCGGCGTCTTTCATAGCGTGGAGCAGCTGCTTGATCAGACTCGCGGAGGGCGGGTTGCCGCCCCACTTGTTGAGGCTGAGTTCGAGCGTCGCGAAGTGAGCGGCCAGGTCGCCGGGAGCGCCCGGATCCAGCGCGAACAGTCCGGCCGCATTCACCGGCGCGAGCGCCTGCTCGCTCGCGCCGGACTTCAGGTCGCGGATCGCGGTCGCCACCGCGTCCATTCGCGCCCGGTCCTTGGCAAGCGGCACAACGACATCGACCTTGTAGCGCTTGGGATCGAACAGCATTACCGGGGTTACCTCATCATCGATTTCGAAGGGCCTGCGCAGGCTAGGAACGCAGCGTGAGCCCGGAGATCTGGGTCTTCGCCGCCGCGACCGCCTCGGTCGAGAGCACCGAGGTCTGCACTTCGATCTCCTCGTACTTTCCGCTGGCCGGGTCGCTGATCTTGCAGCGCACGAGTCCTTCGGCTGTGACGGTGAAGTCGATCGCGATCGGCGAGTTCTTCGGCAGCGCGGGCACGGTCAGTGCGACCGACTTGAGCATCTCGTTGCTCCCCGGGTCCTCGGATTCGCGCTCTCCCCGCTGCTCGTAGATCGCGAGGTCCACCGCAGTCTGGTTGTCGGACATCGTGGCCGCGTCGATCGTGGCGGAGACCATCGGGATGCTGTCATTGGAGTGCGCGATGAAGTTGATGTAGCCGACCGCGTCGTTCTCGTCGCGGAAGAAGTGCACGCCCAGTGCCTTCGAGATGACGTTGCTGACCTGGAGGGTCGAGGCGCCGCCGAGGTACAGCTTCGGCGCAGCCGGTTCGGCGCCGGCTCCCGTCGATCCACCAGTCGCCTCTCCGTCGGTCGAGAGCACCTCGTCCACGGCGGTCTGTCCGTAGATCGCGGCGCCCTTGGCGACGGCGAGGTCGTAGTCAGTCGGGATCGGGTCGAGACCCAGCTGCGCTTTGAGCGCCTCGGCGATCATCGGCATCCGCGAGGAGCCGCCCACGAGGAGGAACTTGTCTACCTTGAGCTGGGGGTCCTTTGCCTCGGCGAGAGCAGTGGCTCGTCTGCAGATCTCGATCGTCTGGTCGACGAGATGCTTCGTCGCCGCCTCGAACTCGGCGCGGGTCACCGTCACCTGTTCGTCGGAGTTGTTGTACCGGCAGCGCACGGTCGCCGAGTCCCGTTTCGTCAGGGACTGCTTCGTCTGCTCGGAGTCGCGGCGCAGTTCGCCGAGAAACCCCTCGTCGTACCGGGGATCGTCGTCGCCGAGTCCCGCCTGCTGAATGAACTTCTCGGAGATGAGGTCGATCAGCGCCTGATCCCAGTCGGCCCCGCCGAGCATGCGATTGCCGTCGACCGCGATCACTTCGACCTTGCCACCGCCGACCTTCATGATCGTCGTGTCGAAGGTTCCGCCGCCGAGGTCGTAGATGAAGAGCTGCTGGGTGTCCTGGCTTCCGATGCCGATCGACAGCGCGGCGGCGACGGGCTCGGTCACGATGCCCACCACCTCGAGCCCGGCGATATCGCCGGCCTGCTTCGTGGCCTCGCGCTCCTGGATACCGAAGTAGGCGGGCACCGTGATCACGACCTTCTCGATGCTGTCGCCGGTCTCGATGTTCGCCGCGTTCACGATCTCCCTGAGGATGAGCGCGGAGATCGACTCCGGGGTGTAGGCCGTTCCGCGGAATTCGAGCGGGTTCAATGTGCCCATGTGGCGCTTGATCAGTGCGACGCCGTTGTCGGGATCCGCGACGAGCACCTGCTTGGCCTGCTTACCGACGACGACGTTGCCCGATTCCTCGAAGTACGCAACAGACGGCGTCGTGAAGTCGCCTTCGGTGTTGCGGATGATCTCGGCCTGGTCGAGGTCGTTGATCCTCGCGATCGCCGAGTAGGTGGTGCCGAGGTCGATGCCGTAAACCTTTTCGCTCATGCGTGGGTCTCTTCTCTTCAGAGCGTGATGCTGGGGTCGGTGATGGGTTCGGGAAGCGGGTGCGCCGCGGCATCCGTTGTGGCCAGGGTCTCGTCGTACTGGTAGACGGCCACCTGGGCCGGGATGCTGACACGGGCGGAGCCGGCGCGGGTGAATCCCTGCCGGATCACTCGGTGAACGGTCTTGTCCAACGCCGGGTCTCCGGTGGAGACCATCGAGGTGGCGTGGTGCCGGGTCGCGTCGAACGCGGCGCCGGGCGAAGCGTGCACGGAGTCGAAGTCGATCAAGCCGAGCGCGTCCTCGATGGAGGTGGCGAAGAAGGAGAAATCCGCGGCAGCACTCTCGTTGCGTTCGAGCGCGGACTGCTGTGCTTCCATCGCTTGAGCATGCAGGCCGGCGAAGCGCTGGATCGTCGGCTTGAGAAGCGCTTGGATCTGATCGCCTTGAAGATCGGTGATCCGGCTCTGCATCGTGCGGATGATCTCCTCGGACCGGGTGGAACGGTCATGGAACCGCTTGACCTGCTCCTCCAACGCGCCGAGTGTCGCGACGAGCGCACTCTCTGACAATGCCGAATCAACGTCTTCCGCTTCGGTCGAACCCTGCTCGTCGACATCGCCCGTCGACCGATCGACCGCGACAATGTCGTCCGGTGCGCTGCCCGATACGGCCTCCGCCTCGTGAGCGGTGGTCGAATCCGAGCCCTCCTGCGAACCCGCGTCCATGTGCATCTGCTTCCCCCGAAACCCTCCTGCGGAGACCCGGCCGAAGAAGTGCAGGCACCGAAAAGGCCCGCAGGATTCCGGCGTCGAGTCCTGATCGCACAAAGATATCCAGCAGGAATGCGGTGATCTCACGTCGATCGGGTTCGAGAAGCAATCCCGCACAAGTCCGTACAGGAGCGGGTTTCGCGTTCGAGGCCGACCCCTCGGGGCTCGGCGAGGAAACGCGCAGGCGGCGAGGTCGTGTCGCAGCACATCGGCGATCCGGAGGCGCCCGGCAGTGTTCACACCGGTGTGCCGGGAAGCCTGGTCGGCGGGCGGTCAGAAGGCCGCTCTCGTTACGACCGGACCGGTTCCGGGCGCCGTGAAGGCCGGCACCGACGCATCCGGTCGTCAGCTCTACGACGGCCTCGCCGCGCACGTCCCCCAGCCACGGGCCGTTGGGCGAGACACTCGAAAGCACGCCTGATGGCACATCTCGAACTGCACTTCGCCGACCCGGGCCTCACCGTCGGCGCCGTCGCCCACGCTCACGGCATCTCAGAGAGATACGTGCAGCTGCTCCTGTCCCGTCGCGGGAGGTCCTTCGGGGATCGTGTTCCTGCCTCCTTTTCTCTCAGGCCACCGTGATCAGAGTCTTGCCCGTGAGCCTGCCAGCCTGAGCGTCCTCATGGACGACGCGGAGCTGGTCGAGCGGGCGGCGGTCCGCGATGGTGAGAACGAGGCTTCCCGCGTTGAGACGGGCGACGAGATCTGCGAGGTTCGCACCGCTCGGTGCCACCCAGACGTTCTCGGATCGGGTGGACCGGGTGTTGTCGGCGGGGATCGCACCCGCCGAGCTGACGCCGACACCACCGTCGGCGACGAAGGCCGCGAGCTTCTCCAGGTCCTCGGGTGTGTGCCGGACGTGGTTCACGACGATGTCGAAGGGACCTCCGACCGCGGCTGGCCCGGCGGCGAGATCGAGCGGTTCGACGACGTTCGAGGCGCCGAGCGCACGGAGCCGGTCGGCGTGCCGGAGCCCGTCGACGGCCGTCACGACCGCGCCGGCCTCAACGGCGAGCTGGATGACCATGCTCCCGACAGCACCGCCCGCGCCGTTGACAAGGACTGTCTGGCCGGCGGTCACCTGGGCGAGTTCGATCAACGCCTGCCGCGCAGCGAGTCCGGTGAGGGGAAGTGCCGCGGCGTCGGCGAGAGATATCGTGCTCGGCGCGGCCGCGACGAAGTCGGCGGCAATGACGGCATACTCGGCCGCCCCGCCGTGTGCGTCGAGCGGGAACATACCGACGACGGCGTCGCCGACGTGGATTCCATCGACACCGTCACCGACCTCGACCACCGTGCCCGACACGTCGAGACCGGGGGTGATGGGCAGCGATGTCGGGATCGCCTCGGCGAGGACGCCGAGCCGGATGTGGTCGTCGACGGGATTGAACGACGTCGCGGCGACCTTCAGCAGCACCTCTCCGAACCCTGGCACCGGGCGGCTCACCTCCTCAGATCGTAGGACCTCGGTACCGCCGAACTCGTGGTAGCGAATTGCCTTCACTGGACTTCCTCCTGACGTTTCACGTGCCGCTCGACGATCGAACGGCCACAGTTGCCTAGGCAACTCATTCATGCTCGCTCAGTTGCCTGGGCAAGTCAAACCAGCTTTCGGGCTACGCTTACGGATCATGACAACTACCACCCGGTGGCTCGACGACGACCAACAAGCCATTTGGCAGGACCTGCTCACGATCGTGATCGGTCTCCCGACCCTGCTCGACCGCCAGCTGGAGCACGATGCAGGAACCTCCAACTTCGAGTACAGCGTGCTCGCGCGCCTCTCGATGTCGGACGGTCGAACACTGCGGATGAGTGATCTCGCAACGCAGTGCAACAGCACACGTCCCCGCCTATCGAAGGTGATGACGCGCTTCGAACGTCAGGGCTGGGTGCAGCGGACCCCGGATCCCGACAATGGCCGCTACATGCTGGTGCGATTGACCGACGAGGGGCTCGAGCAGGTCGTACGAAGTGCCCCGGGCCACGTCGAACGGGTCAGGCAGCTCGTGTTCGATCCGCTGGACGAGCCCCGGCAGGATGCACTGGCCCTCGGGTTGGCGCGGGTGGCGGACACCGTCCGAGCGCAGCTCGAGCGCAGTTGACGCCTAACCGGAGGGGTAGCCGAAGAGCGACGCCAAGCTCGGCACGCGCCAGAAGGGCATGTACTCGTTCCAGCCCAGCCGGAACGAGAAGCCGAGATGAATGACCGGTGCAGACAGGAGCGCCAAGACGAGATAGAGCAGAGTGCGCCGAACGCTGAATCGAAACACGACGGGCGCCAGCACGAGGGTGAGCGCTGCGGGTAGCGGGTAGTAGATCCACCAGGGAAGCCCCAGCAGCGTCGCGCCGTACTTTCCGATGCACATGCCTCCGACGACGACAACGACACTGACGATGCCCACGAGGACCGCGTGCCGTCGGAACGCCGCGCGACCCATGACCAGCCGGAGCACCCCGGTATAGAGCGCGAGACTGACGGCGATCATGATCGGGAAGTGCCACGAGGTGTCCACGCCGCAAGCATGGCAGAACGCTCCAGATATCCGCCGCCTCGCAGGTTGGTCACGCCGGGACGAGACCGGATGCGTCCCCACAGGTGGCTCGTCGCACGCGCCGGAGCCGGCCCTAGCGGCGGATCGTCGCGATCGCGTCGTCGAAGAGCTGCACCGGGTCGAGGCTCCCGCCCGATTCGTACCAGGCGTCGATCGTGGCGTCGAGGCAGGCGAGCGCAGCGGCGACCAGTGCGCGCGCACGGGGATCCGGGCGTTCCGTCGGGGGTAGGCCGAGCCGGCGCTGCACGTCGGGCGCGAACAGCTCCTGCCAGCGGAGGTGCTTCTCGAGGTGCCGAGCGCGCAACGACGGGGCGTCGTGGTACAGCTGGGCGAGCGCCATCTCGTCGGTACTGGGCATACCGTCGGCCTGCAGCACCATGAACGCCTCACGCAGCGCTTCCCACGCCGATTCGCCAGCCGGGCGCGCCTCGAGGGCCTGGCGCACCGTCTCGCCCAGGGCGACGGTGTTGCCGAGCACGAGGTCTTCCTTGCTGCCGAAGTAGTGGAAGAAGGAGCGCCGCGAGATTCCCGCCTCGCGGGCGATCTGCTCCACTGTCGTGGCGTCGAAGCCGTTCTCCGCGAAGAGGCGCATCGCGGTGGCCGTGATCTCGGCGTGCACGGCACGACGGGTGCGCTCGCGCAGCGTGGGAGGACCATCCATCCCGACAGCGTACCGGTATTGCGCGTCACGCAGGTACTTGCACACGGTGCAAAGCTCTGCGTATAGTGCAGCCATGACCGCTATCGACTTCTCCCACCAGACCACCATCGTCACCGGCGCCAGCTCGGGCATCGGTGCCGCCTTCGCCCGCGAGCTCGCCCGCCGCGGATCCGACCTCGTGCTCGTGGCCCGCCGGCTCGACCGTCTGCAGACTCTCGCATCCGAACTCGAGGCGACCCACGGCATCCGCGCCACCTCGATCGCCCTCGACCTGAGCGCGCCCGGCGCCGGTCGCAGCCTGGCGGCGGAGGTCGAGCGCCGCGGCCTCTCGATCACCGGCCTGGTCAACAATGCGGGCTTCGGCACCGACGGCGCCTTCCACGAGGAGGACCCCGCCCGACTGACCGACGAGATCAACGTGGATGTGGCGAACCTCGTGGACATCACGCGGGCGTTCATCGATCCCCTGCGCGCGGCGGGAAACGGCATCCTCGTCAATGTCGCCAGCCTCGCCGCCTACATGCCGAGCCCGGGCATGGCGGTCTACTCCGCGTGCAAGGCCTTCGTGCTCAGCTTCACCGAGGCGCTCTGGTTCGAGTCGAGGGGCACGGGCCTGCGAGTGCTCTGCCTCTCGCCGGGTCTCACGCGCACCGAGTTCTTCGACGCGTTGGACGGCGGCGCCTACAACGGCAGCTACCAGACGCCCGAGCAGGTGGTGGCGACCGCGATGCGCGTGCTCGACCGCGGCGGGCGGCGTCCGAGCGTGCAGTCCGGGCGCATGAACTCCCTGACCACTGCGCTCCCGCGCATCCTCAGCCGCAGGCGCACCACGATCCTCAGCGGCGTCGTCGGCGCCCGCACGGCCGGGCGGGTGACTGCAAGAGTCGGCTAGGGCGGAGCCGTGTGGTGTTCGGTCAGGCACCGCTCGGCCGTGCCCACTCAGGGCACGGCCCGAGCGCCACCTACCCGCTGACGGTGAACCTGGCGGTCGCCTGCTTGCCCGACTGGGTACCGGTGATCGTCACCGTGTATTCCCCCGGCTCGGTCGACGCGGCGAAAGCGAACGTCGCGGTCGCGTCGACGATATCGACGCCCTCCAATGCGTCCTCGCCGGGAGTGATCGTCGCCGAAACCTGCCTGTCGCCGGCGAAACGCTCCGCGGTGACGGTGACGATCCCACCCGGCGACACCGAGCGGTCGTCGACCGAGACCCGGCCGCGGTCGCTGAATCGAGCAGTATTGCGATCCAGATCGAGCGCGTTGGCCATGGTGAAGAACGTGTCGGTCTGATCGGTGAGGCCGACGATATTCGCCGCGCCGGGACCGTAGCCGGCAATGCGCAATTGCGTCCCGGTGTGCTGCTGGGATTCGCCCGCCGCCGCTGTTCCGTAGGACACCTTCATCACCGTGCCGTCCACCGTGGTGAGCGCCGTGCTCAGAGAGGTGGGCGGAGCGGAGTCGACGAGCTGGCTCGAGTGGGCGTGGTCGGCTGTGACAAGAACAAGGGTGTCTCCGTCCTCCTCGGCGAACTCGAGGGCGGCTTGGACTGCCTCGTCCAAATCGATCGTCTCCCCGATTTGACCGCATGCGTCGGCAGCGTGGTCGCGCTTGTCGATGCTCGCCCCCTCCACCTGCAAGAAGAACCCTCTCTTGTTCTCCAACAACGAGAGCGCTTTCGTCGTGAGCGACCGGAGCGAGAGGGCGCTGTCAAGACGCTCGGGGTTGGGCTGACAGGTCACCGGAGGCAGATCTGCCCCGCCCGCAGTCGCGGTCGTCGAGGCGAATCGGGTCGGGAAGTTACCGGGAGCGAACAGGCCGAGCAGCGGATCCTGTTGTGAGGCTGTCGTCACGGCGGCGAGCTCCGCTGCGTCGTCGACCACCCGGTAGCCCCGCGCCGCAGCCTGGTCGAACAGCGTCCACTCTGCCCAGGGGCCGGCCTTGCTCGTCTGGGTGAATGACGCCGCACCCCCGCCGAGGGTCACATCGGGGCGAGTGTCGAGCAACTGCTCGCTGATCGATCCGAGGCCTCCGGCGGTCAGCGCGTCGTTTCCGCAGGTGGTCGAATCCGGACCGTAGCAACTGCGGTCGTCCACATGCGCCACCAGCACCGCGGGAGTGGCGTCCTGGATCTCGGCTGTAGTCACGTTCCCGGTCTTGAGCCCGTTGGCTTTCGCAATCTCGAGGATCGTCTGCTGGGGCGTTTGATCGATGTCGACAGAGACCGCATTGTCGTAGGTCTTCGTGCCTGTCGCCCACGCCGACCCGGTTGCTGACGAATCCGGCACGTAGTCGGGCTTGCCCTTGTTCGCACCGTCTCGGTAGAGCGAGTACGTGGTGTACTGGCCTGTCAGCGGCAGGGCGTCAATGCCGGGCAGTCTTCCCGCCGCACCGGAGTGGTAGTTGCGGGCGATTGTGATCTCGGAATCGCCCATTCCATCGCCGATGAGCAGGATCACGTTCTTCGCATCGCCGGATTCGATTGCCGCCTTCACATCACGAGTGGCGTCACCGGAGGGATCGTGCCGGGTGGCACCCGCATTGACAGCGAGATTCCGGGGCGTATCGTTCGCGGCAATCGCGATACCCGGCAAGAGGAGCGCGGCCGCGAGGCCGAGGGCGGTGAGCGAAGTCACTCCCGCCCGCGTCGAATTCTTCATTGAAATACTCCGCAGTCTCAAGAACGGTCCCGAGCCCAAGGGCAGTCGTTTGCTGAACGATCGTGAACCCGAGTTGTATGTCACGCACGACGAGAGCAGAACCTCGCCACGAACGACGGTGACATTGCTCGATACTGTTCCGCGTCACGTGCTGGAAGATAAGTACTTGCATTCCGGAACGTATTTGTCGTGATGACGTCGCACCACTCGAATCGCCAGACCATCACCCTTGGAGCGATGCGCTTGAGCCAGCCAGGAGCATGTAGTCGATCTCTCTTTCGCCACCACCGCGCAGCACCAACACCCGTCAGGCCGAGCGGCTACTCCAGCTCGTCGAGCTCCGCGTAGGCGCCGGCGATCGCGGCGATCCGCGAGCGCCCGGACACCAGCGACTCCGCCAGCACCGCAGCAGACAGCAGCGAGATCACACTCGCCACCGCCGCGTAGCTGTCGAAGGCCGTGACGCTGTCCACCGGGCACTCGATCAGCGCGTCCACCCGGTCGGCGTAGCCCCGGCCGTCGCTGAGCAGAACACTGCGTGCAGCGGATGCGCCGACCAGGTCGACAACCCGCCCGAACTGCTCCGGACGACGCCGGAACCCGATGAGAACTACGACGTCGTCACCAGACAGCGCGGCGAGCTCCTCCCCCACGCTCTGGCCGGGCAGCGGGGCGAGCTCCACACCGGGCCGGGCCTGCGCGAGCTGCTGGCGCAGGTGCAGCGCCATGGGGTAGCTGCTGCGGAATCCGATCACGAGCACGCGCGTGGCGCCGGCGATCAGCGCGGCGGGAGCGGCGAGGTCGAGGCCGCCGAGCGCCGCGCGAAGGTTCGCGATCTCGGAGTCGAGGTGGCTGGCGAACGAGGTGGGGGCGTCGCCGGCGAGCGGCGTGCCCGAGGAGCGCAGTGCGCGCACGTGGTCGCGCACCGCCTCCGCCCCGTCGAAGCCGAGGCGGCGGTACAACCGCGAGACCGTGGCCTTCGAGACGCCACTCAGCCGCGCGACCTCGGTGGCGTTGTAGACCGCGAGGTCGGCCAGGTGGTCGCGCATGAAGTCCGCGGCCCGCTGCTCCTGCGGCGAGAGATCGGCGTACCCCTCGTCGATGCGTTGCGCGAGCGTGCTCACGCGGTCGCGACCAGCCGCAGAACGGCCGCCTCGTACGCGTGGAGCGCGGCCGCGACATCCGCTTTCTTCACCGCCTCGTCGGGGTGGTGGCTGATGCCCGCCCGGCAGCGCAGGAACAGCATCGCGATCGGCGTCACCGCCACGACGGCCACACCGTCGTGGCCGGCACGGCTCCAGAAGGCCATCGGGTTGTCGTCGCCGGTGGCACGGATGCCCTGCAGAACCGCATCCCGAAGACCGAGGTCGCAGCGCACCGCATCCGCTCGATAGATCTCTCTCTGGTGGAAGGCGAGACCGCGTCGCTCGCAGATCTCGTGCGCGGCCTCGACGATGAGGCGGATGCTCTCGTCGCGGTCGTCGTCGAACTCCGCGCGCAGGTCGAGGCTGAGCTCGACGCGTCCGGGGATCACGTTCACCCCGCCCGGGAACGCCTGCAGCCGGCCGACCGTGCCGATCACGCCGCGCTCCTTCGAGATGCGCTCGACGGCGACGACGAGCTCGCTCGCCCCGACCAGCGCGTCCTTGCGGCGGTCGTAGGGCGTGCCGCCCGCGTGCCCCGCCTTGCCGACGATCTCGAGGGCGAAGCGGCGCGCGCCGGCGATGGAGGTGACCACGGCGAGGCGCCGGTCGGCGTCGTCGAGGTAGGGGCCCTGCTCGATGTGCGCCTCGAGGTAGCCCACGAGGTTCTCGGGACGACGGAAGGCGCTGGGCAGCCGGGCCGGGTCGAGCCCGAAGTCCTGGAAGGCCTCGAACAGCGTGATGCCGTCCTTGTCGGTGAGGTTCCACCAGGCGTCGTCCCAGGTGCCGGCGAGCGCCCGGCTGCCGAGCAGGGCGGTGCCGAAGCGGGTGCCCTCCTCGTCGCTGAAGGCCACCACCTCGAGCGCGAAGGGCAGCGCGATGCCGGAGTCGCGCACGCGCCCCGCCACCTGGATCGCGAGCAGCACACCGAGCATGCCGTCGTAGCGGCCCGCATCGGGCACGGTGTCGATGTGGCTGCCGAGCAGCAGCGCGGGCAGCCCCGGCTCACTGCCCTCGAGGCGGCCGCACTGGTTGCCCGCCGCGTCCTGCCAGGTGGAGAGCCCGGCCTCGCGCATCCACACGGCGACCAGGTCGTTCGCGGCGCGGTGCTCCTTCGACAGGTGCACGCGCTCCATGCGGTCGGGCTGGCTGGAGATCGCCGCGAGCTCGTCGCAGCGGTCGAGGATCAGCTGGGCGTCGGCGTCGTTCATGATTCCTGGTAGTACTCGAGGGCGGAGCCGACCCCGCTGCCGGCGGTGAGCGCGAAGCCGCCGAGCCGCAGCACCTGCTCGAGGGCGGCGAGGGTGGTGAGCACGGTGTCGCGGCGCGCGTTGTAGCCCATGGTGCCGATGCGCCAGACCCGGCCGTGCAGCGGTCCGAAGCTGGTACCGATCTCGATGCCGAAGTCGTTGAGCATGGCCGAGCGGGCGCCGTCGCCGTCGATCCCGTCGGGGATCTCGACGCCGACCACGTTGTTCATCTTGTACTTCTGGTCGCCGAACAGGGTGAGGCCCATGGCGGTGAGCCCGGTCGCCATCGCAGAGCCGTGCAGCCGGTGGCGGTCGATCGCCTCGGGCAGCCCCTCGGCGACCAGCAGGCGCGCGCACTCGCGGGCGCCGTACAGCGCGGTCGTCGCCTCGGTGTGGTGGTTGAGGCGCTTGGGCCCCCAGTAGTCCATGATCATGGCCAGGTCGAAGTAGTTCGAGCGGATCGGGTGAGCGGATGCCACGTCGCCGTCGACACGGATGCCGGCTTCGATGCTCTTCCGCGCGTCGATCAGCGCCACGGCCTTCTCCGAGAGGGTGATCGGTGCGCTTCCAGACGGGCCGCCGAGGCACTTCTGCAGACCGGCGGTCGCGACGTCGATTCCCCACGTGTCGGTTTCGAAGGCGTTCCCGCCCAGCGACGCCGTCGCATCCGTATACAGCAGCACACCGTTCTTCTCGCAGATCGCGCCGATCTCGTCGAGCGGCTGGGCGAGCGTGGTGGAGGTGTCGCCGTGCACGATGGCGAGCACCTTGGGGCGGGTCTCGGCGATCGCTGCGGCGATCTGATCGGGGGTGAAGACGGTGCCCCACTTGGCCTCGATCACGTGCACCTCGGCGCCGCAGCGCTCGGCGATCTCGCGCAGCAGGTGGCCGAAGCGGCCGAAGATGGGGACGAGCACGCGGTCGCCGGGCTCGATGAGCGAGACGAGGGCGGCCTCGATGCCGGCGCGCGAGGTTCCGTCGACGAGCAGGGTCTGCCGGTTGGCGGTGCGGAAGACGCCGCGGTACAGCTCCATGGTCTCGTTCATGTAGCCGGTCATCGCCGGGTCGTACTGGCCGACGAGCTGGGCGCTCATCGCGCGGAGCACGCGCGGGTCGGCGTTGATCGGGCCGGGGCCCATCAGGAGTCGCTGCGGAGGGTTGATTGCTTCGTATGCCATGGGCGCTCCCGTGAATCAGTTGTTCCAGACATCCAGGTTACTGGAACAGATGTTTCAGGCGGGTTACAGCTCGTAGGCTGGCGGCATGGCATTCGTACAGTTCGAGCTCCCCGACGACCTCGCCGAGGAGGCCCTCGAGGAGGCGCGCAGCCGTGGACTCACCGTTGCCGAGCTCGCGCTGTCGTCGTTCGAGGACTACCTCGGCGACCTGCGCGACCTGCGGGGCCTCGGCGACAGCGACGACGACTTCGACGACGGTCGCTGAGCCCGCCGACGACCACAGGGGCAACGTTCCGACGCTCCGGGCCCGCCGGAAGGTCGAAAGATTGCCCCGCTGGTCTTGCGCTCAGACCAACGCTGCGTGCAGCCGCGCCCCCGCGATGATCAGCCCGAGGTCGCCGTTGCGCGGGCCGACCAGCCCGAGCCCGACCGGAGCGCCGTCGACGGTGAGCGCCGGCACCGAGAGCCCCGGCCGGCCGGTGAGGCCGGCGACGCAGGTGAGGCGCAGGGTCGCGGCGCGCGTCTGCTCGATCGATGCGGCATCCGCCGTGGCGGACGGCGCGATCGACGAGGCGCTCGGCAGCAGCAGGATCCGCCCGTCGAGCGCGGCGTTGATGCGCGCCCGCGCGGCGGTGAGCGCCACCCGCGCCTCGGCCTCGACGCGCGGTGTGATGCGCGACGCGAACTCGAAACGGGCGGCGATGTCATCGCCGAGGGCCCCGGGGTGCGCCTCGATCCATTCGCCGTGCGTGGCCCAGGCCTCGGCGCTCTGCACCGTGCGGAAGATCTCGAACAGCTCGTCGATGTCGCCCAGGTCGACGGCCAGCACGGCGTCGAGCTCGCCCGCGTCGCCGAGGGTCGCGAGCGCGCGGTCGAAGGCGGTGTGCACTCCCGCCGAGGCCTGCGCCGTGAGCGCCGTCGAGATCGCGAAGCCGGAGGGCGGCGGCAGGATCTGCGTCGAGCGGTCGAGCGACGCGGTCGCGACCGCGCGCATCAGCCAGGCGTCGCGGGTGAGCCAGCCGACGGTGTCGAAGGAGGGCGCGAGCGGCAGCAGCCCCTCGACGCTCACTGCGCCGTGGGTGGTGCGGAGCCCCCACAGCCCCTGGTAGCTGGCGGGGACGCGCAGCGATCCGCCGGTGTCGGTGCCGAGGCCGATCGAGGCCTGGCCGAGGGCCACGGCGGATGCGGGGCCGGAGGAGGACCCGCCGGGGATCGCGCCGACCACCGCGCCGTTCGGCGGGGTTCCGTAGTGCGGGTTCTTGCCGGCGATGCTGTACGCGAACTCGTCGGTGCGCGCGATGCCCGTGACGCTCGCACCGGTGGCCAGCAGTGCGGCGAGCGCGGGAGCGTGCCGGGTCTCGACCGGCGCCTCCGCGAGGTACGCCGGCACTCCCCCACCGATTCTCTGCCCGGCCACGGCGAAGAGGTCCTTCACCGCGACGGTCTGACTCGCCAGCTCCGCGGCGTCCGCGCCCGCCACCAGCGGCGTGCCCACCACCCGCCACACCGAGGAGTTCACCGCCGGCGCCGGCAGACTCACGTGCGCGGCCTCGACCGCCCAGGCGCCGTCGACCAGTCGCCAGAGCTGCGTCTGCTGTCCCCGGCCACCCGTGAGCGGTGCGGTGACCGCGATGACGAGCGCGGCATCCGCTGCAATCGGCCGCACCTCGATGCCGACGATCTCGCGCTTCGGCGCTCCGCCGCGTCCCCGGCGGAAGGCGCTGATGGCGTCGTGGCCGCGCAGAATCCCCGCCGCGTCGCCGCGCAGCGTGTCGGGCCCGGGCGCGAAGAGCCGGTCGAGCGACTCGAGGTCGTTCTCCATCAGCGCCCGCTCGTAGTCGCGGAAGGCGTCGATGAGGCCGGCCGGCTCGGAGACGCCGACGGGGAAGGCGATGCTGAAGGTCATGAGAAATCCGCCACTCTGATGCGTGCATGGACTCCCTTGACGAGGTCGACGACCTGGGAGATGTTGAAGTCGGTGGCCGCGCTGAGGTACGCGTAGGCGTGCGCCGCGTCCATGCCGAAGCGGGCCTGCAGCAGCGCGATCGCCGCGCGCACGCAGTTCTGCACCGCCTCGTCGAGGTCGGGGCTCATCCCGGTGGGAATCAGGTACTCGCTCGTCTCGGCGAGCGGGCCGACCAGTTCGCCGAAGGCGGCGAGAGCGGATGCGGCGGGCACCACCTCGAACCGCAGTGTCACCCGCAGCGACGCCTCCATCGCGGTGAGGGCCACCTCGCCGTCGCCCTGCGCGAAGTGCGGGTCGCCCACGTAGGCGAGTGCGCCGGGAACCTGCACCGGGAGGTAGAGGGTCGACCCCACGGTGAGCAGGTTGATGTCGATGTTGCCGCCGTGCGGCCCGGGCGGAACCGAGTGCGGACGCACGTCGCCGGCCACCGCCACGCCCATGATGCCGAGGAAGGGTGCGAGAGAGAAGCGCACGCTGTGCTCGCCGCCGAGCACGCGGGGCATGGTGCCCCACTCCGCCGATTCGAGCGGGCCGTCGACCGCCGCGAACACGCTGACGCTGCCGGGACCCTCCGGGTACTCGCCCGGCAGCGCGCCCCGGCCGTGCCGGTTGGAGATGACGCCGTAGGGAACCCGGGGCACCGCCTCGAGCACGGTCACCTTGAGCAGGTCGCCCACCTCGGCGCCCTCGACGAGGATCGGACCGGTCACCACGTGCGGACCGTCGGTCTCCGGGTTGCGGCTGCGGGTGGCGGTGAGGGCGATCGCGTCGTCGAGCACCTGGGCGCGCGGCACTCCGAAGCCGCCGAAGAACGCGACCGGGTCGCTCCCCTGGTCTTCGAGGATGCCCTCGTGGCTGAGGGTGTCGATGGTCACCTCGGTTCCGGCGGCGACGCTGAGCACCGGTGCGTCGGTCGCGCAGGGCAGGCGTCCCCAGAACACGGCGGCCGGGTCGGCGGGCAGGTAGGTCGCGGCGCGGATCGCACCCGAATTCGGCTGCAGCGCATCCGTTGCTGGCATGGTGTCGCCCCCGTCGATTCGATTCCCAGTATTCTCAAAACCCTAGCGACTCTCTGTAGGCGCACGATCCCAGGGAGCAGCCATGAACAAATACCTCCGCGCACACCCCTCCGGCCTGCACCTCGGTCTGATGCTGGCACTCACCTTCTCGACCGGCATCATCGACGCGGTCGGCTACCTCGGGCTCGATCGGGTGTTCACCGGCAACATGACCGGCAACGTCGTGATTCTGGGCATGGCGCTGACGGGGGCGGATGGTCTGCCCGTCGTCGGCCCGATCATCGCCCTCGTTCTGTTCATGCTCGGCGCGCTCATCGCCGGTCGCACGCTGAAGCCGGTGGCGGCCGGATGGTCGCACCGCAGCACGGTGCTGTTCGCACTCGTCGGCGTGGTCATTCTCGCCGCGGCCGTTCCGCTGCTGCTGATCGACGACCCCGAGGAGCCCCTGAAGTTCGCCGTCACCGGCGCACTCGGTCTCGCGATGGGCATGCAGGCCGGCGCGGCCCGCCACATCGGCGTGAAGGACGTCACCACCGTGGTGGTCACCTCCACGCTCGTCGGGCTCGCCTTCGACTCGCGATTCGGCGGCGCCTCGGGCCAGCAGTGGAAGCGCCGTGCCGGCGCCGTGCTGCTCATCGGCCTGGGCGCGCTGGTCGGCGGACTGCTGCTCAACGTGCACATCGGGCTCGGCATGGGGGTGGCCGCGGTGATCACGCTGGTCTGCGCCCTGCTCGGCCACATCGGGCGTCCGCGCACCGTCTAGTCCGGGGCTCCCGCCGGTCGAGAAGCAGGCACCCGCTCTCCCGCTGGTTGAGTAGCAGGCGAGCGCAGCGAGATCGCGTACTTGTGCTGAGTAGGCCGTCCACGGCCGTATCGAAGTATCGAAACCCCCACACGGTCGAGCATCAGCGCAGAAGATCGACCGGGTCAGGTTTCGATACGCCTGCTCCTTCGTCGCGGGCTACTCAACCAACGAGACGGGCGGCGGTCAGCCGCCGTAGACGCTCAGCGCCGCAGCGGGGAACGCGAACCACACCGGCGTGCCCGACGCGAGGTCGAGCTCGGCGGCGCGGGCCGGCGTCACGTCGGCCGACAGCCCCTCCGCGCGCACCCGCACGAGGTCGCCGCGGGGCTCCAGGTCGCGCACGATGCCGCGCAGCCGGTTCCCCGCCGGGTCGGGCGGTGGCAGCAGCGACACCTGCACCGCCGACGGCCGCACACTCGCCGCGGCCGGCGCTCCGATGGCCACGGCCTCGACGGCCGCTCCGCGCAGCTCGACGCCGTCAGTAAGAAGCCCCTCCGCGGTGCGCACGCCCGTCAGCAGGTTGAGCCCCGCGAGTCCCGCGGTGAAGCGGATGCGCGGCCGCTCCAGCACCTCCCGCGTCGCCCCCTCGTCCACGATCCCGCCGGCATCGAGCACGAGCACGCGGTCGGCCAGGGTGAAGGCGTCGAGGATGTCGTGGGTGACCACGATCGCCGCGCGGTCCTCGAGAACCCGGCGCAGCGTCCGCCGGATCGCGGGAGCGACGGACACGTCGAGCGCCGCCATCGGCTCGTCGAGCAGCAGCAGCCGCGGCTCCGAGGCGAGCGCCCGGGCCACCGCGATGCGCTGGGCCTGCCCACCCGAGAGCTGCGCCGGGCGCCGCTCGGCGAGGTCGAGCGCGTCCACCTCCGCCAGCCAGTCGCGGGCCGCCGAGCGCGCCACCGACGCCCGCACGCCCGCGCTGCGCGGACCGAAGGCGACGTTCTCGAGCACGCTCAGGTGCGGGAAGAGCAGGGCGTCCTGCGCGAGCATCGAGATCCCGCGGATGTGCGGAGCCGCGAAAGCGCCGGCGGCGGTGTCGAAGAGCACCTCGCCGTCGAGCGTGGCCCGGCCCGCATCCGGCCGCACGAGACCGGCGACGAGGTTCAGCAGCGTCGACTTGCCCGCGCCGTTCGGGCCGAGCACCGCGACGGTCTCGCCCGGCGCGACGTCGAAGGAGAGGTCGAATCCGCGGTCGGCGACCCGCGCCTCGAAGGAGAGCGTCACCGGATCGCCCCGCCGCGCAGGCCCGACGACCCGGCCTGGTGCGCGAATCCGACCACGATCACCGCGACGACGACGAGCACCAGACTGAGCGCCACGGCGGTGTCGGGCGAGGTCTCGCGCTGCAGGTAGATCTCGAGCGGGAGCGTGCGGGTGGTGCCCTGCAGGCTGCCGGCGAAGGTGAGGGTGGCGCCGAACTCGCCGAGCGCGCGGGCGAAGGAGAGCACAGCGCCGGAGAGCAGGGCCGGGAAGACCAGCGGCAGGGTGATGCGGCGCAGCACGGTGGTCGGCCCGGCGCCGAGCGTGGCGCCGACGGCCTCGTACCGGGTGCCGACCGTGCGCAGCGCGCCCTCCAGGCTGAGCACCAGGAAGGGCAGCGCCACGAAGGTCTGCGCGAGCACGACCGCGGTGGTCGAGAACGCGATCGTGACCCCGAGCACCTCGAGGCTCTGCCCGATGAGCCCGCGCCGGCCGAAGGTGTAGAGCAGCGCGATGCCGCCCACGACGGGCGGCAGCACGAGCGGCAGCAGCACGAGCGCGCGGAGGATCTTCTGCCCGCGGAAGCGCGCGCGGGCCAGCACCAGCGCCATCGGCACGCCGAACACCACGCAGAGCGCGGTGGCCGCGAGCGAGGTGCGCAGGCTGAGCAGCAGGGCGGCGACGGACGACTCGGAGGTGATCAGCGGCAGGAACTCGGCCCAGTTCACCCGGGTGATCATCGCCGCGAGCGGCAGCACCACGAAGAGCGCGCCGAGCGCGGCGAGCGCCGCCACCCAGCGCGGTACTCCGCCGAGGACCGTCATCTAGGGGGTGCCGAAGCCGGCGTCCGCCAGCACCTTCTGGCCGGCCTCCGACGCGATGTAGTCGACGAAGGCCTGGGCCACGTCGGGGGCCGCGGAGTCCTTCAGCGCCACGACGGGGTAGGTGTTCACCGCTTCGTCCGACTCGTCGAATTCGATGCCCTCGACGGCGTCGCCGGCGGCGATCACGTCCGTCACGTAGACGAGCCCGGCATCCGCTTCACCGGAGACGACCTTGCCGAGCACGTCGGTCACGGAGGACTCCTCGCTCACCGGGGTGATGTCCACTCCCGTCGCCGTCTCGACGGCCGCGGTCGCGGCGCCGCAGGGAACCGCGGGCGCGCAGACGACGACCTTCGCGTCGGATCCCGCGAGGTCGGCGAAGCTCTCGATGCCGGCCGGGTTTCCCGGGGGAACGGCGATCTCGAGCACGTTCGTCGCGAAGTCCACCGGCTCGCCCTCGGCGAGCGCGGCATCCGTCACCTTGGCCATGTTCTTCTCGTCGGCGGAGGCGAAGACGTCGGCGGGCGCGCCCTCGGTGATCTGGGTCACCAGGTCGGAGGAGCCGGCGAAGTTGAGCTCGACGGTGGTTCCCGGGTTCGCCGCCTCGAAGTCGTCGGCGAGCTCGGTGAAGGTGCCCTTCAGCGAGGCCGCGGCGAAGACGGTGATCGTGCCCTCCAGCGCGTCGGTGGTCGCGGAGGGCTCGGCCGGCTCGGCGGTCTCGGCGTTCGACGCGCAACCGGCCAGCGCGAGGCCGAGCGCAAGGAACAGGGCAGCGGATGCCGTGGTCGTCTTCATGAGGATCAGTTCTCTCTGTGGTCGGGCAGTTCGACAACGACGGTGGTGGCTTTGACGCTGGCGACGGCCAGGCTCCCGGGTTCGAGGCCGAGTTCGTCTGCGGCCTCGCGGCTCATCAGCGAGACGATGCGGAAGGGGCCGGCCTGCAGCTCGACCTGGGCCATCACGCCGTCTTTCGTCACCTTGGTGACGACGCCCGTGATGCGGTTGCGGGCCGAGGTGCGCGCGGCGGGGAAGGCCGTGGCCAGCGCGGACTCCGCGGCGAGCTCCTGGGCGAGTGGCGCGAGCTGCGCGCCGTCGACGTACGACCGGCCGCTCTCCCCGCGGTGCAGATCGAGCCGCCCGGCATCCGCCCAGCGGCGCAGCGTGTCGTCGCTGACCCCGAGGATCGCCGCCGCCTCGCTCACTCGAAATCGCGTCATTTCCCGTTCCCGTCCCGCATTTGCGTCATGATCACCCTATTGCATCCGCAAATCGAGATTCCGCGCCGCAACTGCCTAGCTTTGTGCGCACCCTCGCGGCTAATGTGGCGCGAATGATGCGCCGACGTAGTTTCACCTTCGCCCTGGTCCCCCTCGTTGCGCTCCTCGGCGCGTTCGGGGCGGCCCCCGCCAACGCGGCACCCTCCGACGGCTACGCGAACTGGACGACGAGCGGCGCCGCCAACGCCTGGGCGGGAACGCTGAGCCTCCCCGCCGGGTTCCCGGCGACCACCCTGACGTCGACGTCCCGCACCCTCGGCCTCTCCGGCGGCGGCAGCTCGTGGCTGGGCGCCGACACCCCCGCCGGCGAGCTGGTGGGCTCCAGCCGCAACAAGCCCTACCTCAGCATCAACCCGGCGGCGAACTCCGCCGGCTCGGTGTCGACCACGACCTTCACCTTCGCCACTCCCACCCCGGTCGGCGTCTGGGGTGCGGCCTTCGGCGACATCGACGCGGAGGTGCTCGGGGTGAGCGCCACCTCGGCGACCGGCACCGCTGTCAGCGCGGCCGACCTCGGCGTCACCGCCTTCAACTACTGCCTCACCACCACCCCGAACCCCTGCGGCGGCGCGCCCGGCCTCACCCCGCTGCCCACCCTCACCGGCACGGCGTCCGGCGTCACCGCTGCCGACCCGCTCTGCCCCACCGTGGCCGCGAACTGCTCCACCTCCGGGGCCTCGATCTGGGTGGAGCCGGCCGTGGCGCTCTCCACCTTGACGGTCACCTCCACCTTCGCCTCCGGCATCCCCGCTGCGCAGATATGGTTCGCCTCGGTCGCCCGCACGGTGGCCGGCGTGATCACGATCGGCGAACTGCCGCCGGTGACCGTGCAGCTCGTCGAGCCGGACGGCGACGTGATCGCCACCGCCCCGACCGCCGCCGACGGCAGCTTCACCCTCCCGCCGGTGGTGCCCGCCGCCGACTACGAGCTGCGCGTCGACCCCGCCTCGGTGCCCGCAGGGTTCGCGGCCCCCGCACCCGTGGCGGTGGACGTCAGCGCTGGCGACCTCACCACGGTCGCGGCCGCCGTCGTCGCCGCGCCGGTCGCCGTGGATCCGCCCCTGCCCGCACCGGCGCTCGTGCCGGCGCCCGAGCTCGCCGCGACCGGCGCCGACGTCGCGCCCATCATCATCGGCGCGGGCGTGCTGCTCGTGCTGGGCGTGATCGCCCTGATCATCGGCAAGCGCAGGCGCACCCCCTGACCACCTGACACAATCGAGAGCATGCAGCTCTCCCCGGCCGGCCCCAACCGCTACGCCAGACAGCTCGCGCTCCCCGGTTTCTCGCTCGGCGCCCAGCGCGGCCTCGCCGGCGCCCGCGTGCTGGTGATCGGTGCGGGCGGCCTGGGCAGCACCGTCATCCCCGCCCTCGCGGCGGCGGGCGTCGGCACCATCGGCATCGTCGACGACGACACGGTGGAGCTCAGCAACCTGCACCGCCAGTACATCCACGGGCAGGCCGACATCGGGAGCCCCAAGGCGGCCTCCGCCGCGGCCGCGGTCGCCGCGATCAACCCGGCCACCATCGTCGCCGCGCTGGAGGAGCGCCTCACCGCCGCCACCGCCCTCGCGATCTTCGCGGACTACGACCTCGTGCTCGACGGCAGCGACAACTTCCCCACCCGCTACCTCGCCAACGACGCCGCCGCCCTCACCGGTATCCCGCTGGTCTGGGGCGCGGTCTCCCAGTACGCCGGCCAGGTCGGGGTCGCCTGGGCCGCGCAGGGACCGCAGTACCGCGACCTGTTCCCCACGCCCCCGCCCGCCGGATCCGTGCTCTCCTGCGAGCAGGGCGGCGTCTTCCCCACGGTGGTCGCCGTGATCGGCGCCGTGATGGCCGGCGAGGCGATCAAGATCCTCAGCGGCGTCGGCACGCCGCTCCTCGGCAGGGTCACGACCTACGACGCCCTCGGCGGAGGGTTCCGCGAGCTCGCCTATGAGCGCGACCCCTCGGCCGAGCCGATCACCCGCCTCATCGACTACGACGCCTTCTGCGGCGTCGCCCCCGACAGCTCCACGACAAGAATCGAGAACACCATGAGCGACTCCGTCAGCGCCATCGAACTGGCCGCCTCCCTCGAACGCGGCGAGGCGCCCGTTCTGCTCGACGTGCGCGAGCCCTGGGAGGCCGAGATCGCGAGCCTGCCCGACTCGCTGCTCGTGCCGCTCGGCTCGCTGGCGAGCGTCGTCGACAAGCTCGACCCCGCGGAGGACTACGTCGTCTACTGCCACCACGGCGTGCGCAGCGAGCAGGCGCTCGCCCTGCTCAAGCAGCACGGCTTCGAGCATGCGAAGCACCTCACCGGCGGCATCGAGTCGTGGTCGCGCACCGTCGACGGCGACGTGGCCCGCTACTGATGTCCGCGGTGTCCGTAGACCGGCACGCCGCACGCGTGCGGTCGTTGCTGGCCCGCGCGATGGCGACGGGCACGGAGCGCGTGCCGCTGGCCGACGCGCTCGGTCGGCTGAGCGCATCCGCTGTCTCCTCCCCCGTCGACCTGCCGCTGTTTCGCAACTCGCAGATGGACGGCTTCGCGGTGCGCGCCGCCGACCTCGCTGAGGGCGACACCGCGCTGCGCATCGTCGGCGAGATCGTCGCCGCACCGAGCGACCCGCTGCCGCTGCTCGCCGGCACCGCCGTGCGCATCATGACCGGTGCGGTCGTGCCCGAGGGGGCGGATGCCGTGGTGCCGGTCGAGGACACCTCCGTCGTCGACGACGTGGTCACCATCCACCGGCCGCGCCGAAGCGGCGAGTACGTGCGCGACCGCGGCAGCGACGTGCGCGCCGGCACCGAACTGCTGCCCGGCGGACTCCGCCTGGCGCCCCGCCACCTCGCGGTGCTCGCCGCGGCGGGCATCAGCGAGGTCGCCGTGCGCACCCGCGTGCGCGTGGTGATCGTCACCACCGGCGCCGAGCTCGTCGACCCCGGCAGCCCGGTCTCGCTCGGCCAGGTCTACGACGCGAACGGCGTGGCGCTCGACGCCGCCGTGCGCGCCTGCGGGGCCCGGGTCGTCGCCACCATCCGCAACGACAACGACGACGCCGACCACCTGCACGACTCCATGGTGGAGGTCGCCGTCGGCGCCGACGTGATCCTCACCTCCGGCGGCATCTCGATGGGCGACCACGAGGTGGTGCGCGACCTGCTCACCCCGCTCGGCGGGCGCATCGGCCACATCGCGATGCAGCCGGGCGGACCGCAGGCCACCGGATCCTTCGAGGGCGTCCCGGTGATCAGCTTCCCCGGCAACCCGGTGAGCACGCAGATCTCCTTCGAGGTGTTCGTGGCCCCGCTGCTGCGCGAGGCCGCCGGGCTCCCCGCCGCCGTACGCGCGCCGCTCGTTCTCGCCGGCGACCTGGTCTCCGTGCCGGGCAAGCGCCAGTTCCTGCGCGGACGCACAGTCGCGGGTGGCAGAGTGGAGGTCGTCGCCGGGCCGGGGTCGCACCTCGTCGCATCACTGGCGGCATCCGATGTACTGATCGACGTGCCAGAGGGCACCACCGAGCTGAAAGCGGGCGACACCGTGGAGACCCTGGCGCTGTGAGCGACCACCTGACCCATCTCGATTCCGACGGGCGTGCCCGCATGGTCGATGTCGGCAACAAGGCGGTGACGAAGCGCACCGCCACCGCCACCGGACGGCTGGTGACCCGGCCCGACGTGATCGCGCTGGTGCGCGCCGACGACCTGCCGAAGGCCGACGTGCTCGCGACCGCGCGCATCGCCGGCATCTCCGGCGCGAAGAAGACGAGCGAGCTGATCCCGCTCTGCCACCAGATCCCGCTCTCCTCGGTGAAGGTCGACTTCGACTTCACCGCCGACTCGATCCTGATCACCGCCACGGCGAAGACCACCGGCCAGACCGGCGTCGAGATGGAGGCGCTCACCGCGGTCACCATCGCGGCGCTCACCCTGCACGACATGATCAAGGCCGTGGACGCGGCCGCCACCATGACCGACATCCAGCTGCGCGACAAGACCGGCGGGAAGCACGGTCACTGGGTGCGCGAGCCCGTAGCGGATGCCTCCGCCGAGACGACAGACCGGCCCACCAAGCGCCCGCGCCGGTCGAAGCCGCGTGCCGACACCGCCGCGGTGATCGTGGCGTCCACGGCCGGCGCCGCGGGCACGCGCCCCGACACCACCGGGCCCGTGATCGCCGAGTGGCTCGCCGCCGCCGGCTACAGCGCGGAGCTCACCGTCGTCTCCGACGCGGACATCGTGGGCGAGATGGCCCGGGTGCTGAAGACCGCACCCGCCGTGATCCTCACCACCGGCGGCACCGGGGTGAGCCCCACGGACCGCACGCCCGAGGCCACCCTCGCCGTGCTCGACCGCCAGCTGCCCGGCGTCGCCGAGGCGATCCGCTCCCACGGCCTGGCGAGCACCCCGATGGCCGCGCTCAGCCGCGCGGTCGCCGGCACCGCCCGCGACACCGTGATCATCAACCTGCCCGGCTCGCCCGGCGGGGTGAAGGACGGCCTCGCCGTGCTCGACGACCTGCTGCCGCACCTGGTGGCCCAGGTCTCGGGAGGCGGGCCGCATGCCTGAGCCGACCCCCGCATCCGCTTCTCTCCCGGCGTCCGACCCGCAGCCGGCCGTCTTCTCGTACATCGCGGACTCCACCATCGACGCCTCCCCGCTCGAGGAGTTCGTGCTCACCCCCGAGTACGGCGCCCTCGTCACCTTCCGCGGCATCGTGCGCAACCACGACCATGGCGAGGCCGTGTCCGCGCTGGAGTACCAGGCGCACCCCGACGCCGCCCGCTTCCTCGCGGAGGCCTGCGCCACGGTCGCCGCCGAGACCGGCCTGCGCATCGCGGCCGCGCACCGGGTGGGATCGCTGCGCATCGGCGACACCGCGCTGGTGGCCGCCGCCGCCGCCGCGCACCGGGCGGAGGCCTTCGCCGCGTGCGAGCGCCTCGTCGAGATCGTCAAGCAGACCGTGCCGATCTGGAAGCGGCAGGCGCTGGCGAGCGGCACCACGGAGTGGGTCGGGCTGTAGCGCGCTGCCGCCGCGGCCGCGCGCTGCGCGCCCGCGCCGCCGCGCCACCTGTGCCGCCGTTTCGCCCACTTCCGCCCCTTTTCTGGCCGGATTCGGGGCGGAAGTGGGCAAAACGAGGCCCGGCGGGTATCGCCCTCAGTCGATTCGCGGCGAATTGCGCAGCAGCGGCCCCCGGAACCGCAATACGCCGCGAATCGTGCCGCGGCGCAGCGTCCTGCACAACGGAAAGGGCGCCGCGCCTGGACGTCATGCCTCGGTGCGTGCCTCGGTGCCGTGCCTGGGCGCCGTGCCTGGGCGCCGTGCCTGGGCGCCGCCCACACGGCCGTTTCGCCCACTTCCGCCCCTTTTCTGGCCGGATTCGGGGCGGAAGTGGGCGAAACGAGGCCCGGCGGGTAACGCCCGCGGTTTATTCGCGGCGAATTGCGCAGCAGCGGCCCCCGGAACCGCAATACGCCGCGAATCGTGGCGCGGCGCAGCGTCCTGCACAACGGAAAGGGCGGCGTGACTGGGCGCCGTGCCTGGGCGCCGTGCCTGGGCGCCGCCCGCGCAGCCGCCCGCGCAGCCGCCCGCGCCGCCGTTTCGCCCTCTTCCGCCCCTTTCTTGGCCGGATTCGGGGCCGAAGTGGGCGAAACGGGATCCGGGCGGGTATCCCACGGTCGATTCGCGGCGGATTGCGCAGCAGCGGCCCCCGGAACCGCAATACGCCGCGAATCGTGGCGCAGCCGCGTGCTCAGCCGCCGGCGAAGGGCGGCAGCACGTCGACGCGCGCTCCGATGCTGCGGGAGTCGTCGCGGCTGACCACGCCGTCGACGAGGAACGATCCGGACGCCAGCACCCGCGCCATCGCGTCCCCGTAGCGGTCGATCAGGTCGGCCCGGAGCGCGCCGACCGTCTCGGCGGCCGGCAGTGTCTCCTCTTGGCGACCCGCGGCATCCGCTGCGGCAGCGAAGTACCGCACAACGACCGACGCCCCGCCCGGCGACGCCTGCGGCGCGGGCGACACGGCCGACTCGGCGACCTCAGCCACCGATCGCGCCCATCGAGCGCTGCGGACGCACGAAGTCGGCGCGGTCCATGCCGTGGCCGGCCTGCTTGCCCCACATCGCCGCGCGCCACCACTCGGCGAGGTCGTGGTCGGAGGCGCCGCCGCGCATGAGTCCGCGCAGGTCGGTCTCGTCGTCGCCGAACAGGCAGGAGCGCACGGTGCCCTCGGCGGTGAGCCGGGTGCGGTCGCAGGCCGCGCAGAACGACCGGGTGACCGAGGCGATGATGCCGACCGTTCCGACGCCGCCGTCGACGATCCACTCCTCGGCCGGGGCGGACGGGTCCTCGCGGTGCGGCTGCGAGAGCTCGAAGCGGGTGCCGAGCACGGCGAGCAGCTCCTCGGCGTCGATCATGTTGTCGCGGGCCCAGGCCTCGTCCGCGTCGAGGGGCATCTGCTCGATGAAGCGCAGGCGGCATCCGTTGGCCAGCGACCACTCGAGCAGGTCGATCGCACCCGCGAGCGTGTCGCGCATCAGCACGGCGTTGATCTTGAGGGGCGTGAGGCCGGCGGCCTGC
>Ga0247729_10000097_pt1 | contig 40234 bp, 47 predicted proteins | sample UWRJL133311R2_FD_180958 | JGI IMG/M metagenome (GOLD analysis project Ga0247729, IMG submission 180958) | Plant litter microbial communities from Arlington Agricultural Research Station in Wisconsin, United States - UWRJ-L133-311R-2 | ecosystem: Environmental > Terrestrial > Plant litter >... | reverse complement strand
ATCCGCTGAAGTAGCTCGAGGCCGAGGCGTGCGCGGCGAGGATCGTGCGCGCGAAGCCGGCCATGGCGTCGCCGTTGTCGGTGAGCCGCACCTCGCGGGTGTCGCGGGCGACGAGCTGCCGGCCCGCAGCGGTCTCCAGCTTGCGGATCTGCTGGCTCACGGTCGGCTGGCTCAGCCCCAGCTGGGCGGCGGCGCCGGTGAAGCTGCGCGTCTCGGCCACGGCCAGGAAGGTCTGGAGCAGTACGGGATCGAACATCGATGCGCCTCTCATTCGAAAACGTAATGCCAGTTATACCCTCGATTGACTATCGCGATCCACCCCGCGCTCGTTACGGTCGTATGTGCCGCTTCTCTCCGGCCGATACGCAACGACTCCAGGACATACGTGACTTCCGCGCCCACCACCGGCTTCCCCCCGACCGAACCCCTCACCCAGCTCACCTCCCCGCCCCCTTGGAAGCAGACCTTCGCCTCCCTCTCCGTGCGCAACTACCGCATCTTCGCGGTCTCCAACCTCGTGGCCATGACGACGATGTGGATGCAGCGCATCGCACAGGACTGGCTCGTGCTCGACCTCTCCGGCAGCGTGACCGCCGTAGGCATCACGGTGGCGCTGCAGTTCGCGCCGATGCTCGTCTTCGGCCTCATCGGCGGCGTGATCGTCGACCGCTACCCGAAGCGCACCCTGCTGATGATCTGCCAGTCGGTGTCCGTGCTCACCAGCGCGACCCTCGCGGCGCTCGTGCTCACCGGCACCGTCGAGGTCTGGCACATCTGGGCGTCCGCGCTGCTGCTCGGATTCGTGACCGTGATCGACAACCCGGCGCGCCAGGCCTTCGTGGGCGAGATGGTGGGCCCGTACCACCTGCGCAACGCGATCAGCATGAACTCCTCGATCTTCCAGCTCGGCGCCCTCGTGGGCCCCGCGCTCAGCGGCGCGCTGCTCGTGGCGGTGGGGGCCGGCTGGTCCTTCGGCATCAACGCCATCGCCTGCGTCTTCGTGGTGCTCAGCCTGGGCCGACTGCGCTCGAGCGAACTGTTCCGCACCCGCGCGATGCCGCGCGAACCCGGTCAGCTGCGGGCGGGCATCCGCTATGTCTCGTCGAAGCCGGCCATTCTCTACACGATCGTGATCATGGGCTTCCTCGCGGTGTTCGGGCAGAACATGCCGGTGATCCTGTCGGCCTACGCGAAGGACGTCTTCGGCGTCGGCGCGGCCGGCTACGGGCTGTTCAACACGCTGGTGGCCGTCGGTGCGCTGATCGGGGCCGTGCTCTCGACCCGGCGGCGCGGCTTCGGCCTGCGCGGCATCGTGGTCGCGGCGCTGTGCTACTCGCTGGCGCAGACGGCGACCGCGCTGATGCCCACGGAGCAGGCCTTCGGCGTCTCGCTCGCGGTGGTCGGCCTCACCTGGCTGCTGTTCATCACGGCGGCCAACTCGCTCGTGCAGCTCTCGTCGAACGCGGGCGTGCGCGGGCGCGTCATGGCGCTGTACGTTCTGGTGCTGCTGGGCGGGCAGTCGATCGGAGGACCGGCGATGGGCCTCATCGTCGAGCACCTCGGTGCCCACACCGGCATGCTCATCGCCGGCGGGGTGCCGCTGGTGGCGGTGGGCGTGATCGCGCTGCTGCTCGCGCGGCGCGGGCTGCTGGCGAAGCCCCGGACGGTCTGACGCCTAGGGCGCGAGGATGCGCGACAGCGCCTGCGCCTGATGCCGGTGCCCGATCGTCTCGAAGCCGACGACCACGATGGCGGGCGACGCGGTGATCACGAGCAGGCAGGGGCCCAGCGAGACCCCGCCGTAGGCGAGCAGCACCGCGGCGACGAGCGAGAGCACGGTGCCGAGGAACAGCGCGATGTGGAACGGGTCGAACTCCTGCAGCAGCCAGGTGTAGAGCGTGAACAGGGAGATCGAGAAGATCGATACCGGGATCGCCACCGCGCTCACGGCGCCCGGCACGCCGAGAACCGTGTGCCCCTCGCTCAGGTAGGCGGCCACGTGCAGGCCGGCGCCCGTGGCGGCGATCGACCCGTAGATGAGGATGTGGCCGTAGCCCCAGCCGAAGGCCCGCGAGCGGTAGCGCGCGAGCACCGGGCCGGAGGGCATGATGAAGTAGCTCCACCACAGGCCGAAGGTGATGCCCAGTCCGGCGACGACGATCGCCACCGCCTCGCCGCTCCAGCCGCGCTCCTGCACCAGCATCGAGACGGCGGCGACCGTGCCGAAGACGCCCTCGCCGAGGGTGATGATGGCGAGCAGGCCGTAGCGCTCGGCGATGTGGTGCGGGTGCCACGGGGTGCCCGAGGTCTTGCGCTCCGACATCACCGGCCCGAAGAACTCGAGCGCGAACAGCGCGGCCGAGGCGGCGAAGAACGGCAGCGCGTCGAGGTTGAGGACGGTGATCGCGATCCAGCCGAGCTGCGCGGTGCCGACGAACACCACGTACCAGTGGGCGGTGCGCCGGCGCGCGGGATCCTGGTGCGCCGCGCGCAGCCACTGGCCGATCAGCGCGACCCGCATGATGATGTAGCCGACGAGCAGCACCACGTTGCCGACGTGCCCGCCGTGCTCGATCGAGGCGAAGAACTCGGGGACGCCGAGGGCGAAGATCACGACGCCGCTCATCTGCACCATGGTGGTGAGGCGGTAGAACCAGTCGTCGGTGTCGTAGGCGGAGGCGAACCAGGAGAAGTTGATCCACGCCCAGCAGGTGCCGACGATCGCGAACACGAACGCCGCGATGCCGGCAACGGTGTGGCCCTCGGCCAGCGCGTGGGCGAACTGGTCGCCGGCCTGGCCGAAGGCGACCACGAAGGCGAGGTCGAACAGCAGCTCCAGGGGCGTCGCCGCGCGGTGCGTCTGCGCGGGGTCGCGGCCGGTCATCCGCTGCAGCCGGAACCTCGGCGCGCCGAGGACGGTCTCGCTCACGGCCCCTCCTCGCGGTTGGAAGGTGCCAGTCTCCCGGCAGCGCGCCGGCGCCGTCAACGGGGTGGGGGAACGACGAGAGGTGCGGCGCACCGCGGTTCCGGACGAGCGGGAACCGCGATGCGCCGCACCTCAGGGGCGGAACGCGGGTGTCAGCGCTTGATCGCGTCCAAGTGCAGCATGGCGGCGAGGTTCTTGTCGAGCTCGTCGTCCTGGAAGACCTTCTTCCAGTCGTCCTTGATGATGTTGCTGCGGCCGTAGTCCATCGCGATGAGGCAGGCGTCGGAGAAGGGGTTGTCGCCCTTCAGCGTGTTGGCCAGGGCGACCTGGGTGTGGCCGAGGAGCATGGCGCGCGCGGCGGGCTCCGGGATGCCCATGGTGTTGATGGCCTCGTCGAGCGACTCCTTGAGCAGCGCGCCGATCATGCAGGCGATGGTCTCCACGAGGGTCGGCTCGAGCTGGGCGAGCTGCTTGACGGTGACCCAGTGCACGTCGACGACCGGTGCGTACATCGCGCGGATGGTCGCCTCGGTGATCTCGCGCTTCGACTCGTCGTCGCTCTCGATGGCGGCGACGACGTCCTGCGGTGCCGCGATGCCGCCGAAGGTGTCGGCGTACTCCTCGGGCGTGTGGCGCTCGAGGAACACCGAGGGGTGGCAGGGGTGCGCCACCGCGAACACGATGTCCTCGCGGGTGGTGAGCAGACCGGCGTAGGCGGCGGCGGGGTCGAGGGTCAGCACGACGGTGCCGGGGCGGAGCAGTGGCACGAGTGCGCTCGACACCGGGCCGAGGGCCAGGTCGGGGACGGCCAGGATGACGACGTCGGCGAGCAGCACGGCCTCCTCGCTGGGGGTGACGGTGCGGCCGATCTCGGCCATGCGCGCCTGCCCGGCGGGGGAGTTCTCGCTGTAGTAGACGGTGTGGTCGGTGGTGGCGAGGTTGTTGGACACGCGCGTGCCCATCTTTCCGCCGGCGCCGATGACTGCGATGGAAACGGGGTTCGTCATTACTTGCTCCTTAGGTACTGCAGGTTGGAGGTGTTCCAGGTGTTCTCGAGGGCGATGGTGTCCTCGATGGTCTCGCCGAGCGGAAGCCAGTGCTCGATGATCTGATTGATGCCGCGCTCGTCAGGGGCGACCGCCTCGAGCAGGTAGTCGTAGTCGAGCAGGCCGGTGCCGAGGGGGGCGCCCTCGAGCGTGAAGCCCACCCAGCCACCGCGGCGGGTGAACGCGAAGTCCTTCACGTGGATGTTCGCGACGTAGGGTGCGCAGCGGTCGATCACCTCGCGCGGGCTCTCGAGCGCCGCGACCGAGTTGGCCGGGTCGAGACAGATGCCGAGGTTCGCACTCCCCACGGACTCGATCAGCGACACGAGGTCGCGCGACTGCACCTGCTCGTAGGTCTCGAGCGCCACGGTGACGCCGGCGGCCTCGAAGGCCGGCAGCGCGACGCGCAGCAGCGACTCCGCCTCCGCGAGCGAGGGCTGGTGCTCCGCGGTGTTGATCATGCTGCGCACCATCGTGGCGCCGAGCGTCTCGGCGAGACCGAGGAAGCGCGCCAGGTGGTCGGAGAGCACCCCGCGCGTTCCGAGCTCGAGCCGGATCCCCAGGTCGTCCGCGAGCGCGCGCAGGTCGCGCAGCTCGGCGGCCGTGTATCCGAGCAGCGGCGCGTAGTCGCAGATCTGGAAGACGCCGACGCCCTCGTCGCGGGTGAGCTGGAGCATGTCGGCGAGCGTGAGCGGATGCTCCGCGAGGCTCGAGTGCTGCCAGAAGAACGCGTAGGTGGAGAGTCCGATCATCGTGCCGCCTCCGTCTGCCGTGTGGCGGCGACGAGCGCCGCCTCGTCGAGCACGCGGCCGAGGGCCGCGGTGTCGTGCGCGAACCGGCCGAGGAAGAGGCCGTCGACGTCGGAGCCCAGCTCGGTGAGCAGTCCGGGTCCGGCGCTGCCGCCGTAGATCACGGCGCTGCCGCCGCGTCCCGCGAGCGATCCGACGCTCTCGCGCAGGATCGCGCAGACGGTGCGGATGTGGTCGGCGGGGGCGGGTTCGGCGGCGCCGATCGCCCAGACCGGCTCGTACGCGACGATCACGCGTCCGTCGACCGAGCCGTTCAGCGCGGAGGCGAGTTGTCTCAGGCACTCGGCCGCAGCATCCGCTGGCTCGCCCTGCACGGTCTCGCCGATGCAGAGCACCGGCGCGATGCCGTTGCGCAGCGCGGCGGCGGTCTTCTGGGCCACGATCTCGTCGGTCTCGCCGAAGAGCCGGCGGCGCTCCGCGTGGCCGACCTCGACCACGCCGACGCCGATCTCGGCGAGCTCGACCCCGCTCACCTCGCCGGTGAACGCGCCGCTGTCTGCCGCGGCGAGGTCCTGGGCGCCCACGACCACGCGGCCGCCCTCAAAGACCTCGAGGGCGCCGGGCACCGACAGGTACCCCGGGATCACGAAGAGCTCGACGGCTCCCGAGGCGATGCCGGGGTGCGCGTGCGCGAGTTCCGCGACGCGCGCGCACCAGTCGAGGCTCTGGCGGTGCCCGAAGTACATCTTCAGGCTCACGCCGACGAGGGTGGGGGAGGTCATCAGCAGGAGCCCGTTGCCTCGTACTCCGAGAGCACGGCGACCTTCTCGGCGCTGGCGCTGGACTCGTCGAAGCGGTAGGTGAGCCACTCGCGCACGAGGCGGCGGGCGAGCTCGATGCCGACGACGCGCTGGCCCATGGTGAGCACCTGCGCGTTGTTGCTCAGCACGGCGCGCTCGACGGAGAAGCTGTCGTGCGCGGTGACGGCGCGGATGCCGGCGACCTTGTTGGCGGCGATCGCGACGCCGAGGCCGGTGCCGCAGAACAGCAGGGCGCGGTCGGCCTCGCCCTTCGCGACGAGCTCGGCGGCGGCGATGGCGACGCGCGGGTAGGCGGTATGGCCGTCGGCGTCGACTCCGACATCGACGACGGACGCGACGATCCCGTTCGCCTCGAGGTCGGCCTTGACGATCTCCTTGTAGTCGAAGCCGGCGTCATCCGAGCCGATGACGATGCGCAGTGTGTCGGTCATTAGTTGTCTTCCTTGTTCTCCGCCAGCACGGCGGCAATCGACTGCATGATGAGGCCGAGCGAGTAGGCGCCGGCGTCGGGGGTTCCGAGGCTCTTCTCCGCGTGCGGACGCGCGCGGCCCATGCGGGGGAGGAGGTCCTTCGTGGCCTCCGCCGCCTCGGTGGTGGCGTCGGCCGCGCTCTTCCAGGCGGCGGCGAGGTTCGCACCGCCGGCGATCTCGCGGCTGAGGGTGTCGCTGAGCGGCACGAGGGCATCGACCATGGTCTTGTCGCCGACCTCGGCCTTGCCGAAGGACATGATGCCGTCCTTCGCGGCCGCGACTCCCGCGGCGACGTCGGCGCCGTGCGGGGCAGCGGTGTCGCCGAGCGAGGCTCCGACGGCGGAGAGCGCGACGCCCCAGAGGGCGCCGGAGGTCCCGCCCGCGCGGTTGGCCCAGGCGGCCCCCGCGATGTCGAGCAGGGTCTTGGCGCCGGCCCCGGCGTCGAGCGCGTCGCGGGCTGCTGCGGATGCGGCGCGGGCGCCGCGCTGCATGCCGATGCCGTGGTCCCCGTCGCCGGCGACCGCGTCGATGCGGCCGAGCTCCTCGACGTTGGCGTCGACCACGGAGGCGAGCGCCTCGATGGCGCGGTAGGCGGTCTGCGCGGCGGCTCGGGACTCGGCGCTCGCGTCGGGGATGACCTGGGCCTCCTCCTCGGCGATCTCGCTCGGGTCGAGCTGCTCGGTCGCGGCCACAGACCCCTTGCGGTAGCCGGGGGTGTCCGCGGCAGCGCGCCAGAAGCCCTCGAGCTCGTCGTCGAGCCAGAACAGGGTGAGCGAGGTGCCCGCCATGTCGAAGCTGGTGACGAGCTCGCCGACCTCGGGGTCGACGATCGTGATGCCGGCCTCCTCGAGCAGCTGCGCGACGCGGCGGTAGACCACGAAGAGCTCCTCGTACTTGACCGAGCCGAGGCCGTTCAGGATGACGCCGACGCGCTGGCCCCGGGCGCTGTCGATGCCCTCGGGCAGCTCGCCCAGCAGGGCGGTCACGAAGCGCTCGGCGAGCTCGTTCGCGGTGGGCACGTGTGTCTCGTCGATGCCGGGCTCGCCGTGGATCCCCATGCCGACGGCCATGCGGCCCTCGGGCACGGTGAAGAGCGGGGCGTCCGCGCCGGGGAGGGTGCAGCCGCCGAAGGCGACGCCGAAGGAGCGGGTGCGCTCGTTCGCGAGCTCGGCGACGCGCACGACCTCGTCGAGCGAGTAGCCGGCCTCGGCCGCGGCAGCGGCCGCCTTGAAGACGGTGAGGTCGCCAGCGATGCCGCGACGCTTGTGCTTCTCCGCGAGCGGGGCGCTGGAGATGTCGTCGGTGACGGCGATGCTGCGCGTGGGGATGCCCGCCGCGTTCAGCTTCTCCTGTGCCTGGGTGAAGTGCAGCACGTCGCCGGCGTAGTTGCCGTAGCCGAGCAGCACTCCGCCGCCGCGGTTCGCGGAGGTCGCGACGGACTCCACCTGCTGGGCGGAGGGGGAGGCGAAGAGGTTGCCCATCGCCGCGCCGTGCGCGAGGCCGGAGCCGACGATGCCGCCGAATGCGGGGTAGTGGCCGGAGCCGCCGCCCACCACGAGGGCGACGGAGCCCTCCGGGGTGCGGGTGCTGCGCACGACGCCGCCGGCGACGCGGCGTACGTGGCTGCTGTTCGCGGCGACGAAGCCGTCGATCATCTCGTCGGCGAAGTCCACCGGGTCGTTGTAGAGGCGGGTCATGAGATCTCCAGAGAAGTCGGGGAGGGGCGGCCGTGGTGTGCGGCCGCCCCCGGGTTGCCTAGTGGGCGATCGTGACGGCGGCTTCGCCGTCGACCGGGGTGCGCTTCTTGCCGAAGCGGGCGAGCAGCACCATCAGCACGGCCGAGGTCAGCATGAAGAAGCCGACGATCGCCATGGGGAGGAAGTACTGCGGGTTGCCGTCGGCGTCGGCGGTCGCGTCGGCCACTGCGCCCGTGATGTACGGGGCGCCGAAGCCGGCGAGGTTGCCGACCGTGTTGATCAGCGCGACGCCGGCCGCGGCCGCGGCTCCCGTGAGGAACTGCGTGGGCAGCGTCCAGAAGTTCGGCAGCACCGCGAAGATCGCCATGGCGGTCAGGGCGATGACCGCGATGGTGAGGGCGGGCGAGCCGGCGAAGAGCGCGAGCGGGATGGTGAGGGCGGCGACGATCGCGGGACCAGCGATGTGCCAGGTCTTGAGTCCGCGCTTGGAGACGTCCTTGGTCCAGAACCAGAGGGCGAAGGCGGCGGGGATGTAGGGGATCGCCGTGATGAGTCCACGCTCGAAGACGTTGTACTCCACGTTGTAGATCTCCTGGAACCCGGCGATGATCGTCGGCAGGAAGAACGCCAGCATGTACAGGCCGTAGATGAAGCCGAAGTAGATGAAGGCGAGAACCCAGACGCGTCCGCTGGTGAGAGCGGTCTTCAGGCCGCCCTTGTGCTTGCTGCTGACGACCTGCAGCGCCTCGGTCTTGGCGCGCTCGGAGTCGAGCTCGGCCGTGAGCCACTGCTGCTCCTCGGGCGTGAGCCACTTGGCGTCGGACGGCTTGTCCTTGAGGTAGAACCAGGCGACGAGTCCGACGATGATCGCGGGGGCGCCGACGCCGAGGAACATGACGCGCCAGCCCTCGAGGCCGAGGAAGCCGTGGGCGCCGATCAGGAGTCCGGCGAGCGGGGCGCCGACGACGGTGCTGAGCGGCTGCGCCAGGTAGAAGAGCGCGAGGATCTTGCCGCGGTGGCGCGACGGCACCCACAGGCTGAGGAAGAGGATCGCGCCCGGGAAGAACCCGGCCTCGGCGACACCGAGGGCGAAGCGCAGGATCGCGAGGTGCTCGAAGCTGCCGACCCAGGTGAACAGCACGGCGACGATGCCCCAGGTCACCATGATGCGGGCGAGCCAGCGGCGTGCGCCGAAGCGCGCGAGGGCCAGGTTCGACGGGACCTCGAGCAGGATGTAGCCGATGAAGAAGACGCCAGAGGCGAAGCCGACCTGCGTGACGGTGAGCGCCAGGTCGTCGTTCATGCCGTTCGGACCGGCGAAGCCGATCGCCGAGCGGTCGAGATAGTTGATGAAGAACATCAACGCCACGAAGGGCACGAGCCGGATCGACACCTTCCGGATTGTCGATTTCTCGACGCTGAGGAGCGAGCGCTCCACGCGAGTCTCTGCCACGGTAACCCCTTTGTTAGATCAGACGAAAAGTGAATGCTAGTCGCCCTATTCGGCGCCTGACAGACAACTTAGCAACCGGTTGACCAATTTACCAAGAAATTGGTCAACCAAAATAACTGTCAATTCCGACGGGCACACGGTCGTCCCTGCGATCTCTTGCTATCGTGACGTTCGTGCCCGCCTACCCCGGAAGTTCCTCTGACGCGATGACCGCAGCGATCGGACACGTCGGCTCCGGCACGGCGGTCAGCGCGGTCGCCAAGCGCCTGCTCGACTACTTCACGAGCGGCGAGGTCGAGCCGGGAACCCGGCTGCCCGCCGAGCGCCTGCTCGCGACCTCGCTCGGAATCGGCCGCTCCGCCGTGCGCGAGGCCCTCGCCGCGCTCGAGATCCTCGGGATCGTCGATGTGCGCCCCGGGTCGGGCACCTACCTGCGTGGCTCCGTGTCGGAGCTGCTCCCCGAGACGCTCAACTGGGGCCTGATGCTCGCGGCGCCGCGCACCCAGGAGCTCATCGCCGTGCGGAGCCAGCTCGAGATCTTCGCCGCCCGCCTCGCGGCCACCGCGGTGACCGACGCGCAGCTGCGCCAGCTCGGCCACCACGTGGAGGCGATGCGCTCCAATCTCGACAACCGCACCCGCTTCATCGAGGCCGACCTCAAATTCCACCTGCTGATCGCGCAGGCGGCCGACAACCAAGTGCTTTTGGATCTGCTGCAGAGCATCCGCTCTCTGCTGCGCGTCTGGGTGGAGCGCGGCCTCGCCGACGACGAGGAGGCCAGGCTGGCGCTCGACGAGCACGCGCGCGTGTACGAGGCGCTGCTCACGCGCGACCCGGACGCGGTCGAGGCCGCGATGCGCGCGCACATGACCACGGCCGGCTCCCGGCTCGAGCGCACGCTGTCACAGGCGGCCGGCGACGTTCCGGCCTGACGGATTCGACGAGACATGTTCGGCAGGAAGCGGCGCGCGACGGTGGGCACCTACGTCGAACCGCCCCTGGTGCCGCTGGCCCCGCTCGAGCGGGTCGTGGACGAGGGGGCGCTCATCTACCTCTCGTCCGCCCGCATGGCGGTGAAGAACCAGATCATCATGGCGGCGATCGGCCGTAAGCAGGACTACGAGCCCGGTGCGCTGCGCGACGCGGTGCGCAGTGAGCTCGAGCGGCTGGCCGACGACAACGACGAGACGGCTCAGCGGCTGGAGGCCCGGTCGGGCGCCGCGACCCCGCACGAGTGGTCGCTCGACGACGAGCTGATGCGCCAGAAGCACGAGGACCAGCTGCGCCGCCCGCAGGTGCTGCGGCTGATCGCGGTGCACCTGCGGGACCTCGCCGTCTCCGACACCGAGGTCGAGCGGCTGGTGGAGCAGGCGCGTGTGGACGCCGTCGAGGAGATGTTCCGCGCGATCAATGCGCGGCTCGCCCAGGACGAGGTCGAAGCGGATGCCTCGTACGAGTCCGAGAGGGAGCAGCGGCTCCGCGATTTCGTCGCCTTCGATCTGCTCGGCCAGGAGCCCGTGGCCGAGGAGGAGCCGGCCCCGCCCCGGCGACCGGACAGACGCCGGAAGCGCTCCCGGGACTAGCCGCGCAACGGGCTGTGGCGCTCAGGCGGGCTCGGTACTCTGGGCGGATGAATCGCAGTCGCAGGAACATCTCCGCCGTGCTCGTCGCCATGGCCGCCGTCATCTACGGGCTCTCGCCCATCGACGTGATCCCCGAGCTGCTCACCGGCCCCCTCGGTCTCACCGACGATCTGGCGGTGTTCGTGGGCGCCGGCGTCGCGGTCTGGAAGCTGCTCAGCGGTCGGGAGCCGAAGCCCGGCGAGGCGACCCCGCCGCCCGCCGTCTAGGGGGTCGCCGGGCGCTGCACGCCCGCGTGAGAGTGCGGCTGTGGCGGGTGCTCGCGCATCCGCACCCACCACAGGTGCACTATCGCCCGCTCGTCCCATTCGGTGGAACAGCGAGTCCGTGCTCACGGGCACGAGGCTCCGCACCGGTCGCGCTGCGGTTTTTCGCCTCCGCGGGCGAAAGTCCGGGCGCGGAAGCGATTCACGGGCGCGCGACCCCTCCCTCCGGACGCCTCAGCCCGCGGCCGTGCGCCCCGGCCTGCCCGGGACGCGCCTCGGCGCCGTGCGCTTCCGCAGCGCGAAGGTGCGCGCGCGGTGGCTCGACAGCGCGAGCAGCAGCAGGATGTCGAGCGACAGCCCGATCAGGTTCGTGCGCACCGTGATGCTCGGGCCGCCCGCCACGAGTGCGGCGGCCTGCACCCCGATCGCGACCGTGCTCACCGTCATCGCGAGCACCCGCGCCCAGTTGCTGCCGAGCAGGATGCGCCAGGCCACGAGCAGCTCGAACGCGACCAGGGCGCCGAGCACGACCACGATGCCGACGTGCGCGGCCCCCGCCGCCGACGCCGAGAGCGACGGCGCCGACTGCCGGATCGCGGCGACCACGTCGTCGCGCCCCAGCACGGCCAGCAGCAGCACGAGGCCGGCGAACAGGCCGCGCACCGTCACCAGCACAGCGCCGACGACCGTGGGTGCCGGCCGGCGGTCCCGGCTGTCGGTCGGCTGTCGGTCGGGGTCGCCGGGGTCGGTAGCGCGCAGGTCGATCACTGGGAGGTCGCCGTCGGTGCTGATCGAGTCGCCGCCGCCGTTGCGCGCGTGGTAGCCGGTGGAGAAGTCGCGGATGACCGAGGTGCGCGCGGCGGGCACGGCCGCCTCGACGGAGGCCACGATGTGGTCCCGCTCGGTGTCGGTCTGCGGGGCGATCTTGTGGGTCACCTGCAGGGTGAAGAGCGAGAGGCCGACGCTGCGGTCGTAGGTGCCGGCCGCGAGCCAGTGCGCCTCGCGGCCGCCGGGGAGGCGCCAGCCCTCCGGGCAGCGCCAGAAACGCACGTGGTGGCGCTTGCCCGGGGTACCGTCGACCTCCTGCTGGTACGCGAAGTCCTGGATGCGGTCGAACAGCAGCAGCGGGCTCACGGGCGCCTCCGGGTAGCTGCGCCGCAGCAGGGTGGAGCGCACGATCCGCGCCCCGGTGGCGAGCGAGACGTCGTCGGCGCGGATCCACCCGGCGGCGGCCATGGCCGCGTGCACCTGCGCCTCGTCGCCGAGGAGGGCCACGTTCACCGGGTCGCCGAGCAGCCCGTCGCTCGTACGGGCCCGGCCGATGAAGTAGTCGGGAACGTAGATGCTGGTGAGGATCCGGTGCAGCCGCGGCAGCACCAGGTACGCCAGCAGCGCCCAGTAGACGACGGCGAACCAGAGCTCGCCCCAGCCGAGGCCGACGCTCGCCTGCCCGACGAGAACGGAGAGCCAGACGGCCGCCACCCCGGCGACGACGAAGAACGCCCAGTCGAGGGCGGAGCCCACCGCCGAGCGCGAGGCGGTGACGGTGGGCCGGGCCATGATCCGCTCACGATAGCGCGGAGGCGCGGGGGAGGGCTACGCGGCTGCGGCTGCCGCTGCTGCTGCCGCTACAGGGCGATGCGCCTACGCATCCATGTCGTCGGCGAAGTGGCGGAACCCGCTGCGCTCGGTGTGCAGCGCCCAGAGCGTGTCGGCGAGGGCGGCCGGGTCCTTGCGGGGGTGCCCGGGCTCGATGGCTCCGGGGATGATCAGCTGGGCGACGTAGACCCCGTCCGCTTCGACCGTCTCGTGCAGCATCTGCGCGTAGGCGCTCTGGCCGGCGAAGGCGATCGACGTGCCCGCGTAGCCGGGCCGGGGCTGCACGGCCGTGCCGCCGTTGACGAACAGCACGGTGCCGCGGCCGAGGAAGCGCATGCCGGGCAGCACCTGGTGCACGGCGGCGACCGGGCCGAAGACCGAGAACTCGATCGGGCCGACGAGGTCGGCGGGCGTGGTCTCGAGCACCGGGCGCATGAAGTCCTTCTGCGGCAGCGGGCTGTACTGCAGAACCTCGATGGGGCCGAGCTCCGCGGTGGCGGCCTCGAGCGCGCCGGCGAGCTCGCCGGGCTCGCGCACGTCGGCGACGAAGCCGAGCGCGTTCACGCCCTCGTCCTGCAGCGTGGAGGCGAGTGCGTCGAGGCGGTCCTCGTTGCGCGAGATGAGCGCGACGTCGAAGCCCTCGCGCCCGAACCGGCGGGCGACGGCGGCGCCGAGTCCCGTTCCTGCTCCGATGATGGCGATGGTGGTCATGGTCGTTCTCCTCGAGATCGATGAGCGGGGTTCGCTGTCAGGGTACGCGGCGAAGATGCTCGATTCCTGTCTGAACCCGCGCGGCGCATCCGTCGCTACAGTGACCCCATGACAGTCACTGATCAGCAGAACGAGGTCTGGCCGGCGCTGAAGACCACCGACTGGGCGGATGCGCGCGACACCTTCCACATGTTCACCCAGGTCGTCGGAAAAGTGCGTCTGATGCTCGCGCCGCACGTGAACCACTGGTGGCACGTGCCGCTCTACGTGAGCGCCCGCGGACTCTCGACGAGCGTGTTCCCCTACGGGAACGACGCGGTAGACGTGGAGTTCGACCTGATCGAGCACGTGATCCACTTCCGCCGCAGCGACGGGCAGGCCACCTCCTTCCCGCTGGCGCCGATGACGGTCGCCGACTTCTACGCGCGCACCATGGCGTCGCTCGCGAGCATCGGCGTCGAGGTGCGGATCCACGCCACCCCGAACGAGGTCGACCCGGCGATCCCCTTCGCGCTCGACACGACGCACGCCTCCTACGACCCCCGGGCCGTGCACACCTTCTGGCGCCAGCTCGTGCAGGCGGAGCGGGTGCTCAGCGAGTTCCGCTCCCGGTTCATCGGCAAGGTGAGCCCGGTGCACGTCTTCTGGGGCGCGCTCGACCTCGCGGTCACCCGGTTCTCCGGCCGGGTGGCGCCGCCGCACCCGGGCGGGGCGCCGAACTGCCCCGACTCGGTGATGGTCGAGGGGTACTCGCACGAGCTGAGCAGCGCCGGCTTCTGGCCCGGCGGGGGCGAGGAGGGCGCGTTCTACTCCTACGCCTACCCGGCGCCCGAGGGCTACACAGACGCGGAGGTGCCGGCCGGGGCGTTCTACAGCGAGGAGCTCGGCGAGTTCCTGCTGCCCTGGGAGACGGTGCGCGCGGCCGAGGACCCCGACCAGCTGGTGCTCGACTTCCTGCAGGCCACCTACGCGGCGGCGGCGGAGCTCGCGGACTGGCCGGAGGGGCTCACCTACTAGTTCGTCGTGACGCCGATCTCCACCTCGCCGCCGGTCCAGTCCACCCGGTAGCCGTTGAGCGCCACGTGGTTGCCCGACTCCGCGAACTGCTCGGCGGTGGCGCAGAACGGCTCCTGCCCGATCACCTCGTCGTCGCGGTAGCGCGCGAAGACCAGGCAGTAGCCGCCGTCGTAGTCCCGGGCGACCCAGAAGCGCGCGTTGCCGGTGCGGGCGACGGCGCGCACCGAGGTCGGGTCGATCGTGGCGACCGGCGCGGCCAGCACGTCGTCGTCGTCCTCCTCGGTCTCGAACAGCGGTGCGGCGGCGGCCACCGGGTCGGCGCGCTCGGCGTACAGGCCGAGCTCGCCGGTGCGCTCCGTGCCGCGGTCGGCTGCCGGGTCCGCCGCCGGAGTCCGCGACGCCCCCGCCGCGTAGCCGGCCCCCGCGCACACCACGGCCAGCAGCACCGCGCCGCCGATCAGCGTGCGGCGGCTGCGGGGCGCTTCGGCCGCGCTCCCGGGTGCCGCCTCCGGCCGGTCGGAGAGGGTGCGGGGCGGATGGCCGGACTCCGCGGGCGCCGCGTCGCCGTCGGACGTCGCGTCGGCCCGGGCCGCCTCGGCACGCGCCGCCTCCGCGCGCGCCGCCTCCTCGCGCGCCGCGATCCGCTCCCGCAGCACCGCGGATGCCGCGAGCACCTCCTCCGGGGTGTGTCCCGGTCCGAAGGCGATCCGTTCGAGTTCCGCGTCGTTGCTCGAGCTGAATGGGTCGTCCATGTGCCGATACTAGGCGCGGGCGGCGCCCGGCCGCTGGGTGCCGACGACCGCTAGAACCCCTCGGGCAGCCGCGGCGTGTAGGGCGCCTCGAGGCGCGCCATCTCGTCGGCGCTGAGCACGAGGTCGAGCGAGGCGATGGCGTCGTCGAGGTGGTTCGGCCGGGTGGCGCCCACGATCGGCGCGGTCACCGCCGGGTTGGCCGACACCCAGGCCAGCGCCACCTGCGCCCGCGGCACGCCGCGCTCGGCGGCGATCTCCGCCACGGCCGCGGCGATCGCGCGGTCGGACTCCTCGGCCTGCGTGTACAGCGTCCTGCCGTACTGGTCGGTCTCGCTGCGCGCCGTGCTGGCGTCCCAGTCGCGGGTCAGCCGCCCGCGGGCGAGCGGGCTCCACGGGGTGAGCCCGATCCCCGCGTCGACGCTCAGCGGGAAGAGCTCGCGCTCGTCCTCCCGCGTGATCAGGTTGTACTGGCTCTGCATCGAGACGAAGCGCGCCCATCCGTTCTGCCGCTGCAGGTTCAGCGCCTTCGAGAACTGCCAGGCGGCCATCGAGGAGGCGCCGATGTAGCGCGCCCTGCCCGAGCGCACCACGTCGTTCAGGGCCTCGAGCGTCTCCTCCAGCGGGGTGTGCGGGTCGAAGCGGTGGATGATGTACAGGTCCACGTAGTCGAGGTCGAGGCGCCCCAGGCTGTTGTCGATCTCCTGCAGGATCGCCTTGCGCGAGAGGCCGCGCTGGTTCGGCCCGGACCCCATCGGGCTGAAGACCTTGGTCGCGACCACCGTCTCGTCGCGGTTCGCGAAGTCGCGCAGCGCCCGCCCGAGGATCTCCTCGCTCGAGCCGTTCGAGTAGACGTTCGCGGTGTCGAAGAAGTTGATGCCCGCGTCGATGGAGCGGCGGATGTAGTCGCGGCTCTCGTCCTCGGGGAGGCTCCAGTCGTGCGCCCCGCGGGCCGGATCGCCGTAGCTCATCGCCCCCAGTGCGAGCGGGGAGACGTCGAGGCCGGTGCTGCCGAGTTTCACGTAGTCCATTGCTCGAGCGTAGGAGCATTTCTCGACGGATGTCTGATGGTCGCGTCGCGGAGCCGCGCCTACTGTTCTCGACATGGCCGATTCCCCGAGCGCGCAGCCGCAGAGCCTCGACGCCCCGCTCTCCCGTGCCGCCGTCTTCCTCACCGTGGTGCTCTCCGCTGCGCCGGACGCGGCGGCACGCGCCCGTGCCGTGCTCGGCGACGTCGCCGGACTCGTGCGCGCTGTCGGCTTCCGCGACCTCGACGGCCGCCTCTCCTGCGTCGTCGGCATCGGCTCGGCGGTCTGGGACTCCGTGACGGGCCTCTCCCGGCCGGCCCACCTTCATCCGCTGCCCGAGATCGCGGGGGCGAAGCACACCGCACCGTCCACGGCCGGCGACCTGCTGTTCCACATCCGGGCCGAGCGGGCCGACATGTGCTTCGAGCTGGAGCGCCTGATCCTCGGCAGGCTCGGCGACGCGGTGACCGTGGCCGACGAGACGGTCGGCTTCCGCTACTTCGAGTCGCGCGACCTGCTCGGCTTCGTCGACGGCACCGAGAACCCGACCGGGCCGGCCGTGGCGGACTCGGCGGCGGTCGGCGACGAGGACCCGGAGCACGCCGGCGGCAGCTACCTCGTGGTGCAGAAGTACCTGCACGAGCTCGACGCCTGGCAGGCGCTCCCCACCGAGATGCAGGAGCGCATCATCGGCCGCAGCAAGGCCGACAACGTGGAGCTCGACGACGACGGCACCCGCATGTCGCACAAGTCGCTGGCGACCATCGTCGACGAGCAGGGCGTCGAGCACGACATCGTGCGCGACAACATGCCATTCGGCCGACCGGGGCACGGCGAGTTCGGCACCTTCTTCATCGGGCGCTCCCGCGATGTCGGGGTGATCGAGCAGATGCTGCGCAGGATGTTCGTCGGTGTTCCGGATGGCGAGTACGACCGCATGCTCGACTTCTCGAGGGCCGTCACGGGGGCCGCGTTCTTCGCGCCGGCGAGCGACGTCCTGGACTCCTTCGGCGACTAGTCGCCCGGAGAAAGCGAGCGCGCTGGTGCTCGCCGCCACCCTCGGGATCGACCTCGCCGAGCTGCCCGAGTTCCCGTTCACGCCCGTCGACCCGCTGCTGGTGGCGACGGCGAACCCGCGCGACCCGGTCTGAGCGCCGAGCGCCTGACTGGCCCCGCCAGTACCACTCAGGGCTCATCGCGGAGCGCTTTCTGATCTAATGGAGCCACCGCTCCAGAATCACCTCTCCGAGCGGGATCTGCTGATTCTGGGAGGCTCGTCGTGACAGGTTCGCGCACCGCGGGGGAGGCCCGCCGCATCGGCATCCTGCTCTTCGACGGGGTGAAGACCCTCGACTTCGTGGGGCCGGCCGAGGTGTTCCTCGAGGCCAACCAGCGCGTCCAGAGCCCCCGCGCCGGCTACGAGCTGGTGATGCTCTCGCCCACCGGCGATGACGTGACCACGTCGATGGGCATGCGCGTGAGCGTGCTGGCGGCCGCGGCCGACGCCGGCGAGTTCGACACCCTCATCGTGCCGGGCAGTGAGTCGGCGCCCGCGGTCTACGACGACCCCGCCGTGCTCGACGCGGTGCGGCTGCTGGCCGCGCGGTCGCGGCGCGTCACCTCCATCTGCAGCGGCGCCTTCGCCCTCGCCGCCGCCGGACTCCTCGAGGGCAGGAAGGCGACGACGCACTGGAAGTTCGCCGCGCGCCTCGCCGCCGGCTACCCGGGCATCGACGTGAACCCCGACGCGATCTTCGTGCGCGACGGCGACACCTACAGCTCGGCCGGGGTCGCCGCGGGCATGGACCTGGCGCTCTTCCTCGTCGAGGAGGACCACGGCGCCGACGTCGCCCGCGGCGTCGCCCAGCTGCTGCTCGTCTACATGCAGCGCTCCGGCGGCCAGTCGCAGTTCTCCGCCTCGCTCCGCGGACCCGCGCCGCGCACCGCCGCGGTGAAGTCGGTGGCCGACTACGTCAACGCCGACCCCACCCGGCCGTGCACCCTCGGCGACCTCGCCCGCCACGCGAACGTGAGCACCAGGCACCTCAATCGCATCGTGCGCGACGAGCTCGGCATGACGCCCACCGAGTACGTCAACTCCATGCGCCTCGACCTCGCGACGAGCTCGCTCGAGTCCGGCTCCTCGGTGGCGCAGGCCTCCGCGTCGAGCGGGTACAGCAGCCCCGTCGCCTTCCGCCGGGCCTTCGTGGCGCGACTCGGAATCACGCCGTCCGACTACCAGCGGCGGTTCCAGACGACCCGGCGCGGCGCATCCGTCACCGCCGGCGGTGTCGCGTGACGTCGGGCGTGCCGCGTCAGGGTAGGAGTGAGAGGGCCACGCGCGCGGGAGGAGCCGTGTCTAGGTTGAGAGCGTCCGCACGTTCACCTATCGGCCTCGGAATCGGAGACGATCGCATGGATCTTCAGCAGTTGACGGCGCAGTTGTCGGAGGAGATCGGTCGCACGGCGACCCTCGTCGGCGCAGACACCCCCGGCGAGTCCGAGTCGCACAGGCTCGCGATCCCGATCCGCAACAGCGCGGGACCGGTCGCCTACTTCGAACTGGCGGATGTGGGCGGTGCGCCCCTGAGTTCGGCCGACTACGGTCTCATCGACGCGGCCGCGAGCCTCGCCAGGGACCTCATGGACGACGCGGACGCCGACCGCACCGGCTCGAGCCGGGACTGGGCGATGAGCCGCCTGCTCAGCGACGACCTCGCCGTGCGCCGCGCCGCCTTCGTGGAGGCGGTCACGCACCGCTGGCTCGACCGCGGGCCGCGCACCGTGCTGCGCGCCGTCCTGCTCGACGACGCGGTCGGCCGCCTGCAGCGGGTGGCATTCGGGCGCCACCTCGCCGCGACCACCCACTCGCGCACCACCTTCGTGCGCGAGCAGGACGGCGTCGTCTTCCTGGTGACCCGCGACTCGGGTGTCGACGTCGACGTCGACGGCGCCATCCGCATCGAAGGGGTGCGTTTCGGCGTGCCGGTCGTCTCGATCGGCTCGGCGCCGCACGATCCCGCGTCGCCCGACCTCGCCGACGCGGCGGAGCAGGCGCGCGTCGCCGCGGACCTCACGGCGGCCCTGCCCGAGCTGCAGCCGGCGTCGAGCATCGGCGACCTCGGCGGCTGGGTGCTGCTGCACTCCGTGGCGCCCGGCGCCCGGCGTCTCGGCGACATCTCGCCCGCGGCCGAGCAGCTCTGCCGCGACGGCGACAACCTGCAGCGGCAGACGATCGAGACCTATCTCGACGCCGGCGGCCAGGCCCGCGCGGCCTGCGAGCTGCTGCACATCCACCGCACGACGCTCTACTACCGGCTCGAGAACATGCCGCCGCTGGTGCGCGAGGCGCTGGACGACGGCATGAAGCGCAGCACCTTGCACCTCTCGCTCAAGCTGGCGCGCCTCTGGGAGGCGACCGGCGCGCTGTAGCCGGGCGCGCCAGGGACGGCGACTCAGGAGTAGCGGCCCGTCACGGCGCGGGGCGCGGCACGAACTCGACCAGCGCCGGTCCGTCGTAGTCCAGGGCCTCGGCCACCGCGTCGGCGAGCCCCGCCGCGTCCGCCCGGATGCCGCGGATCCCGAGGCCGGCCGCCTGCGCCACGATCCCGCTGTCGCCGCCGGCGTCGACGGTGGCGATCTTCACGGGGAGCCCGCCGCGCGCGATGGCCGGGAGCTCCTCGGCGAGGTGCGCCCGGCCGCGCTCGCCGAGGAGCGCGATCACCTGGCGGTCGAGGTGGGCCGACTGCGCCCCGACCGCCAGCGGCAGTGCGCCCCGGGCCGAGCCGTGGCTGAACGAGCCGATCAGGCGCCGCTCGCCGTTCATGCGCAGGTGCCGGGTGGCCGACAGCTCCTCGGCGCCGGTGTCGACCGCGAAGACCGCGTCGGGCTCGGCGAGACGGCTCACCAGGGCGGCGACGGATGCGGCGGCCGAGTTCTGGTGGTCGAGGGCGCGGGCGTCGTCGGCCCGCCGCGCGGTCGAATAGCCGTCGACGGCGTAGTCGAGGTGGCTCGAGTCGAAGCGCCGCTCGAGGCGGGGCTGGAGTGCGCGCAGGGTGTCGAGCACGGTGCCGGTGAGGCCGAGGTCGACGGCGCAGCGGCGGCCGAGGTGGCTGCCGCGCACGTCGATCTGGACGACGGTGGTGTCGTCGCCCTGCGCGCCGCGGTAGCGCAGGTCGGTGCCGACGAGCAGCACCACGTCGGAGACCGCCACGGCGTCGTCGGCCCAGCCGGAGGCGAGCGGGCCCACCATCCCCACGTCGAACGGCCCGCCCTCCACGTGCTCCTTGCCGCGCAGGGTGTGCGCCACCGGCGCGCGGAGGGTCTCCGCGAGCAGCGCGACCTCGTGCTGCGCCCCGGCCGCGCCCGCCCCCGCGACGATGGCGACCCGTCGCGCGCCGGCGAGGATCCGCGCCGCGGCGGCCAGGTCGGGCTCCCGTGGGCGCACGACCGGCCGGCTCGCCGCGATCGCCGTCGGCCGGCCGACGTCGCAGTGCTTCGCGAGCATGGCCTCCTCGACCACGATGACGGCCACGCCGCACTCCTCCACGGCGGCGCGCGTCGCGGCAGCGACCATCCGCTGGATGTCGTCCGGTCTCGCCAGCCGCTCCGCGAACAGCCGGAACGCCCGCAGGTCGGCGAGGGGGGCGCCCTCGGCCTCCGATCCCGACCGGATCGCGACGGCGAGAACCGGGAGCCCGCTGAGCTGCGCGTCGACGAGGCCGTCGAGCAGCCGGTCGTCGAACGGTCCGAGGCGCGACACGCAGACCGCCAGCTCGCCCGTCATCGCGGCGTCGCCCGCGGCGCCGAACGACGCGGACTCCTCCCGTCCCACCCGCTGCCAGCGCACCGCGGGATGGCCGTCGACGGCGTCGTCGAGCCCGGTGCGGCCCTCCGCCGCGTGCAGCCGGCGCACCCCGCTCGCGGCCAGTGCCCGGACGATCTGATCGGCGACGCTTGCCATGGACTACGGGCTCCCCTCGCGGGCCGACATCCGCTGGACGGTCCCGCTCCTCGGCCTGTCTCGACCGTAGGAGGCCCCGCCGCCGCCTCGGTCACCCCCGTGTCGAGCGCTTGTTCGACTTTTGTCCTAGTCAGGCGTGGCGCAGCAGCGACGACATGCGGGTCGAGGTCGCCGCGATCTCGCGCAGGTGCTCGCCGCTCACGCCGATGCGGTCCATCTGGATCAGACCCTGCGAGACGAGCACGATGTGCGCCCCGAGGGCGTCCGCCTCCTCGCGGCTCAGCCGCAGCTCTCCGGCCTCGACCGCCTCGTGCACCCGTGCGGACACGATCCGCTCCATCGCCGTCATCGACTCGCGCCCCACCTCGACCACCTCGGGGAAGCGCAGGGCCAGGTCGGAGAGGCTGTTCAGCATGAGGCAGCCGCGGTGGTCGGGGTAGGAGCCGCAGTCGAGGATGATCTCCTCGAGGTAGTTGGCGACCGCGGACTCGAAGCTGCCGCTGTGCGAGCCGATCACGCTCTCCACGAGCGAGACGCGCTGCGCGCAGTAGCGCCGGAAGATCACGAGGAACAGGGCGAGCTTGCTGCCGTACGCCGCGTAGATGCTGCCGTTGCCGACACCGGATGCTGTGGAGATGTCGTCGATGGACGTGCGGTCGTAGCCGCTCACCCAGAACTGCTCCTGCGCGCGGTCGAGGAGCAGCTCCTCGTCGAACTGGCGGGGCCGTGTCATAGCCACAAAGGTACTCGCGTGGCGGTCGCTCCGGATTCACCACGGGTGCGTGCTATGGGTGGCCCTCAGAGGGATACTCCCGGGCGCGGCGTTCCGTCCTATCGTGGGCGTATGAGAGGCGCAGCCGCGTCGGTCCCGCAGCGTGCCGACATCCAGTCGATGATCGACGACTGGGCGACCGTGCCCGCCGTACTGCGCGACCGCCACCTCACGGTGGTCGCCTCGAACCCGCTGGCCCGAGCGCTCTCGCCGAGCTACGCCGCGGGGGTCAACCTCGCCCGGTTCACCTTCCTCGACGCCGCCGCGTTCAGCGACCAGCCCTGCTGGCCCGAGGTGAGCGGCCAGGTCGCGGCAATGCTCCGCGACTCGCTCGAGCAGCACGAGGAGGACGCGCGGTTCCGCGACATCGTGGGGGAGCTCTCGGCGAAGAGCACCGACTTCTCCGAGATGTGGGCGCACGACGCGCGCCCGACCGACACGGGCACCGCCAACTACCGGCACGACGCGGTCGGCGAGTTCACCCTCGGCTACCGCCAGCTCTGGGTCGCCGAGGACCACGACGACGTGCTGATGGTGTGGCGGCCCACCGACAGCGCCTCGCGCTCCGCCCTCGCGATCCTCGCCGCGATCGTCGGCGGGCCCTAGCCGCGCTCGCGGAACTCGCTGATCGTGAACTCGGCGCCCTGCGGGTCACGGATGTCGGCGAGCAGCGCCCAGACCTGGTCCTCCGTGCCCAGCACGGTGGCGCCGAGCCGGCGCGCGGTAGCCATGCTCGCCTCGCGGTCGGCGACGCTGAACTTCACCCGCCAGTGCGCGGCCTCCGCGCCCTCGGTCGGCTCCATCGCGCCGATCACGTCCTCGAAGCCCTCGGGCGCGCCGGCCTGGCGCTCGCGGATGTCGGGGTCGGCGGTCGCGGCGAGGTGGTCGCCGTAGCCGGGCACGGCGATCATCGACTCCACGGTCTCCCCGAGGTCGAGGTAGCGCCAGCCGAACAGTCCCGAGTAGAAGTCGCGGGACGCGGCGGGGTCCGGTGTGCGGATGTCGCTGAAGTTCCAGGAGCCCGGCCAGTTCACCGCCTGCACGCCGATCCGCCTGCCCGCCTGCCAGAGCCGGAACTCCGCACCCTGCGGGTCGGCGCAGGTCGCGGTTCGTCCGGCCGGACCCGCGTCGGCGGGCTCGGCGAGAACCGCACCACCCGCATCCGCTATCGCCCGCACCGTCTCGTCGGCGTCGGTCACTGCGATGTAGGTGTTCCAGCGGGCGGGCCGGGGGCCGGCGGCGATCGCGGCGGCGTCCTTGCCGTCGAGTTGGGCGATCAGGTAGACGGGTGCTCCGGGCGGGGCGGCGTTGGCGAACTCCCAGCCGAACAGCTCGGAGTAGAAGGCCACCGCCGCCTCGGGGTCGGGCTGCTCGGTGTCGATCCAGCTGGTGACGCCCTGCGGGTAGGTGCGTGGAATCTCGGTCATGGCTGCTCCCGTGCGTGTGGTCTCGATCAGGATCGCTGCCACGATAGCGCCGGCCGCCGACGGCGAGGAAGGGGGCCTAGGGTGGCGGTATGGCCCTCATCTACAAGGCGGAGATCACCCCCTCGAAGCTCGAGCTCGTGCAACGCTGGATCCCCTCGCAGCGCTGGTTCGTCGGCGACCCGGCCGGGCTCGCGCCCCACGCGGCGTTCCGGTTCGACGACCCGGAGGGCGAGGTGGGCATCGAGAGCCTGCTGCTGCGCACGGCGGACGGCTCGACGCTGCAGGTACCGCTGACCTATCGCGACGCACCCCTCGCCGGGGCCGAGGCGCACCTCGTCGGGGAGATGGAGCACACCGTTCTCGGCCACCGCTGGGTGTACGACGGCACGGGCGACCCCGCCTGCATCGCCGCGTTCGCCACGGCCGCGTTCATTGGCGGCCACGAGGCCGAGCTGGTGGTCGACGGCGAGAGCGAGCTGCGCGCCCCGACGGCCCGGGTGGCCGGCAGCGGCACGGGCGCGGAGGCCGTCGAGGCCTCCCGGGTCGAGCGCCCCGTGGTCACCGTGGAGGGCACGAGCACCGTGGTCTCCGCGGGCGGAATCCGCCTGGTCGTGCACCGGATCCCTGTCGCCGCGGCCGCCTCGGTGCCCGACGCGATCACCGGCACCTGGGACGGCCAGGACGAGCCGGCGCTGCTCGCCGAGGTCGGCCGCCCGTAGACCGGGGCCCGGACACACAGGTCCCTCCCAAGGAACACTGCCAGGGTGGGTCGCTGAACCCGCTCCCCGAAGCAGCTCGTCACCGGTTCACCCCTCACCTATGACTCCCACTCCCCGCTCCTACCGCGCCCGCCGGGCCCTTCCGCGCTCGCTCGGCTCGCTGCTGCGCGTGCGCGAGCTCGTCGCGGTGGGCGCCGCGGCCGTTGTGCTGTCGGTCTGCGCCGGAACGGTGCTCACCCTGCCGCACGAGACCACGCACGAGGAGAAGGCCGAGGCGAAGGCGCAGCTCGAGACCTACCTCGACGCCAACGCCCAGACGCTCGCTGTGCCCGCCACCTCGGCCGCCGCACCGGTCGCGCGCGAGGACTTCTCCTCCACGGGCGGCTACGCCAGCATCGCCGCCGGCGGCACCAACCACGACTGGGCCAGGCTCGTGATGGCCTACGCCGGCTTCCCGCAGAGCGAGTCGAACATCACCGTGTTCACGCGCTGGATGCGCCAGGAGAACGGCGTCGACAGCTGGTGGCTGCGCAACAACCCGCTGAACAACGGCTGGGGCTCCGGCGGCGGAAGCGGACTCGGCAGCTACGACAACCTCGACACCGCGGCGCAGAATGCGGCGGAGGCGCTGCTGGAGAACCCGGGCTACTCCGCGATCCGCGCCGGATTCGCCGCGTCGGCCCCCACGGGAACCATCGAGGCGGCCATCTGGGCGTCTCCGTGGGCCAGCTCGCACTACGCGAACGGCGCGCACTGGTCGCAGGCGCCCGTGACCGTCGTCAAGTCGCCCGACGGCACCTGGTAGCTGCGGTCTACGCGGGACGCTGCGCGGAGTACGCGGCGCGCACGATCGCGGCCGCCCTCGTGGAGTTCCAGCCGAGAAGCCCGGTCACCACGACCAGCGCGGCCAGGATCGCGACCAGCGGATAGCCCAGCGCGATCACAAGTACGCCCAGCAGCAGCCCGAGCGACGGCAGCAGCCAGCCCGGCGCGCGATTCCACACCCGGCCCCAGCTCGGGTCGTGTGCCCAGTTCGCCGCGGCCGTGGCCACGCGCTCGTCGGGGTGCCGCTCGCCGGCCTGCGCCAGCCGCAGCACGCTCAGACGTTCCGCGGGACTGAGGGACTTCCAGGTCGGCGTCGTGTCGAGGGAGGTGTCGCTCATCTGAGCAGTGTAGAACCTAGGCCGGGCGCTGCGTCGCGATCGCCTGCATCGCCTGCGGGATCCCGCTGAAGTTGTCGATCAGTCCGCCCGTGCGGTCGGTGGTCACGAAGTGGCCGGAGGTGAACTCGATCATGCCGGCGAACTCGCCGTCGACGGAGGCGATCCAGAGGTCGTCTGCGGGCCGCGTCCAGCTGGGCTGGACGACGGGTCGTTGCTTGGGGAGGCGCATCAGGCGCATCGGGCCGTCTTTCCGGGATCGCGCGCTCGTTCGGGCGCGCTGTCGTGTGTTCATCGCCGTTGATTCGGGGCGGCGGCCCGAGCGGATTGGTGCTCAGGCCGTGAGCGCCCGGGCGGCCCGCTGCAGCCACTCGTTCGGCTCACGCGACCAGCGCTCGATGGCGGCGTCGGCACGCGATCGGCGCGGCTCGTCGAGGGCGTCGATGAGCGGGCGGATGACATCCGCTGTCAACGGATCGACCAGGGACTCCGATCCGGCCGTGCGCACGAAACCCTCGATGCGCGTGAGGTCGGAGTTGTCGAGCGAGCGGATGCGGGACTGCAGCAGCACGATGGCGGCCAGCCGACGCTCGAACACCGGCATGGCCCAGAGCTCGGAGCTCAACGCGGTGACGTCGTCCCGGCTCAGCGCGGGGAACTTGCGCAGGGCGTCGCGCACCGTGCCGCGCACGGCGCCCACCGAGGCGCCGTAGAAGTCGAGGTAGCCGCCGAAGCGCTCCCGGGAGTCCTGTGCCCGGTACCAGTCGCCCTCGTTGCGCAGGGTGAGGTCGACGAAGTCGCCCGCCGCGCTCACGGCAGGCCGAGCAGGCGCAGTCCGGCGGCGGTGGCGGCCGCCGCGACCACCACCACGAGGAAGGGCGCGCGCAGCAGCAGCGCCACCGCGGCCACGAGCAGTCCGGCGGCGCGCGCGTCGAGCACCAGCTGCGACCCGGTGGTGAAGGTCTGCATCACCACGAGCGCGGCGAGCAGCGCGGCGGGCAGCAGCGTGGTCACCCGCGACACCCGCGGCTTCTCGAGCACGGCGGGCGGCACGGTGTAGCCGGTGAACTTCAGGCCGAAGGCGATGAGCGAGGCGCCGATGATGGCGATCCAGAAGGTCATGTCGGGTCTCCCGGCGTGCGTCGAGGATCGGGTGCCGTGGCATCGCCGTCGCCGAACCGGCGGAACAGCCCGAAGGCCACCGCCACCAGCGCGGCCGCGATCACCGGGATGCCCACCGGGGTCACCGGCACGAGGATCGCCGCCACGAAGGCGGCCGCGATGGCGACGGCCACCGGTTCGCGCCGGTGCAGCCGGGGCCAGAGGAGCGCGAGGAAGGCAGCGGATGCCGCGGCATCGAGTCCATAGGTCTTCGGGTCGCCGATCGCGTTGCCCGCGAGGGCTCCGACCAGCGTCATGATGTTCCACCCGGCGTAGATCCCGACCCCGGTCACCCAGAAGCCCAGTCGCTTGTGCGGGAGGGTCTCCTGCGCGATCGCCACGGCGGTCGACTCGTCGATCGTCATCTGCGCGGTGGGGATGCGCATCAGCCCGCGGGGCTTCAGCGTGGTGGTCAGTTGCAGGCCGTAGAGGGTGTTGCGCACCCCGAGCAGCGACGACGCCGCGATCGCCGCTCCGATCCCGCCGCCCCCGCCGAGCACCCCGATGAGGGCGAACTGCGAACCGCCGCTGAAGAGCAGCAGCGAGATGGCGCAGGTCTGCCAGATCGTGAAGCCGCTGGCCACGCCGAGCGCACCGAAGCTGATGCCGTAGAGGCTGGTCGCGATCGCGACCGAGAGCCCCTGGCGGATGACGGCTCTGCGCTGCGGGTCTGCGGAGTCTGCGCGGGTGGCCACCGTCTCAGGCTAGCGGGCCCGCGCGTAAACACTGCGTAACCGGATTCGGCGCCGCATCCCGCACTCGCTACTCTTGTGCCAACTCACTCCCCGCGCGCAGCAGCCGGGGTGCGCGGCCCCTCCTCCCGAAAGGCAGCACCGTGTCCCACTCCCTCTCCCGGTCGTTCGCGATCCTCACCGCCGCGGCGTCTGTCGTCGCGCTGAGCGCCTGCGCCTCCACGCCGAGCGACGCCGGCTCCGATACCGGTCTCGAGACGCTCACCGCGGGCAAGCTCACGATCGCCACCGGCGAGCCCGCGTACTTCCCCTGGGTGATCGACGACGACCCGGAGTCGGGCGAGGGCTTCGAGGCCGCCGTGGCCTACGCGGTCGCCGAGGAGCTCGGCTACGCCGAAGACGACGTGGTCTGGACCCGCACCACCTTCGAGGGCGCGATCGCCCCCGGCCCGAAGGACTTCGACCTCAACCTGCAGCAGTACTCGATCACCGACGAGCGCGCGGAGGCGGTCGACTTCTCCTCGCCGTACTACACCTCCACCCAGGCGGTCATCACGGTCGAGGGCTCGGAAGCGGCCGACGTCACGACCGTGGCCGGCCTCGCCGACGTCGCCGTGGGTGTGGCCTCGGGCACCACCAGCCTCACCATCTTCCAGGAGCAGACCGGCAGCGAGCCGCAGATCTTCAACTCCAACGAGGACGCCGTACTCGCCCTCACCAGCGGCCAGGTCGACGCGCTCGTGGTCGACCTGCCCACCGCGTTCTACCTCACCGGGGTGGAGCTCGACGGCGGCAGGATCATCGGCCAGTTCGACGACTCCACCGGAGGGGAGGAGTTCGGCATCGTGCTCGAGAAGGACTCCCCGCTGACCGACGAGGTGAGCGCCGCCATCGACACCCTGCGCGAGAACGGCACCCTCGACGAGATCGCCACCGAGTGGCTCTCGACCTCGGTCGACGTGCCCGTCCTGAAGTAGTCGCCCGTGACGACGACGGATCCCACCGCGCCGGTGCGCGCGGTGAGCTCCGTCGAACTCGACCGCCGGGCGTTCCGCAGGAAGCAGTCCGGGCGCAGTGTGCTGGCCGGCCTCGCCAGCACGCTGGTGCTCGCGCTGCTGCTCTGGTTCTTCGTGGTGAACACCCCCGGCTGGGCGGCCGTTCAGCAGTCGTTCTTCGACCCGGCGATCGTCGTCTCGTCGTTCCCGAAGATCCTCGAGGGGCTGCTGCTCAACCTGCGGGTGCTGCTGATGGCCTCCGTCGGCGTCGCGGTCTTCGCCACACTGCTCGCCGTCGTCCGCACCCTGCGCGGCCCGGTCTTCTTCCCGCTGCGCGCGCTCGCCGCGGCCTACACCGACCTCTTCCGTGGGATGCCGCTGCTGATCGTGCTCTACCTGGTGGGCTTCGGGATCCCCGCGCTCGGCATCTTCCCGCGGCTCGGCTCCGAGGTCTGGGGCACGGCCGCCCTCGTGCTCACCTACTCCGCCTACGTCTCCGAGGTGCTGCGCGCGGGCATGGAGGCCGTGCACCCCTCGCAGCGGCTCGCGGCGCGCTCGCTCGGCCTCTCGCACGCGAAGACCCTCCGCATCGTGGTCATCCCGCAGGGTGTGCGCAAGGTGACCCCGGCGCTGATGAACGACTTCGTGTCGATGCAGAAAGACGTCGGGCTCATCTCCGTGCTGGGCGCCGTCGACGCGGTGCGCGCCGCCCAGATCCAGGTCTCGCAGAGCTACAACTTCACGCCCTACGTGGTGGCCGGCCTGCTGTTCGTGGCGCTGAGCTGGCCGATGATCCGCCTCACCGACTGGTACAGCGCCCGTGCCCAGCGCCGCGAGCAGATCGGCGGCACGGTGTGAACGCCGCTCGCGGCGACGATCGGGCGGATGCGACGCCTCCGGTCCTGCGCATCGACAACCTCTACAAGAGCTTCGGCGACACCCCCGTGCTGCAGGGTATCGATCTCGACGTGCACCGGCACCGGGTCGTCGTGCTGATCGGAGCCTCCGGATCGGGCAAGTCGACGCTGCTCAAGACCGTGAACCTGCTCGAGCGCGTGGACGACGGGCAGATCTTCCTGCAGGGCGAGGACATCAGCGATCCGCGCGTCGCCGTCGACGCCGTGCGTGCCCGCATCGGGGTCGTCTTCCAGCACTTCAACCTGTTCCCGCACCTGTCGGTTCTCGACAACGTGACGCTCGCCTCGCGACAGGTGCACGGCATCCGCCGCAAGCCGGCAGAGGCCACGGCGATGCAGCTGCTGCAGCGGATCGGGCTGGAGTCGAAGGCGGGGGACTACCCCGACCGGCTCAGCGGTGGACAGCAGCAGCGCGTCGCCATCGTGCGGGCGATCGCCACGAACCCCGAGCTGCTGCTGCTCGACGAGATCACCAGCGCGCTCGACCCGCAGCTCGTCGGCGAGGTGCTCGACCTGGTCACCGAGCTCAAGCAGAACGGGTCGACGATCCTCATGGCGACGCACGAGATGTCGTTCGCCCGCCGGGTGGCCGACACCGTCGTGTTCCTCAAGGGCGGGGTGATCGTGGAGCAGGGGCCGCCGGAGCAGATCTTCGACGATCCCGCGCACCCGGAGACCCGCGAGTTCCTCGCCCGCACGCACGCCACCTGACCCTCCCGCCGGGGTTAGCATTGCCGCATGAGTGCCGTCGCCTACCCGTCCACCGCCGAGTACGACGCCTTCGGACCGTGGATCGACGAGGTGTCGACAGCGGATGAGGTGCCCCGCCTCTACCGGGACGTCGCGATCGACTTCGCCGCAGCCCACACGGTGCTGAAGTTCCCGCGGGCGATCGCCCGGCGCGACGCCACGCCGCAGATGCACCTCTACGACCACCTCCTGATAGCGAATCCCGAGAGCCTCGTTGTGCTCAGCAGGGAGGGCGACGACTACTCGACCACCTCCATCCGCTACGACCGCATCGCCTCGGTGACCGACAGCATCGCGATGCTCGACGCGCGGCTGCGCATCCGCACGCTCGACGGCGGCGAGCACTCGCTGCAGTACAACGGCTCCTCGCAGGACACGGTGGCCCGCCTCGTCGCCCTGCTGCGCTCGCTCGCCCTCGCGACGGTGGCCGAGGGGGCGCTGCGCGTGGCGGACTCCGACCGCGCGCGCCAGTCCGTCGCTCCGCTCGCGCTCGACGACCTCGGGCGCGGCGACGCGATCTTCGTCACCTGGACGCGCGAGCTGACCGCGAAGGAGCCGGGGCTGCGCATTCTCGCCACGCAGGGGCGGCAGCGGGTGAAGACCTACGGCAGTGCGCTGCTCGGCCTGCTCGACCTCGTGAACCCCGCGAACCTGCACGCCCTGGTGGTGCTCGGCACCGACGACGAGCTGCAGATCCTGCACCGCGGGCACCTGGTGACCCGCGGCGGGGCGCCGATCGTCTCCCGCGGCCGCACGATCGTCCCGCTGGCCACGCTCGACGCGGTGACGAAGGCGCGGCACCCCCGCTACTCCGACGTCGACGTGCTGACCCTGCGCAGCGGCTCGAGCTCCGTCGAGGTGCTGGTGGCCGCCGACTCGGCTGCCGAGCGCGTGCTGCTCGCGCAGCTGCCGCGCGGCCGCCGGCGCTGACGGCGGCGGCCGCTCGCTCGTGGCCGCGGTACCCCGGCCGCCGGAATCGCCTCATGAGCCGCCGGCGGACCAGCGAGGCGGCCGCGGCGCCCTCATCCGCCCGGAACCGCCTCGAAAGCGCGGCCGAAGCGGCGCCCCCGCGGCCAGCCCGCGCTCGACGTGACGCTTGGCGCTGTCAGACCGGCCTCGCGCTGTCACACCGGCGGGAGGCGCTGTCGTTTCGGACCAGAGCTGTCGGATAACCGACAGCTCCCGTCCGAAAGAGCAGCGCGTCCCTGGCCGGCGAGCAACGCGCCCATGGCCGGCGAGCAGCGGCCAGCGGCGCAGTGCCGCCGCACACGCGAACGGCCCCCGGCTGTCGCCGAGGGCCGTTCGCGCTGCCTGCTGTTAGCGGCCGAGCACGGAGTCGAGTCCGAGTCCGCCGGTCACATCGCCGAGGAGGCCGTCGACGTTCGTGACGCCGTCGACGAGGTCGTTCACGTCGCTGGAGACGTCACCGCCGCTGATCGGGGCCTCGACGGGAGCCGTCACAGGGGCCTCGACCGGCGCGGTCACCGGAGCGGTCACTTCACCCGTGTTGCCGGAGCCGATAGGCGCCTCGACCGGTGCGGTGACGGGGGCCGTCACCTCGTTGCCGGACGCAACGGGGGCAGCGACGTCGTTGCCGCCGAGGATGTCGCCGTTGGCGATCCCACCCGCGGCGATGTCGCCGACCTGGGGTGCGATCACGATGGGCGAGGCGAAGTACGGGCCGCCGATGTCGAAGAGGTCGGAGACGCTCGTGGTGCTCTCACTCGTGCTGCTCTCGGTCGAGGTGACCGAGTCGCTCGACGTGGTGTCTGCGGACGCGGGGCCGGCGAAGCCGACGACGGCGAGGGCTGCGACTGCAGCGGTGGAACCGGTGACGAACAGGGTCTTCTTGATGTTGTTCATTGGTGAACTCCTTCAGATAGCCGCACCCGAATCTCCCCGAACCAGTGAGGCCGGACGTTTCCGAGTGCACAGGTGGTCCGTGGCGACCGCCGGAATCGGATTGGAGAAAAAGCCGATCCGGGGCCCGTCGGGGTCCACCGGAGCCGGTTCCGGGATTTCTCGCCACCGATCCTGGCCCGCCGTTCCAGGGATCCGACCGGTTCCAAGAAGTTTCCTGGGCGGGTGCTGGCAGTGCGATCGGGCGTCGGCTGTTATCGGCCCTGCTGCGCCTCCGCCGCCGTGCGCTCGAACACCCAGAGCCCGTTCGTCTCGGGGAACCACTCCTCGCCCTCGGAGCGGATGTCGAGTGCGGCCAGCGCCTGCTGGTAGCCGGGCTGTGTCACGGAGCTGGCGTGCAGCATCCGCAGCCCGAATCCCGACGCGTACGCGCTGTAGTCCTCGAGTGTGAACAGCTCGAAGCGCTCGAGCGCCTCCCGCTGCAGGCTGCCGGCGCCCCAGCCGATGGTGAAGACGGCCTCCGAGACGGTGTGCCGCGTGCCGTGGAAGGTGTCGCCGTCGCGCACCAGCGCGAGCTCCGGGTGCGGTGACAGCGCGAGGTAGTCCTCGAAGATGGCCGGGTCGGTCGTGGTGACGGATGCCGGCTGCGCCGGGTGCGCCGGCATCACACCGTCGCGGATGATCAACCGCCCTCCGACCCGGAGCAGCGACACCAGGCCTGCCATCGTCTCGTCGAGCGCGTCGAACAGTGCGAGTGAGGTGCTGGACCCGTAGGAGTACACCTCGTGCAGCACGGAGCAGCACACGATGGTGTCGAACGACGCCGCGGGCAGCAGCGCGGGCGCCTGGTCGGCCATGGCCTGCACGACGCCCGCGAGTTCGGGACGGGCGCGCAGCCGGGCCACCGAGTCGGGGTGCATGTCGAGCGCCGTCACCTCGATGCCCTGAACGGACGCGAGCGCCGACGCCAGCTCGCCGCCGCCGGAGCCCACGTCGAGCAGCCTGCCGGGGAGGAGGAAGGGCAGCATGCGCGCCTTGTCGCCGAGGCCCGAGGCCATGCGGTCGAAGTACCGGGGTTCGAGCTTCACCTCACGATCGTACCCGTGAGACTAATTCGAGCTTTCCGGCGCGGAGGTCGCCTTCATCGTGTCGTAGGCGGCGAGGGCGTCGCGCCGCGACTGTCCGAGGTCGACGATCGGCTCCGGCGGGTACTCGCCCGCGTCGATCTCCGGCACCCAGCGACGGATGTAGCGCCCCTGCTTGTCGAATTTCTGGGCCTGCAGAACCGGATTGAACACGCGGAAATAGGGCGCGGCATCCGCCCCGCTGCCCGCCACCCACTGCCAGTTCGCCGGGTTGTTCGCCTCGTCGGCGTCGACCAGGCAGTCCCAGAACCAGCGCTCGCCCACCCGCCAGTCGACGAGCAGGTTCTTGATGAGGAAGCTCGCGGTGACCATGCGCACGCGGTTGTGCATGGTTCCGGATGCCCACAGCTCGCGCATTCCCGCGTCGACGAGAGGAACTCCCGTCTTCCCCCGCTGCCAGGCCTCGAGCTCCCACTGGGGCACGTCGTTCCAGGGGAAGGCGTCGAACGCCGGGCGGAAGTTGCTCTCGTGCAGCTCGGGGAAGTGGAAGAGGATGTTCCAGTTGAACTCGCGCCAGCCGACCTCGCGCAGGAAGCCGCCGGCGTTCTGGCGGGCGGGGGCGTCGAGGGAGCCGTGCAGCCGGTGCCAGATCTGCAGCGGGCTGATCTCGCCGAAGCGCAGGTGCGGGCTGAGGCCGCTGGTGGCCTCGAACGCGGGCTCGTCGCGGCGCCCATAGTTCTCGAGCACCTCGTCGGCGAAGCGCTCGAGCCGCTCGTGCGCGGCGTCCTCGCCGGGGGAGCAGTGCTCGCGCAGGCCGCCCGCCCAGTCGGGCGCGGTCGGGAGCAGCCCCCAGCCTTCCAGGTCATCGCTCTGCGCGGGAGCGGCGTCGATGCGCTCGGGGGCGGGGAGGGGATCGCGGTCGACGCCGAGCTCCATGCAGGTCTTCCAGAACTGGGTGAAAACCCGGTACGGGTTGCCCTCCTGCGTCGTGACGGTCCACGGCTCGAACAGCAGGTTCGCCTTGAAGCTCTGCACCTCGAGGCCCCTGTCACGCAGGCTGGACTTCAGGGCGGCATCGATGTCGCGGGAGCGGCCGTAGCGACGGTTCCAGTAGACGGCCCCGGCATCCGTTTCGTCGACGAGTCGCGGGATCTCGGTGGCGGCGTCGCCCCGGCGTAGCACGAGCTCGCCTCCGCGCGACTCGAGGTCGGCGGCGAGGGCCGCGAGACTGCCGTGCAGCCACCATTTGACGGCGCCTCCCAGCGGGCGGATGCCGGGGCTCACCTCATCGAGGAGGTAGACGACCACGATCGGTGCGCCGCGCGTCACGGCGGCGGTGAGGGCGGGGTTGTCGGCGAGGCGCAGGTCGTCGCGCAGCCAGACGATGGACGGCCGCTGGTCGGTCGAGGTCATTCGCCGGCGCGGCGCAGCTTGTCGGTGAGCACGATCAGCTGCCGCATCTCGTCGGCGTCGAGTGCGCCGCCCACGCGGTTGCTGATCGACTTGGCGTGCACCGCGGCGACGCGGCGGTAGAGCGCGTAGCCCTCGTCAGTGAGGGTGACGATGGTGCCGCGGCCGTCGTCGGGGTCGTTCTCCTTGGTCACGAGTCCGCCCTGCACCAGGCGGTCGACGAGACGGCTCACGCTGGGCTGGGTGAGCAGCAGGAAGCGGTTGAGATCACGGATGCGCAGGCGCCTGGCCGGCTGGGTGGAGAGGTTGAAGAGCACGTCGTACTCGTTGAAGGAGAGTTCGGCAGACGGGAACTCGACGTTCAGTTGGCGCAGTACCGACACCTGCGCACGGAACAGGGATTCCCACGCGTCTACGGCCAGTGTCTTGTCGCTCACAGCTCAACTCTATGCATCTGCACCGATATCGCAGCAATGGCGAGTACGGGCTTTACAGCGGAGCGGTCACGCGCGTAGTGGGAGATTGCCCGTTAAACAGGATTGAGGGTCGGTTTCAGAGGCTAGAAACCGACCCTCTCCCTTGCACCAAGAGTGTCCTGCAATCACATTCCGCTTCAGTTGCCACAGCAAACAACTTCTGCCCTTTGAATATATAACGGTGAGGTAACGGAGCGCTAGTTATCGAACCGTTATATTTCTGGGAGTTTGGTGGGTGGCCTGATGCGGTGCCACGTATGCTTCAGACATGACGAACTCTCTACAGCCGGGTAGGCCTCAGCCCTCATCATCGCGAGTGCGTCTGCCCGGTTTCACGGCTGGCTTCTTCATCGCAGCCCCGTTCTTCATGGCGCTCGGTGCGCTTCTCGTGGGGCTGAACGCCAAACTCCCGTACGACTGGACGATCGTTCCGACCGTGATCGGATCCGTCGTCTTTGCCGCGGGGCTGGCGTTCCTGATCACGGCCTTCGTCATGGTCGGAGCGCGATCGATCGCGCAGCAGCAGGTGGATATTCACCTGCGGGCTCTGCGCGACCGCTAGGAGAAGACCCGAGGAGCTGGATCGAGCTCGGCTCCTATGCCTTCCCGGAAGCGCACTGTGGCCGTCCCACTCGTCGGGGAGTGCTCTAGGCGATAGGCCAGCACTATCCGGTCCAGGCTGCCCGGTCCGCCATCCGGCAGCATCGTGATCTGCGTTGCTCGAAGCTGACGCAGGAAGTCCTCTATGCGAGGCTCCTCGATCGAGGTGGCACCCCAGAGTTCGAACATCAACGCCGGAGCCGACCCGGGCCGTTCTGCTGCGGTCTCGATGGTCTGTCGAGCGAGGCCCTCAAGGTCGGGTAGTGCATCGAGCGCGAGATCGATCTTGCGGACGACCCCCTCGTCGAACTTGCTGGGAAAGTCGATTTCGAGGCGAAAGGGTACCGAGGAGCCCGCAATCTCAACGGTGGTATTCATCCAGCCCCCGCCGACTCCACCCTCGAGAGCAATCGGGCCGAGGTGTCGACTATCCACTGTGTGCACTCCTTGTTGTTCGTTTGATCGGGTGGCGCAGATTCATGACTCTCAAATGTTCTCGATGAGGACTTCGGCAGCAGCGAGACGATTGACGAGGGCGGTCGCCTCGGAGTCCGCATCGAAGAAGTCCTTGGCCGCTGCCTCGAAGAGGCCCCGACCGCGCTCATACTCGGCCTTGGTGAGTACGAGGCATCGCGCGGTCAGCGCGTAGAGCTCGGTCGCTGTGGGATGAGTGCCGTCGGTGACACCGATGCGGCTGTCGCGGGGCGTGGGATTCGTCGCGGGTGCGCTTCCGAGGCTCGACGCGGCGTCCCCGAGTGCTCCGGCAACGCGACCCATATCGAGCGAGATGGCGTCGCTGTCGTCCTTGATCATTGTCAGGGTGATCGCGGTGTCGTGATCCATGGGCAGGGAGAATGCGTCGAGATTGAAGTTCTCGGGATGTGCACCGATGGCGTCGATGGCGCCCGCCATCATCGTGTTGAGGGCCTCTTCCTGCTTCGTGATTCCCGAGTTCAGTGATTCGAGAGCGGCCCCGAACGAGTCGAGGATGTCCGAGTAACTGTCGCCCGAGATAGCGGCTTCCGCTTCGATGACTGTCAACGCTGTAGCCGCGGTCGAGGACAGAAGGACCAGCGAAGCCACGGCCGGACCCGCTGTTCCTGCGCTGGCGATAGTGACGACGGCCCCGGCGACCGCGCCGACCACAGTCAAGGCGACTTTCGTATGCTCGCTTGCGGCCCGATCGGCTTTCGCCTGCAACGCCGCAACTGTGCTGGCGCAGATCTCGGCGACATCGTCCTGAGCTGCGGGCCAGATCTTGCCCTGGCCGGCGTAGTTGCTTTCGAGAATGGCGCACGCCGCGCCGATCCCATAGCTCACGATCGAGAACTGGGAGAAGTACTTGTCGTAGAACGGGGCCTTGAATGAGCCGTGGATATTCGTGAGGAATCGGGCGACACCCTCGTTGGATCGAGGAAGTTCGCCGTTGTCCAAGACCTGCCCGCCCGTACCTGATGCCCCCAGGACCGTAGCTGCCTCGCTCGCGTTGTCCTTCGGGTCTATGCAATCTTCTCCGTCCGGCAGGGGGGCCAGCCACGGGGCTATATAGGCGTCGATCCTGGCGCGGATGCTGTCGAAAGACGGGGCCATCGACCCGCCCGCCTCGCTGAAGCCGTCTGGCTCACCACCGCCCTCTCCCTCCGGACCAGGCCGGGAGTAGCTGGAATTAAGAAATCCCCATAAGGAATAGGAAGTATCGCCGCCGAGGGTCAGTAGCCACCCTTGCTCGACCATGAACGAGTCGATCGCTGCTCGCTTCATCGCTCCTATGGGAAGTCCAGACATGCGTCATCTCCTGTAGTGAAGCCGACTGCCACCAGAACCCAGTCCGACATGAATAGTGTCATCCTCACGTTATCCCACAATGCCCCGGGCGCGTCAGCGAAGTGGAGCCCCACTCAGATCCACGGTTAGGCTTCGAGTCGACGGTCCTGCCGCGACGGGGGAGACATGACGAAAACCGATGGAACGGTCGCTGGCGACCCGCATGGTCCCGCAAAGTCCGCGCAGCCCTCACTCGTTCCGCTCCTGCTGGGGATCCTGGCGATCGCCTCGTCGGCCTTCTTCACCGTCTCCTTCCTCGCTGTCGGGCTCGGGACAGTGGCCGGAATCGTCGCCGTCGTATTGGCGCTCCGCGAGCGCAGGCGTGGCCGCCGCGGTGCGGTTCTGGGATGGGCGACCGCGTTCGGGGCGCTCGGGGCAGTGGTCAACGTCGTGCTGGTGACTATCGCCATCGTGATGGTCGCGGCGCCCGGACCGGTCGACGTGAAGGTGGAGGCGTTCGGCGGCCCGCGGTTCACCGTGACGTACGGGGTCGGAGAGCGGATGACGACCGAGGAGTGGGTCACCGACGGGTGGAAGATGTACGGCACCCACGAGACGTCGGCGTCGATCACCGTGACGCCGCAGCCGGAATCGTCGGACGGAGTGGACGTCGAGCACGGCTGCCGGATCCTCTGGGCCGGCGAGGTCGTCTCCGAGGAGTCGTCCGACACCGGCGAGGTGACCTGCAGCTACGAGAAGTGACCTCCTAGCCGAGCTGCCGCTCGATCGGGACCGTCCCCTCGACCGTGACATCACCGGTGTGCGCGGTGGTCACCGTCTCGATGAGCACGATGCCCACCTCCTCGTGCGCGATCGGATTGTGCCGGACGCCCTTCGGGACGACGTAGAAGTCTCCCGCGGAGAGGGCCACCTCGTTGCCGCCCTCGATCTGGATGGCTCGACACTAGGCTGACGCCATGACCACACCCGCACCGCGACCGCGAGCGGGAGCCGCCGCCGTTGTCGGCCGCGTGCTCGCGGGACTCGTCGGCGGAACCGCAGCGGTCCTCCTGCTCGCCTGTGCCTGGGTGGTGCTGTCCAGCCGGTTCGGGCCGGTGGGGCAGGACCCGCACGGCTACGGGCTCGTCTTCGGCATCGTTGTGGCTGTCGCCTCCGGCTGCATCACCGCGATGGTGCTGCCTCTCTCCTTCCCCTCCGCCCGATGGGCACGGACCTACGCGGTGACCGTCTCCGCGGTCGTCGTTGTGGTCGTGGTGCTGATCGCCCTCGCTGTCACCGCGTAGCGGATCCGAAGGGGCCGGAGGGCGCGAAGGCGTAGTCGGCGAAGCGATCGCCGATGAGCCGGTGCGCGGGCGTGCTCGGATGGAGGGCGTCGGGCAGGGGATACCGCTCCGCATCCGCTTCACCGAAGAGCTCGGTGCCGTCTATGAAATGCAGGTTGCGGTCGTCTGCGCGGCGTTCCACCAGCGACCGCAACTCGCGGCGGATGACGCTGAGCGTGAGGCGCCCCTGAGCCTCGTCGCCGGTGACGCCCGTGGCGGTGAACTTCACCTGGTCGCTGCCGATGCTCGCCGGGTCGATGGCGCCCGGTCCGGGCGTGTGCTCGTGGATTCCGCAGAAGATCGGGGAGACGAGCACCAGCGGAGTATCCGGGTGACCGTCGCGGATCGTGTCGAGGAAGCCCTGCACGGCGGGGACGAAGGCGCGCAGGCGCATGGCGTCGAGGTTGACGACGTTGATGCCGAGCTTCACGCTGATGAGGTCGGCGGGGGAGTCGCGGATGATCCGCGCCATGAACGGGTCGACGAGGGCGCTCCCGCCGAATCCGAGGTTGCGCAGTTCAACGCCGCTGCGCCGTGCGGCGACGACGGGCCAGATCTCGCTCGGTCCGGCCGAGTTCGAGCCCTGGCTGATGGAGCTGCCGTGGTGCACCCAGACAGGCCGGTCGCCCGGCGCGGCCGCGATGGGCGCGTCGGACCGCAGCGCGACCAGCTCGACGGTCTCGTTGTGCGGCAGCCAGATTTCGACGCGCGTGTCGACGCCCGGCAGGCCGTCGAGCACCAGGGTGTGGGCGGGGCCGGGATGCACGGCGACGGCGCCGGTCTGCAGGTCGACCTCGGTCAGATCGCCCCCGCCGAGCACGTCGTGAACCAGCGGTGCGCCGTCGACGAAGACGTCGAGGCGGCCGCGCGGCCGGTCGGCACCCCGGTAGCCGATCCGGCTCGCGTGCACCTCGAGCTCGACGCGGGTGGCTGCGGTGGTGAAGACGAGCGCGAGTCCCGAGGGCTGCCGCTCCATCGAGAGCAGCTGCGCGTCGGCGTAGCCGCTGCGCGCCCAGGCGGGGAGCCGGTGCGGCAGCATGCCGCGCTCGGTGGCCTCCAGTTCGGCGGCACCGCGGAGGAGTCCCGATGTGATCGCTGTGGTGATCATGACGTCGCCCCCGGCCAGGTGGCGAGTGCGCGATCGAGAGCGTCCACGGCCCGCTCCCAGGAGAGGTCGGACGCGGTGTTCCGGTGGTCGTAGGCTCCCGCCTGCTCCAGGGCGAGGAAGCCGTTGATCGCCCCGCCCACGAAGCGGGTCGCGTTCACGAGCTCCTCCTCGGCGAGGTCGTAGGCGCGCAGCACGGCCCAGATGAGCGAGACGACGCGCGCCGCCTCGGCGGAGCGGGCGGTCTCCGGAGCGGCCCTCCGCTGGAGCGCCGCCCACCGGCCCGGCCGTTCGCGGGCGAAGGTGCGGTGGGCGCCCGCGAGCCCGGCGAGGGCGTCGCGGCCGGAGCGTCCGGCGGTCTCGCCGGCGATCGCCTCGGCGAGCTCGGCGAGTGCCAGGGCGTGCACACCGTCGAGCACGGCGGCGCGGTCGCGCACGTGGGAGTAGAGGCTCGCCGGCTGCACGCCGAGGTGGCGGGCGAGTGCGGAGACCGAGATCGTCTCGAAGCCGTCACGATCGGCGAGGTCGGCGGCCGCCGAGAGGACGGCTTCTCTATCCAGGGGTGCGCGTGTCATGCTGCCAGCCTACAGCATGTAGGTGTTTGCCTACATGCTGTAGGCTGACGTGTCAGTTCTGCGGGGCGCGCGTCGAGCGGTAGCCGATCGCGACCGCGCCGCCGAGCAGCGCGAGAGCTCCGAGGAGGGCGGCCGTCCAAAACGCGTCGCCCGGTCCGGTCGCGGCCAGTGCGGCGGTTCCCGGCCGGGCCGACGGGAGGGCGACCACCGAGGAGGCGACCATCACGGACTGCCCCAGGCGGTTGACGCCGGCGGTCTCGTCCCAGGTTCCGGCGTTGGCCGTCTGCACCGCGAAGCGGACGTCACCGCTCGTCGCGGCGTCGGTGGACGGCAGCGCGAGCGCGAGCT